>Ga0209347_1003541_pt1 | contig 17900 bp, 13 predicted proteins | sample AutmiccommuBRH23_FD_187382 | JGI IMG/M metagenome (GOLD analysis project Ga0209347, IMG submission 187382) | Deep subsurface microbial communities from Mt. Terri, Switzerland - Autotrophic microbial communities BRH/23 (SPAdes) (version 2) | ecosystem: Environmental > Aquatic > Deep subsurface >...
AACTTCGGAGGGGGGCCGTGGCTTTTACTTCTGCCTTCTGCCTTCGCCTTTTCTTCTGGCTTCTGGCCTCTGGCTTCCGGTTTCCCTCGCCCCTAGTCCCTAGCCCCTGGTTCTGGCGCCGCATCGCTGATGATCAGGCCGTCCTGAACATGAACGACGCGGCCTGCGCGGCGGGCGAGGGCGGGATCGTGCGTGATGATCACCAGGGTGCGCCCCTGAGCCCACAGCTCGCTGAAGACGTTCATGATGTCGCCTCCCGAGCTGGTGTCGAGGTTTCCGGTCGGCTCGTCGGCGAGGATGATGTCGGGGTCCATGGCGAGAGCGCGGGCGATGGCGACGCGCTGCATCTGCCCACCGGAGAGCTCGGTCGGCTTGTGCTCCATCCGGTCGCCCAGTCCGACGCGCTCCAGAGACTCGGTGACCTTCTTCCGCCGGTCCTTCTGTCCGACGCCGCCGAAGATCATCGGCATCTCCACGTTTTCGAAAGCGGTGATGTGGGGGAGAAGGTTGAAGTTCTGGAACACGAAGCCGACGCGGCGGTTGCGGATGTCGGCGAGCTCGTCGCGCGAGAGTCCCTGCACGTTCTCCCCGGCGATCTGATAGGTGCCCTCGGACGGCGTGTCGAGGCAGCCGATCAGATTCATCAGCGTCGACTTCCCGGATCCGGAAGGTCCGACGATCGCGACGAACTCGCCGCGGCGGATGTGCAGGTCGATCCCCTTGAGGGCCTCGACCTTGACCTTGCCGGTGTCGTAAATCTTCCGGATGCCGCGCATGTCGATCATCGAGCCGTTCTGCTGCGCGCGTTCCTGATGCTGTCCAGTGGTCATTCCTGAGCTCCTGCTCACTCGTATCGAAGCGTGGTTGCGGGATCGATGGATGCGGCCCGTCTGGCGGGGAAGTAGCCGGCGAGAACGCCGATCGAGCCGAGGATCAGCGACACCACGATGCCGATCTCGATCGACAGCGTCGGTTTGCCGAGAAACTCCATCACGTCGTTCCCCTGGGTCGGGATAAAGCTCATCGCGGTGATCAGCAGAATGGCCATCACGATGCCGAGGGCGCCTCCCACCAGCGTGTAAGTGAGCCCCTCCAGCAGAAAAGGACCGATGATCCAGGCTCTCCGCGAACCGAGCGCCATTTTCACGCCGATCTCGCGGGTCCGTTCCTTGACCACCGCGTACATGATGTTCGCGACTCCGACCCCGCCGATGAGCAGGGTGAGACCCCCGATGATCCCCAGGAAGATCTGAATTCCGAGCGTCATGTTGGTCATGACTTTCGAGGACTCTACGGTGTCCCACGTCGGAAAAACGCGATCATCGGTCGGGTCGTAGCCATACTTCGCCCCGAAGATCTCGTTGAATCGTCGCAGCGCGCCCTTCATTTCCCCCGGCTCGCGCACCTGGATGAGGATGTTGCCGAGTCGCTCGCGGCCGAACTGGGCCTTGAAAGTGGTGATGGGTATGACGGCGTGGTTGCTGTCCGGACCTCCGTAGGCGCCCATCTGCCGCTTGTACTGCATTACCCCGACGACGGTGTAGGGAGCGTTGTCGATCAGCATGGTTTTTCCGACGGGATCTTCCTCGCCGAAAATGTCGCGAGCCATCTCGTCGCCGAGAAAGACCACACGCCGCTGGTTCTGCTCGTCGCCCGGGGTGAGGAATCGCCCTCCGGCCTGGGGGAAATGCTTCCGCACTTCGCCGTACTCCCAGTTGACTCCGTTGATACGACCGTTGACCGTCTTTCTGCCGTACACCAGGGCGGTCCGCCAGGAGACCATCTCGCCGATCACGGCGGCGAGCTCCGGCATGCGATTCTCCAGGTACTCCACGTCGTCGAGGCGGAGCCGCACCGAGCGGCCTGGGGGCATCCCCTTCCACGGCTTGGACGTTTCGCCCATCCACATCACGGCGATGTTCTCGCCCATGGCCCGGCGGTTCTTTCCGAGCTGCAGTTTCAGCCCTTCGCCGAACGCCAGAAGAAGAAGAATCGCGACGGTGCCCCATGCGATCGCCGCAATGGTGAGGTAGGCGCGCTTCTTCTGGATCTGCGCCGACTGGGCGAACATCTGAAAAATGACTCGCAGGTTGCGCATCGATACCTCAGAGCTTCATGGCCACGACGGGGTCGAGCCGTGACGCATCACGGGCGGGGAAGTAGCCCGCCAGCAGGCCGATGATCCCCAGGGCGCTGGCCGTCAGCAGCGCGACGATCGGAGAGACGACGGGATCGCCGACGTACTCGGTGAGCCCGAATTTCGGGAAGATCGAACAGATGCCGATGGCGATGGCGAAGCCGATCGCTCCACCGACGCCTGTGATCAATAACGTCTCGAGCAGAAACTGCATGAGAATCGACTTCTGTTTGGCTCCGAGCGCCATCTTGATTCCGATCTCGCGCGTCCGCTCCTCGACCACGACGTTCATGATGTTCGACACGCCGATGCCGCCGACCACGAGGGTCAGGGAGCCGACGATCCCGAGAAATCCGTTGAACGCCAGCATGAATGTGTCGAAGAACTTGAACTGCTCGGTCGTGTCCCAGACCGACATGGCCTCTTTGTCTTCGGCGTCGAACCGCAGGCGCGCGCCCATGGCCGCGCGCATCGCCTCGATCAGTTCCTCGGACTTGCCGCTGTCCTCTCCCTGAACGATCAGGTTATTGACGTACTTGCGGCCGGTGAGCGCCCGGAAGGTCGTTCCGGGAATGATCATCTTGTCCTTGTCCCGGCCGCTGTAGCTCGAGTCCTGACCCTTCTTCTGGAGGATGCCGATTACGAGAAATGGAGAGCCGCCGATTCTCACGGTCTTGCCGACCGGATCGTCGGGCCCGAAGAGGCTCGCGGCCATCTCGTCGCCCACGAACACCACGCGCCGCTGCTGCTGCACATCGAGCGGGTTGATGAAACGCCCGCCAGCCTGGGGAATCATGTTCCGCATGTCGCCGAACTCCGCCGCGACTCCCGAGACGTCCACCGGGAGCGTCTTGGTGCCGTAGACCGCGTTCATCGAGCTCGCGTACTCACTGGAGACGGCCTTGAGGCCGGGCGTCTGCTTCCGAAGGTAATCGACGTCTTCCTCGGTCAGCCGGATCAGACGGCCCTTGCCGAGACCTTCGAAAGGAATCGAGGTCAGCCCGGGCCAGACGATCAGGATTCGATCGCCGAGTCCGGCCGTATTGCGGATCATCTGCTTGTGCAGGCCGGTGCCGAAGGCGAGCAGAAGGCTGATCGCCACCGTCCCCCAGACGATCCCGAAGACCGTGAGGAACGTGCGCAGTTTCTGACCCCGCAGATCGCGGACCATCTGGCGAATGACGTCTCGTATCTGGTTCACGGTTCTGTTTCCTTCAGATCAGGAAATTTCCTTCGGCGGGCGCTCGACGACTTTCTGCCCCTTCTGCAGTCCCGAAACGACTTCGATGTTGAGGCCGTCCGAGATTCCGGTCTGGATCTCGACCTTGGTCGGCTCGCTATCGGGTCCGGCTCCCGGCAGTTCCACCAGGGCCTTCTTTCCTTCGTTCTCCCAGAGCACGAGGCGCTCGGGAACGACGAGGATGTCGTTCTTCTCTCGAATGATGACGTCCGCGTTGGACGAGTAGCCCGCTCGAAGCGGAATCTCGGTCCCGGCGGTGATCTCGATCTCCATGTCGAAGAGTGTGGCGCCCTCTTCCTGCAGCGCCTGCGGCGCGATGCGGGAGACGATGCCATTGACCTCCTGGTTCGGAAGGGCTCCGATCTTGATCCTCGCCGGCATTCCGACGGCTAGCTTACCGACATCGATCTCGTCGACGGTTCCGCGGAAGATCAGGTCGTCCATCCGCGCGATCGTCGCCATCTCGGTTCCCGGCTGGTAGGAGGTGAGAGGAACGATCGGGTCGCCCTCGTTGACCGTCCGGGTGAGGATCGTGCCGGCGGCCGGCGCGCGAATGATCGACTCGACTCCTCCGGCTCCCGAGACGCGGCCGCGAAGGGTGAGCTCCTGTTCCTGACGCGCTTTGGCGAGCGCGATCTTCGCGAGCTCGAACATCTCTCGCTTGCTGTCCAGCTCGGAGCGCGGAAGCACTCCCGACTGAATCAGCTCACTCGCTCGCTCGAACTCGGCGCGGGCCCGGTCGTAGGACGCTCGCGCGGACTCGACGCGCCGGTCGACTTCGGTCGTCTCCATCGGCGTGGGGTCCGGCGCGATCTCGAACAGCGGATCTCCCGGAACGACCTTGTCACCGACCTCGACGAACGTGCGGCTGACGATCCCCGAGATCTTGGACTTGACCTGGAACTTCTGGCGCGGCTCGACCTGTCCGACGGCGACCGCTTTTTCGGTGATCGACCCGGTGGTGACTTCGACTTCCTTGAAGCCGGAGTCGCCGTTCTTGCCCCGGGCCCAGGCATAGAGCCCGGCGCTCACTCCGGCCAGAACGACCAGAATCAGCAGAACTTTGGCGAGTTTTCGCATCTACTTACTCCTCGGGTTTCAGAAAGGGGAGTTCAGGGCCTTCGACCCCGCCTGAGATTGCATTACGCTCTCGATCGGAAAAGGTTGCCTGCCGGGGCGGGACTTGCCGGTCGCGAGGATGCCGATCCCAACGGCTGCTCGAGTCTCCGGGATGCCGCGCCTATCCTCGCCGCAGAGGCTAGGCAGAGGTCAGCTGGGGTCCAGGACAGGGCGATCCCACGGCCGGATCTCGCGCTTATCGAGATCTCTCAACAGCTGTTCGAACCGCGCCGCCGGGAGGGGACCCTGAAACAGGTAACCCTGCATGGAGTCGCAGGCATTCTCGACCAGGAAAGCCCGTTGCGTCTCCAGCTCGACCCCCTCCGCCACGATCCTCAGCGAGAGTTTGTGGCCGATGGCGATGATCGCCGTCACGATCGCAGCGGTGTCGCGGTCGGAGCCGAGATCGCGAATGAAGGACTGATCGATCTTCAGAGTGTCGATGGGAAATCTCTTCAGGTAGCTGAGCGAGGAGTGGCCGGTGCCGAAATCGTCGAGCGAGATGCGCACGCCGATGCGATGCAGTTCCTCGAGAAGTTGGATGCTCTTTTCCGGATACTGCATGGCGCCGCTCTCGGTGATCTCGAGCTCGAGCTGAGAGGGAGCGAGTCCGGAGTCGTCGAGGGCGAGCTGAACGCGTTCGATCAGCTCGTGACGGAGCTGGCTGACCGAGAGGTTGACGGACATCGTCAGGCCGGTGTGACCGGCGCGCTCCCACTCGCGCGCCTGGCGGCAGGCCGCCTGGAGGGCCCAGGAGCCGATGGGAACCATGAGGCCGGTCTGCTCGGCGGCGGGGAGGAACTCGCCGGGAGGAATGACGCCGAGGTCGGGATGGTCCCAGCGAAGAAGGGCTTCGGTTCCGCTGATTCTTCCGGTGCGGAGATCCAGGATGGGCTGGTAGTAGAGAACGAACTCGCCGTTGGCGAGCGCCTTGCGCAGTCCCTGTTCGAGCGCGAGCCGTTCCATCGCGCGGGCCGAGGCGGCCACGTTGAAGATCTGCAACCGGTCCCGTCCCTCGCCCTTGGCCTGATACATGGCCGTGTCCGCGTTCTTGATCAGGGTGTCCGCGTCGACGCCGTCGTCCGGGAAGATGCTGATACCCATCGAGCCGGTGACCTGGAACTCATGCTCTTCGAGATGGAGCGGGGCGCGGATGGCTTCGAGGAGTTTTTCAGCAACGCGAGCCGCGTCCTCGGGGCGTGTCACCTGAGCGAGAAGAACCGTAAATTCGTCACCACCCTGGCGAGCCACGGTGTCGCTGTCGCGGATCGTGGCCTTGATCCGTCGCGAGATTTCCTGAAGGAGAAGATCCCCGATGTTGTGGCCGAGTGAGTCGTTGATCACCTTGAAATGATCCAGGTCAATGAAGAGGACTGCCACGCGGGTATTCTCGCGGTGAGCATGAGAGATGGCGATTACCAACCGGTCCTTGAAGAGCAACCGGTTCGGCAGCGAGGTGAGCGCGTCGTGGTAGGCGAGGTGCTTGATCTGCTCCTCGGCATGCGTCCGCTCGGTGATGTCCCGGACGATCGCGATCATGCCGCCGTTCTCGATCGACGTCAGGGAGATCTCCTGCGGGAAGCTCATTCCGTTTCGCTGGAGGCCGATGGCCTCACCGCGCCACTCGCCGGAGTCGCGGACGACGGGAAAGATCTCGTGGAGGAATCGGTCGACGCCATTCATGTCGTAAAGCGCTGTCCAGGGGCGGCCGCAGATCTCGGCCGGCGTCGTGTAGCGCAGAAGTCGGACGAATGCGCGATTGACGTAGTTGATGTGGAGATCGTTCCCGAGGATCGCGATCCCGTCCATGGAAGCTTCCATGGCCACGGCCTGCGTCCGCAGCGTGACTTCGGCACGCTTGCGCTCGTCGATGTCGGTGACGAACCCCTCGAAGTAGAGTACCCGGCCCGAGTCGTCCTTCACCGCGTGGGAGCTCAGCTGTACCCACACGCGAGAGCCGTCGCGGCGCTTCCAGGACAGCTCCATGTCGCTGGCGTGACCGCGGGTGCGGTGAACCCGGATCAGGTCTCTGCGCGCGTGCGGATCGGCGTAAACGTCGCGCTCCAGGTTGAGCTCGAGCATTTCGTCGACCGAGTCGTATCCGAGGATCTTCGCGAACATCGGATTGGCCGTGATCAGCCGTCCGTCGGGGGTCGACTGATAGATGCCGATGGACGCGAAGTCGAAGATGTTCCGGTACTTCTGTTCGGAGGCGAGCAGGGCCTGCTGCGCGTACTTGCGCTCGGTGATGTCGCGACAGCTCGTGACGATCTGAGGGGGGTCGCCTTCTCCCAGCGGGCGACCCGCGGCTTCGATCGTCCGCCACGAGCCGTCGCGGTGGCGGAGACGGATCTCGATCGGATCGGTGAAAACCTCTCCACTCGAGACCCCGCGAAGCCCCTGCCGGACCTTGTCGAGATCGTCGGGATGAACGAACTTGTAGATGTTGCCGTCGACCGCCTTCGCGGTCTGGTAGCCGAGCACGCGCTCGATCGAGGGGCTGTTGTAGAGGATCCGGCCGTCCGGCTGGAGGATCGAGATGATCTCGGAAGCATTCTCGATTACCGTTCGGAAGTAGGTTTCGCTGCGCCGCAGCGCCTCTTCGGCACGGACCCTCTCGGTCACGTCGTGAATGATCGCGTAGAGCAGAACCTTGCCGCCGGTCTCGACCGGCCCGGAATGGATCTCCACGTCGCGTTCTTCGCCGCTCGCCAGGCGATGTTTCGCGATGAATGCGTTCTGCCTGCGTTCGAGCACGGCGATCAGGGCCGCGCGGACGGCCTCCTCGCCGAGCGTATTGATGTCCCACACGTGCAGCGTCTGAAGCTCGTCGATCGAATACCCGTAGAAATCGCTTGCCCCGAGGTTCGCGTCGACGATGCGACCGTCGGCGGGGTCGATTACCAGCTTGATCGCCCGGTTGTTCTCGAACAACTGACGATAGCGTCTCTCGTTGTCGAGGATCGCATCCTCACGGCGCTTGGCTTCGATGGCGGAGGCGACGTGCTGAGAGACGAACAGCAGAATGTCGCGATCGGCCGGGCTGTAGCGGATCCTCTCGTCGTAGCTTTGAACCCCCAGCACGCCGAACACACGCCCATGGCTGATCAGAGGGACGCCGAGCCAGTCGACTGACGGGGCGCCCACCATCTGGATCTCACCCTTCTCGATCATCGCGTTGAAGATCTCGGGTGTCGCCAGCAGAGGTTGTCCGTGACGAATGACCCAGGTGGTCAGCCCCTCGCCCGGGGGGCCGGGCTCCGGCTTGGGGTCGAACTGGTCGAAGAAGTAGGGGAACGCGATCTCGTCCTTCGCTTCGTCGTAAACGGCGATGTAAAAGTTCGTCGCGTCCATCAGCTCGCCGACAACCTGATGGATCGAGCGATAGAGAGAGTTCAGGTCCTGGCCGGCCAGCGCCAGGTCGGCGATCCGGTAAAGAGTCTCGTTGAGCCGCGCGGCGCGCCGCTCCTCGCTCACGTCACGGAAGTAGATCGCGCGTCCGAGCGCGGTGCCGCGTTCGCCCAGAACCGGAATCGCGAGCCGGGTCAGAGTTCGCCCGTCGGTCAGCTCGAGGGAGGAATCGGTCGGGACCTCAAGTGGATGGCTGGAAAACAAGGCGGTCTCGTCTGAGATCGCTTCCTGATTCCGGAGCTGCGCGGACAGCCATCGCTCGAGAAGGCCGCGGTCCTCGCTCTTTACGATCTCGGAGGGGATGCGCCACAGCTGCCCGAACCGCTCGTTGAAACTCAGAATACGGCCGCCCGAATCGAGGATCAGAACCCCGTCCGAGCTTCCTTCCTGATGGCTCCTGAGGGCTGCCGTCAACGTGCGAAGGGAGCGCCCGGCTTCAGAGCGTCGCAAGGCCCGCAACAGAACCCTCCGCCGCGCTTCGGGCGACAGTCCGATGCTTCCGCGGGCGCGGCGCTTTCCGTCTATCGTGATCTCGGCTTTAGACATGTCCCCGGGTGGCTGGTGGAAGAGCCTGCCTCTCTCCCGCTCCGGCGCCGCCGCCCTCAACGGGCGGCCGAGCTCGGATGACGCCGCCCTTCATTATAGCCGGGCGGTTCGGGAACCTAGTCCTTTCCACCCACCATGCGGCGATAGAGCTGCCATCGCTGGAAGTTCTGCATCGAGAGCATCGCAGCGACGATTGCGATGAAGAACTCTCCCGCCAGCAGGGTGAGGACCGCGATCGTTACGCCCAGAATCAGGGAGATCCAGATCGAGAGGAACGCGCTCCTGCGCTCGGTCAGGAAGGCCCGCATCAGGTTCTGCAGCGCCTGCCCCCCGTCGAGGGGATAGACGGGGACCAGGTTGAAGACCGCCCAGACGAAATTCACGAAGATCATGAGCGGAACGAGCACCTGCAGCATCGGATCGGTTCTTATGAGGGGAATCATTCTCGACGCCGCGATGAGAATGAGGGAAAGAAGGACGCTGAAAGCCGGGCCGGCCAGGCTGATGACGATTTCCTTCCAGGGTACGGCGGTCCGGCGGTTGATGGTGACTCCGCCGAAGCCGCCGAGAACGATCGCGCTGCGCCCGAAACCGAAAAGCCCGATCAGCGCTGCGTGCCCGATCTCATGAAAGAGCACGCTGATCAGCAGGATCGGAATCCATAGCAGGGCGTTCTGCAGAGGCCGCCCGCGCTCGATGTCGAGGATCACGAACAGCCCCATCAGGATCAGGAACGTACCTTCGAGGTGGATCGTGGTGCCGCCGAGGGAGCCGAGACGAAATCCGGACGGGGTGTGGTCACCGGGCACTGACATGCCCGTGATTGTAGCGGGAGTAACGGGTGTGGCAGAGGATCTTTTCCTCTGCCTCCATCTTCGCCAGCGGAGATGGTCCGGTTCGAGTGGCTCTCGCTTCGAAGCGCTGCATTCTGCCGGCGGAGGATAAGATCTTCCGCCACTGTGGGCGGATCGAATGATGCCCCCTCAGGTACAATCGCCCTCCGGAAACCGGAGGCCGCCATGAGCGAAAACATCGAGATTCTCTGTCCCGATTGCGATACCACCATCGTGATCGACCGCGATACCGGCCAGATTCTCTGGCACAAGGCGAAAGAGAAGTCCCAGAAACACAATTTCGACTCCATGCTCTCGGATCTGAAAAGCCAGAAAGACGAGATGGCGAAAAAGTTCGATCGGGAAATGGAGAGCCAGAAGGACCGCGCTCGACTGCTGGAGGAGAAGTTCAAGCAGGCGATGCAGCGTGCGGACAAGTCGGACAAGCCGATGAAGAATCCGCTCGACCTCGACTGATTTCGTCGCACTCTTCCCGGATCCACCCCTCTTTGTTCAGGAGAATCGATGCCTTTCGACCCTTCGACTTTCGACCCCGACGCCGCTGCATCCGGAGACTCCGGCATCTTCGGCCTTCCATTCCCGCCAGAGGATTCCTACGTGGTGATCATCCCCGTCCCCTTCGAAGCGACGACGTCCTACGGTGGCGGCACTTCAGAGGGACCGGCGGCGGTGCTCGAAGCCTCGCGCCAGGTGGATCTGCACGACCACGAGACGGGAGAGCCCTATCGTGCGGGGATCGCGATGCTGCCGAACCCGTCGGAGCTCGAGGAGTGGGGTAGGAAGGCGAAAAAGCTCGCCGGCCCGGTGATCGACGCCGGCGGCGCGGGGATTGACGACGCTCTGCTCGAGGCCGTGCGCGAGGTGAACGAGTACGGCGACCGAATGAACCGCTGGGTTTACGCGGAAACGAAGCGATGGATCGCGGCGGAGCGCATGCCCGTCGTGCTCGGAGGGGATCACTCCGTTCCGTTTGGTGCGATCCAGGCATGGGCTGAGCGTCATCCCGGTCTCGGAATCCTCCATCTCGATGCGCACGCCGACCTGCGTGATGCGTACGAGGGGTTCACCTGGTCTCACGCCTCGATCTTTCACAACGTGATGACCCGGCTGCCGAACGTTCAACGCCTGGTTCAGGTCGGCCTGCGGGATCTCGGCAGAAGCGAGCAGCGGATGATCGAGGAGTCAGGCGGAAGAATTCGCCCGTTCTATGATGCGGATCTCGCATCCCGCAAAGAGGGGGGGGAGTCGTGGGCCTCAATCTGCGACGCCATCGTCGCCGAGCTTCCCCAGACCGTCTATCTCTCCTGGGACATCGACGGTCTCGACCCGACACTCTGTCCCGGCACGGGAACGCCGGTGCCCGGCGGACTCTCCTGGAACGAGGCGATGGGACTGCTTCGCGCGCTGCACCGCTCGGGTCGCACCATCGTCAGCCTCGATCTCTGCGAAGTGGCTCCCGGCGATACCGAGTGGGACGCCAACGTCGGCGCGCGGCTGCTCTACAAGATGATCGGCTTCGCGCTCATGACGCAAGGAAAGTAACGGGTGGAGCGCCGTCGCTCCACCCGCGTGACCGGGTTAGTCAGTAATGGGGAGCTGGATCGCCGAGGAGACCCAGGCATCGCCGGAGCCGTTGTGCACCGATGAGCCGTAGGCAAACCAGTCGCCGGGCGTTCCTGCCGGGTCAACCGTCGCGACGAGATCGCCGTACGGGTTCGTGCAGTTGTTGTCCGTGTCGCATGCCTTGGGAAGCGGCGTCTGGACCATGGACATCGGGGGGACCGTGACCTCAACCCTGCCGACGCCTCCCTGACCCGAGCCGCGAATCTCGAACGTATGCGCGTTGACGGGGTCGAGGTTCACGATGCCGATGTTGGTGCGGAACACCAGGAGGTCCTGCGCGAGCCCCAAAATGTAGGCGGACGTACCGCCCGAGATCGTTCCAACCCGTTCGGCCTTGAAGGATTGAGAAACCGTTCCGTCGCCGCACGAGTCGCCCGAGTAGATGCGGGCGATCGCGGAAATGTTGCCCGCGGCGTCATCAGACCCATCCTCGTTGACGGTCGTCAGAACCAGCGCGCCGAGCCCGTTCCACGGAATCGTGCGAGGGAAAAAGCTCTGAGGCTCGAGCGCCAGGGTCTCCGTCTGCGGCTCGGGATTGGCGACTCCCTGAGCGAGGAAATCGATCCTCACCAACTGTCGCACGCTTCGGAAGTTGGCGATCATCAGGTGGGTCTGAAAAAGCTGGTTGACTCCCTGGACGGTTCCGGCCGCGCCAATGACGAGGCGATTTCCCGCTCCGCTTTCGAGCACCGCCGAAGGCTCAACCGGCTGGGAGAAAGCGTGCGGGGCGATGAGGGCCAGGAAGACTGCGAGCACAACTGTATTGAATTTCATGAAGTTCCTCCGATTTCTGGACCTGAGAGATCCACGGCAGGATCTGCATTCCGATCCCGTGCCGCTTTATTGACGGGGTCAGCTTCCCGGCTGCTGCGCGGCGTCCAGTTCCGCTTGCACGGCGAGCTTCGCTTCGATCATGACATGGTGCTCGAGGCCGATCAGACCGGCGAGTTTGCGCACCAGGTAATTTTCGTACTGGTGCAGATTGCCGTCTTTGTAAACGAGGCGCCACATCTCCTTCACGATCTCGATACGCTCCGGGATGGTGGAGTTCTGCCGGATGTAGTTCGTCATCGCGAAGTGGTCGATGGTCTCCGAGCGGAGCTCTTCGGCCGACTCGACCAGCTGCCGTGCGTCGTCCTGATCGAGATCGAACCGGGAGCGGAGGTACTCGACGATGCCCGTCTTCTCGCTGATCGAGAAGGAGTCGTCCGCGTAGGCGATCTCGAGCAGAACCGAAGCGGTGGCCAGGCGCATCCGATGATGGTGCTCGCGCTCCTGCTCCTCAGGAGAAGGTCCGGCGACCTGCTCGCGGAAAAAGCGGGCGATGCTCGAAAAGCTCATGGCTCAGGAGACCTTTGCGAGCGGGAAGGCGGTCGCGTGCCACGAGCTCGCCGCCGGACGAACCCAGCTTCCCTCGCGGAAGGCCGGGATCGAGTCCACCGTGATGTCGTACACCAATGTCTCGGGTCCAACCTCTCCCGACTCGACCAGCTGCCGGAACTCCGCTCGGGAGCTCGAACGGACGCGATCGCCTTCTCTCCAGAAGATCGGCGTCGAATCGAGCAGGTCGATGCCGATCTCCGCGGAAAGCGTGCGAAGGGCCCGGAAAAGCTTGTCCATCGAGCAGCCGGAGTTCATCACCGCCTCCTCGGCGGCCACAACCAGGAAGCGTTCTTCATGGATCTCAAAAGCGGCCTGCACGTCATGCCCTTTCGATTTCCAGGTTGAGACGAATCGCGTCAGTCCGTCCTCGATCGTCTGCCTGACCGGCGGGTCGAGCGGCGCGGGGGAGGCGAAGATCCAGAGGCGGGAGGAGTCTTCGAGCTGCGAGAGTTCTGTCAGAGCCATGCGGTGTCTTTTCTCCTGGGTCAGGCCAGCGCCTTGGTGACGATGGCCTTCTGTTGCGCTTCGTGACGGACGTGGGAGCCGGTCGCCGGCGAGGCGCTGAACTGACGTCCGACGTAGCTGAGTGGTAGAGAGGTGAGGACAGCGAGCTTTTCGTCGATGAAGTCCCAACCGCCCATGTTTCTCGGTTCTTCCTGGGCCCACACGATCTCGGTCGCATTGGGATATCGGCCGAGGGCCTCGAGGATCATCGGTTTCGGCCAGGGGTAGAACTGTTCGAGGCGTACGATGGCGACGTCCTTCGTCGCATTCTGCTCGCGCGCCGCCCAGAGGTCGTAGAACAGCTTTCCGGAGGTGAAGACGACCTTGCGGACCGGGCCCGGATCGTTCCCGTTGGCCAGGAACATCGGGTCGTCGAGAACCGGCTCGAACCGGCCGCGGGTGAAATGCTCGATGGGGGAGACCGCCTGCGGGTGGCGGAGAAGCGACTTGGGAGTCATCACCACCAGCGGCTTTCGGGGCTGATTGCGCATCTGGCGCCGCAGGGCATGGTAGTACTGCGCCGGTGTCGTCGGGTAGATCACCTGCATGTTCCCCTCGGCGCAGAGGATCAGGAAGCGCTCCAGGCGAGCGCTCGAGTGCTCGGGTCCCTGTCCCTCGTAGCCGTGCGGAAGCAGCAGCACGAGTCCGCTGTGCTGCGCCCACTTCTCCTCGGCGCTCGAGATGAACTGGTCGATGATGATCTGCGCGCCGTTCATGAAGTCGCCGAACTGAGCCTCCCACAGAACCAGCGTGTCGGGATCGACGACCGAATAGCCGTACTCGAAACCGAGCACGCCATACTCGGAAAGGAGCGAGTCGTACACCGAGAACCCGATCTTCGCGTCCTCGGTCAGGCGCTGGTGGGCCGGGAGCGTGTCGTCGAGAACGCTCAGTTCCTTCAGGTCGTTCAGGGGGAGATACTCGCGCCCCGTCTGATAGTCGACGAAGACGGCGTGGCGGTGTGAGAACGTTCCCCGTCCGCTGTCCTGGCCGCTCAGGCGAACGCGGAAGCCGTCGAGCATGATCGCGCCGAAGGCGAGCTGTTCGCCCATGGCCCAGTCGAGCGCGTTCGTCCCGTCGACCATCGCCCGCCGCTTTTCGAGCAGCGGCTTGAGCTTCGGATGCATCTGAAAGCCTTCGGGGACGGTCGTGAGGGCCTCTTTGATGATCCCCACGGCCTCTGCGCTGAGTGATGCCTCGGGCGAAGGTTCCGCTTGAATCCCGGTCACTTCCTCGTCGGTGTAAAGAGGATCGGTATCCGGCACATGCGGGCTCTGGGCCTCGCGCGTGCGGTCGAATCCCTCCTGGAGTTTGGCCTGGAAGCTGTCGAGCCAGCTCTCGGCTTCCTTCGGATCGAGATCCCCCTTGCGCAGCAGGTTTTCGGTGTACAGCTTTCGCGTCGAGCGATGGTCGCGAATGAGTTTGTACATCTTCGGCTGGGTGAACGACGGGTCGTCCCCTTCGTTATGGCCCAGCCGCCGGTAGCAGAGCATGTCGATGACCACGTCCTTCGAAAACTTCTGGCGGAACTCGAATGCGATCTCGATTGCGCGAACGCAGGCTTCCGGGTCATCGCCGTTCACGTGGAAAATCGGGGCCTGAACCATCTTGGCGACGTCGGTTGCGTAGACGGAGGAGCGGGCCTCTTCAGGGCCGGTGGTGAACCCGATCTGGTTGTTGATGACCACATGCACCGTTCCACCCGTGGTGTAGCCGGGCAGCTGGGAGAGGTTGAGCGTTTCCGCCACCACGCCCTGGCCGGCGAAGGCCGCGTCACCGTGCAGCAGAAGCGGGATGACTTTCGAGCGGTCACGATCGTCCCGCAATTTCTGGGTCGCCCGCACCATCCCCTCGACGATCGGATCGACGGCTTCGAGATGGCTCGGGTTCGAAGCGAGCGTGAGCGTCATCTCGCGGCCGTTGGGCCCTTTGTGGACTCCCTCCGCACCGAGGTGGTACTTGACGTCGCCGGATCCCTGCGCGCTGTCGGGGTCGAGATCTCCTTCGAACTCGTTGAAGATCTTCTCGTAGGACTTGCCCATCAGGTTCGCCAGCAAGTTCAGACGGCCGCGGTGGGCCATGCCGATCACGAAGCTCTCGACACCCGCCTCGGCCGCCCGGTTGAACAGGTGATCGACCATCGGCACGACGGATTCCGCGCCCTCTAGTGAGAAGCGCTTGTGTCCGATGTACTTGGTGTGGAGAAATCTCTCGAACACCTCGGCATCCGTCAGCTTCATCAGGATCCGGCGCTTGAGCGCGCCGTCGAGTGGAGCCGAGTTCCGGGACGGCTCCATACGGTCCTGCAGCCACTTCTTCTCGGTCGGACTCTGGATGTGCATGTACTCCGGTCCGAGCTTCCCGCAGTACGTGTCGCGCAGAATGTCGAGAATCTCGCGAAGCGGAGCAGTGGACCTTCCGGAAAGGCCGCCGGTGATGAACTCGCGATCCAGATCCCATATGGTGAGGCCGTAGTAGGCGAGGTTCAGCTCGGGATGAGCGCCGACCTTGTAATCGAGCGGATCGAGGTCGGCGATCAGGTGACCACGCACCCGGTAGGCGCGGATCAACTGAAGCACGCTCGCCTGGCGCCGCAGCACTTCCTCGCTCCCCATACCGCCGAAGAGCGAGGGACGGCGATCCTTCGACCACCGAAGCGGCTCGTACGGAATGCGGAGATCGCGGAAGATCTCGTCGTAGAAGTTTTCCTGTCCGAGAAGCAGCGCATCGACCTGAGCGAGGAATGCTCCCGACTCGGCGCCCTGGATGATCCGGTGGTCGTAAGTCGATGTGATCATCATGACCTTCGACACGCCCAGCTCCGCGATCACCTCGGCATCGGATCCCGCGTACTCGGGGGGATAGTCGATCTGACCGGTCGCGATGATCGTTCCCTGCTTCTGCATCAGCCGCGGCACCGAGGCGATCGTGCCGATCATCCCCGGGTTGGTCAGGGAGATTGTCGTCCCTTCGAAATCGGAGATCTCGAGCGCGTTCTTCCGCGCCTTTCGGACCAGGTCGTTGTAGCCGCGCATGAACTGTCCGAAGTCGAGCGTGTCGGCCTTCTTGATGTTCGGAACGACCAGCGTCCGTGAGCCGTCCTTCTTCTCGATGTCGATGGCGATGCCGAAATTCACGTGCGGAGGATCGACGCGATTCGGCTGGTCCTCCCGCATCTCGAAGAAGGAGTTCATCCGCGGGAATGCGCGGAGGGCCTTCACGATCGCCCACGCAATGACGTGCGTGTAGGAAGCTTTGTGCTGCCCCTGAAGGGTCAGGTGGTGATTGATGACTTTTCTGTTTTCCTCGAGGACCTTGACCGGAATCGATCGGACGGACGTCGCCGTCGGGACCTCGAGCGAGGACTCCATGTTCTGGACGATCTTCGCGGCAACGCCGCGGAGAACCGAGGCCTGAGCCGGAGGAGGCGCATCTTCAGCCGGCGTCGCCGCTGGTTTGGCCGCGGGCTTCGCGACGGCCGAGGGAGGAGTGGGCTGCGCGGGGGGCGCGGGTTTGGCCGCGGCCGGGGCCGCCGGCTCTTCTCCCTGCCTGGGCTTGCCGCCGTCGACCGGCTGCGGAGACCAGGAAGCGTTCGACTCGAACTGGGAAGCGGTGACCGGAGCATCTCCCGATCCGTTCTCGTCGAGATCGGGCTGCGGCTCGTAATCCTGGAAGAACTCACGCCAGCTCGCGCTCACGGACAGGGGATTCTGCCGGTATTTGTCGTAGAGCTCTTCGATGAAGGCGATGTTGGTTCCAAATGGGGCGGACGCTGACATGCAAATCCCTTTTTTGGGGTAACTTAGTGGACGTGGTAACGGCTCAGCGCCGCCGATCATTTCGGCTGCGAAGGGCTCGCCAGACGCAAGAAGAGATCATACCCCCGATGGGGGTTCCTGCTCATCCATCGCGATCTCACGATCGAGCCGCGCGACGCGGCGACGTTCGCGCGCGGTCATATCGCGGTCCATCAGGGTATGCGAGAGCGAGGTCAGGCCGAGCCATCCGAGCCCTGCCGTGAACCCGGCGAGGACGTCGGAGGGGAAGTGGACCGCGAAGTAAACCCTCGAGTATCCGACCGACCCGATGAGGCCCGCGGTCGCCAGAAGCGCAACGACCTGACCCCGCATGGGAAGCCTCTCCACGAGATGATGAACCACGATCGGGTAGGTCGCAGCCGAGAGAAGCGAGTGTCCGCTGGGAAAGCTATGGGACTTCGGAAGCTTGATCAGCCGATGAAGCTCCTGCGGTCGCTGGCGCTGAAAAATCGCCTTGAGGACGGTATTCAGCACCATTGCTCCGCCGGTGCTGATCAGCACCGTCCAGGCGTCGTGCGGCCGGCGCCTGCGGATCATCACGAGGGCGGTGACCGCCGCCGAACCGCCGATGGCGGTGTGCGAGCCGAGCGCCGTGGCCACCCGCATCGCGCGATCGATGTTCGGGCTCTGCGCCGAGTGAACCAGCTCGAGCAGCTTGGTGTCATAGCGATCGGCCGTTCCTTCGACCACGTTCTCCGCTTGCTGCTTGAAGAACCAGAAGGCGGCGGTCGACAGGATCACGCCCCCTGACATGCCGATGGCCAGGGGAAGAAAGCGCGCCGGCTTGCGGGCGGACGCGGTCTTCTTCGGCTTTCCAGACAGCTGCGCCGATCCCGTTTGCTGTGGGGTTCTGGGCCCCTGCGAATTTCGTTTCATACCCGACCGGAGGAGTGCTTCCAGAACCGTACCATGAGCCCGGTGGGATCCATGCCACCTCAGATCTGTGGCAGTGCTGGTTCGGCCACGGGCTGAAGTTGCCGGATCAGCTCCTCCAGCTCGGCGCGCGCCCCGGCCTGTTCCTCGAGGGGCCCCGAGAGGAGCCGCAGGATCCGCTCGAGTTTCGCGACCACGTCGGGCGTCGCGTCTCCGAGCTCGATCGTCCCCAGGAGCTCACCTCCGATCGCGATCGTGCGTCGCCGCTCCATCGCCTCGCGCTGTGAAGCCACACGCTTCTCCAACTCCCCAGGCAGATCGAGCAGCGCCTCGTCGGCAGCGGTCTTCAGCTCTCCCCGGCGGATATCTCCGCGCGTGACGATGGCCCTCAG
>Ga0209347_1003543_pt1 | contig 17895 bp, 13 predicted proteins | sample AutmiccommuBRH23_FD_187382 | JGI IMG/M metagenome (GOLD analysis project Ga0209347, IMG submission 187382) | Deep subsurface microbial communities from Mt. Terri, Switzerland - Autotrophic microbial communities BRH/23 (SPAdes) (version 2) | ecosystem: Environmental > Aquatic > Deep subsurface >...
CCTTAAATAGATCAAAAACATCCATAGGCAATTCTGCCTTTTGGTCAATTTCTGCTGCTCTGGGAGCTACTTTTTCTTGCATAATTCTGCGAACAGTCTTTCTAATCATTTCCTGTTCATCTGTAAATGTTAAATCCATGCCTTTCTCTCCTTTTCTGAAATATCTTTCTTAATTAAATTGACGACAAATCAATTAATCTGAGGCACTCACCCTGCATCATGTATCCATCACGTTTTTCAAATGCATGTCATTAGGTAATACTTTCAGTTAACCGATAATTTTATTTTTCAACTCTTTAATCGTTTCTACCGAATAATCTAAATACTTGGTTAATATCTCTTCATTATGTTCACCCAACCGCGGAGGAAAACTAATTATTTTCTCTTCAGAAAACTTGATAACGGGATCAAGGGGAAGAGTTATTTCATAACCGGATCTAGAGTCTTTGGCCCGGACCATATTTTTTCTTAGACTGGGATCGGCCATTATGTCGTTTACAGTAGCCACCTTAGCAACGGGAATTCCACTATTTTTACACATCTTAATTAACTCTTCCATTTTCATAGTGCCGATAATTTCTCTTAAAGCCTGGTCCAGTCTTTCGATATCCTTAATACGACCCCGGTTGGCAACGTAGTCAGGATTATTCAACTGGGCGAACTCAGGATTGGCAACAAGATTAGCCCACTGGCGGTCATTCCCGACAGCAATGATCACAAACCCATCCTTTGTGGGATACGTGTTTACAGGAGCAAATGAACGGTGCCGGTTACCGTTTCTTCCTACAGGTTCACCAAACTCATGATTGGTTATTTTTGTGGAAAGCAGTGCGGTCGTACACTGTAACATTGATATATCAATCCGGCTTCCTTCACCGGTTTTTCCCTTCTTATACAATGCTTCCATGATGGATGCATATGCTTGATTCCCCGCTTCGAGATCAGCGATCGGTATTCCCGCCAGCATTGGATCCCGTCCTAGTTCACCTGTCTCATTCATAATCCCGGCCATAGCTTGAATTATCGGGTCATAAGCTGGCTCAGACCTTTCCGGCCCAAAACCAGATAAACCTACCCAGATAATATCCGGTTTCAATGACGACAAAATTTCGTATGAAATACCGAGCTTTTCATAATTCTTTGGCAATTGGTTCGTGCAAAATATATCAGCAGGTATTTTCTCTATCAATTCCCAAAGTAATTGCTGACCTCGCTTTTCAGCCAAGTTAAGTGTTATCGATTGTTTTCCGGCATTAACTCCGAGGAACTGTGAATTCATCGCCTCCTCGCCCGCCATTCGAAACCCTACATAACGGTTGGGATCCCCCTGCAAAGCCTCAATCCTGATTACCTGAGCACCTTTTAACGCCAATCTGTAGGTACAATAGGGCATCGACAAAGCCTGTTCCAGGCTTAAAACAGTGAGATCCTTAAAAAATTCACTATTTTTCGTTATTATCACCCCCTAAATGCTTTAACAGCAACTGTCCAGCTGTTGAAAGGTCGTCCTGTCTTTCCTGCACTCGCTTGACTACCAGTTCAAAAAGATTCCCCGGCAGCTGCCTAAGCCTTCGGGTTACTTCCCGGCAAACGAAACTCACGAGTTGATCTTCAATGGCCGCTTCTTTGTGACGTTCAAAGTCGCCGCCTACCTCTAAAAACAGATAATGTTTATCTAGATCCTCCACCAGTTGATCAAGCCCAATTCCAGTGAAAGCCGAGACCTGAACCACCGGAGTTTCCCATCCATTAGCCCGGTTTTTCACTCCCATCAATTCCATGATTGCCGAAGCCGCCAGATCAGCTCCACCCAAATCAGCCTTATTGACTGCGAAAATATCACCAATTTCCATTACCCCTGCCTTAATGGCCTGGATCCCATCACCTAAACCCGGAACAGTAACTAACAATACGGTGTTGGCAATATCTCGAACCGCTACTTCCGACTGGCCTGCCCCAACTGTTTCCAGTAGAATCACATCAAAGCCCGCCGCACCCAATAAAACCAACACATCCTCAACGGCTGGAGCAACGCCCCCGGTGCGACCCCTTGATGCCATACTCCGGATATAGATCCCTGCTTCACGAGCTTTTTCCATGCGTACCTGATCACCCAATATCGCTCCACCCGAAAACGGGCTAGACGGGTCAATAGCGAGAATTGCCACCCGTCTACCTTTTCGAGTGTAAGCCACCGCTAATCGGTCCACCAAACTGCTTTTCCCTGCTCCAGGCGGACCAGTGATCCCAATAACCCAAGTTCGGCTATTTCGGGCCTGAAGGCAGCTAATTAGTTTTTCTATTTCCGGGTGAGCGTTTTCAACCATTGTTATGGTCCGGGCCAAAGCACGTCGGTTTCCGGCCATAACGGCTTGCACCAATTCTTTAAAATCCATTTAACTGTCTCCATTTTTTACATTGTTTATTTCTTCAAAACAACAAACCCGTCTACAGCTATAATCCGTTCACTGGCGATAACCAGGGGATTAATATCAAGTTCTTGAATCTGAGGATTGTCAGTCAGAAGGTTAGACACCTGACAAAGCAGATCAACTACTTTTGAAAGGTTGAAGGCTGGACGGTTGCGAAAACCTGACAGCAATGAATAAGCGGAAGATTCCAACACCATTTGCAAGGCCCAGGTCCGGTCAAAAGGTACCAGGCTTAGCGATGTTTTGTGAATTAGTTCTGCCATAACGCCACCTACCCCAAAAAGTAGCACCGGTCCAAAAACGGGATCATTTTTCCCACCAATAATAATTTCTGCTTCTCCGCGAACCATTTCCTGAACAAGATATGGGGGTCTTAATTCCTTCAAGCTTAACCGTTCCCAAGCGTTAATCAACTGCTGGCTGTTACCGAGATTAAGTTCCACCCCTCCAATTTCTGACTTATGAGCTATAGCGTTCTGGCAAACCTTTAGAACTACAGGATAACGAATTTCTTCCGCAGCAATCAGAGTCTCCTCCAAAGTCATGACCATTAGCTCTTTGGTGCATGGGATACCATATTCCTGAAATAATTGCTTAGCTTCAAATTCGTTTAGGGCCCAATCATGCAACTTTCGCTCCTTCAAATAGGTTGAACCATCCGCCCCTTTGGAAATTGCCAAACTTGCACGTCCCCGTTCAAGAACCTCACGGTAAGTAACCAGACAGTTCAAACCATTTACTGCTCTTTCTACTGAAGGAAATACCGGAACCTGGTAGCTATTAAAAATTCCAGCAATCTGTGGAGTAGCCGCTACAAAGGCCACTACCGGCTTTTGATAAAGTTCCCGAGCTTTAATGAAAGCCCGAGCAAATTCCGGGTTATCCAGCCCTATATTAATGGCTATTAACCCATCTACTTCCGGGTCGGAAGCTATTGCTTTCACACATGCCTCATAGTTTTCCGGAGCACACTGTGGGGTCATGTCTACCGGATTGGCAGTTGCGCCAAATTCCGGAATTAATTGCCGGATCAACTGTTGGGTGGACGCTTGCAATTCCCGAACCTGCAAACCTTCTTCTTCACAAGTGTCGCCAGCCAGTACGCTTGGTCCCCCAGAAATGGTTACTACAGCTACATTACGGCCAGCGGGTAAAAGCTTATTAGCCATAGAAAGTGCCATTGCTTTATCGAAAAAATCTTCAGTCCCGGAAGCCCAGATAATCCCGGCCTGTTTAAAAGCTGCGCGGTATATTTCCGTTTCACAAGCCAGCGAACCGGTATGCGATTCTGCTGCTCTTTGGCCAGCCTTAGTTCGGCCTGCCTTGAGGGCAATAATCGGTTTATAGGGAGTGATGGCCGCTGCCGCTTGCGCAAACCGCCGCCCATCACGCAACCCCTCAATATACAGGGCAATCATCCTGGTCGCCTCATCTTCAGCCAAGTATTCCAATAGATCAACATAATCAATATCAGCCATGTTCCCAAGACTAATAAATTTAGCCAAGCCGAAGTTACGCTGGTGTGCTTCGTTGAAAAAAAGTCCTCCCATTGCTCCACTTTGAGAGATAAAGCTGATGTTGCCTTTGATATGGGGAAGTTCCCAAAAAAATGTACCATTGAAATTATCAGTCAGATTGTAAATGCCCATGCAATTCGGCCCTACTAACACCATACCGGCTTTCCTAGCCGTTGCTACGGCGGCAGCCTGTAGCTGCAACCCATTTTCCCCAGCCTCACCAAAACCGGAAGATAGGATTACAACAGTTTTAACTCCAACCTTGGCGCATTCTTCAACCGCTCTCGGGACTGCCGGGGCGGGAACGATAATCAGCGCCAGATCAACCAGATTTCCGGCATCAGCTAAACTATTAATAACCGTTTTCCCCAGTATTTCCCCTCCACTGGGGTTCACCGGGTAAACCTCGCCACGAAATCCATATTCTAAAATGTTTTTCATAAGGGTGTGCCCTAGCTTACCTGGATTAGCCGAAGCACCAATAATCGCAACGTTTTGTGGATCAAAGAGAGCTTTTAGACTGGCCACTGATTACACCTCATTTACAAACTGACAATTGATCGAAGGTTGTGTAAGAACAGTGAACTCGTTCAACTAAAGTTGAACATCGAGTCTTCGGTGGGGGACTCACCCCCCACCGAAGCAGGGTACGGGGACCCACTCCCACTTGAAGAAGTGGGAGTCTTACGTTTTGGATAAATCAGAGTCACTTTCATAGGGAGATTAACAATGTTTGGCTTTACTTATTCTTTTCTTTCAGTGCAGCAAGAATTTTTTCCGGAGTTATAGGTAAGCTCCTCATTCGGACACCGATCGCGTTATAAATGGCGTTAGCCACAGCTGCCGCAACTGGAATTGTACAAGGTTCCCCGACTCCTTTAGCCCCATAGGGACCTAGTGGGTCATTGGTTTCCACCAGGATCTTTTTAGCTCGTATAGAATCACAAATTGTTAGCAAACGGTAGTCCAAGAAATTGGGATTTAGTACTTTCCCTTCTCGAATTATCATTTCCTCGGTTAAGGCATATCCCAGCCCCATAACCACACCACCATCTATTTGACCTTCCACGGCTAGCGGGTTAATCGCTCGCCCAAGATCGTGGGCCGCTACATAATCCAATACTTTAACCTTTCCAGTCTCTAGATCAACTTCCACCTCGACCGCATGAGCCCCAAAAGCATAAGCAGCTGAAACATTACCCATAAATTCTCTATCGCACATCTCAGTCGGCGGGTCATAGAAGCCTTCTCCGATCACCATCTGACCATCCTGTCGAAAATGCATGCTCCGAACTACTTTGCTAAGGCTGACGCTTTTATCTGTATTTTCCTGATCAAAGATTTTTTCGTCTCTGAATACCAATCTTTGGATCGGTAAGTTTAGCATTTCGGCAGCAACTTCTATAACCTTTTTACGGACGATTTCGGCGGCCAAAAGGGCTGCATTGCCGGAAACAAAAGTCGTTCGACTCGCATGACAACCAGCATCCCAGGAAGTAAGATCAGTATCATTATTGATCAATTGCACCTTCTCCGGTTTGATTCCTAAGGTTTCAGCAACAATTTGGACGACAATGCCATCTGATCCTTGCCCCATATCTGTTGACCCGATAAGAACCACCACCCGACCCACGCTATCAAGTTTTACCACTGCTCCACAGCCATCTGAGCGGTAGACACGTGCGCCTCCACCCACATGTTGTAGTGCAGCTATTCCCACGCCCCGGTTATTCTGGGCTCCTCGCTTTTCTTTCCAGCCGATGCCTTCGGCTGCTCCGCTAAGACATTCCGGTAAACCACAAGAGGTGATTTTCATTTTATGAGGATTTATTTCTCCCGGTCTATTACTGTTCAGCAACCGGAACTCCAGGGGATCCATCCCGAGTTTTTCCGCTAATTCATCCATTTGGCTTTCCACTGCGAAGGTTGATTGCGGATTACCATAGCCACGCATGGCCCCGCTGTAGGGTTGGTTGGTATATACTATATCAGCCTCGTACAGTACATTGGGCACCTGGTAGAGAGAGCTGACTGTCGTCATTCCGACAACAGGTGTTGTGGCTCCCCAAGAATTATAGGCACCATTATCAGCTATCACCCGGGCAACCCGCGCAACCAGTCGCCCTGTCCGATCTGCTCCTGTGCTCAGATCGATAATCATCGGCTGGCGATTGCGTGAATTAATAAATTCTTCCTCACGGGTAAAAACAATTTTCACAGGACGACCGGTTTTTTTAGCCAGCGTAACGCAAGCTAACTCGTAAGAATAGACATCCAGACGGGTGCCAAAAGCACCTGAAATTATAGGTTGAATCACCCTTATCTTGCTTTCGGGTATCTCTAAAGCCTCCGCCAATTCATGTTTGTAAATAAAAGGAGCCTGAATTGTGCTCCGAACAGTCAAGTTTCCATCTGCATTGAATGAGGCAAGACAACCGTGGGTCCCCATGCAGCAAGAAGTAACAAAGGGCAATTCATATCGATTGGTAACCACTACATCGGCCTTTGCCAACGCTGCTATCGCGTCTCCTGCAACAAATTTATAACTACAAGAAATATTTGTGCCTTTTTCCTCATGGACCAACGGTGCACCCTTCTCCATCGCCGTAAAAGGATCAAACACACCTGGTAAGATTTCATAGTCAACCTTAATGAGATCCAGTGCCCGAATAGCAGTATCTTCATCTACAGCTGCCACTGCGGCCACATCATCCCCAATATAACGCACCTTATCCTTTTTGAGGCCTTCGTTATCCATACCAAAACCCATCCGGTTACCGGGAATGTCTTTGGCCGTCAGTACAGCCTTAACACCCGGAAGTTTCAGAGCTTCAGTTGTGTCAATATTCACAATCCGGGCATGAGCATAAGGACTGCGGAGAATTTTACCATAGAGTTGTCCTGGTAGTACAAAATCATCAATAAACTCTGCCTGACCAGTAGCCTTGGCTATAGCGTCAGGTTTCGGCAATCTGCGCCCAATAACTGATGCTTCCATTAGCTCACCTCCCCAGTCTTCTCTTTACCGACTGCCTTCACCGCATCAATGATCTTAGTATAACCAGTGCAACGGCAGAGATTTCCGGACATAGCATGCTTTATTTCATTCTCAGTGGGAGAGGGGTTTTCATCAAGCAAGGCTTTAGCCGTCAATATCATTCCCGGTGTACAAAATCCACACTGAATCGCCCCATGTTCAACAAAAGATTTTTGAATTGGATGTAATTCCAATCCATCAGCCAACCCCTCGATCGTCTTCACCTGACGTCCGTTAACCTCTATCGCGAGGACTAGACAAGAATTAACCGCCGTCCCGTCCAAGAGGACAGTACAAGCCCCACAGTCCCCGGTATCGCAGCCTTTTTTGGTTCCCATTAACCTTAGCTCATGCCTGAGGATATCCAGTAAGGTCTGTTCAGGACGGACCAGGAGTTCATGAGTTTCTTCGTTCACGGTAAACTTTATCGGCTGTTTCATATTTAGCCCTTCCTTTCTGTTATCTCGGCAGTCTCATAAATGGCTCTCTTAACCAAAACTTTTATTATTTCTTGCCGGTAGCCAGCTGTAGCACGCACATCGCTAATTGGGGTTGCTTCAGCAGCTGCAATATCAGCTGCTCGCTCGATATTTTCTGCTGTTAGCCCGCCTTCCAGAAGTTGACGGCTTGCCATTGGAGCCTGTAAAGGTACCGGGGCCACTGAACCTAAAACTATGTCGGCCTCCTGACATATCTGGTCTTTTCGCAGTAGGCCAACAGCTACACCAACAATTGCAATATCCATGGCTTGCCGGATTTTATGTTTCAAGTAGATGAAGCGTTTATCAGGATGTGGCAAAGGAACTAGTAGACCGGTGAGTATATCTCCTTGAGCCAATATTGTAATTCCCGGACCCTTAAACAATGTGGCCAGCGGGATTTGTCGTTCACCTTCTGGTCCGACAATTACCACTTGAGCATGCAGAGCAATTAATGAAGGTGCCAGATCAGCCGAAGGAGCAGCATTACACAGGTTCCCTCCGATGGTAGCCCGATTACGAACTTGCATCGAAGCCATATTTGTGGCAGTTGTCGCCAAAACAGGCAGTTTCTCACGGATAACCTCCGAGCGAGCTAAGTCAGCAAGGGCGGTTAACGCCCCAATAAAAATCATACCGCCAGGTTTGCTCGTTATGCCATAAAGTTCCGGGATCTTTTTTATGTCAACAACCAAGTTGATCGCCAAAGAGCCGCGTTTCATTTTCACCAACAGATCAGTTCCACCGGCCAAAATTCTAGACCCTTCATTTTCGACAAGCATTTGGCAAGCCACATTTAAGGTTACCGGGGCCTGGTAAGTGAAGCTTTTCATTCAGGTTCCTCCTTACTATTCCCGTTCATCAAAGACTCGTTTTGTTTTCTTTTCACTGCGCGGCAGACTGCCGTAGTCAACTACTTCCACATCAGGTGTTACATTGATCGTAATTTTGATTTGCTTTTGTAAGACACTGGCCAATTGTTCATTCGACAACTTTGACCCTTGCTCAGCTTCAACGCGGACAATCATTACATCACGTCCCTGTACTCTGAACAAGCGTATTTGGTATTCACTGCTAAGTCCTGATACCTCTGAAATTACGTGATCAATTTGACCCGGGTAAATATTAACTGCGCGAAACTTAATCATATCGTCGGACCGTCCAACTAAGCGCTTTATCCTTGGATAAGTCAGACCACAAGCGCAAGGTTCAGGTATCAGTGAGGTAATGTCTCTGGTGCGGTAGCGTAAAAGTGGATTAGCCTGCTTGTTGAGAGTTGTTACTACCAATTCACCCTCCTCACCCGGTTGACAGGGAATGCCAGTAACCGGGTCAATTATTTCAAATAGCAGGTGATCAGCCCAATAATGAATTCCATCATGTAGTTTACAATCCAAACCAGTCCCTGGGCCATAAGTTTCGGTCATCCCAATGATGTCAAAAGTTTCAATTCCCAGGAGTTTTTCGACTTGTAACCGCATGGCATCGCTCCAGCGCTCGGAGCCAACAATACCTATCCGGAGCTTGATTTTATCCCTTAAACCTCGGGCGGCAATTTGCTCACCAAGGAGTAAAGCATAAGAAGAGGTGCTGACCAGGACCGTTGTCCCAAAATCAATCATCAATTCCAGTTGCTGTTCCATTGCAATCGGACCAACCGGCATTACTAATGCTCCGATCCGTTCTGCTCCGGCCTGGAAACCAGCTCCGGCAGTCCACAATCCGTAACCTGAAGTGATCTGAAGCCTATCCCGGTTGGTTACCCCAGCCAAAGTCAGGCAACGGGCCATCATTTCCGACCAAGTATCAAGATCCTGCTTACTATAAAAAGTGACCGTTTTTTTGCCAGTTGTTCCGGAGGAAGCATGTAACCGGACAATCTCTTCCTCCGAGGCGATCATGAGTTTATCAGGATATAAATCGCGCAACTCTTGCTTTTCAGTAAAAGGAAACCGGGCGATATCCTCCAGGGTATTCAAGTCCTCTGGTCTTACACCAGCCTTCTCCATCTTCTTTTGGTTATAAGGTGAATTATTGTAAAGATAATGTACTAAACGCTTTAGCTTTACCAACTGCATCTCGGCTATTCTTTTTTCACTTAGCATAGGTTGCCTGGCAATCAATTTTTCTCCTCCTAAACGAGATTATCAGAGTAATAAATATCCTGAAAAATCTGAATCTCTGCAATTCATACATCACTTTAGCTGTTCAATAGTGAACCATCTTTAGTCTTCTATTGTAACCCCATAATCTTGCTTAGCTTGCTCCTTACTTATCTTGCCATCACGAACATCGTTATAAATCAGTTCCCGATTACGTTCCGAGGGATTACCGTAGCCTCCTCCACCCGGCAGCCTTACACTGACAACATCATTTAACGTTAGGGTGCTGTAGGCTTTAGATTTTAGACGGGTTTCTTCAGGGGTTTCCGGATTCAGAATGAACCTTCCCATACTGCCTTCCTTCCCGCCGAAGAGTCCAAAGGGAGGGAACTCCTGGCGGTCTCCGTAGCGAGCAAAGGTAACATTATCAACCATGAGCCGGAAGTCTTTCCTTAGTCCCAAGCTACCTCTGAATTTCCCTGCCCCGGCCGAATCCGGAATTAATTCGTAACGTTCAATCCGAACTGGGTACTCTAATTCAACGGCTTCAATGGGTGTATTCATCATCCGGGCCAGATGCGAGTCCTGAGCTTCTCTGGCGTCTCTTTCAGGCAGTGCGCCTGCTCCGCCGCCCTGGACTTCGGTAAGAACAAAACGCCGATTTTTATGTCGCGGGTCATAACCGCTAAATCCGAAGGTCGACATCTGAGCATGGCTGCCAGCCATTACCTTGTCCGGAAGAGCTTGAGCCAATGCTTTGAGCATTACCTCAACAACCTTATTTGCAGTGTTGCTCCGCGCTGCCACTGCTCCCGGTAACACCGGGTTTACTAAAAGACCCAGTTCTATCCGGACATCCACAGGGCGATAACAACCCGAATTAGGCGGAACAGTAGGATCAACTACGGCGATAATTGTGTAATAAACACCTGAATGAGCAGTTGATACAGGGCAGTTGACATTCCCTTTAACCTGGGGGCTGGTTCCGTCAAAATCAACGCTTACTTGATCCCCTTTTTTGTGGATATTTACCTGAAGCTTAATCGGATCATCGGTAATCCCATCATCGTCCACCCAATCGATACCAGTGTAAGTCCCGTCCGGGATGGCTTTGAGGGCTTCCCTCATCCGCCGTTCCGAATAATCTAACAACATGGTTGTTGATTGCTCGACTTGTTCCTTACCATATTTGGTAAAAACTTCTTTTAACTTCTTCATGCCTACAAAACAACAAGCAGCTTGGGCTTTAATGTCACCAATGGTCTTATCCGGCACCCGGATGTTATTGGTTATGATCGCGAAAATTTCTGCGCTCTCCTCAAATTTTCTGTAAAGCTTGACCATCGGGATGCGTATCCCTTCCTGGTAAATCTCGGTTAACCCACCGGCTACCCCTCCGGCCGCAGACCCGCCCATATCCGCTTGGTGGGCTATAGCTCCTACATAACCGATTATTTCTCCTTCAAAAAATACCGGAGCAAAAATCTCAACATCCATGACATGTTGTCCACCCTGATAAGGGTCGTTAGAAATTATTACATCACCATCATTTAAGGTCTCAGGCGGAAATTGCTCGAGTAAAACATCCATAGTTATTTCAAATCCGGTCAACAACATGGGAGCATGATGAGCCTGAGCTACTGTTTTTCCATTGCGGTCAAATACAGCGCAGGTGATATCCATAATCTCTTTAATAACCGTGGAACGGGCTGAACGAACCAGAGTATGCCCCATTTCATCAGCAATCTGTTCCAAAGCATAACGAATTACCTGCATCATAACCTGGTCTTTACTAGTGTTACTCATTCTCCTCACCTCCCAACTTTATGATTAGGTTACCATACTGATCAATCTGACATGTTGCTGACGGCGGCACAACCGAACTTGAAATCTGTTCTTCAACTATAGCCGGCCCATTAAACAAATGCCCCGGTCGCAAAAGATCCCGTTCATAAATTGGAACTTCGACACTTCCCGTGCCTTCAAAATAAACCATACGGGGTGTTTTTTGGGCTTCTCGGCCATCTCCGGCACTCAATTCAACTTTTTTCATCTTAACCAGCGGTGTTTTACCAACAGCTGTTACCCGCACGTTCACCACCTGTACTGTTTCTTTCTCAGAACTATAAGCGTACAGACGACGATGCTCATCGTTGAAAGCTTTGGCTAACTGCACCAAGTCATCGTGATTCAGATCGGATTTTCGATTCATACTAATATTCAAATCATAGGATTGCCCTTCGTATCGCACGTCAGCCGACCAAAGCAATTCTATTTCTTCCGGCGCAAAATTTTCCGCTTCCAGTTGAGTCTTTCCTCTAGCTTCCAAACGTCCAAAAACATTGGTTATTTCTCCCAGATCAACTTCATCTATTGCCCTGGCCACGGTTTGGACAAAATCATGACGAGCATCAGAAACCAACAGCCCCAACGCCGAAAGGTTTCCTGCAAGTCTCGGAACAATTACGGTCTTAATACCCATATCGGCAGCCAGTTCTGCTGCATGTAAGGCACCGGCGCCACCAAAGGCAACTACTGCAAACTCCCGCACGTCATGACCTTTCTCTACCGTATTCACTCCAATACCCTTACTCATATTAGCATTAACTATCCTGATTATTCCTGCTGCAGCATCCTCAACGGTAGTGCCCATTGGATCTGCAAGATGCTCTTTGATGGCTTGATACGCCAGTTCACGCTCTAGGACCAGTTCTCCGCCTAAGAAATAACTGGGGTTAAGCCTGCCCAGAATCAGGTTAGCATCAGTTACAGTCGGCAGTTGCCCGCCACGATTGTAACAAGCTGGGCCTGGCGAAGCTCCTGCGCTTTGGGGACCCACATTTAGGATACCGCCTTTGTCAACCCAGGCAATACTACCGCCGCCAGCTCCAATGGTATCGATATCAATCACTGGAATTTTCACCGGATATCCTTCGAACTTAGCCTCAGAAGTGACTTGCGCTACACCCTGGTCAATTAATCCAATGTCAAAACTTGTCCCGCCCATATCTGCTGTCATAAGTTGGCTATACCCAGTAATTTCTCCAAAGAAAGCCCCAGCTAAAGCTCCTCCCGCCGGACCGGAATTAACGGTATTAATAGCGTAACGCTCAGCGGCTTCGGCAGTAATTGTTCCACCGCTTGCCTGCATGATTCGCAGGTCAACTCGACCATACTTTTCCGCTAAGGCCTGCGTCAATTTCTGGATATAACGTTTCATAATCGGTTGCAGATATGCATTTATTACTGTTGTTGAGGCACGCTCGAATTCCCTGTACTCTGGAGCAATTTCTGAAGAAACAGATACATAAGCTTCCGGGAAAATTTCAGTACACATTTCGGCTATTCGACGCTCATGTGCCGGGTTGAGGAAGGAAAAGAGCAAACTTATTGCAATAGCTTCCACCTGTTGTTCTTTAAGAAACGTGATAGCATCCCGAACAGAATCTTCATCTAAAGCCTTAACTACTTTTCCATCGGCCCCTACCCTTTCATTTACTCCCTTGCAAAGATACCTGGGAACAAGTGGCAGGGGAGTGGAAGCATAGAAGTCGTACAAACATACTCCTGGCCTTTGAATGCGGCCAATTTCAAGCACATCTATAAATCCTAGCGTAGTAATTAAACCGGTTTTGGCTCCCTTTTTCTCAATCAAGGCGTTGGTTCCAATCGTAGTGCCATGTACAATATAATCTACGTCTTCAATGGAAGCTTCGGCTTTTTCCAAAACCTTGGCAATCCCGTTCAGAACCCCTTCCCAAAGTTTTGGAGGTGTAGTTGATACCTTGGCGAAATGCAAATTTCCAGTTTTATCATCAACCATTACAATATCAGTAAATGTACCACCTACATCGATTCCTATCCGCAAAACCATTTCCCTCCTTTCAAACTATTAATTTTTACATCTTCGGCGCTTCACTAATGTCCCTTTTTTTCTGCTTCCTTCTCAAAGAAGGCAACTACTTTAGATAGCGAGGCATTTCCAAATACTTCTAAAACCCCGATTTTCTTCAATTCTTCATAATCAGCCAACGGGATATTGCCACCAACTGTAACAGCTATATCTTCGGCACCGCGGTCGCGCAGCATATTGATTATCTTCTGTGAATAGGACACGTGGGCTCCATTAAGTAAGCTTAGCCCTAGGATATCCACATCTTCATCAACAGCCATAATAACCAGATTTTCCAAGCTACAGTGCAGTCCTGAATAAACAACTTCCATCCCGGCATCCATTAGTGCTCGAGTCACAACTTTAGCTCCTCGGTCATGACCGTCAAGACCCGGTTTACCGATCAGCACTTTTAACGGCCTCTTTGCCATTTTTACTCCTCCTTAAAAAATATCCAGAGGTTCGCGGAAGGTACCAAATACTTCCTTTAAAACCCCAGTCATTTCACCTACTGTTGCGTAGGCCCGGACAGCCTCCAGAGTAGCATCCATAATATTCTCACCGTTTAGCGCAGCCTGACGAAGCACGCCCAGTGTCCGGTTCACCTCTGTCTGGTTGCGGCTGGTTTTAGCCTCAGCCAGCCGTTGCTGCTGATCTCTGACTGTATTGCTGTCCCAGGAATGCAGATGAATCGGGGGTTTCTCTTCTATTTGAAGGCTGTTCACACCGATAACAATCCGCTTGCCGCTTTCAATATCCCTTTCAAATTTCATAGCCTCTCGCAAGATTGAACGCTGGATGTACCCGTCTTCAATTGACTTAACCATTCCGCCCCGGGCTTGGATCTCATCAATCATAGCAACAATTTTTTCTTCCAAGGTATCCGTCAGGCTTTCTACATAGTAGGATCCGGCAAGCGGGTCTACGGTATTGGTAACACCCGATTCTAAAGCGATAATCTGCTGAGTGCGCAGGGCAATTAACATAGCTTCAGGCGTTGGGATGGCATGCCCTTCATCCTTAGTATTAACCGACAAAGCCTGACAACCGCCAAGCACAACGGCTAAGCTTTCCAAAGTCCCTCGGATAATGTTGTTATCAGGCTGCTGCGCTGTTAAAGTACTACCCCCGGTTCCAGCAAAAAACAGGAACTTCCACGAACGGGGATTTTTGGCTCCGTACTGCTCCTTGAGAATTCGGGCCCAAATTCTCCGGGCAGCCCGAAATTTGGCCACTTCTTCGAAAAAGTCCATATGGGCTGTAAGGTTAAAACTAATCCGGGGAGCAAATTTATCAATGTCCAGACCACGCTCCACGGCATTTTCAATATAAGTCATGGCGTTTAAAAAGGCATAAGCAATTTCCTGAATAGCATTGGCTCCTGTTTCCCTGATATGATAACCGCAAACACTGACCGGTACATACTTTGGAACTCTTTTGGAACAGAACTCGTAAGTATCACCAATCATTTTTAACGCCGGTACGAGTGGAAAAATGTACGCTCCCCGGGAAAAATATTCCTTCAAAATATCGTTTTGGGTCGTTCCGGTTAGCTTCTCCGACGGGACGCCCTGTTTTTCCCCCACCGCCACATACATAGCCAAGATAATTGGGGTAATGGCATTGATTGTAAAAGAAGTACTGATTTTGTCTAAAGGAATTCCATCAAATAACAATTCCATATCGGCTAGAGAGTCAATCGCTACACCTACCCTGCCCACTTCATCTTCAATATCGGGGTTGTCGGAGTCATAACCCATTTGGGTTGGTAGATCAAAAGCTACGCTTAAACCGTTTACTCCCTGTTTAATAAGCTGCTTGTAGTATTCATTTGTCTCCTTGGCAGTAGCATAGCCGGAGTACGTACGCATTGTCCAGACCTTACTCAAATACATTTGCGGATAAACACCCCGAGTATAGGGATATTCACCAGGAAAGCCCAGTTTATCGGTATAATCACCCTTGAAATCCAGTGGTGTATAAAGTGGCTTGACCGGAATTCCTGAAGCTGTAGTAGCCGGTTCGACTTTGCCGACAATATTGGCTTTTTCCCATTCACCGAATTGCTCAGCCAATTTGGGATCAGTTAGACTCATTATTTTGTTACCTCCTCTGCTTTTAATTCTAAAGCCCTTCCCTGCGTAGTAAACCTTTTCGGTCAACTCTGTTTCGGAGAACTTCTATTTCATCCGCTGTTGGTTCGGGAAGCTCTTCCAGGTAATCGGGAATGACTAGCTCAAACCCAGTATTACCCTTAATCTCCTCCAACGTAGCCGGCGGAATCACGTGTTTAAGGCGCATCCTTTTTGTCCCCTCTTCGAAATCAAGAATGGCCTGCGGAGTAATGACATACATCAGTCCACCACCGGGAAGACCCATCTGGCGCCTAGCATCGCCACCATTGCCCAATCATGGCCAAGGCCTCATCCATACTACAAACGCGAGATGTTCGTTGGCCCACAGTCTTTTCACTCCTTCTTTTAATTTAGTTAAAATTCTTACTATTCAATAGTATAAGCTCAAATATACTAAAGTACCATGGCAAGTATCTCTAAAAAAAAGGCAGACCTTTATGAATATTTCACAAGTGTCGACCCTAATCACATTACATATGCGTTATTGTCAAAATTAGTACTTTACATGTCAAATCCATCCCCTTAACTACCTTGGATAAATTCCAAAACCCTTAGTGCCACTTGAAGATTTAATCTGATTTCAGTATCACCAAGACTAATCCCTAGAATTTCTTCAATCTGATAACTGACTCTGTGCCAGTCAAAACCGCAACCCGCAGTTCCTGCGGCACTGATTAAATTGATCTCTACCATACTGTTTCCGGTAAGCCCGAGTTCTTTCCTGAATTCTCTGGCTACTGCAGTAACACCCTTTGACTGTCTTTCTTCAATTGCAAGTCCATGATTTGCCGCCAATTCGCAGTGATCCAAGACGCTATGGAGGGGAACCCGATCATGCCTTCTCTTCAAACTTTCTAATATCTCCCCAGGGGTGCCTCGCACCCCCTTTTTGCGTTGCTGGTAACCGAGTACCTGAATAATACTAAATAAAAAGATAGACACCCAGCAGCACTGGATGTCTATCCGAAAAAGTTGTTAAATTTGTTGAATAAAAAATTTAGCAATCTTCAAATCCTTATCGTTCAGGGATAAAATACGAGTCAAAAAATCCCGAAAAACTTCAATCTGAATATTAAGCTATTTTGTGAAGCAATGCCCTTAATTACTGACCAGGAGTTTTCAATTACTTCTGTAAGATGTATATTGTACCCCTTGATAAGTGGATAGAAATACCTTAATATGCTTACAAGATATTACTATCCCCTATCAGTATACATTCAAAATGGCAAGGGTCTTAACTTCAGCCTATCATACTTGTAAGGGGCCGACCCAATGGGCAGCCCCTTATTTTTTTCATATCATCAACTAATTACAAGGGAATGTTGCCATGCTTACGCAACGGTCTTTCCTCCACCTTATGCAGCAGCATGTTTAACGACTTAATCAATGCCGAACGGGTATGCCTTGGTTCGATAACGGCGTCAACGAGCATTCTGGCTGCCGGAGCAAACGTGTTGGAAAAAGCAGTATCATATTCAGCTATCATTTTTTGTCTGAATTCTTCCGGATTCTCGTCCTGCTTAATTTCCTTCCGGTAAATTATATCAACAGCTGCGGATGTATCAAGAACAACTAGTCGAGCAATAGGCCAGGCAAGCATTTGGTCAACTTCAGTGCCTTTACAGCACATCGCCATTACAGCTCCTCCGTAATCTTTGCGTAAAACTAAAGTAATCTTGGGAACCGTAGCTTCCGCGTACGCATACAGCATCTTGGCCCCATGTCTGATAATTCCGCCATATTCCTGCATTTTTCCGGGCAGGAAGCCTGGAACATCCACCAAGTTAATGAGAGGAATATTATATGCATCACAAAATCTGATGAACCGGGCGGCTTTATCGGCGGTATTAATGTCCAGACAGCCTGCCATTACCTTGGGTTGATTGCCCACAATTCCCACTGTATACCCGTCTAGGCGGGCAAATCCGATGACTATATTCCGGGCAAATTCCGGCAGTACTTCCATGAAGTCTCCGTTATCTATCACTGATTTAATTACTTCCCTCATGTCATATGGAATCCGGAAATCTGCGGGGACTGTTTCCACCAACGAATCGTCAATCCGGTTGGGATCGTCATCGGTTTGAACCCGAGCCGGCTTTTCGTTATTATTAGATGGCAAAAAACATAGCAGCCTTCTTATCTGGTCCAGACAATCTTTATCATTTTGGGCCACAAAATGAGCATTCCCACTGATTTTGCCATGTACAGCAGCTCCGCCAAGGGTTTCAAAATCAACGTCTTCACCGGTGACAGCTTTAATCACTCCCGGACCCGTTATAAACATGTGACTCGTCTTTT
>Ga0209347_1003544_pt1 | contig 17881 bp, 13 predicted proteins | sample AutmiccommuBRH23_FD_187382 | JGI IMG/M metagenome (GOLD analysis project Ga0209347, IMG submission 187382) | Deep subsurface microbial communities from Mt. Terri, Switzerland - Autotrophic microbial communities BRH/23 (SPAdes) (version 2) | ecosystem: Environmental > Aquatic > Deep subsurface >...
AAGGCGGCCGCACCGTCGGCGCCGGAGTGGTCTCGGCGATTACGGATTAAGTAGGACGGTCGCGTTGGCCGGTTGGCGCGGCGCCGACAAATTCAAAGTGCTTGAAATGCGGCAAGCCGCATTTCAGATCGGCGCCGGAGTGGTCTCGGCGATTACGGATTAAGTAGGACGGTCGCGTTGGCCGGTTGGCGCGGCGCCGACAAATTCAAAGTGCTTGAAATGCGGCAAGCCGCATTTCAGATCGGCGCCGGAGTGGTCTCGGCGATTACGGACTAGTTTTTGCTCTCGCGGCTGTTCCGCCCCAAGTGGGCGGGCCTGCGCGGGGGCGGCGCCAGCGCCGGGCTGCGGTCGCGGCCTTGACTTCGATGCTATTGAATCCGGGTCGGTTTTGAGGTGCCGGTTGGTCTCAAGTGCGGAGTGAGTTTACTGGATGGGCCATTCCCATCGTCCTAGTGGGCGGTGTGCGTCCCGCCAATCCTGCCGGGTCATCCCGTTTCGGTTTTAAAAATTGGTGCAGGTAATGGCCACACTTGATGCGGGTCAGCGGATTATTGAGCTGGCGGAGGGGCTTCTGGCGCAGGCTGAATCTCTGAATCTCAGTGTCGCCGGTGGCATTGCACGCATCTATGCTCTGGTGGAGGACGGGGACCTCAATGGGGCGTGCGAAGTTCTCGATGCGCTAGACGAAGCGATTAATGCTGCCCGGGAAGTGGGAGGAACTCCTTGATCGTCGTGACGAGCAATGAAGTCCAGGGATACCGCGTCGTGCGCACGATTGGCGTGGTGCGCGGGTTGTCAGTGAGATCGCGGAGCGTCGTCGGCAATATCGGGGCGTCAATCCAGATCCTGTTTGGGGGCAACATTAGCGTCTATACAAAGCTTGCAGAGCAGGCGCGTCAGGAAGCCTTCGATCTACTGGTGAAGAATGCGGAGGAGAAGGGGGCCAATGCCATTGTGGCGATGCGTTACGACGCAAACGAAATGGCGGCGGCGGTGACCGAGGTTCTGGCGTACGGGACGGCGGTCATCCTGGAGGAAATTGGTTGATTTGTGGCTCATTTGTCACGTTCAAGCGATTTTTTTAACTTAGGGCGTGACAAGTCCTGTTTCGTCGGTTAAGGACTGCGTTCCTCCAACCGATCCAGGCATACGATGCGCGCTCGCGCGGGCGCGAAATTAGGGGTGTAGCTCAATTGGTAGAGCGTCGGTCTCCAAAACCGAAGGTTGGGGGTTCGAGACCCTCCGCCCCTGCCAGTTGACTGGCCAGTCTGACTGGATTTTTTAGGCACGCAACCCGAAGATCCGCTTAAAGAGAGCGGTGGATCGCAGGAGTGCGTGGCGGACGTGCTGGAGGGCCGGGTGTCCGTTAGGTCGTGCTTCGGTCCTCGTCAGAGTAGCCCATTACCCAAGAAGGCAACGCTGCAACCGTGAACCCATTCCAATTTCTCCAGGAGGTCCGCCAAGAGGCGGCGAAAGTAACGTGGCCAACCTGGAAAGAGGTCTGGATCACAACCGTGATGGTTCTCATCATGGTGACGTTGGCAGCGCTATTCTTCATGGTCATCGACCAGATCCTCGGAGGTGTCGTTAATCTCGTCTTGCGCTTCGGGCGCTAGTGCCCCGTCTCCGAATTGCCGACACCTTTGCGGCACCCGTTCATCGGCAATTCGGAAACAAAGGGACACTAGCAAGATCAAAAGCTTAGTGTGGTGCTATTCTCGCAATTGCCGATGACGAACCCCGCCGAATTGTTGGTCGGCAATTGCGAGGCACCACACTAGGAATAGAGCCGTTTTCATCACTTTGGCCGGTCCTCCCGGCGGGAAGAACCTTGAGTCAGGAACGAACGATGGCGCAGCGCTGGTACATCGTACACGCGTACACCAATTTTGAACGAAAGGTTGCCGAGGCGATCAGAGAGCGAGCGAAAGCGGCCGGCCTCGACGATCTGTTCGAAGAAATCGTCGTTCCGACCGAAGAGGTTGTGGAAATCAAGCGCGGACGCAAAGTGCAGTCGGTGCGCAATTTCCTGCCCGGCTACGTACTGGTCAAAATGCATATGACCGACCCGGCATTCCTACTCATTAAGAACACGCCGAAGGTGACAGGATTCCTCGGGGCCGACAACAAGCCGATGCCGATCTCCGAGGATGAAGCCATGCGCATCCTCAACCAGGTCAAGGATGGCGTCGAACGGCCGAAGGCGACGATCACGTTCGAAGTCGGCGAAGCGGTCAAGGTTTCCGACGGGCCGTTCGCTTCTTTCGAAGGGCATGTCGAGGAAGTCGACGAGGAGCGCGAGCGCATCAAGGTGGCCGTTTCCATCTTCGGGCGGCCAACACCGGTGGAGCTGGAGTTCAACCAGGTGGAGAAGGTGCCGAGCTGAGGCGCGAAGAAATTTCGAGTTTTGGCATCCGGCACTGTCCGGAGCGCCAGAAGGAGAGCCAGCAGCCGATGTCCGGCGCCGGGTCTCATGTCGTGCGGGAGGGTGAGGGCTGGCGGCCCGAAACCCGCTGAACCGCTAACCCTGGGGCCGCCTGTTAAAAGCGGTTCCGCACAGTTCAGGGGAAGAACGTGGCAAAGAAGATAGACGGATACATCAACCTGCAGGTGCCTGCAGGCAAAGCCAACCCATCACCGCCCATCGGTCCTGCTCTGGGCCAGCGTGGTGTCAATATTATGGAATTCTGCAAGGCGTTTAACGCCAAGTCAAAGGATATCGAGCCAGATACACCGATTCCGGTGAAGATCACGGTCTATTCGGACCGCTCGTTCACCTTCCAGATGAAAACACCGCCGGCAACCTTCTTCCTGAAGAAGGCGGCTGGGTTGAAGGCGACCGGGAAGCCGGGTTCGGGCTCGAAGGAGCCGGGACGCACCGTCGTTGCCTCAGTGACGATGGATCAGTGCCGGGAGATCGCGAAGATGAAGCTCGCGGATCTCAACACCGACGACATTGAGCAGGGCGCCCGCACCATCGCGGGATCGGCCAAGGCTATGGGCATCGAGGTCAAGGGGTAAGACATGGCAAACGTATCTCCCGAGATCGCTAAAGCAACACGTCTCGCTGGCGGCAAGCGGATGGCAACAGTGCGCAAGGACATCGATCCCAACGCCTCCTATTCGCTCGAAGACGCTGTCGCGATGATCAAAGCCCGGGCCACGGCGAAGTTCGATGAAACCATCGAGATCGCGATGAACCTCGGGGTTGACCCGAAGCATGCCGACCAGCTGGTGCGCGGCGTCTGCGTTCTGCCAAACGGATCGGGCCGCACCGCCCGCGTCGCGGTATTCGCTCGTGGCGCCAAGGCGGAGGAAGCGCAGGCGGCCGGCGCCGACATCGTCGGTGCCGAAGACCTCGTGCAGGAAGTTCAAAACGGCAACATCAACTTCGACCGCTGCATCGCGACACCGGACATGATGGGCCTCGTCGGCCGCCTCGGTAAAGTTCTTGGCCCCCGTGGCCTGATGCCCAACCCGCGCGTCGGCACGGTGACCATGGACGTCGGCGAGGCGGTGAAAGCCGCAAAGGGTGGGGCCATCGAGTTCCGCGTCGAAAAGGCAGGCATCATCCACGGAGGTATCGGCAAGGCGAGCTTCAGCAGTGAAGCCCTGGTCGAGAACATCCGTGCCTATGTCGATGCGGTGGTGAAAGCCAAGCCGCCGGGCGCCAAGGGCCAGTACGTCAAGCGGGTTTCGATCTCCTCGACGATGGGGCCGGGCATCAAGGTCGACGCCGCCAGCGTCGTGCCGGCAGCGGCGAGCTGATCGTGAACGGGTCGCGGCGGCTGGTTTTCCAGCAGTCGGGACATTTCCGCCAACACAGCTTTCTTCAACACGCGGCAGGCCAGTGTTGAGAGCCGCGTTGGGGCACTTATCACCAACACTCGGCAAGCCGGTGTTGGGTACGAACAGAATTCCGGGCGATGAGCCCGGGAGACCCCGTTGCCAAGTCGCTCCTGATTTCAGGGCAATTCGGCAGCGGACCTGTCCGAGATTGCAGGTGCCGGATGGCGACAGCCCGCCGGCTTAATGGATGGGGACGAAGCGCAGAATTTAAGCGGTTCGGCCCGGCCTGCATGAGATGGGAGAACGGCTGGATTTCTGCTCGGGCATAACCCCGAAGCGGACATTCGGTTCAAATCTTCTCGGTCAATCCTGAGGTCTCCGGGCCAATGGGGACAGGTGAATGCCGTGTTGCTGGAGTTGAAGGCCATCGTGCAGGCAAGCCAGCAACAAGTAGCAACCCGCGGGGACGCTTTAATAACAGCGCCCTGCAGACCAGGAGAGAGCAGTGGATAGAGCCGCGAAAAGTGAGCTCGTCGCAAGCCTCCACGACGTGTTCGACAACACGGGCGTGGTGGTCGTTGCCCACTACACCGGTTTGACGGTCGCCCAGATGACAGACTACCGCCAGCGCATGAAGCAGGCGGGCGGTCACGTCAAGGTGGCCAAGAACCGGCTGGCCAAGCTCGCACTCCAGGACACCCCATCGGCTGGTATCGCCGACCTGTTCAAGGGACCGACCTGCATAGCCTATTCGCAGGATCCGATCGCCGCTGCAAGGGTCGCCGTCAGCTACGCCAAGGAGAATGACAAGCTCGTTATTCTCGGCGGCACCATGGGGGAAAGTGTCCTGGATGCAAAGGCCGTCAAGGCCCTTGCTGAGCTGCCGTCGCTCGATGAACTCCGGGCCAAGCTTATCGGTCTCCTCAACGCGCCGGCGACGAAAATCGCCCGCACGATCAAGGAGCCCGGCGCCAAGCTTGCCCGCGTCATCCAGGCGAAGGCGTCTCAAGGCGAAGCTGCCTAAGGCGACGTGTCGTTTTGCTTGGCCAACACTCGGTAAACCGGTGTTGGGCGGCATTGGCCAACACTGGGGAAGCCCGTGTCGGGTGGCATTGGCCAACACCTCGGTTGGTGAGAGGCCTGCGAAGAGATCAAAGCGGGGTCCGACTCAGATGAGCGGCGCCGCACACTGACAACGATTTGAACCGAAGGAAAAAGTACCATGGCTGATCTGTCTAAAATCGTCGACGACCTGTCGTCGCTGACCGTTCTTGAAGCCGCCGAACTGGCGACCATGCTCGAAGAAAAGTGGGGTGTCTCGGCGGCTGCCGCTGTCGCCGTTGCCGCTGGCCCGGCCGCCGGTCCGGCTGCTGTTGTCGAGGAGCAGACTGAATTCGACATCATCCTCGTCACGGCTGGCGACAAGAAGATCAACGTCATCAAGGAAGTCCGCGCCATCACGGGTCTTGGGCTCAAGGAAGCCAAGGATCTCGTCGAGGCTGGCGGCAAGGCCGTCAAGGAACAGGTTTCGAAGGACGAAGCCGAAGCCATCAAGAAGAAGCTTGAAGAGGCCGGTGCAAAGGTTGAACTCAAGTAAGCAACGACATTCTCTCCCCGGGCAAGCTCGCCCGGGGAGAGTTCGCCGCGACGGCGGTTCCCCTGAATTCCCTTGACTGGCGGCGGCAACGCCAGAGGGAATTCCGGCGAACCGTTTTCGAGTTTCCGGTCCGCCACGTTGGCTTCTTGCCGCGGCTGCGGGCCGGTCAAGTCCTCGACGGGATGCCGGGGCAAGACGGAAACGGAAATACGCGCGAGGGGCCCTGGCTCACCCTCGCGGGCTCTTGGACCATCAGCGCAGACTGGTCAGCTGCGCGGCGCACTTTCTAAGGAGTGGTCATGGCAGTTACTTTCAATGGTCGTCGGCGTCTGCGGAAACAGTTCGGTGTTCTTCGCGAGGTGGCTGCGATGCCAAACCTCATCGAGGTGCAGAAGAGTTCGTACGAAGACTTCCTGATGCGCAAGGCGCCGGAAGGCGGACGTCCGAACGATCACGGCCTGCAGGGCGTGTTCAAGTCGGTGTTCCCGATCTCGGACTTCGCCGGCAAGTCGACGCTCGAATTCGTCGGTTATGAATTCGAACCGCCGAAGTATGACGTCGACGAGTGCATCCAGCGCGACATGACCTATTCGGCGCCGCTGAAGGTGAAGCTGCGCCTCATCGTGTTCGATATCAATGAAGAGACCGGCTCGAAGTCGATCAAGGACGTCAAGGAGCAGGACGTCTACATGGGCGACATGCCGCTCATGACGCAGAACGGCACGTTCATCATCAACGGCACCGAGCGCGTGATCGTCTCGCAGATGCACCGTTCACCTGGCGTGTTCTTCGATCACGACCGTGGACGTACACACGTCTCCGGCAAGCTCCTGTTCGCAGCCCGCATCATTCCCTACCGCGGCTCCTGGCTCGACTTCGAGTTCGACGCCAAGGACATCGCATTCGTGCGCATCGACCGCCGCCGCAAGCTGCCGGCGACGACGCTGCTCTACGCGCTCGGCCTCAACGATGAGGAAATCCTTGAGACGTTCTATTCCAAGATCGTCATCAAGGAGTCGAAGCGCGGCTGGAAAATGCCGTTTGAGCCGACCAAGTGGCGCGGCTTCGTTCCCCATTCCGACCTGCTCGACGCGAAGACCGGCGAAGTGGTCATCGACGCCGGTGAGAAGATCACGGCGCGGCGCGCGCGAGATCTGGCGCAGGGCGGTCTCAAGGATCTGCTCGTTTCATCCGAAGAACTGGTCGGCAAGTATCTCGGCGAAGATATCGTCGATATGAAGACGGGGCGGATCTATGCGGAAGCGGGGGCGGAGCTTAACGCCGAGTTGCTGGCTGAACTCAAGGACCAGAAGGTCAAAGAGTTCCCGATCCTCGACATCGACCATGTCAACATCGGGTCGTTCATCCGCAACACGCTTATGCTCGACAAGAACGCCAACAAAGACGAAGCGCTGATGGATATCTACCGGGTCATGCGGCCCGGCGAGCCGCCGACCATCGAAGCGGCGACCAACCTGTTCTACGGCCTGTTTTTCGATCCGGAGCGCTATGACCTCTCGGCCGTCGGCCGTGTGAAGATGAACATGCGACTGTCGGAACTCGATGGGTTCACGGAGGCCGAGGACACCGTGCGGGTGCTTCGCGCCGAAGACATCATCTCGGTGATGCGCCTGCTCGTCGGATTGAGAGACGGGCGCGGCTCGATTGACGACATCGACCACCTCGGCAACCGCCGCGTGCGTTCGGTCGGCGAACTCATGGAGAACCAGTACCGCCTCGGCCTGCTGCGCATGGAACGCGCCATCAAGGAGCGCATGAGTTCGGTCGATATCGACACTGTGATGCCGCAGGACCTAATCAACGCCAAGCCGGCGGCTGCCGCGGTGCGCGAATTCTTCGGGTCTTCCCAGTTGTCGCAGTTCATGGACCAGACCAACCCGCTGTCGGAAATCACCCACAAGCGACGCCTGTCGGCACTCGGCCCAGGCGGCCTGACGCGTGAACGCGCGGGCTTCGAAGTCCGCGACGTGCATCCGACGCACTATGGGCGTATCTGCCCGATCGAGACGCCGGAAGGTCCCAACATCGGCCTCATCAACTCGCTGGCGACGTTCGCAAAGGTGAACAAGTACGGCTTCATCGAGAGCCCTTACCGCAGGGTCGTGGACGGCGTTGTGACAGACGACGTCGAGTATCTCTCGGCGACGGCGGAAATGCGCCATTACGTGGCGCAGGCGAACGCCAAAATCGCCGAAGACGGCACGCTGACGGGCGATCTCGTCAACTGCCGTTACCAGGGCGACGTTCTCTTGGTGCCGCCGAGCCAGGTGAACTACATCGACGTGTCGCCGAAACAGCTCGTTTCGGTTGCCGCGGCGCTGATCCCGTATCTGGAGAACGACGACGCCAACCGGGCGTTGATGGGCTCCAACATGCAGCGTCAGGCGGTGCCGCTGATCCGTGCGGAGGCGCCGCTCGTCGGCACCGGCATGGAAGAAGTGGTGGCGCGCGATTCGGGCGCTGCGATCGCGGCGCGCCGCACCGGAATCATCGACCAGGTGGACGCCACGCGTATCGTTATCCGCGCAACCGAAGAGACCGACCCCTCGAAGCCGGGCGTCGACATCTACCGGCTGCGCAAGTTCCAGCGTTCAAACCAGAACACCTGCATCAACCAGCGGCCGCTGGTGAATGTCGGCGACTTCGTGCGCGAGGGCGAGATCATCGCGGACGGTCCATCGACCGACCTCGGCGATCTGGCGCTCGGCAAAAACGTGCTCGTCGCGTTCATGCCGTGGATGGGCTACAATTTTGAAGACTCCATCCTGATGTCGGAACGCGTGGTGACCGACGACGTTTTCACCTCGATCCATATCGAGGAATTCGAAGTCATGGCCCGTGATACCAAGCTCGGCCCTGAGGAAATCACGCGCGACATTCCGAACGTTTCGGAAGAAGCGCTGAAAAACCTCGACGAAGCCGGTATCGTCTACATCGGCGCCGAAGTGCATCCTGGCGACATCCTGGTCGGCAAGATCACGCCGAAGGGCGAAAGCCCGATGACGCCGGAAGAAAAGCTGCTTCGCGCCATCTTCGGCGAAAAAGCCTCCGATGTCCGCGACACCTCGTTGCGGCTGCCGCCGGGCGTTGCGGGCACCATCGTGGAAGTGCGCGTGTTCAACCGTCACGGCGTCGACAAGGATGAGCGCGCGATGGCGATCGAGCGCGAGGAAATCGAGCGCCTTGCGAAGGACCGCGACGACGAATTGCAGATCCTCGACCGCAACGTCTACGCCCGCCTGCGCGATGCGCTGATGGGCAAGGAAGTTGCCAAGGGACCGAAAGGCGCGCGCAAGGGCACGAACATCGACGATGCCGTGCTCGACGATATCCCGCGTTCGCAGTGGTGGGAGATCGGTCTGGCCGACGAGAAGGCCCAGGGCGAGCTCGAAGCCATCCAGAAGCAGTACGAAGACGCCAAGAAGAGCCTTGAGCGGCGCTTCGTCGACAAGGTCGACAAGCTGCAGCGCGGCGACGAGATGCCTCCAGGCGTGATGAAGATGGTCAAGGTCTTCGTCGCAGTGAAGCGCAAGATCCAGCCGGGCGACAAGATGGCCGGCCGGCACGGCAACAAGGGTGTCGTGTCGATGATCGTCCCGAAGGAAGACATGCCCTTCCTCGAGGACGGAACGCCAGTCGACATCGTGCTCAATCCGCTCGGCGTGCCGTCGCGCATGAACGTCGGGCAGATTCTGGAAACGCACACCGGTTGGGCGTGCCGGGGCCTTGGCCGCCTGATCGAACAGGCGCTCGAAGAATATCGCGCTTCGGGGGACATGAAGCCGCTGACCAAGCAGCTCGAGATCGTCTATGGCAAGGACGTCATCGAAGACGTCGCTCCCGAAGACGGCGACAAGGAGCGGCTCGGAGACCAGCTCAAGACCGGCGTGCCGATCGCGACGCCGGTGTTTGATGGCGCTCACGAGCCCGACATCGTCGAGATGCTGGAACAAGCCGGCTTCGACCGGTCTGGACAGGTGCAACTCTACGATGGACGCACCGGCGAGCCGTTCGACCGCAAAGTGACGGTCGGCTACAAGTACGTCCTCAAGCTGCACCACCTTGTCGATGACAAGATCCACGCCCGTTCGATCGGTCCCTACTCGCTCGTTACCCAGCAGCCGCTGGGCGGCAAGGCGCAGTTCGGCGGCCAGCGTTTCGGGGAAATGGAAGTGTGGGCGCTTGAAGCCTACGGAGCCGCCTACACCTTGCAGGAAATGCTCACTGTGAAGTCCGACGACGTCGCCGGACGCACCAAGGTCTATGAAGCGATCGTGCGCGGCGACGATGCGTTCGAAGCCGGCGTGCCGGAAAGCTTCAACGTACTTGTCAAGGAGATGCGCGCTCTCGGCCTCAACGTCGAGTTGATCAACACCGACAAGCCAGCGGGCGAAGAAGAAAAGACGACCGGCGTTCAGCTGCGTCTCGAATCGAAGCCTGCCGCCGAATAGCGCGCAACAAGATCCAAGCCCGGCTGCGTGATTTCGCGGAGCCGGGCCTTCGTCCCACGGAACCGTGGGCGTCCCATGAATACCGGGCCCCTATCCCGGGCCTGCCAGGAGACTGCCGATGAACGAGATCACCAACTTCTTCAAAAGCCAGGCGCCGCTGCAGACGTTCGACCAGATCAAGATCTCACTCGCCAGCCCCGACGATATCCTGTCGTGGTCGTTCGGCGAGATCAAGAAGCCCGAGACAATCAACTACCGCACGTTCAAGCCGGAACGCGACGGCCTCTTCTGCGCGCGCATCTTCGGGCCGATCAAGGACTACGAATGCCTGTGCGGCAAGTACAAGCGGATGAAGTACAAGGGCATCATCTGCGAAAAGTGCGGCGTCGAAGTCACGCTCGCCAAGGTGCGCCGCGAGCGCATGGGCCATATCGAGCTGGCGGCACCTGTCGCGCACATCTGGTTCCTGAAGTCGCTGCCGTCGCGCATCGGGCTCCTGCTCGACATGACGCTCAAGGATCTGGAGCGGGTTCTCTATTTCGAGAACTACGTCGTCATCGATCCGGGTATCTCGCCGTTCAAGGAGAAACAGCTCCTCAGCGAAGACGAATACAACCAGGCGCTCGATGAGCATGGCCCCGACAGCTTCACCGCTGGCATCGGCGCGGAAGCGATTCGCGAAATCCTCATCAACATGGATCTGCACAAGATCCGTGAGGACCTGCGCCAGGAAATCGCCGAAGCAACGACGGAACTAAAGCCGAAGAAGCTCGGCAAGCGGCTCAAGGTAATCGAGGCTTTCATCGAGTCGGGCAACCGTCCCGAATGGATGATCCTGACGGTCGTCCCGGTGATCCCGCCTGAACTGCGCCCGCTGGTGCCGCTCGACGGCGGCCGCTTCGCAACGTCGGACCTCAACGATCTCTACCGCCGCGTCATCAACCGCAACAACCGCCTCAAGCGGCTGATGGAATTGCGCGCACCCGACATCATCATCCGCAACGAAAAACGGATGCTGCAGGAATCGGTCGATGCACTGTTCGACAACGGCCGCCGCGGACGGGTCATCACGGGCGCCAACAAGCGGCCGCTGAAGTCGCTCGCCGACATGCTGAAGGGCAAGCAGGGGCGGTTCCGCCAGAACCTGCTCGGCAAGCGCGTCGACTATTCGGGCCGTTCGGTGATCGTGGTCGGTCCCGAACTGAAGCTGCACCAGTGCGGCCTGCCGAAAAAGATGGCGCTTGAGCTGTTCAAGCCGTTCATCTACGCGCGCCTGCAGGCGCTCGGCCAGGCTGCGACCGTCAAGCAGGCCAAGAAGCTTGTCGAAAAAGAAAAGCCGGAAGTGTGGGACGTTCTCGACGAGGTCATCCGCGAGCACCCGGTGATGCTGAACCGAGCGCCGACGCTGCACCGGCTCGGCATCCAGGCGTTCGAGCCGATGCTGATCGAGGGCAAGGCGATCCAGCTGCATCCGCTCGTCTGCGCAGCCTTCAACGCCGACTTCGATGGCGACCAGATGGCCGTTCACGTGCCGCTGTCGCTGGAAGCCCAGCTTGAAGCCCGCGTCCTGATGATGTCGACAAACAACATCCTGCATCCAGCCAACGGTCAGCCGATCATCGTGCCCTCGCAGGATATCGTACTCGGCCTCTATTACTTGTCGCTGATCGCCGACAATGAACCAGGCGAAGGCATGCTGCTGGGTTCGGCGAGCGAAGTGTACCATGCAATCGGTGCTGGTGCCGTGACGCTGCACGCCAAGGTCAAGGGTCGCTGGATCACGAAGGACGAGGACGGCAACGAGATCGTGGAAATTCACGATACGACGCCTGGCCGAATCCTGCTCGGGGATCTCCTGCCGCGGATGCCGGGCATAAAGTTCGATCTCGTCAACCAGCTTTTGACCAAGAAGGCCATCTCGAAAGTGATCGACGCCGTTTATCGCGGCTGCGGCCAGAAAGAGACGGTGATTTTCTGCGACCGAACGATGGCGCTCGGCTTCCACCATGCGTTCAAGGCGGGCATCTCGTTTGGCAAGGACGACATGCTGATCCCGGATACGAAAGCCAAGATCATGGCGGAGACCGAGGATCTGGTGCGAGAATTCGAGCAGCAGTATAACGACGGCCTCATCACGCAGCTCGAGAAGTACAACAAGGTCGTGGACGCCTGGTCGAAATGCACCGACCGCATCGCAAAAGAGATGATGGAGCGCATTTCGGCCGTCGAGTACCTCGACAACGGCCGGCAAAAGCCGATCAACTCGATCTACATGATGAGCCATTCGGGCGCGCGTGGTTCGCCCACCCAGATGCGTCAGCTTGCGGCCATGCGCGGCCTCATGACGAAACCTTCAGGCGAGATCATCGAGACGCCGATCAAGGCGAACTTCAAGGAAGGCCTGTCGGTTCTCGAGTACTTCAACTCGACACACGGTGCGCGCAAGGGCCTCGCCGATACCGCGCTCAAGACCGCTAACTCCGGATACCTGACGCGCCGTCTCGTCGACGTCGCCCAGGACTCGATCATCTCGGAGCCCGATTGCGGCACCGACGACGGGATCTCGATTCAGGCTGTCGTCGACTCCGGCCAGGTTATCGTGCCGCTGTCGCAGCGTGCGCTTGGACGGACCGCTGCCGAGGACATCATCAGCCCGGAAACCGGCGAGGTGATCATCAAGAAGAACGAACTGATCGAAGAGCCGCAATCCGAGCTCATTGCCGAGTCAGAGATCCAGGAACTCAAGATCCGCTCGGTTCTGACGTGCGAAACCGAAACCGGCGTCTGTGCGGCCTGCTATGGCCGCGATCTGGCGCGCGGTACGCCTGTCAACATCGGCGAAGCGGTCGGCGTCATCGCGGCACAGTCGATCGGGGAACCCGGCACGCAGCTGACCATGCGCACCTTCCACATCGGGGGCACGGCGCAGGTGGTCGACACCTCGTTCATCGAGTCGAACTTCAACGGCACGGTGAGCGTGCGCAACCGCAACGTCGTCAAGGACAGCCAGGGCAAGGTCGTCGCGATGAGCCGCAACGTGCAGCTCGTCATCGAGGACCAGACCGGCAAGGAGCTGGCGGCTCACAAGATCCCGTACGGGGCGCGGCTGCTCGTGGACGAGGGCGATACGGTCAAGCGCGGTACGCGCATGGCGCAGTGGGACCCTTATACGCGCCCGATCCTGACCGAAGTCGACGGCGTCGTCGCTTTCGAGGATGTTGTCGACGGGGCCTCGGTGCGCGAGCAAACCGACGAAGTGAAGGGCACCACGAACCGCGTCGTCATCGACTGGCGGGCGAGCCCGCGCGGTGCGGAACTGAAGCCCGCAATCGTCGTCAACGACGCCAAGGGCAAGCCCATCAAGGTCGATCGCGGCGGTGATGCGCGCTATCTTCTGTCGGTGGACGCGATCCTTTCGGTGGAGCCGGGCGACAAGGTCAAGGCCGGCGACGTTCTGGCACGCAGCCCGATGGCGTCGGCGAAGTCCGGCGACATCACCGGCGGTCTGCCGCGCGTCGCGGAACTCTTCGAAGCCCGCCGGCCAAAGGACCACGCGATCATCTCGGAAGCTTCCGGCACGGTCGAGTTCGGCAAGGACTACAAGAACAAGCAGCGCATCATCGTGCGTCCGGACAACGAAGAAGACGATGCGGTCGAATACCTCATTCCGCGCGGCAAGACGCTCGCAGTGCAGCATGGCGACCGTATCGAGCGTGGCGATTACGTCTATGACGGCCACCCGGCGCCGCACGACATCCTGGCCATCAAGGGCGTTGAGGAACTCGCGAACTACCTGATCAACGAGATCCAGGACGTCTACCGGCTGCAGGGCGTGACGATCAATGACAAGCATATCGAGGTGATCGTCCGCCAGATGCTGCAGAAAGTGGAAATCACGGATGCCGGCGAGACGGACATGATCAAGGGCGAGCAGCTCGATCGAACCGAATACGAAGAGCGCAACCTGATTGCCGAGAAAGAGGGTCTGCGACCTGCGGGCGCCATCCCGGTGCTGCTCGGGATCACCAAAGCTTCGCTGCAGACGCGATCGTTCATCTCGGCGGCCTCGTTCCAGGAGACTACCCGCGTGCTGACCGAAGCATCCGTCAACGGCAAGGTCGATACGCTCGACGGCCTCAAGGAAAATGTCATCGTCGGCCGGCTTATCCCGGCCGGGACCGGCGGCATGCTGCGCCGACTGCGCCGGATCGCCAACAAGCGCGATGTTCTAATCGCCAAGGAGCAGGCAAAGTCGGATGCCAGCGGCAGTATCCAGCCGCCAGGCGAAGAAGCTGCCGAATAGCCTCGCAGAAGCGATGATTCGAGAGCCCGAACGGCCGCCGCACGGGCGGCCGTTTCTCTTTTCCTAACGGGGATGTGCGGCGGTTTGTCCGTCGCCGCCAAAAAAAGCGTCTCAACGGCCCCAATGCGACGAAATTATTTCGGGTTTTTGGTGTGAGCGCTGTTGACCACGTAATCCCCAGCGATTATACGAACGACACTCTCACGTCAGGCCGTAGCTGGCGCCGTTCTCGTTGGCGCAACCAGGGCTTCATTGAAAGCCCGGCTAAACGCTGGCGTTAAGTAAGCAGAGGACAATTCGCATGCCATGATCCTCGGTTCAATCGAACCGGTGATCCTATGGCGTTTCACGCTGGATCCGTTTTTGTAGCGGGTTCGGTGCTTGGGTTATGGCGTTTCTCGTGATGGGCGCCACAGGATGAGGCCGAATGCCTACGATTCAACAGCTCATACGCAATCCGCGGACGCGCAAGACGGTTCGCGGCAAGTCGCGGCACATGGAGTCGTGCCCGCAAAAGCGCGGCGTTTGCACGCGCGTTTATACAACAACGCCAAAGAAGCCGAACTCGGCGCTTCGCAAGGTCGCCAAGATCAGGCTGACCAACGGCTATGAGGTCATCGGCTATATCCCAGGCGAGGGCCACAATCTGCAGGAGCACTCGGTGGTGCTGATCCGCGGCGGCCGCGTCAAGGACCTTCCCGGCGTGCGCTACCACATCATCCGCGGCGTGCTCGATACGCAGGGTGTCGCCGATCGCAAGCAGCGCCGTTCGAAGTACGGCGCGAAGCGGCCGAAGTAAGCAATCAGGCAAGAGTTGGCCCCGGCATCCGTGCGGCGGGCTTTCGCAACAAAGAATACAGGACTCGACAATGTCCCGACGTCACCGCGCTCAAAAGCGTGAAATCATTCCGGATCCGAAATTCACCGATCTCATCGTGACCAAGTTCATGAATGCGGTCATGAGGGACGGCAAGAAGTCGACTGCCGAAGGCATCGTCTACGGCGCCTTCGACCGCATTGAAGAGAAGGCAAAGTCGGATCCGCTGGCGATGTTCCATGATGCGCTCAAGAACGTCATGCCTTCGGTCGAGGTGCGCTCGCGGCGTGTTGGCGGAGCTACCTACCAGGTGCCGGTCGAGGTGCGTCCCGAACGCCGGCAGGCACTGGCGATCCGCTGGATCATCGCGGCGGCACGCAAGCGCAACGAGAATACCATGGTGGAACGACTGTCGGGCGAGCTGCTTGATGCGGCGAACAACCGGGGCACATCCGTCAAGAAGCGTGAAGACACGCACAAGATGGCGGAGGCCAACCGCGCCTTCTCGCACTATCGCTGGTAAGGGTGAAACCCGTCTTTAGGAAATCGGGGACTTTCCCCAGAGGCTGATCATGGCACGCGAATACCCAATCGAGGACTACCGCAACTTCGGCATCATGGCGCACATCGACGCCGGCAAGACCACGGTTACGGAACGTATCCTCTTCTATACCGGCATTTCGCACAAAATCGGCGAAGTGCACGACGGCGCCGCGACCATGGATTTCATGGACCAGGAAGCCGAACGCGGAATCACGATCACTTCTGCGGCAACGACCTGCATGTGGCCGGGCCGCGACGGGCGCATGCGCCGTCTCAACATCATCGACACACCGGGCCACGTGGACTTCACCATCGAAGTCGAACGCTCGCTGCGCGTGCTCGATGGCGCGGTGTGCGTTCTCGACTCCAACGCCGGTGTCGAACCGCAGACCGAAACCGTCTGGCGGCAGGGAGACAAGTACAAGGTTCCGCGTATCATCTTCGCCAACAAGATGGACAAAACCGGCGCCGACTTCTTCATGTGCATCTCGGACATCAAGGAGAAGTTAGGCGCGCGTCCGGTGCCGATCCAGATTCCGATCGGTGCGGAGAGCGAGTTCGCCGGCGTGGTCGATCTCATCAAAATGAAGGCCTACGTGTGGGAGGGCGACGATAAGGGCGCCACCTACACCGAGAAGGAAATCCCAGCCGACCTCGTCGACAAGGCAAACGAGATGCGCGCCGAGATGATCGAAGCGGCCGTCGAGATGGACGACGATGCGATGGGCGCCTACCTCGACGGCGTGGAGCCAGATGCGGACACGCTGCGCCGCCTGCTGCGCGAAGGCACGTGCAAGAACATTTTCTATCCGATGCTGTGTGGTTCGGCCTTCAAGAACAAGGGTGTGCAGACACTGCTCGATGCGGTTGTCGACCTGCTGCCGAGCCCAGTCGAAGTTCCCGACATCAAAGGCATCAACCCGAAGGACGAGTCGCCGATGGTGCGCAAGTCGTCTGATGACGAGCCGCTCGCCATGCTGGCGTTCAAGATCATGAACTTCGAGCACGTCGGTTCGCTGACGTTCTGCCGGATCTATTCGGGCAAGCTCGAGCAGGGGATGCCGCTGCTGCAGTCGACGCGTGACAAAAAGGAACGCGTCGGGCGGGCCTACATGATGCACGCCGACGAGCGAAAGGAAATCAAGCAGGCCTATGCCGGGGATATCATCGCCTTGCAGGGTCTCAAGGATACGCGGACCGGGGAAACGCTTTGCGATCCCAGCAAGCCCGTCATTCTTGAAAAGATGGATTTCCCCGATCCCGTGATCGAGATGAAGATCGAGCCGAAGACGAAGGCCGACCAGGAGAAGATGGCGCTGGCACTCAATGAAATGGCGCTAGAAGATCCATCGTTCCGCGTTTCGGTCGATCAGGAGTCGGGTGAAACCATCCTCAAGGGCATGGGCGAACTTCACCTCGACATCAAGGTCGACATCCTGAAGCGGACGCACAAGGTTGAGGCGGATGTCGGGGCGCCGCAGGTTGCCTATCGCGAAAGCCTCGCGCGGATGGCTGAAGTCGATTACACGCACAAGAAGCAAACCGGCGGCACTGGCCAGTTTGCGCGGGTAAAAATGCGTCTCGAGCCCAACGAAATCGGCAAAGGAAACGAGTTCAAGGCGGAAATTGTCGGCGGTTCGGTGCCCAAGGAGTACATCCCGGGCGTCGAAAAGGGCGTCAAGTCGATCTGGGAAACCGGCATGTTAATCGGCTTCCCGATGGTCGACATGAAGGTGACGCTGACGGACGGCGCTTTCCACGAAGTCGACTCGTCGGCAATCGCGTTCGAGATTGCTTCGCGTTCGGCGATGCGCGAAGGCTGCGAAAAGGGCGGCATCAAGCTCCTCGAGCCGATCATGGACGTCGAAATCACGTCGCCGCAGGACTTCGTCGGCGGCATCATCGGCGATGTCAATTCGCGGCGCGGTCAAGTGCGCAGCCAGGATCTCCGCGGCAACGCGGTGGTGATCCGGGCTTACGTGCCGCTCGCCAACATGTTCGGCTACATCAATACACTGCGTTCGATGTCGACGGGTCGCGCCCAGTATTCGATGCAGTTTGCACATTATGCGGAAGTGCCGCGTAACGTGGCCGATGAAGTGAAGGCGAAGTACGCCTAAGGCGGAGCCTAATCCACCAGCGGCCAGCCCGGGATCCGGGAAGGCCGTCCTGTAGAGAAGAGACAGTCGGATCAAGTCCCCTGGGGACAACGACAAGCGAGACGGAGAGCCGGAATGGCCAAGGCAAAATTCGAGCGGACGAAGCCGCACTGCAACATCGGAACGATCGGTCACGTTGACCACGGCAAGACGTCTTTGACGGCTGCGATCACGAAGGTGCTGGCTGAGTCGGGTGGTGCG
>Ga0209347_1003545_pt1 | contig 17878 bp, 12 predicted proteins | sample AutmiccommuBRH23_FD_187382 | JGI IMG/M metagenome (GOLD analysis project Ga0209347, IMG submission 187382) | Deep subsurface microbial communities from Mt. Terri, Switzerland - Autotrophic microbial communities BRH/23 (SPAdes) (version 2) | ecosystem: Environmental > Aquatic > Deep subsurface >...
AGGCCGTTGCCGGTGGCCGTGCCGGTGAGCCCGTCGCGAGCGAACAGCCCGACCGCAATGGTCCCGAACACGCCGTTGACCAAGTGTACGGACAGGGCCCCCACCGGATCGTCGATTCGCAGCCGGTCGAACATCATCACCGCCACCACAACCAGCACGCCCGCGATCAGGCCGATGAGGATCGAGCTGCCCAAGCCCACGAAGGCGCACGGCGCGGTGATCGCCACCAGGCCGGCCAGGCAGCCGTTGAGCGTCATGCCCAGGTCGGGCTTGCCCATCAGGAGCCATGAGGTCACCGTGGCGCTCATGATCGCCGCCGCGGCGGCCAGGTTGGTCGTCACCGCCACGTGGCTGATCGCGCCGGGGTCGGCCGCCATGGTCGAGCCCGGGTTGAACCCGAACCACCCGAACCACAGCACGAACGTGCCCAGCGTCGCCAGCGGCAGGTTGTGGCCCGGGATGGCCTTGATATCCCCGTTGTCGAACTTGCCGATGCGCGGGCCCAGGATCAGCGCACCCGCCAGGGCCGCCCAGCCGCCGACGCTGTGTACGACCGTCGAGCCGGCGAAGTCGAACATGCCCAGCTTGGCCAGCCAGCCGCCGCCCCAGACCCAGTGCCCCACGACCGGGTAGATGAACATCGCCATGACGAACGTGAAGGCGATGAACGAGATATACTTGATCCGCTCGGCCACCGCCCCCGAGACGATCGTCGCGGCGGTCCCGCAGAACACCAACTGGAAGAAGAACTTGGCGTAGAGCGGCACGCCCGTCCAGGATATGGCCGAATAGGCCCCCTGGTAGGCGTCGCCGGTGGCGGGCGAGTTATCCGCCCCGCTGAGCCAGAACAGGCCCTCGAGCCCGAGGAACCCGTTGCCGTTGCCGAACATCAGGCCCCAGCCGAGCACCAGAAAGCCCAGCGACGAAGCCGCGAACACGATGAAGTTCTTCGACATGATATTCACGGTGTTCTTGGCCCGGGCGAACCCCGACTCCACCCCGGCAAACCCCAGGTTCATGAAGAACACCAGGAACGCCGCGATCATTACCCATAACGTATCTACAATGACTTTGACATTCGGATCCATCATTCCCGCCCTTCATGTGCAACTGCCGGCGCAGACCCTCCGCGAGATGTCCCGCGCGATCCACGCCGGACAGTTGCGTCACCGTGTGTGAGTGATTCGTCCCGGGCGACGGTCCAATCCGGCTCGCCGCCCACCTTGCCCTCGCGTCGTCAGAAGCTGTACGAGAGGCCGACGCCGCCCCAGAAGTTGTCGCTCTCGCCCGTCGCCGCACGGACGTCGTCGTCGATCATCACCGAGTAACCGATGCTCGGCTTGATCGTCAGCGAACCGAAGCACAACGGCAGTCCGGCCGAGAGTGTCAGATCGTTGAGCGCTCCGTCATCCACGCCGAAGTAGAAGTCGTTGTAGTTGTCGGTCGCGTAGCCCACGCTGGCGCCGAACACCAGATCGCAATAGCTCTCCTCCGTCCACGAAGCAACCTTCTCGATCGTGTGCCCGAGGGAGAACTGGATATAGCTGCCCTCGGCCTCGTCGAAGTCGTAGAACCACTTCACCGCCGGGGACAGCGGCAAGTCGGCGCTCAGCCCGGCGTACACTTCGCTCGTCGCATCCCAGCCCGTATTCGGGAAGTCATAGTAGATCAGACCCACCGAATACCCGAGCGTTTCCTGGCCCGGGAGCGTGTTGCTGTAGTCGATGGCGTAATCGACCTCGCTGAACTCCCAGTCATCGACGAGGTCGCCCGTCATATCGACATTTCCCCAGATCGACGCGGTAAGTCCCTTATAGCCAATGCTGGCGCTGGGCTGGAGCACCCAGTCATCGACCACGTTCTGTCCGCGCCAGATGTACTTGCTGAAGAAGTCGGCCGCCACGCCGATCGACACATCGTCCTCGGCCATCGCCGCCGGCACCGCGCCCAAGATCATCGCCGCCACACACACCTGTACCCAGTTTCTCGACATCGTTGCCATGCTCCTATTCAAAGTCAAACGCAGCCATCCCATGGACGACACCGTCCATCCCGGCCCCAGCCCAAACCTATCGAACCCGGTCCCCATACCTATTGCAAACACCGTGCCAGAATCCACCAAAGAATGTCTATCGCCATAAAGCCTTGCAAAACAACCATTTAAACCCGGACTGCCACTGGCAAGTCACCGCCCCGGCATATACAAAAATGTTGTGATGGCTCATGTCGCATACATTTTTGTAACCACGCAGACCTTCTCCGAGATAACTCTCCTGCGATTCCACAGGCTCGCCTTGCCACAGAAAGTCCGAAAAAATACGTATTTCTACGTATAGACAAGCAGGACCATCACGGAAACAATGTGCGAGTTGTGCGCACACCCGCTGGCAGAAGAGAATCACCCGACGCTTTGATGGGTCGCCACCGTGGAAGGTCCGGCGCCGCTCGATCAGCCCGTACGGACCACGAAGACACACAGGAGGCCGGAGAAAGACCAAGAGGGTAGCTGGGTGCCCCCCACCCAGAAATGATACTTTTAGGAGGCAGAACTATGACCGCGAAGTACCCCTACCGATTGTCCGTCATTGTCACGGGCCTGCTGATCATGCTCTTCGCATCCACGGCATGGGCTGTCCCATCGAAGTGGACGTGCGGAACGGGAGACTACTCCACCCTTACGTGCTGGAACCCGCAGTTGAAGGAGCCGCCCTACAACAGGGGAGTTCTGACGTTTGATGTGACTATTGAAGCAGACGACAGCACGATCAGCATGGATCTCGATGTGGTGCCGTGTGAGGTCAATTCACTCATACTGGGAACGAGCAAAGCTGTCGCGGACCACCCGGCTACTCTGAAGGTACTTGGAGGCGGAGGCAGGACCTACTCGGTCCTCGATCAAGCATGTATCTATGGGCGCATTCACGTCGATGGAGGCGCTTTTCTTGCACCTCACGGGTCGTTTTGCGGGAACAAGGCTCAAGTATGGGTGGATGCCAAGGGTTATGTCCTGCTCGGAGCGCCCGCGTATGACTCTACCGGCATTTGGCATTCCTGGGACGCAGATAGCGGGACTGATGATGACAGCGGAACGTGGGCGCCTGTGTTGATGAAGGCATCCGGGCAAGAGAGTCTCCTGGATCTATCCTCAGTTCAGAGCATCGACGCCGGATTCAACTCGGCCGGAAACGACCATACCTATCAACAGATCCTCGCCGAGCAAGGGGGAAAGATCGACCTGTCACGAGTGAAGACCATTGTTGCGCCATCATCCGGGCGTGACCGGATTGATATTGTCATGAAGGGGCCTGGCTCGTCTATTGACTTGCAGGGACTTGAGGCGATCGTGAGTGGCTACCATGGCTGGTACTACGGCCATGGAACTGCCACAATAGAGAATGCAGGTGGTCACGACCTGAACCTCGCGTCACTCGTCTCAATCGACCAGGTGGCCTTCGTCGTCTCTGGAGGTTCTGCTGTAAACATACCTTCTATAGGTAAGCTTACAGACTCCACTTTCGTTATCAGCAATGGGTCAGCGCTCTTGGATGGCAGTGATGGCTCAGCCACCTACAGTTCCCTCGATATTTGGCGTTCCTGGGACGCAGATAGCGGGACTGATGATGACAGCGGAACGTGGTCGCCCGTGTTGATGAAGGCATCTGGACAAGGGAGTATCCTGGATCTGTCTTCAATTCAGAGCATCGACGCCGGATTCAACTCGGCCGGAAACGACCATACCTATCAACAGATCATTGCCGAGCAAGGGGGAAGAATCGACCTGTCAGGAGTGAAGACCATCGTTGCCCCATCGTCTGCGCGTGATCACATCGAGTTGCATGTCTCTGCCGGCGGGCTACTCGATCTCTCCTCGTTGCAGACGGTCTCTTCTGCGACAGGTAGCGGAACCATGCCCATCAGCTTAAGCGGAGCCAGCCACATATCTCTTGGTGACGTGAGATTCGATGAAGGAACAGCCATCACTCTCAACGGAGCCTCGGTACTGCACGCGCAGGGCATGCGCGCATCTAAGCCCACAACGATCACACTCAATGACTCAGATGATCTTCTTGTGGTCCGTGGCGATTTTGACTTGGGCACCGCCATCACGGTCCTCAATCCTGGAAAGGCTGGACTTGCGCTCGGCGGGGACTTCACTCATGCACACAAAGATCTGCTTCCGAAGAAGGGCGAAACGAAGGTCCCATTCGGCAAGTCCTATGTGCATCTGAATGGCGAAGGGCCCCAGGAAGTCGAAGTAGGTGGCTACGATGCCGACGTACTGATCGAAGAACTCGTCAACGACAACTTCGGCTTTGGCCAGATGTCCATCGGACGTAACGATCCGAATGCCGAACCTACCGCGGTGCTGCTGGTGGATCGCGTCGACAATGGCAATACGCCGGGGCTTTTTGGCAACGAGAAGGAAGCGCTGTACCTGTTCGGCAAGGATGGGCAGGATGGGTTGCGGATTCTGAATGGCTCGACGCTTTTCATGGGGGGCCTCAAGGTCTATGCCATGATCGGTGGCAAGATTACGGACCTGCGAACGCTGTTCGGGCCGGGTGAGGTGAAGATTCCGTTCGATGAGGGGTATCTGTGCTTGGATAAGCCGCGGGTGGGGGATCCGGGGAACCTCGTGTGCAATGGCGGGTTTGAGACGGGTGTGAATCCGCCGACGGCTGAGACCTGTATGTGGCCTCTTGCGGCGGGGTCGACGGACATCGAGTGCTGGGTGGTCGATCAGAACGGCGTGGCCTGGATGCACGAGGCTTGTCTTGCTGACGCCGGAGAGGGGGAGCGGTTCGTCGATCTCAGTGGCATGACGCCTGCCCCCGAGGGCAGTGCGGAGGGGTATACGCAGGCGATCAGCCAAACGATCGCGACCACGCCGGGCAAGTTGTACCACGTGTGGTTCGACGTGGCGGTGAATCCGTGCTCGGGCGTGGAGGGCACGCCCGGCAAGAGGAGCCTGACGGTCTCGGCCGCCGGGGCCGCCGAGACGTTCACGTTCGACCCTGTCGCCGAGATGCACTGGCAGACGAGGACCTGGCGCTTCGTGGCCAAAGGGCAAACCACCACTCTGATGTTCACGGGACAGGATGAGCCGACCGCCGGCTGCGGCGTGGCCATCGACAACGTGTGCGTCTTCCTCGCGGACGCTGCGCCCTCGCTGAATCTGACCGTCACCGGCGGCGGCAAGGTCGAGGTTTCGTCCGAAGGCATGGGGAACCTGGTAGTAGCCGGACCGAACAGCGTGGCGCTATCGGTCCAGCCTGGAGAGGCGGTTCACTTGGGGGCCAAGGAAACAGGCGGCAGGTTCTCCGGCTGGTCGGGCCTCGCGCTGTGCGACCCGAATGAGGGGGCGGCGGACATCGTCCTGCGCATGGACCAGAGCCGATCCCTGAAGGCCCATTTCGGTAACCTGGTGGTGACCATAGCCAAGGTGGACGAGTCCGAGTGCCCCGCGGTGCAGGCGACCGTCATGGTCGCCGGAGTCAACGGCGCCTCGGTCGCGGACTTGAACGAGTCGAACTTCAGGGTATATGAGAACGATGCATTGCAGAGCGCCGTCTGGGTGGAGCCGGGTTGCTCCTGTATCGCCGCCTGCCTGTGTCTCGACTTCAGCGCCAGCATGAAGCCCGCAGACATCGCGGAGATGAAGTCGGCGGCGGCACAATTCGCCGGCAGGATGGTGTCGGGACAAGACTGGGGCGAGATCATCAAGTTCGCGGAAAGCGTCGAAACTCCGCTACCGTTCACGGACGTCAATAGCCTGGTTGACGCCATTGAGGATGAATCCGGCCTGACCGGCGCGCGAACGCTGCTCTACAAAGCGATCCACCAAGCAATTGAGGATACAGCCGCCTCAACGGCCTGCGGTTGCAGAGCCGTGGTCGTCCTGACAGACGGGCACAACAATGATAGCAATTCACTGCCGGACGATGTAGATACTATCATAGAGCGTGCGCAAAAGACGCATATATCTGTCTTCACGATCGGCTTTGGAGACAATGTCCACGAAGCGACTCTTCGACGCATTGCGGATGAAACGGGTGGTGTGTACTTCCATGCCTGCAAACCGGACGACCCGAATTGTACAGATGATCTTGGCTCTGTCTACGAGACGGTTTCCGCCATGCTGAAGAATCAGTACATCGTCACCTATGCCAGCGATCATTGTGCCGCCGGAAATGACGGAAACGCTCAACCGTGCCGGTTGACCGTGGAGATTGATGCCGATACGCGTTCGGGGCGGGGCGTAAAGTACTTCCCTGCATGTCCCGAGAATTGAATCTCTGCATCAGATGTACTTGGGATGGATGCCGTATTTTTTGATCTTGTAGCCGAGGATTCGCTCGGTGAGGCCCAGTTCCTGGGCGGCCTTTCGCTGCTGGCCGCCGCATTTCTTCAATGCGTCGACGATGAGCTCGCGCTCCTTGTTGGCGACGATCTCGGTGAACGAGGGCCTGGCGGTCGTATCGTCCTTCTTGACCATCTGCAGTGACGGCGGCAGGTGCTCGCTACGGATCACGTCGTCCTCGCAGACCAGGACCGCCCGCTCGATGCAGTTCTCCAGTTCACGGATGTTGCCCGGCCAGTGGTAGCGGGTGAGGGCCTCGATGGCGGGCGTCGAGATCCGCGTGATCGGCTTGCCGTTCTCGCGCGCGAAGTGCTGCAAAAAGTGGTCGGCCAGGAGCATGATGTCGTCCTTGCGCTCCCGTAGCGGCGGCAGGTAGATCGGGAAGACGTTGATGCGGTAGTACAAGTCGCTGCGGAAATCGCCGTCGGTGATCTGCTGCTCGAGGTTCTTGTGCGTGGCGACGATCACGCGGACGTTGGCCTTGATCGTCTCGGTGCCGCCGAGCCGCTCGAACTCGCGGAACTGGATCACCCGCAGCAGCTTGACCTGGAGACTCGGGGGGAAGTCGCCGATCTCGTCGAGGAAGATTGTGCCGGCGTTGGCCCGCTCGAACCGGCCGAGCTTTCGCTCGATGGCCCCGGTGAAGGCCCCCTTCTCGTGGCCGAACAGCTCGCTTTCGAGCAGGGTCTCGGGCAGGGCCGTGCAGTTGACCTTGATGAACGGCTTGTCCGCCCGCAGGCTGTTGTAGTGGACCGCGTGGGCGACGAGATCCTTGCCAGTGCCGCTCTCGCCGCGAATCAGTACGGTTGCGTTGCTGTCGGCCACCTGCTCGACGAGCCGGTACACCGCCTGCATCGCATTACTCGTGCCGACCATGTTGTGTACGTCGAACCGGGTCTTGAGCTCCCGCCGCAGCCGCACGTTCTCGTCGCGCAGCATCGCCCGCTCGTGCTCGACCATTTTGTTCAGCTTGATCGCCTGGGCCACCATCGTCGAGATGATATTGAGCAGTCGCAGGCTCGCGTCGAAATCGTCGGTTCTGGCGGCCTGCCGATCCACACTCAGGGCTCCAACGGTGCGACCCTCCAATTTCACGGGCACGCAGAAAAACGCGATCTTCTTGCCGTTGGCCGTATCGCGGGACTTGGTCTTGTGCAGGAACCGCGGGTCCTTCGAGATATCCGGCACGATGATCGCCTCGCCCGTCTGCACGACCCGCCCGGTGATCCCCTCGCCCACTTTGTAGCTGCCCTGGCTCTGGGACCGCTCGCTCAGGCCGTGGGCGACCTTGATATTGATCGTCTCGGTGTCCGGGTCCAGCAGCGTGATCGTCCCGCGATGGAGTTTCAGGTGCGTGTCCAGCAGGTTCAGAATGCTTTTGAGGGTCTCTTCCAGGTCCAGCGACTCGGCGAACGCCTTGGCGATATCGCTGAGAAGCTGCACTTCCGTCGCAAACGTTGCTTTCATTCTGTGCCTTTTCCATCAATGCCAGAAGCTCTGAGCCGACAAATTTGTAGGCCCTGCCGGACAGCTTACAATATTGTTGATGGGAGGGCAATGCGAATTTCCGGGCGGGGAACACAGACCTGCACGGACTGGCACGGACGCACACGGACTGGCCGGGCTTGGGAGGAGAACAAATCTGGCCGGCCGTGGTATGATAGGGCTATGAATCAGCGACTTACCGATCAATTGGCGTGTTGCGAATGCTGCCCGCGAAAGTGCGGCGTCAACCGGCTCGAAGGCGAGACGGGGTGGTGCCGGATAGCCGGCGACGTGCAGATTTCCTATGCCGGCCTGCACCGCGGCGAAGAACCGCCCATCTCAGGAACGCGAGGCTCCGGGACGATTTTCTTCGCCGGCTGCAATCTCTGCTGCGTCTTCTGCCAAAACCATCAGATCAGCCAGGACTTCCAGCCGAGCCAGATGACGACTCTGACGACAGATGGCCTCGCGGCCGAGATGCTCCGGCTCGCAGACGCCGGCGCTCACAACATCAACCTGGTCTCCCCGTCCCACGTGGTCTTCCAGGCGGCCGACGCCATCGTCGCGGCCAAAGACCGAGGCTTGGCCATCCCCATCGTCTACAACTCGAACGGCTACGACTCCGTCGACGCCCTGCGGCAGATTCGCGGACTCGTGGACATCTACCTGCCGGACATCAAGTACCTCTCGAACGACCTGGCACAGCGGTATTCCGCCGCAGCCGACTACGCCGACATCATTCCCGGCGCGCTCCGCGAGATGCTGGACCAGGTCGGCCATTTGGAGTTGGACAACAACGGCATCGCCCGCCGCGGCCTGCTGGTTCGCCACCTGGTCCTGCCCGGCTGCGTGGAGAACAGCCGACGGTGCCTGGCCTTTCTGGCGCAACTATCCCCGGCCATCTACGTCAGCATCATGTCGCAATACTCCCCCCAGTACCGGGCGACTCGTTATCCCGAGATCAACCGGCCCCTGACTGTCCCCGAGTACGACGAGGTCACCGACTACGCGATCGAGCTGGGCCTGGAGAACGCCTTCATCCAGGAACTCGGCAGCCGAGACCGTTATCTCCCCGATTTCAATCTCGACCGCCCCTTCGAGTAATAGCCAGAACAATCAGGGCGATGCCCAGCAGGACTGTCAGCGGGCCCTCGGTGGCGGCCCAGAACAGGGGCAACCGCAGCGTCGCACCGAGGATTGTCACGCCGATGCCGCCGACGATCGCCAGGACGCCCAAAAAGCGAATGAGCGGGCGGTAGCGGTTGGGCTCGAGGGACATGAACAGGAGAATCGCGCCCAGGATGGCGTACAGTGCCGAGAGCGTGCGAGTGAGATAGCTCAGCAACGGGGTATAGTCGAGCTCACCCAAGCCGATCCATCGGTGAATCGCGGTCATCCACTCGAAGGGAGCGAACACAAACACCAAGGCAGACAGCATCGCGACCCCGGCCATACGCAGCAACCAAACCAGCATTTGTCTCATGGACATCGACAGCCTCCATCGTTTCGGGGTTTGCCATCTTCGTGACGGCCGGCGAGCCAGATCCGCAGGGCCCGGGCCCCCGACGGCGTGAACCCGTCGGGCTCGGACAGCAGACGCCCGAGTTCCCGCACGAGGACAAAGCCGCTCCGCTGCACGTCCAACTCCTCCGGCCCCGGCTTGGGCGGCAGGTCGCTCCGCACTTCGTAGACCGGGCCGCAGTGCGACAGCCCCAGGAACGAGCCCAGCAGACGCAAGTCGCTCTCGCGCAGTTCGATGCCAAGTTCCTCTCTCACTTCCCGCACCGCCGCCTGCTCGAACGTCTCGCCGGGATCGACGTGGCCGGAGACGGAGATCGTCTTGCGGTCCGGCCAGAGTCGTTTGGTCCGGGCCCTGTGCTGGATATAGACCTCGCCCGCGGAGTTGACCAGAGCAATATAGACGCACGCCTGCTCCACACCCGGCGTCTCGTCGGCCCACTTGTGATCGACGAGTTCGCCCAGTGCGACGCCGTCCCCCCGCTTCCGCAGAAGATAAACCTGCTCTGGCTCGTACGTCTTGTCCATTTCGTCTCCCCGGCGAGGTGACACTCCCTAAAAGCCATCGGCAAACTGCGTTTGTCGCTGCCACCCGGATCGGTGAGAATCCTCATTGTGCGGGTTTATCCTCTTCGTAGCGGCCGCCCAGGTGTTGGGCCAGGAACTTCTCGGCCGCGGCGTAGAACTTCAGGCGATTCTCCGGCTTGGCGAACCCGTGGCCCTCGTCCGGGAACACGATGTACTCGTAGGGCAGGCCCTTACTCTTCATCGCCTCGACGACCTGCTCGGCCTCGGCCTGCTTGACTCGCGGGTCGTTCGCGCCCTGGCCGATCAGGATCGGGATCCTGATGCGATCGACCTTGGACAACGGCGAGCGGGACTTGAGAAACTCCTCGTCCGTCTCGGGATTGCCGACGCGTTGGTGGAACACGTTCAAAATGGGCGTCCAGTACGGCGGGATCGACTGGATCAGCGTCAGCAGATTGCTGGGCCCGACGATATCGACGGCGCAGCAGTACACGTCTGGCGTGAAGGTCGCGCCGGCCAGGGCTGCGTAACCGCCGTAGGAGCCGCCGAAGATGGCGACCTTCTTCGGGTCCGCGTACCCCTGTTTGACTGCCCAGTTGACCGCATCGGTCAGGTCGTCCTGCATCTTGGCGCCCCACTCGCGGTCGCCGGCGTTGACGAAGCTTTTGCCGTAGCCGGTCGAGCCGCGGAAGTTCACCTGCAGGCAGGCGTAGCCGCGATTGGCGAACCACTGGGCCTCGGGCTCATAGCCCCAACTGTCGCGAGCCCACGGCCCGCCGTGAACCGCCAGCACCATCGGCAGGCCCTTCCGCTCTTTCCAGACGGGGAAGGTGATGTAGCCGTGGATCGTCAAGCCGTCGCGGGCCTTGAAGGAGATCGGCTCCATGCGGGCCAATTCGTACTTCGTCAGGTCCGGCTTGTGGACGAAGAGAAACGTCCCCTTGTGGGTCGCGGGCTCATACGCGTAGAACGACACGGGCCCGTCGTCTTTCGTGAAGCTGACCAGCCAGGTGGCGTCGGCGTTGTCCCGGTCCGAGACGGCGAAATCGCCGCGATCCAGCTTGGCGATGGCCTGGAAGTCGTCCTTGATCGACTCGTCCAGTACGGTCCATTCGGTCCTCGCCCGCGTGAACGCGACCGCCTGAACCTGGTAGGTGTCGGGGTGGATCATCACGTCGCTGACGTCGTACCGCGGGTCCTGGGCAATGACCTCGACCTTCTTGTCGCCAAGGCCCATCTTCACCAGCCGGCCCGTGTTGGCATTGCGCGAGTCGATCAGGTAGAGGGCGTCACCATCCTTCGTGAAGCTGACCGGGGCGCTGGTCAAGCTGTCCTCAGAACTCCACGAGACGAGCTTCTCCCACTCGGCATCCTCCTTCGGCCGGACCAGCAGATCGAAGCCGCCCTCCGGCGTCCCGGCCATCGCCGCACGGACCTTGAACTGCGCATCGGCCACCCAACCGACGATGTTGCCCGGGTTCTTCGCAACCAGCTTGAGGTCCTGCGTCCGCAGGTCGAGATGGTACACGTCGTGGACGTTCGGGTCTTCCCGGTTCATCGCGATCAGCAGCTCGTTGGGGAAGTGCTTGTCGCTGGCGACGATCTGGACCTGGACATTCTCGAACGGGGTGAGGTCGCGGGTCTGGCCGCTGTCCAGATCGACCGCGAACAACCGCCAGTCCTCATCGCCGCCCTGGTCCTGGAGGTACATGATGTGCCTGTTGTCCTGCGCCCAGAAGTAGATCCGGATGCCGCGATCCGTATCCTTCGTGACGGCCTTGTCATCGTCTTTGCCGACCGTCTTGACCCAGACATTGAGCACGTCGTTCACCGGGGCCAGATAGCTGAGCCGCTTGCCGTCCGGCGAAATCTGCGGCCCCGTCTTGACCGGATTGCCGAACAGCACCTCGCGAGGAATCAACTCCACAGGCTTGCTCTCCGCGCCCTGACTGTGGGTATGAGGAATGAAGGAAATCAGCAAGCAACCGGCGAGGACACAAATCGGCATCGATCTCGTGTTCTTCATATGTACCACCTTTCCAAGCACATCCCGATGGGTCAAGTATACGCTCAAGTCGTATACTATGAGCAAAACCTCCGGCAAAAGGCAAGAGGGGAGATTGCCAAATCATGAATGGATTCCCACCTCGGCGAAGGCCCGAAAGTCTTTTCCAGGGACCGGGTTCGCGATTCGTGCCCCCCCGTCGCGGCACACTGCCGCCGTGCGGATGCCAGACGCTTCGCCGCGCTCAGCGTGACAAACGCGGGTTGGCCCGCTGCAACAGGTAATCGCAGAGTTGTCGCGTTCGTGCGGAAAACCGGCTGGCGGACGGGGGCTATCCGTGCTAAAGTGCCCACGCAGGTGGATGACAGCCCGAACGAAGAACTGAACAGCATTGAGGAGTCACACCATGAGTTGGAGCAGCAAGCCCGCCAGCAACGGAATCAGCCGCCGGAGCTTTTTGAAGACGTCCGCCGTCACGGCGGGTGCGGCGTTGGGCCTGCCGGCGATTGTCCCGGCCTCCGTGTTCGGAGCCAATCCGCCCTCCGAACGGATCACCTTCGGGTGCATCGGCGTCGGCAACATGGGGGCCAGCGACCTCAAGGCGTTCAAGAACAACCGCGGGGCCCAGGTCGTGGCCGTGTGCGAGGTCGATGCCCAGCGGCTGGAGGCGGCCCGCAAGCTTGCACAACTCGATCAGAAGTCCTGCTACGTGGATTTTCGCGAGTTGCTGGCGCGGACGGATATCGATGCGGTGACGGTGGTCACGCCGGACCATTGGCACGTGCCGATCAGCATCGCGGCCGTGCGGGCGGGCAAGGACGTGTACTGCGAGAAACCGTTGACGCTGACGATCCTCGAAGGGCGCAGGTTGGCCAATGAAGTCAAACGCTACGGCCGCGTCCTCCAGACAGGTTCCCAGCAGCGCTCGGGCGACGAGTTCCGCAAGGCCTGCGAACTCGTCCGCAACGGCTACATCGGCGAGGTCACAACCGTGATCGCCGGCCTGCCGGGCAACAACCGCAAGTGCGAGCCGACGTGGGAGCCGCAGCCGGTGCCGGAGGGCTTCGACTATGACCGCTGGCTCGGACCGGCCGAGTGCGCCCCCTACCACGTGCAGCGATGTCACTATGAGTTCCGCTTCCTGCTGGAGTATTCCGGCGGGCAGGTCACCAACTGGGGCGCGCACCATCTCGATATCGCCCAGTGGGGCCTGGGGATGGACGACTCCGGGCCGGTGGAGATCGTCGGCAAAGGCGAGTTCCCGACGACGGGTCTGTTCACGACCGCGACCAGGGTCGATTTCGAATGCACCTACGCCAACGGCGTGAAGCTCCTGTGCCGCACGGGTGGCGGCGGCACGCGGTTCGAGGGGACCAAGGGCTGGGTACACGTCAATCGCGGCAGCTTGAAGGCTGAACCGGCCTCGCTGCTGACCCAAACCATCGGCGCCAACGAGATCCACCTGCAGGATAGCAAGAGCCACCACCAGAACTTCCTCGAGTGCATCCGCAGTCGCGAGCAGCCGATCGCCAACGTCGAGATCGGGCACCGGTCCTCGACGGTCTGCCACCTGGGCAACATCGCCATGCTGCTGAAGCGGCCGTTGAAATGGAACCCGGCGAAAGAGGAATTCATCGGCGACGATGCGGCCAACCGCATGCGATGGCGGCCGGCGCGAGCCAAGTGGGCTGTCTGAGATTTGTGATTTCGGATTTCAGATCGTGATTACGGGTCCTCGCCGGCGTGACGGGCATCAGGAGGGACGAATCGATTTCCTGAACCGGACGGACCAGGCGAGTTGATAGACCACGCCGAGCGCGGCCAGGAAGACCATTGAGGACAGCAGGATCATGGACATCAGTAGCGCCGCCGACCGGGTGACGCCATAGCCTGCCAGCAGGCCCACCAAGGCCACTTCCCGCACGCCGAGGTTGGCGACGGTGATCTGGAGTTTGCCGAGCAGAAAGACGATGGCACAGAGCCAGATCAGGACGCTCACCGGGACCGCGACCGACGCCGCCCGGGCGGCGAAAAAGTACCATAACAGGCCCACCAGCAGTGCGTCGACGGCGTTGATCGATGCGATGACCAGGTGGAATCGCCAACCGGCGGACTGGAACGTCGCGATCTGCGTCAGGACGGTCCGGCCCTTCTCCCGCACCGCCTCCGGCAGCGGCCCGAGGGCCGCCAGGAGCAGCCGCACCACGGGTCCGCCCGTCCGTTCGTTCAGGACCAGCACGGACACCAGCAGGATCGCCGCGAGAGCCACGCCGGAAAGCAGCGGCACAATCCATGACTGCCCGGCATTCGGCCAAAGGACCTTCGTCGGGTTCACCGCGATGATTCCCACAAGGCCAACGGCCGTCATCACGACCGTCAGCGTCACCTGGTTATAGAGCATGGCACTCAGGACGTTGACGCCCTTTCCGGTCGTCCGTTTGAGGATGTACCACTTGACGCCCGTGCTCACCAGCCCCGGCACGACCAGACCGTACATGGACGTAATGCACGTGGCGCCGAAGATCGTATTGAGCCCCACCTCGCAGTCCTGCTTTCTCAAGATCCACTGCAAAGCGACGGATTGCAGTAGAGAGAACAGGACCGTGGAGCCCCACACGCCGATGAGGTACTGCCACCGCGCGTTCCTGACCGCCTGCCGGAAGTCCGTGAGATCCACCTGCGAGAACACCAGCGCCAGCAGGACAACCGCCACGAGGATCTTGGCCAGGAGCTTGAGGATTTGTTTGGTCCGAACGGACATGGCCACCTTGGAGACTACCTGTTGTGTCCCAGGATTAAGACCCGCCGGGAGAGGGTCAGTTGCAGTTTGTAGAACCTGCTGCATATTGGGCAGCGGGGAAACAGCGCCTCCAGGGCGCCGAACGGCATGCGGGAGGCGAACGCCGAGAGAACCACCGCGGGGGCGCCGACGAACGGGCCACTCATATAGCGGCTGCGGACATCCGCGTAGCCGGCATTGACCAGCAGTTGATCCAGCCTGCGGCGCGTCGTGACATAGTTGTGCGAGAAATCGCAGTTGAAGAAATGGAGCCGCCAGCTCAGGTAATCCGGGCAGTGGATCAGGAACTTGCCGGCGGGGTTCAGGACGGCGCGAATCTGGCACGAGATGTCCAAGGCCTGCTCCAGGCCGTTCATGTGCTCCATCACGTTGATCATGGCCACCAGATCGAACTTGCGGTCAAGCGCGGGCAGTGGCGGGACCCTGGCGCAAACAACGTTCGCTCCCCTGCCGCGCAGCGACTCGGCCAGCCCGGCGTTCGGCTCGATGGCGTGATACTGGAGTTTCCGTTCGAGACACAACTCGGCGAACTCGCCCCGGCCCGGGCCGATCTCCAGAACGCTGCTGCCGGGGGCGATGCCCGCGAAATCGAGAATTCGCGAGGCCGCCCGCCGGACAAGGCGCATTCCCAGTCCGGTCGGCCGCTCCGCCTTTTGCAGGTGATCGAAGAAAGCATCGGTCTTCTCTGGGCTCACTGGGTTCTCCTTCGCGCGATCAGGACCCGCTCATCCGTGCAGCGATCCTTATACTCGTGATAGACCTGAAGATCGTAAATGGCCTTGTACAGAAGGTAATCGTGTTTCATGAGGATCTCGAAACCCCGGGCCTTGAGAACCTGCTCGATCTTGCCCCACTCGACGCGGTCGTCCGGCCAGACGTGGATATCGCCCTCCCGCTTGTAACGGGGATTGCGAAGCCGCCTCAGAATGTGGATAAAGCCCGGCACGTCCAGGATCAGCCAAAACCATCGCCGCCAGTTCACGCGGGGACGCGCCTTCTGCAGGAACTCCGCATAGGCCGGCGGTCTGTCGTAGTACGTGTCCGTCACTTCGTGGTCGATGTAGAGAACGCCGCCCGGCTTGACCACTCGGCACAGCTCTCCCACGATCGCGAGGTAATCGGGCACATGGTGCAGGACCGAGTAGGTGGCCGCCAGGTCGAATTGTGCATCCGACACGTTGGACAGGTCCTTGCCATTGAGTTTGAGCGTCTCGGACAAGCCGCTGCCGGCGAACTTCCGCCGAATGTCCTTCAGGAAATCCTCGGACAGGTCCGCCGAGGTCGTATACGCTCCCAGCTCGATAAGGTGCCGCGTGAGATTGCCCGAGCCGCAGCCGAAGTCGAGCGCTTTGACTGGCTCGGCCCCTGTCTGCACCGATTTCAGAGCCTCGCGAAGCATGCTGTGCAGCCGCTGCTGCTCGATGGAATTGAAGATGTCGCCGTGCTTGTGTTCGTACACCGCGGCATCTGCGCCTTTATAGTATTCAGGTTCCACTTGTCAGCCTCTGGTACATTTCGACAATCTGCTGCACGGCGCCGTCGCCGCCAAACCGGCCGGCGTGCTCGAACGCGTTCCGTGCCAGGCGATTCCGCAAAGCCTCGTCCGATGCGAGCCTCTGGATCGCCTGCGCAATGGCTTCCGCATCCAGCCGGGGCAGGACGGTTCCCGTTTCGCCATCCCGGACCAACTCGGGCAACCCGCCCACGGGCGACACAATGACCGGGACCCGCATCCGCATCGATTCCAGAGCCGCGATGCCGAACGCCTCCCGCCGGCTGGGGACCACGACCACATCGAAGGCCCGCAGGACCGCCGCCGGGTTCTCGTGCAAACCGCCCAGCATGACGATCCCATCGAGTCCGAGCCGGCGGATACGTTCTTCGAGCCGCAGCCGCTCCGGGCCGTCACCCACCAGATAGAAACACCAGGCTCTCTTCTCTCGCGGCAGCCTCGCGGCGGCGTCCACGAGCAGGTCCGCCCCCTTGGCTTGATCGAGCCGGCCGATGAAGCCGACGACGAACCGGTCCTTCCCAAGACCGAGCGATTCCCTGGCGGCATGCGCATCGTAGCGATCCGGATCGAATCGTTCCAGATCGATGAAGTTCGGTACAACCGTGATGGGCATGTCCGGGTTGCCCATCGTTTGCGTCACGGCCAGTGCGGCCGCCCGAGAGTTGGCGATCACCGCGTCGGCGCGCGAACCGAAGCGTCTGAGAAACCAGCGATAGACGCATCCGGTTCCGCCCCGGAAGATCGGGCCGTGCTCGTGCAGGACCAGCCTGGCGGCAAATCGGGGTCGCGCCAGCAGGCTGCTGATGAATGCCTTCTGGAGATGGGCGTGTACGATGTCGATCCGGTGTTCGGCGCAGAGACTTGCGATGGATCGGATGGCGGCAAGGCTGTACTTCCCGGATTCCAGCGTGATCACCGTCGCATCGACCGGCAGCGGTCTGGGATTGGGACGAAGGGCGCACACGGTGCTCTCGACGCATTCGGCGGCCATCCGCTCGACGATGTTCTTCACGACGAACGGCGCCCCGCCATAGCCCAGATGATCGATCACATGGAGGACGCGGATCTTCATTTCACCTTCGCATACAGCCGCAGATAGGCTTCCGCCACGGCGGCCCAGCCGAAGCTTTCGGCCTTCTTCCTGGCGGCCAGGGACATGGTCTTGAGCATCTTTCGGTCGTCGGCCAGCTTTCGCACGGCGGCAGCCAGTGCCGCCGGAGTCGGGTCGTCCACGACAATGCCGTTGTTCGAGATCAGCTCCTCGACGCCCTCGCACCGGGTCGTCACGATGGGCAGGCCGCTGGCCATCGCTTCGAGCATCGCGTTGCTCATGCCCTCCTGCATGCTCGCGCTGACGAACACGTCATGCTGCCGATAGAGTTCCGGCATCTCGTCCGCGTCGCGCCGGCCGGTGAGCGTGACTTCGTCCCGCAGGCCCTTCTCGCTCAGCAACCCTCGAAGTTGCGATTCGAGGGCCCCGCCGCCGACGACCGTCAGGTGCGTCTGGCAGCCTTGGCCGCAAAGGAGCTCGATCGTCTCCACGAGCAGCGGCAGCCGCTTCGTCACGGAGAGCCGGCCCACGGTCAACAGTCGCAACGAACGTGAATCGCAAGGTGTGCCACGCACACCCCCCGTGTCGCGGGCATCCTGCCCGCGTGTGTCGAAGGT
>Ga0209347_1003546_pt1 | contig 17877 bp, 15 predicted proteins | sample AutmiccommuBRH23_FD_187382 | JGI IMG/M metagenome (GOLD analysis project Ga0209347, IMG submission 187382) | Deep subsurface microbial communities from Mt. Terri, Switzerland - Autotrophic microbial communities BRH/23 (SPAdes) (version 2) | ecosystem: Environmental > Aquatic > Deep subsurface >...
GTTGCTCTCCAGCAGAGCCGTACCCTCCGCACGAGTGCCTGGAGTCTACCATGCCAGCCTGTCCCCCTATTTCAAAGGGGACATCTCTACTTTGCAGATAAGGGGACATTTCTACTTTGTGTTGACAGTATAATGCATTGAAAAATATGATCAGGAGGACGCTTAATGTCTGAAGTAAGCCAGCCCATGTTTCCAATCTCCCGCCCGCGCCGCTTACGGCGCACAGCCCAAATTCGAGCGATGCTGCGTGAGACCGAACTAACGCCAACCGACTTTATCTATCCGGTTTTTGTTCGTCCTGGCGCTGGCATCCGCCAGCCGATCACCTCGATGCCGGGGATCAGCCAGTGGTCGGTGGACCGTCTGGTGGAAGAGGCTGCCGAGGCATTCGAGCTGGGCGTGCCCGCCGTGATGCTGTTTGGCATCCCCGAACACAAAGACCCCATGGGGAGTGAAAATTTTGCTCCCGATGGAATTGTCCAGCAGGCCATCCGAGCATTGAAACAGGCTGTGCCGGAGCTGGTGGTGATGACAGACGTGTGTCTGTGCGAATATACCGATCACGGACACTGCGGCGTGCTCAATGAAGGCATTCAATCGCAGCTCCCACATGGAGCCATCCTGAACGATCCGACGCTGGACATCCTGAGCAAGGTAGCCGTGTCACATGCGCAGGCAGGCGCCGATCTGGTGGCGCCCAGCGGGATGATGGATGGGATGGTCAAGGCCATCCGCGCTGGCCTGGATGAAGCCGGATACGACCAGGTGGCGATCCTGAGCTATGCGATCAAGTACGCGTCTGGCTTTTATGGTCCATTTCGCGAGGCTGCCGAATCGCCGCCCAAATTTGGCGATCGTAAATCACATCAGATGGACCCGGCGAATGCGCGCGAAGCGCTGCGCGAAGCAGCTCTGGATATCCAGGAAGGGGCGGATATCTTGATGGTCAAGCCGGCTCTACCTTACCTGGATATCCTGCAGCGCGTCTCTCAGACCTATCCGCACTTGCCCCTGGCCGCTTACAATGTCAGCGGCGAGTATGCCATGCTCAAAGCCGCGGCTGCCAATGGCTGGCTGGAGGAGCGCACGGTTGTCCTGGAAGCCCTCACCGGGATCAAACGCGCAGGGGCAGAGCTGATCCTGACTTATCATGCTAAAGAAGCTGCACACTGGCTCAAAGAGGGGTAATTATGAACACAACTCGCTCTAAAGCCTGGTTTGCCGAAGCCCAGCGGCTGCTGCCGGGCGGCGTGGATTCCCCGGTGCGCGCTTTTCGGGCTGTGGGGGGTGAACCGTTGTTCATCGAGCACGCCCAGGGGCCATATTTATTCGATGTGGATGGCAATCGCTTTCTGGATTACGTGCTTTCCTGGGGTCCGCTGATCCTGGGGCATGCCCATCCAGATGTGGTTGCGGCAGTTCAGGCTGCGACTGCTCTGGGAACCAGCTTTGGTGCGCCCAGCCCGTTAGAGGTGCTGCTGGCGCAAAAGGTGATGGCGATACTCCCATCCCTGGAAATGGTGCGTTTTGTCAATTCGGGCACAGAAGCAACCATGAGCGCAGTACGCCTGGCGCGCGCTTTTACCCAACGAGACAAGATCGTCAAATTTGAAGGCTGTTATCACGGGCACGGCGATATGATGCTGGTCCAGGCTGGCTCAGGCGTGGCGACACTCGGTTTACCCGATTCGCCCGGTGTGCCAGCAGCCACAGTGCGCGATACACTGGTGGCGCGCTACAATGATGCGGAGAGCGTGCAGGCTCTCTTCGCACAGTATCCCGATCAGATCGCAGCAGTGATCGTGGAGCCGGTGGCTGGCAATATGGGGGTTGTGCTGCCTGAGCCGGGTTTCCTGCAAGCGCTGCGCCAGATCACACAAGACAATGGCGCCTTGCTGATCTTTGATGAAGTCATGACCGGTTTTCGCGTGCACCTGCATGGCGCTCAGGCATTGTATGGCGTGCAGCCCGATTTGACCACTTTTGGGAAGGTGATCGGCGGCGGTCTGCCGGTTGGCGCGTATGGCGGTCGGCGCGAGATCATGCAAATGATTGCCCCCCAGGGACCGGTGTACCAGGCTGGCACACTCTCGGGAAATCCACTGGCTATGACGGCTGGTCTGGCTACGCTGGAGGTTTTACAGCAACCGGGAGTCTGGGATGCTATCGCCGCTGACACTGACCGTCTGGTGGCGGGCTTGAAAGCACTGGCTGATGCGGCAGGCGTGGATGTTACCGTCCCACACGCCGGAACGATGTTCACCATCTTTTTTGCGCGCCAACCAGTGCGCGATTGGCAGTCCGCCAAACAGGCGAATACGAAACTGTTCAGCCGTTTTTATCTATCCATGCAGCAAAGCGGAATCTATCTGGCGCCGTCCCAATTTGAGGCCTGTTTTGTTTCTTCTGCACACCTGGATGAGCACATAGACCAGACCCTACAGGCTGCCCAGGCAGCTTTCAGGTCTCTCTAGTTCCACAAGCTTATAGAGGCATGTTATGACCCTGGAAATTGCGATTCTGCTGGGTATCATCGTTCTGGCGTTAATCATGTTCTCGATTGAGCGCATCCCGGCAGATATCGTTGCCATGGGCTTACTGGTCGTGCTGGTTGTCACCGGGCTGCTGCCGGCGGAGCAGGCATTTGCCGGGTTTGGCAGTGATGCGGTGATTTTGATCTTCAGTTTGCTGGTCCTGACGGCGGCCTTGCTGCGTACAGGCGTCGTGGAAATGGCAGGACGCATGATCATCCGCCGTGTGGGCGACCACCCCAGACGAATTCTGCTGGTTTCATTAACCGCTCCAGCCGTGCTCAGTGCATTCATCAGCAATACCGCTGCAACAGCATTTTTCTTACCGGTGTTGATCGGCGTCGGGCGCCGGGCCAAGATCAGCATTTCACGCTTGCTCATGCCGCTGGCATTTGCCACCATCCTGGCCAGCTCTGTTACCCTGGTGGCTACTTCGACGAACATCGTGGTCAGTAATTTGATGACCCAGTATGGGCTGGCGCCTCTCGGCATGTTTGAGCTGGCGCCGGTTGGACTCCCGATCCTGATCGTTGGATTGTTATACATGTTTTTCGTAGGGCAGCATCTGATCCCGGATAGGGTTCCCACGGAGAATATGCTGTCAGAGCTGGGATCGGCCAAATTTCTAAGTGAAATACGTATCCAGCCAGACAGCTCACTGGTGGGGAAGACTCTGGCGGAATCTGGTCTGGGCAAGGACCTGGATCTGACGGTGCTGCGGGTGGTGCGTGAGGAAAGTGATTATATTGTTCCACAGGCTTCCACTTTCCTGGCTGCTGATGATGTTTTGGTTGTGGAAGGTTGGCGCGATGAGATCCTGAAAATCCAGACCACCAGTGGAATCAACTTTAGAGGGGCTGTAGAAGTATCTTCTGCCTCACTACAGGATGATGAGATCCGCCTGGTAGAAGTGATCCTGCTGCTGCGCTCACCTCTGGTTGGGCGGACCCTGGCAAGCCTCCAATTTCGTGAGCGCTACGGCATCCAGGTATTGGCAGTCAGCCGGCATGGCGAAACGATCAGCAGAAAAATCAGCCAGACGGTGCTCTATCTGGGCGATATTCTCTTGCTGCAGGGCAACCGCAACAGTATCGCTGCCCTGGAAGAAGATAAGGCTTTCCGCATCCTTTCCGATGTGGACAAACCCAACTACAACGCCCGGCGGGCGCGTATAGCGATAGCAGCTTTTGTAGGCTCCCTGGTGATCGCAACGATGGGCTGGGTTTCTCTTCCGGTGGCGTTTCTTATCGGTTGTGTGGTCGTCTTTCTGACCAAATGTATCACACCGGAAGAGGCTTATCGGGAGATCGAATGGAAAGCAATAATTTTGATCGGCAGCATGCTGGGGGTAGGAGGAGCTCTCGAATATACGGGGGCTGCGCGCTATCTGGCGCACCAGATTGTAAGCATGGTGGGCGATCAATCTCCGGTCTTTTTGCTGGCAGGATTTTTTATCCTGACCATGCTGTTGACTCAGCCAATGTCAAACCAGGCGGCTGCCGTCGTGGTGGTCCCGATTGCTATCCAGACAGCATTCCAGTTGGGATTAAATCCACGCACCTTTGCAGCGATGATTGCCGTCGCGGCCAGTTGTTCTTTCATCACACCCCTGGAGCCTGCCTGTGTGATGGTGTATGGTCCGGGGCGCTATCGATTTATAGATTTCATTAAAGTTGGCTCCTTACTCACCGTGGTGATCTTCGTCATTTCGATATTGCTTGTGCCGCTCATCTGGCCTCTCTAATTAAATTGCGATGAGATCCTGATTTGGGAAAATTCCCCTGAAGCGCGTATCTTCGAAAAAAACAAAAAAGCAGCCCGATGCAAGGCTGCCTTTTTTGTTATTGATCAAGAAATCGATCAGGTGGTCGTGTTGTAGAACCAGTTGAAGGCGAAGTAACCTGAGCCGCTGGTGCTCTCGATACGGATGGCAATCTGGTAAGAGCCCTGGAGCTGGGCAGGTATATCGAAGCTGAAGGTCTGGCTGCCGCCGTCACCCGTATTGAAGCTGTCTACGAGAACACCATTGATTGCCTTGGTGCCCATAGCGCCCATGCGCACATTGAAGGTGTCGTTCTTGGGCAAATTATTGACCTTGATGGTTACAGTCTGGTTACGAGCGACACCTGCAATGCTGAAGGTAGGAAAGCCAGCGTAGCCGGTGCCCGGGTTCGGGCTTCCGGAATTTGAGCCAGCCGTGTTGTTATAGAACCAGTTGAAGGCAAAATAACCTGAACCGGTGTTGCTTTGCAGGCGAATCGCGATCTGGCGCTCGCCCTTCAGTGCAGCCGGGATATCATAGGTGCCTTCGAACGTGCCTCCACTGCCAGAGCTTACCGTGGCGACCTTAATCCCATTGACGCCGCGCGTGCCCATGGTGTTCATCAGCACATCGAAAGAATCATTCGCCGGGAAATTACTGGTGCGGACCTTCACCTGGCTGTCTTTTACAACCGAGAGAATGCTGAAAGTGGGGATTTTGCCCCCAATGCCACCCGTCCCACCGGAGTTAGACCCGGATGGATTGTTGTAGAACCAGTTGAATGCGAAGTAGCCAGAACCGCTGTTGGACTGCACACGGATGGCAATTTGCTTATCGCCCTTCAATGCATCCGGAATGTTGTATGTGGCGCTGAACGAGCCGCCTGCGCCAGAATTCAAGCTGCCAACTTTGATGCCATTGACCCCACGTGTGCCCATCACATTCATCAATACGTCAAAGGTATCGTTAGCCGGGAAGTTTTTGGTGAAGATGGTGACGCTGGTATCTTTGACCACACTCTGGATGGTAAAGGTCGGCACGGTGGCCGCGTCTGCAGCCGCTAGAGCTCCGCTGGGGAAGATCAGAGCAGCGAGCATAGCCAGAACTACGATGAACCAGGTATTAGATTTCATTTCCTATCTCCTTCTAAAAAAAACGCTCTGATACAATTATGCAATTATTCATGGTTAGTATAACGAAAATCCCATTGCTTGGTAATCATCATTTGAATGAATCCACCTCCTACTTTTGTGTGATTTTTATCAATCGCTTAAGAAATCTTCACCCTTGTTGCCTCCCAACGCACTGTTATACTTGAACCAGGTAATGTTATGAAAATTGAGAATTTGCTCGAGGCACTGCCACAAACCTACACAGACCTGGACAGAGATCTGGTTCGCCGCGCGTACAGGGTAGCGGAGATCGCGCATAAGGACCAGAAACGCGCCTCGGGTGAGCCCTACATCAACCACTGTCTGGCAGTGTCAGCCATCCTGGCTGAAATGCGTGTGCCGCCTTCCGTCATTGCCGCAGGATTGCTCCACGATACCGTCGAAGATACTCCGATAACCCTTGACGATATTAAGCGTGATTTTGGTCCCGAAATTGCCATATTGGTGGATGGTGTGACCAAATTGACACAACTGCCGCGCGTTTCACGCGGCGATCAGCACCCTGAGAAAGACCAGCTCGATGAAGAGCAGCGCCAGATCGCAGAGCGGCGCGGCCAGGCGGATCCAGATACCGAGGCAGAGCATATCATGCGCAGCCGGCGCTACGATCTGGTTTCGGAGACCTTGCGCAAGACTTTTCTGGCGATGGGCGACGATGTGCGCGTGGTGTTGATTAAACTGGCTGATCGCCTGCACAATATGCGCACCTTGAGCCATATGCCAGAAGCCAAACGGCGGCGCATCGCCCAGGAAACTCTGGATATCTTTGCTCCCCTGGCCAATCGACTGGGTATCTGGCAAATTAAGTGGGAATTGGAAGACCTGGGCTTTCGCTATGTTCACCCGGAAATCTATCGCGAGATTGCCGATAACCTTGCCCAGCGCCGCACCAATCGCGAAGAGCAGATGCATGAAATCGCCAAAACCCTGCACGCCATGCTCAGTGAAGTAGGTGTCCAGGCTGAAATTACTGCCCGCCCCAAACATATCTATTCGATCTATAAAAAGATGATGCGCAAAGGCGTGCCCTTTGATTTGGTTCACGATATCCGCGGAGTGCGTATCCTGGTACAGGATGTTCCCAGTTGTTATGTGGCATTAGGGGTCATCCACACCCGCTGGCGGCCAATTCCAGGCGAATTCGATGACTATATCGCTGCACCAAAAGATAATTTTTATCGCTCGCTGCATACGGCTGTGGTTTACGATGATGGACAGACATTAGAGGTGCAGCTTCGCACGAATGAGATGCACCAGAACGCTGAATACGGTATTGCTGCCCACTGGCGCTACAAAGAAGGCGCAGCCCGCGACGATGATTATGAGCGGCGTATCTTATGGCTGCGCTCGCTGATGGAATGGCGCCAGGATGTCGAAGACGCCGGTGAGTTTGTCGACAGCATGAAAACGGATGTCTTCGGGGACAGGGTGTATGTCTTCACCCCGCGCGGCGATATCATCGACTTGCCTTCCGGCGCGACACCGATTGATTTCGCTTACCACGTGCACACCGATGTGGGGCATCGCTGCCGCGGCGCTAAAATCAACGGTAAGCTGACATCGCTGGATTACCACCTAAAAACCGGCGACAAGGTTGAAATCTTAAGCGCCAAACGCGGCGGTCCGAGCCGTGACTGGCTCAATCAAAATTTGGGTCTGGTAAAGACCCAACGCGCCCGTGCAAAAATCCGGCAGTGGTTTAAGAAACAGGCCTACGAGCAAAATGCTGTCCAGGGAAAAACGATCCTGGAAAAAGAGCTGCGCCGCCTGGGATTGCAGGATGTCAACCAGGAGCGCATTGCACGTGAATTTGAGTATAAAGGCGTTGAAGACCTGTATGTGGCAATCGGCAATGGGGATCTGACGCTCTCGCGTGTGGTCAACCACCTGACTCTGGGTGAAAAACACGAACAGGAATTTACGCTCAGCGCTTCAAAAATTGATGGCAGTGGTCCTTCAAGCGATACGGTGACCGTGGTCGGTTTGAAAGGTTTGCTGACCAGCATGGCGCGCTGTTGTAACCCGGCCCCCGGGGATGGAATTGTGGGCTATGTAACGCGCGGGCGCGGGGCGACGATACACCGCCAGGATTGCCCGAATATCTTGCGCATTCGCGATCGAGAGCGCCTAGTGCGCGTATCCTGGGGCGAGCCAAAGAATACTTACCCGGTGCCTGTGCGCATCAAGGCCTATGACCGGAACGGGTTAATGAAGGATGTCTCCAGCCTGATCTCCGATGAAGGCGTGAATATGCCCAAGGTCACCGTCGAGGTGAATCGCAATCTGGCGGTATTTGACTTGATCCTGGAAGTACGTGATATTGTGCAGCTCAGCCGTGTCCTGGATCGCCTGGAAAACCTGGATAATGTACTGGAAGCCCAGCGCGTGCGCCCAGGTTAAGCGAGGGCAAGGGGGAATTGCAGCTTGACATTTCTCTGACAGTGGTATAATTCCGCGCCGAAAAGCCGGGCATGCAGTTGGTGGAATTAAAACTTTTGCATCTGCCCGAGCATGGCAGGGTGATTTCCAGTGAGCGAGGGATTGGAGCTAACTGTTTGGTTATAAACCCGGATGCACAGCCACTTCTATCCGTATCCGCTGCCCGTGCGCGACTGCTGCAGCGTTTCTCCAGTTTGCCTGTTGAACAGGCGCCTTTATCTGCTGCAGGCGGGCGTGTTCTGGCGCAGGATCTACACGCCGCGATTGATCTGCCTCCTTTTGCAAATTCCAGTATGGACGGTTTTGCCGTGCGCACGGCAGATATTCGGCTGGCCCGCTCGGACCAGCCTGTTTGTCTGCGGGTGGTTGCCGATATTCCAGCAGGGAAAGCAGCCGAACGTCATTTAGGTGAGGGAGAAGCCATCCGCATTATGACCGGCGCACCTGTTCCGTTCGGGGCGGATGCCGTGGTGCCGGTTGAACATACCGATTTCCATGATCGATCTGCAGGCTTACCTGCTCCGGCGATCGTCTGCATATCCCAATCGAGGGCGCCAGGGGATTACATCCGGGTGCAGGGTGAAGATGTTCATTCCGGCGAGCTGGTGCTCGAGGCCGGGCGCGTATTGCGTCCCGTGGAGATTGGCTTTCTCAGTATGCTGGGAATTGCAGAAGTGCCGGTTCACCGGCGGGCGCGCGTGGCGATATTTTCTACGGGCGATGAGCTTCTACCCGCAGACAAGCCATTAACCCCCGGCATGATCCATGACGCAAACAGCTATACACTCGCCGGCCTGGTGCAGGAAGCTGGCGCTGAGCCGGTCCAGCTGGGGATTATCCCGGACGATATCCAGGCAGTCCGTCACGCACTGCAGCAGGCAGTTGACCTGGGAGTCGATTTGATCCTTTCGTCAGCCGGTGTCAGTGTCGGCGCATTTGACTTTGTGCGCAAGGTGGTTGAGGAGCATGGCGAGCTGGATTTCTGGCGCGTGAATATGCGCCCGGGCAAACCACTGGCATTTGGCTCCTATCAAAATCTGCCATTCGTGGGCTTGCCGGGTAATCCCGTATCGGCTTATATTGGATTTCTGGTCTTTGTTCGTCCGGCGATCTGGAAAATGAACGGATTACCGGACAGTTCTGCGCATCATGCCATCCGGGTTGAAATGGACGAGCCGGTTGAATCGGATGGGCGCGAGTCTTACCTGCGGGCGGTGGTGAGCTTGCCGGATGATCCTGCACAGGGACAGCTGCCAAAGGCGCGCCTCGCCAGCCATCAAGGCTCTGGAAATTTACGCTCATTAGTGCTGGCAAATGCTTTGCTGATTATCCCTTCTGGGGTAAAATCTGTGCCTGCTGGCACTATGGTGCACGCCTGGATGCTCGGTGATTACCAGTCAGAGTAGCAAGCGCCTGGTTTTTATGACTTATCGTAGATTGATCAACCATCAATTTTTATCAGGAGGAGAATATGCCCCGGATTCGTTGCCATTATATTGATTGTGTGTTTCTCGATGATGGTTATTGTGGGGCGGCAGCGATTGAGGTCGATCCAGATGTTGGTTGTATGACCTTCGCGCGCGCCGATGATACGGAAGCAGTAGCAGATTGGGAAGACGACGACGAAGCAGAATTGGAAGAGTGGGAAGATGTCGAAGAAGAAGATGAGGATGAGCTCTGGTTGGATGAAGATGAGTTTTAGCTGTTCTGGCTGCATTTAGATGCTGAAGGTCATTGTCTTTGGAAATGTAGCCCTGGATGTCATCTGCCGTACTGTAGATGATGTACCGCGGCATGACTCAATTGTTTTTGATCAAGTCAGTGTGTCGGCAGGTGGTTGTGGCTCGAATGTAGCTATTGGTCTGGCAGCTTTGGGAATTCCGGTAGCCCTGGTAGCCAGGGTGGGAGAGGATGACTCGGCCGGATTGGTGCGGCGCTACTGGGAGCGGGTGGGGGTATCGCAAATCTATCTTCGTTCGAATGCTGATTATCCAACAGGCGTTAGCGTGGGATTGGTGGACAGCCAATCCCAGCCGCGTTTTGTGCATACGTCAGGGGCTAACAAAACATTGAGTCCCGCAGATTTAGAGGTACAGCAATATGTGGCTGCCGGCGCTCGCAACCTGCATGTGGCAGGTTTTTTTGTGCTTCCCGGCATCCTGACCCCGGAATTTGGGCAAAAGCTGCTGGAAGCGCACCGGGCCGGGCTGGAAACCAGCCTGGATGTGGTGCGCTCGGTCTCCATGCGTAATCCGCAGCCCCTGTGGGACTGCCTGCCGGCGTTAGATTTTTTCTTTTGCAACGCCCAGGAAGCCGAGATCCTGACCGGATTGGCGCAGGCGCAGGCTGCAGCGCAGGAATTTCGCCGGCGCGGCGCGGCGAGTGTGATTATTAAGCTGGGTGAGCAGGGCTGCTGGTTGGAGAGCGCGCAGTTTAGCGGGAGGATCACCGGCGAGCCAGTCCAGGCGCTGGACACGACCGGAGCAGGCGATGCCTTTGCTGCAGGCTTCCTGGCAGCACGCGTCCAGGGGGCAGATGCGGTTGAGGCCTGTCAGGCTGGGAACGCTGCCGGGGCTCGCATGCTCCAATCGCTTGGGGCGGTCTCTGGCTGGTTTACCAGCGCAGGCGAAGTAAGCCCGTCCTGACAGATCCTGTCAACTCATTACTTGCTGAAAAAACTTCATCCCATCGCCAGTGCTGCAGCGTATCAGGGGCGAGAAATGATCGCCATATTATCCAGCGCAGACCAGGAGCGCAGGAATGAGGCAATGGTAACCGTATAGGCGCTGCCGTTATCGATGATATTCACCTGATTGCCGGGGATATCATAGCCGATCACCTGGACGACATGCTGGTAATTGGCGACGATGGTTGTTCTCCCGTCAGAAGGGGTGTAATAAGTGGGGAATCCGTTGTCTACCGAGCCGACATCCCACACGAAAACCGGCTTGCCTGCGGCAATCTCAGCGCGTAAAGTCTCCCAGCTCATCTTACGGTGCGCATAGGCGGAAACGCCATACTGGCGTAACAACGCCGCCACCGGCTCAGCATGCACGCCATAGGGGTTGGGCGGGATTTGTCCCCACAGGCCATTCACATCGCCCACGAAACCGCGATCCGGGTTGTCGGAGTGGGGTAAATTGTTGTAGAAATCCAGTTCACGGATATATACCCTGAAGAAGGTTGCATAATCCACAGCCACACGCGACTCGCAATCCAGGGGTAAACTCTGCATGAAGCTAACTGCACCGGTCACCCGGGCCCGGTCCGGCAGGCCTGGAGGAGGCGGAGGCGGCGGGGAAGCAGGAATTGGGCTGCCCACTTGCGTGTAGATGCACCAGCTGCGCAGCGTGCCGGTATCGTTGCTCTGGTAATCGGCCACGTTCAGCCGCCAGCCGCCATCAGCTCGCAGGCTGTCCAGGCCGCTCAGCGCTTGCAGGGGTTTAAAGATGCCGCCGATGGCTGGAGGAGAGAGAGAGAGCGAATTCGACACACACTGGCTGTTGCCTGAGAGGATGGCTTCGTCGTCCAGGATAGCTTTCACATTGTTCTGGTTGCACCCGTTCCCAGGCCTGCTCAGCAGGTTAATCGTTGTACCTGTAGAAACATGCGTCAAATTTACGACCAGGTCGCCTACCCAGGAATGGTTGATATCCAGGCGGATGTCCAGGTCCTGTACCCAACGTCCATCGCCGATGTTGATCGTATCCGAGACGCCAGCCGTATTGTTATCCGGGATGGCCAGATTGGGGCTGCGACAGACCAGCAGCCTCTCTACCGGCGCCAGGGTGGGCGTGGGCGAGGGGGTCACGGTGGGCTGGCGGATGATCAAGGGAAAACTCACGTGCGGTATGGTCGGCGTAAGGCTGGGGGTTGGCGTGTCGAGCAGTTCGCCTGGGACCGTCTCGGTTGGTATGTCGCTGGCAGGTGGACTGGTAAAGGTAAGCGTAGGTTCTGTGTCATCGGAAACACCCGGCGGGATGGGGGTCGCGCTGGGTGTGGCTGTGTGGGTAAACTCGGGCGAGCTGGTGACGCCCGGTGCGATCACAGTCGGCGTGAGGGTGGCTGTTTCATCTGGCGTGATGGTAGCGGGGTTCCAGGTCTGAGTCAGGGAGCCTGTAGGTGTAGGTGCAGTATCTTGGGCTGTTACGGGAAACTGGCTTAATAGAAAAAACAAGAGCAAAATCCCCATACTACCAGCAATCGCAATCAACCGGCCCGTGCGCTGCATATTCTATTCTCCCTGGATGTAAAAAATATTGTGCGGAGTTTACCACAGTGATTTATGCATGTCAATTAAACCAGACTGAACTACTCGTATTCTTCCGGCGCGCTTCTTGCAACCGAAAACGTTTATAATAGCGCCAGAAGGTGAGACAAAACCTGACTGGCGCCCAGATCGTGAAACCCTGGAGGCAAGCATGTCGAAAAAATTCCTGGTTGTAGGGCTGCTGTTGATTTTCCTGGCGGGCTGTGGGCAGCTTAACTTGCCAACCCCGGTCACCAGCCCCGACCCGGCGCTGACCAGCGCTGCTCCCCAGGCCAGCGCTACCGCGCCGGCGCTGCCCACTGAACCGCGCCGTACACCCAATCGTGAAACTGAAGCTGCGCTCGCGCCTGCGGCCGAGCTCACACCCACCTTGCCCGGCCTGCCCAACGCCGCTCCAGATGCCGTCAGGCTCGAAAACCCTCTCTACGTGGTTCAGCCTGGAACGCCTACCTGGGTGGCAAATTTTCTAAAGCCAGACGCTGGATGCAGCTATATGGGTATTGCCGGTCAGGTATTTGATACCGGTGGGCAGCCGGTGCGTGGTTTGATTGTCGAAGTCTCCGGCGAATTGGGAGGCAATTCTGTCTTGCAGCTGGCTCTAAGCGGTGGGTCAACTTTGTTAGGCCCGGGCGGTTACGAAATCCAGCTTGCCGATCGGGCCATTGCCAGCCAGGGAACACTCGCCATCCAGATTTTTGATCTGGCTGGCCTGGCGCTCTCCGACCAGATCGCTTTTGATACCAGTGCTGCCTGCGATGCGAATCAGATCGTGCTGAACTTCACCGCCATTAAAATTGACTACGACGAAACCCTGTACTTCCCCTACGTCCCCAACGAATGATGGGTGAGCATGCCTGATTTTGACCATTTTGGTTTCCTGGCGCCGTTTTACGAACGCGTGATCAAGCCACGTGTGAATGACCCACTGCACAATATTGCTGGTTTACCCGTCAAAGGGAGTCTGTTAGACGCCGGAGGCGGCACCGGACGCATCGCCCAAACTTTGGTGGGGATGGCGGGTCAAATTATCGTGGCTGATTTATCATTAAAAATGCTGCGTGAAGCAGCCAGGAAAGCCAGCCTGGGTGTGGTCAATAGCCACAGCGAGCGCCTGCCTTTCTCCGATCGTGTATTCGAGCGTATCCTGATGGTGGATGCTATGCATCATGTGTGCGACCAAAAACAGACCGTACAAGAGTTGTATCGTGTGCTGGCGCCTGGTGGTCGCATCGTGATTGAAGAACCAGACTTACGCCATTGGGCGGTTAAACTGATTGCGGTGGGAGAAAAACTGGCCTTAATGCGCAGTCATTTTCTCTCGCCCCCCAGGATTGCAGAATTATTCGGGTCCTATGCAGCGCAGGTCGAAATTGTCAATATCGGGGCAAACGCCTATGTCATTGTTGATAAACCGTCGTAATCTGATACTAAATACGAGACGCCGCCGGAACTTGCTCCGGCGGCGATTTTATTAATACCCTTGAGGGTCGAATTATCATTTTTTTACAGAGCGGCTGTTTCTGCTTCCAGATCGTCTTCTTCGGAGGTTTGCAAGGCCTGCAAGGCGGCTGGCGTGGTGGCCCACAGTAAAAGCGTCATGATCACCGCTGAAGTCAGACACCAGATGCAGCTGGCTCCAATGACAAATGGCTCCAGGAATGTCAGATAGATCGAGAACAGAGTCCCTATCCAGGCCATCCCCCAGACCAGCAGGATCGTAGCGCGCTGATATTTTTGTGGACCTATGCGATTGATCAACCATGCGACCAGGATCCCCAGGTAACCCAGCGCGCCGATAACCCCGATCGGGATCACCCCAAACAGGTAGGCATATTTACTCTGCTGGACCGTATTACAATCGCCAACCGGACCACACACAGCTTCAGCCTGGAACAGTTCGACGTAAGAAAGATAGAAAGCCACACCCAGGCCAAGGATGGAGATGACCGGCACAAACCACTCCGGGAAACGCGGCAAGCGCGGCGCTGAAGAGGCCATGAAGGCGTAACCCACGATCCCGCCACTTACCAGCATGCCCAGGAGCACAATTACCGCCAGAGTATTGCCGGATAAGTCTTGTTTGAATCTGGCGACAACCCCCGATTCCTGGGGTTGCGCGGCCTCAATGATTGGCTCTGGCCCGGCTTGTTCTGTGACCACAGCGGTGGCTGCGGAGCTGGCAGGAGACTCTTCCGCTGGAGGTTCGGCAGCCATTAATTCCGTCAGACCTGGCACCTGCGGCCAGTCGATCCCGCCAGCAGCCAGTCCAGCTTCGACCATGCCCGGAAATTGTTCCGGGATTTCCAGCGAGCCGACCAGGATAGTCTCGCCAATGATCAGGGTCGGGACACCCAGGCGATCTTCTGGAATTTGATATGCCTGGATAGTCGCCTGGTATATGGCTGCACCTTGCTCGACCGAGACATCAATTCCGACGATTTCCAGCTTGCCTGCATATTGTTCAATCATCGGTGTCAGTGTTTCAGTGATGACTGCATGGCAGTGACCGCAGCTCGGGCTGTAAAATAAAACTGCCCGCACTACTGCATCCGCGGCACGCACGCCATGCAACCCGCTCAACAATACCAGCCCGCCGACCAATCCGGCAAGCAGCAGTCTGGCGATGAAATGACGAAATTTGGTCATACGTTATGGTTCCTGAATGGATTCCCGGCCTGCTTATGAAAAAGCCGCCTCCTGGCTCGCGGAGACGGCCTGAACCAGGCATAATGGTAATTTATGCCGGTAGTGGGTGGAGCAAGTTATTCCTTTTTATCAGCCTTATCGCTGCTGGACTTTTCTTCCTCTTCATCGCCCTGCAAGCCTTCTTTGAAGGAGCGGATGCCCGAGCCGAGCTCGCCAGCGATTTTGCCAATCCGGCCGACGCCAAAGAGTACCAGTACGATCACCAGGATGATTATCAGTTCTGTGGGTCCTAAACGTCCGATCATATTATCTCCAATCTACTTGTTTATCGAACTACGGATTGATTGGCCTTAAGATCACCTTACAACCCTTACCCTGGAATTATACTAAAGAATTACGGCTCAGATCGATGTATTTTGTCATGTTCTTAAGGGACGGATGGTATATAAAAAGCGCCAGACTGCATGGATAGGAGACTACAAATCTTGGCGCATCCCAGATTAACTCATTTACCCGGCATATTTTCAGGGCATGCGGGAACTACTGGTAAAATTCAACCCGAGGATGTCGAAATTTCTTGGCTGATCGAGCAGATATAACGATTATTGGCGGAGGCCTGGCCGGCAGCGAAGCTGCCTGGCAGGCGGCTGAGCGCGGATTATGGGTGGATTTGTTTGAAATGCGTCCCACGCAGATGACCGGCGCGCATACCACAGGCTTTCTGGCTGAGTTGGTGTGTTCAAACTCGCTAGGATCGGCTCTGATAGACCGCGCTCCCGGTCTATTGAAAGAAGAACTCCGCCGGTTGGGTTCGCTCCTGATCGAATGTGCGGATACAGCGACTGTCCCGGCTGGGCGCGCCCTGGCCGTGGATCGTGAGCTCTTTGCCCAGATGGTCACCCAGCGTATCCAGGATCACCCCAGGATCCGTCTGGTACGCCAGGAAGTAACCGAAATCCCTGCAGGATTCACCATTATTGCAAGCGGACCGTTGACCTCGCCCGCGCTCTCGGCTGCGATCGCGCGGCTGACCGGCGCGGAACACCTGTATTTCTACGAAGCCATCGCGCCGATCGTTGCGGCCGAATCGATCAATCTGGAAGCAGCCTACCGGGCTGCCCGCTACGATCAAATTGATGCTGCCCCGGGTGACTATCTCAACTGCCCATTAGATCAGAGCGAGTACATGCGTTTTTTGGAGGCATTGCTCCAGGCCGAGCGAATTGAGCTGCATGAATTTGAATCTGAAGTTGAGCAGGGTGTACAGGCTGGCGCCGGGCATTTCTTTGAAGGCTGCCTGCCATTGGAAATCCTTGCCCAACGCGATCCGCTGGCCCTGGCTTACGGCCCGTTACGCCCGGTGGGTCTGATTAACCCCCGTACCGGGCGCTGGCCGTATGCGGTGGTCCAACTGCGCCAGGATAATCTGGCTGGCAGCTTATACAATCTGGTTGGATTTCAAACCAACTTAAAATTTTCGGAACAACAGCGCATATTCCGTATGATCCCGGGCCTGGAGCAGGCGGAATTCACTCGCTACGGGCAAATGCACCGCAATACATTTATCTTCTCACCTGCGCTCCTGCTCCCGAGTCTGCAGCACTGCCAGCGGGAGAACCTGTTTTTCGCCGGTCAAATCACCGGCGTGGAAGGCTATGCGGGCAATATTGCTACCGGTTTGCTGGCAGGATGGAACGCCGCCCGGGTTATTAATGGCTTAACAGCGCTTACACTGCCTGTCGATACCATGTTGGGCGCATTGTGTCATTACATCACGCATGCCAGCCCGCAGGATTTCCAACCCATGAAAGCCAATTATGGGATCATGCCGCCGCTGGAAGATAGCGAGGTGCGAGGCAGGCGCAACCGGGCAGTTGCCTTCAGCCAGCGCGCCCTGGAGAGTCTGGGCAATTTTTTAAAAGGTGTGGGTGAGGTACGATGAGAAAAAAACAACTGCTCATTCTGGCTGTAAGTCTGTTGATCATCCTATTTATTGGTGTAGCAGCGGCTGCCGCATTCTGGATTTGGGAAGAGCCAGCCAATACCGCGCAACCTGAACCATTTGATGGGGAACGCGCCTACCTGGATGTGCTCACGCAGGTTGATTTTGGCCCACGTTTACCAGCCAGTGCTGCACACGCCCGCACCATCGAATGGATCAAAACCAGCCTGACCAGCGCCGGCTGGCAGGTTGAAGTACAGGAGAGTGTCATTCAGGGGCAGACCGCCAGGAATATCGTCGCCCGCTATGGGGCAGGCGAGCCACTGCTGTTGATCGGCGCGCATTATGATACGCGCATCTATGCCGACCAGGACCCAGACCCTTTGCAGCGCACACAACCGGTGCCGGGCGCAAATGATGGCGCATCGGGTGTCGGCGTCTTAATGGAATTGGGTCGTGTGCTGCCGGCGCGCCTGGACTCCCTGCAGGAGCAGCCTGGACAGGTGTGGTTGGTGTTTTTCGATGCTGAGGACAACGGGCGCATCCCCGGCTGGGAATGGATCATGGGCTCCACGGCTTTTGTCGAGCGGCTGACGCTCAGACCGGATGCAACCATCATCGTTGATATGATCGGGGATGCAGATTTAAATATCTATTGGGAGAAGCATTCTGATCCAGTGCTTAACACCGAGATCTGGCAAATCGCAGAGCAATTAGGCTATGCTGAAACCTTTATCCCTGAATACCGCTACAGTATCACCGACGATCACATCCCGTTCCTGAACGCGGGTTTGCCGGCGGTGGATCTCATCGATTTTGATTATCCCTACTGGCATACCGTATCCGATACACCGGATAAGGTATCCGCAGCCAGTTTGCAGGCGGTTGGCGATACACTGGTCGTGTGGGTTGAGCGGCGACTGGGCCTGGACGAGGCAGAAAATCCCTGACCGTTGGCAAAAACCCCCAGTGGGTTTAAACTTGTACCTATGCGTATTCAAGATGGTCTTCAGAGAATTCGTACTTCCTGGCTGCAGCAGGTCGCCGGGCAAATGGCGCGCGGGACTGAGGTGCGCGAGAGCTTTACGGAGCAGCTGGATCGATTTTACGACTTG
>Ga0209347_1003547_pt1 | contig 17874 bp, 12 predicted proteins | sample AutmiccommuBRH23_FD_187382 | JGI IMG/M metagenome (GOLD analysis project Ga0209347, IMG submission 187382) | Deep subsurface microbial communities from Mt. Terri, Switzerland - Autotrophic microbial communities BRH/23 (SPAdes) (version 2) | ecosystem: Environmental > Aquatic > Deep subsurface >...
ATGAGGTGGCGTCACTGCTTGATATTACTGATCTCAATTCTCACCAAGGCCTGCGTGACAAGGCCATGCTCGAATTGCTCTATGCGACCGGGATACGAGCCACCGAGCTATCCGATCTCAAGGTCGAAAATTTTGATTTCAAAAACCGTGTGATTCGAGTTTGTGGAAAAGGAAACAAGGAGCGGCTGGTGGTTTATGGTGAAGAGGCTGCATTCTGGCTCGATCTGTACCTGAGTAGGTCAAGGCCCACCCTGAGACAAAACTACCTTTGCAATCATGTGTTCCTCTCGGTTCGCGGGAAGAAAATTAGCACTGGGGCTCTCCGCCTGGTGGTGAAGAAGTACGCCTCAAACAACGGGATCAAAAGGCCCCTCAGTACTCACAGCCTCCGACACGCCTTTGCCACGCACTTATTGGACGCTGGAGCCGATTTGCGGGTGATCCAGGAGCTATTGGGGCATGCGTGCATCAGTACAACCCAGATATACACATTCGTTTCAACCAAGCGGTTAGTAACGCTGCATTCCAGGTTCCACCCGAGAAACGAGGACACGGCTGGATTTCAGGCAGGCGATAACCTTCGCACCAGGTTCCGGTTAACGGATCTGTGATGAGGTGGCCTTGGTGGTCTTTTCTCGTCGATTTGAGTGCAACTGAAAAATCCCAGACATGAAGGAGCAGGACGCGCCAATCTACTGGAGTGGACTAGGAATAATGCCAAGGCCAACGGATGTTAAACCTGGCGAAAATGAAGGCCTGCGCTGACGCAACGCCACCTCTTGAGATTCCTACCCACCATGACGAAGCCGTCGACGATGAAGCTGGTGCTTGTAGTATCGGAGCGGGCAATAAATAAGTTAATTGATCTACTCTGATTGAGAGCGCTGCGCATGGTCGTGATGAACACCATCGCTCGATCCAACGAGTCAGTTTGTAAGTGCGCAGGCGTTATCTCTCTTCATTTTTATGGAATGTTTTCAAATGGGTCCGAGCAGCGCGACAAATTGGTTACTCGGTCCTTCCGAACGGAGTTCCAAACTCGGACTGTTCGATGCCACGTAGGCCAGGGGCCGCGTTAAGCTAAACGGGAACAGCACCGGCAGCGACTGCAGGCTGGGGACCGAAACTGGCTTCCCAACGTAGCGGATGGCGGCTTCGATGAGCCACGCAGTAAGTTCGTCGTTATCGATCGACGCGGGCACGAGCCGAACGACCCGCTTGCCCTTGTCCACCCGCTCTATGGCACCCCAACCCGCCTGTGACTGCAGGACCATGTTGGTCATGCGATACGTGCCTTCGCGTTCGCCGTATATCTCACTCATCCGCCGGTGGATCTCTGCCGAAGTGCAGTCACCCTGCAATGCTGACAAGCGGCCTACCAGCTCAGCCACTCTTCCAAAGAATGGATACGTCGCGATGCTCATACCCCAGTTCAGTGCCGAAATGGGCGCTTCGGGATTCATCTTGAAGATATCGGTGCCGCGATCGGCGAACTCGACAAGCTCTGCGCGTGGTTCAAGCCAGAGCCGATTCAATACAGTGCGAGTCTTCTTTCTGGCCGCTACGCCAAGGCCAGCAGCATCGAGCAGTTCATTCAGCTCATCGAGGCTGGCAGCTCCAGCACGAACCTTCAGCGCGGCCGTTGCCCATTCAAGCTGAATGAACCGGTCAAATCCAATTTTTGGGGCGGTCGAATGCATCCAGTTCAGTTCACATAACGTACTTTTACAAAGGGCACGATCAATTCTTCCACAGAGATCCCGCCATGAACGACAAGCTGTTCCCCTTGCGTTACAAAGGCTGTTCGCGCACCCGCGAACAACGGCATGAAGTTAGCCGGCAGCCCAGCGATCTCCAACTTTATTGCACCCGGGCACGCCGCGGCGGACTCAGATAGCAGAACTTCGCTGCGATAGGCCCTAACGCGCTCACCGCGCGTCTCTGCCATCACACCCTGGTTTGGCCGCCCCACGCCGACAGCTTCCACATTGCCGTGGTCAGCCGTCAGATAGACGTGGTAACCATTGTCGAGAAGCTGGGCAAACAAACGGTCGACAAACCCGGATTCACACCAGCTGCTGATCTGGTTAGCAATGCCGCGCTTCCCGAGAATTGCGCCGTGCACGATCTCGTCCACGGTATCCACCACCAGACCTGCCACCTTGATGGCCGGATTGGACAGTGCGGTTTCCAGTTCCTCAAGCTGATCGACGCGCTTGATGCCCTTGCGGTACATCACCTCGTTGGCTCTCAAACCCTGGTCTTGCCAAAAACGCGTCCATTGCGACGACTCCTGTGCCGTCGTCTCAATTGAGTCGGCAAACTCTCGGGGCTTGAGCCCGGAAAACAATGCTTGGCGTGAAACCGATGTCAGTGTTGGCAGCCATGCGAAGCACGCGCCTTCCACGCAATCGAGGTTCGGCGAGGATTTAGCGAGATGCTCACGGATCTGAACCCACTGGTCAACCGCCAGTCCGTCGAAAACCAGAAGTGCCACCTTTTCTTCGCCTGCACTGCGGCGCATGGAAAGAAATCGGGGCACGTGGTGCACCATGACCGGCCCCTTTGCCACGGGAAGCGAAGGCAGATCAGCGTAGTGTTTCACCACCCATTCAAGCAGACGTTCGTCCGTAAGCCGCTGCAATTCCTCGACGTTGCCGCGAATGCCGTCCGCCCGCACCGCATCCAGCCCATGGAAACGCGCCAGAATTTCGCCAAAGCGACGCGCCAGCTGACTCCAATCGCGGTGAGAGGATTCCAGGGTTGGCAGACTGTCGAGCACGCTCTTGATCCCCTCCAGCACCAGGTTCCGCAGAGCAGCCGGATCTTGAACGATGCCCACTTTCGCCCATTCTGGAATGCCTGCCGGCACGCCTTGGATCGACAGGGGATGCAGCGTGCCATCAAGGAACATCGAGTCGACAATCACCCGGACATCGGGATGGTCAAACGGTACTTCGATTTTCGTAATCCTGTCCGCTGGGAGCGATTCGCTGACGCGATACCCGGTTACCCCCATGCCCTCCAGGTACCGATACCATGCGTCCTGAACGATGCGCAGCATCGTGCTCTTGGAGGCAAAAAGCTCCGCGATAGGCAGCCCCTTGAAGGCATCCCGTTCTCCGAGAACCTGTGCCACGTGCGCAGCCAGAACAGGTGGCAGGCCAGCATCACGGTAATGTAGGCGAAGCAACTCACGCCACAGGTCTTCCGGCCGCGACATCAGGTGTGGACCAAGGCGGAATATGTGGGTCAGGACAAACTCTTTCGTTGCCGCTTCGCCAAGTGACTGGGAAGCATGCCGGGACTGCGCCTCAAACAACGCCTCCAGATGCTCAACGCCGAGTAGCCGGACCACGCCGTAACTAAGCTTGGGAAAGAGATTTGCGAGGCTCAGGGGAACAATTCGTGCCTGGCGAAGGTAGTCCCAAGGCAACCCTCCCGTATCTGAAGCGCGCAGATGCAGCACCAGTGCACAGGCTGGGCCTTGCTCGTTTCGATCCCATGCCTCACGGTAGCGCTCCTCGTACTCTGCCCGAAATGCCACAGAATCTTCAAATGGCAACAGTTCAAACCCGCGCTCACGTAGGCGCAATAGGATCTGTTCATCCAGCAGCACCCCATCTGGGTCGGCAGCCACCCATAGCCGTGCCAGGTCGGACGGAAACTCACTGAGAATACGATCAATCCACAGACTCATGCTGTGTGCACTCCCCGCACGCCGGTATCTCCCAAAGCGCCCACGCGCAGCATCATCACCGCGTTGAGATCAGGGACGCAGGCCGCTGCGTCATCCAGCGCCGCCATGCGGGCCTGGTGTTCTTGTTCGAGCCGCTTCCGGCGGTGCTCCCGCACGGCCGGCAAACCAATACGACCAATGGCCTGATAACGCGCGTTGTAGGCATACTCCGCGCGCTCTCGCTCTTCCATCAATCGCGTGCCGTGCTCGTCCAGCAACTCCGAAAACATTTGCTCGCCTTGGATGGTTGCTGCCGACTGGGACAGCTCGAACCAACGTGTCCAGTCATTCCCCTCCCCCTCGACCCCAGGGGCTGTCTCGCCTGCGTCCAATACCTCGATCTGCTCGGTTAGCAGCAGATCCCAGATGCGTTTCGCGGTAGGCACGAAAGTGCGGCCATCATCGGTTGCAAACAGCGGTAGAAAGCGCCTGCGGTTAAAGCCTTCCGCTGAAAGACTGATCTCCCACAACGACCACACGCCGCGGATGCTGTCCGGCAGTCCGCCTATGCGGACGATCGGCAACGGCTGCCCGGCGACACAACGTGGTAGTTCGCTGATCAATGCCCGCGCTCGCGGGTCTTCCAGCGTTATCCACTCCAATTCCGGGTTCTGTTCGGCGGTTCGGGCATCGAAGCACACCTGTGCCGACTCGCTTCCATCCATCCATCTCACGCGCCACGCTTGATCCACCTTGACCGCTGAACCACCTCGCGCCGGCAATCCACTGGTGATCGCGCGTTCCAGCCAGAACTGCGCCGGATGGTCGCGCCACTTGCGGGCGTCATCCGCCTCTAGCGCATGGCCGTCAGTCAGTAGATCTGTGCTCTGTTTGGCATCCGCGATTTTCTCCTTGATCTGCGAGATCACGGCGTCGCACTCCTGTTCGATAGACTCCGGGTGCTGCAGGCCGTGCACAAACAGCTCATCGAACAATGGTTCGGACTCCACCGAGTCCATCACATCGGATGCCTTATCGACGCCGAACTCCTGCGCGATGACTGCGAGCTTTTCCTCCAGGACCTGGCGCACCCGATGCTCGACCGTGTCTTCTAGGACAAAGTTGATCGCACGCACCACATGATGCTGGCCAATGCGATCCACCCGGCCAATGCGTTGCTCGATCCGCATCGGATTCCACGGCATGTCGAAGTTGACGATGACATGGCAAAATTGCAGGTTCAGGCCCTCGCCGCCGGCGTCGGTCGAGACCAGCACACGTATGTCGCGTGCGAATGCCTGCTGTGCCTTGGCACGCGCTTCGAGATCCATCCCGCCGTTGAGGAGTGCGACTGAAAAGCCGCGACTCTCCAGGAAACCGACCAACATCGTCTGGGTCGGCACAAACTCAGTGAAGATCAACACTTTCAGCGAAGGGTCGTTCTCCTCCTGCTGCAGCTTGTAAATCAGCTCCAGCAGTGCTTCGGCCTTGGCGTCTGTGCCGGCCGCCTCGGTTTCTCGCGCCAGATCAAGCAGCATCTCCACTTCCGACTTCTCTCGCGCCACCGCTTCCAAGGTATCTGTGCTCGCCTGCACCGCGAGATCTACTTGCGCCTGTCCGTCGAGCTCCGCCCACTCGTCCGGCTGTCCCTGGTCAAAAGAAGAATCGAACAACGATGCCTGTGGCTGCGGCGATTCCAGTGCGGCAAGGCGCCGTTCCATCGTGGTGCGGATAGCCGCCGTGCTGGACGTAACGAGCCGCTGCATCAGGATCATCAAAAAGCCGATATGCCTCTGTTTGGATGCCAACGCCTGGTTGTAGCCGTGCCGCACATAATCGGTGACGGCTTCGTACAGGCGCTGCTGCGCAGCGTGGCGCGACTGCCATGCCACGGCCTGCAGGCGGGTCATGCGCGGCTTGAACAGCGGCTGGCCATCGGCATCAATCGAAACGCGCTTTTCCGTGCGAATAACAAACGGTCGCACACGATCCTGCGTGACGCTCCCTTCATCAGGAAACGAATCGCGGTCGATGAGCTGCATCAGCCGCAGAAACTGGTCCGTCTTGCCCTGGTGCGGAGTGGCCGAGAGCAACAACAGATAGGGTGCCGCTTCGGCAAGCGCTGCACCAAGCTTGTAGCGCGCCACCTGCTCGGTACTACCCCCCAGGCGGTGAGACTCGTCAATGATGACCAAGTCCCATGATGCCGAGATCAAATCCTCGAAGCGCTCACGGTTGTACGTATTCAGTTGCTCCAGACTCCAGCCGCGTCGGCCTTCCAGTGGTTTGACCGAGTCGAGCGAGCAGATCACCTGATCGTGCACGCGCCACAGGTTGTCCTCATCCGAATTCGCGTTAACGCGCCATTGCCTGAATGCGGCCAGCTCCGCCGGCTCGATGAACTGAAACTTCTCGCCGAAGTGCAAACGCATTTCTGCCTGCCACTGGCGCACCAGGCCTTTGGGTGCGACCACCAGAATACGACGCGCCATGCCGCGCAGCTTCAACTCGCGCAGGATCAGCCCGGCCTCGATGGTCTTGCCCAGGCCCACCTCATCCGCCAACAGATAGCGAATGCGGTCCCGGCTCATAGCGCGGTTCAGGGCATAGAGCTGGTGCGGTAGCGGCACCACGCTGGACTGGATCGGCGCCAGCAGCAGGTTATCCTCCAACGCATCCAGCAGCTTGGCAGCCGCCGCTGTATGCAGGATCAGCTCCTGGGAGGGGCGGACACTCGTAAGCGGCGCGAGATCAGCCGCACGGGCCCGTATCACCGCATCCTTGGCGGGCAGCCAAATGCGTAGGCTCACTTCGCCCCACACGTCCTGACGCTCCATTACCCGGCAAGGCGACGCTTGCCGGGTATGCCAGCACCAATCTCCAACGTTGAAACCTGCCCGGTGAGTCATGACGTCTTGGGGATTTCAACCATTAAGCGGCCTTGTTCCGTCAAACGGTAACGCTGCTTGCTGCTTTGTGGCTTGCCTGGGATCGTCATTTCCAGCAAGCCCGCATCCAGCGCTGGCTGCAGGTAAGCATCTGCAAAATGTTTTCTGTCTTTCAGGCCCAGTGCATCCATGAGCTCTTGCCGTGCCATCTCCCCCGACACCTTCGCCAGCATGCCCAGAACCTGCGGGGTGACTTGGGGGGCTACTTGTGGGGTGACTTGCGGGGTCACTTGCGGGGTGCCCTGTTCAGTCGCCTGAATAAAACGCTGCCGCAAGGCTTCCCGCACCTGAAACTGGGTTTCGCTGACCCTATCAAGCAGTTGCTGCCGCACCAAATGGTCGGCCACGGCTCGGGCTTGTTGAGTCGTGCTAATGCCCAGACTTCGGATGTCCGTCAGGCTTAAGTGATCTCCCTCGGGTTTCTCCAACGCCAAGGCCAGCACATCAGCTTGCTCGGGTGTCAGGTTCGCACCAATGGTTTGACGGAATCGCTGCATCGCATCCGTCACCAGCGGCCTGTTGATCAATACCAGCTCGAATTCTTTCCGTGCCTTGTCATTCTTGATCTGCGGCGGCACGCGACCCAGCTCGTGCCAATTCCGGATAATGGCCCGGATCCCGGTACCTGCCTGATCCGACAAACCAATACGACGGAAGGCCTTCACAATCGACGGATTGCGCACCTCTTTCTCGGTTGGGTCCAGCAGTTCCGCTTCCGTCGCAAACGCATCGCCCGGGTTCCAGAACACCGTGCGGTCGGCGAACAGCTTGATCGATGCCTTGCGGCCATGATCACCGTAATCCTGATGGATCAGCAGGTTAATGGCCGCCTCGCGAAAGGCCACGTAATCCGGCGGGTCGTCATTGCGGCGCAGGGTAGCCGGATCCAGAGAAAACGGATGCTCAGCGATGCGCATGTAGCGCGAAACCAAGCCCTGCCATGTCTGAAAGATATTCTCTTCAAACACATAGCGGTCATGCCAACGCTGCTCGGCGGACCACTGATCAAAGGCAGTATCGATGCGCTGATAGTCCAACACAGGCCGGGGCAGGACCTGCCGCACATAACGCCCAGTACCAAACAGCAACACGCCGGCACGGGTGGGAAACTGTTGGCCACCCTGTTCGACCACAAAATTCCAATTCAGCAAGAACGTGATCGGGTCGGTGATTTCGCCATGTTCAGGGTTGCGCCGCACAAACTGGGCCTGATACCACTTGACCGTCGCCTCATCAAAACACTGATCAACGGGGATATCGGCCAGGGCAATACCGTCGTAACGTTCCTGCGCGGCGTCACGGAGGAACCGTTCCAGCTCGCTCTGCGTGCATTGCTCATCACCTGCACCACGCCGCAGATAACTCTGGCGCGGGTCACCCTTGAGGTAGACCGGCTTCTCCGAACGGGAAGCCTCCGGCACATAGAATGCAAACACATGCTTGCCATCGATTTCGTACCGATGCGCCGCCACCGAAATCACCCGGTTGAGCTTCTGCCCGCCTCGCATCACCGCCAGAAAATCGTTCTGAACCTTGTCGGGCGCCTCAACGCCAGTCACTTCCAGTTGGCCATTGACCTCGCTGACACCAAATACCAGCCAACCACCGGCGGTGTTGGCAAAGGCCGACACCGTCTTGTAAGCGTCTTCCGGCACCCCACGCTGCGCGCGCTTGCACTCAAAATCGTTCCATTCGATACCATCCAGCCGTGCAAGCAGCTCATCCTGGTTCATGCCTCGTCTCCAGCCCGCCGCATCATGCACCTGCCTCGCTACGTGTCAGCGCCTGGTCATACCAAAGCAGCAGCTTTTCATCTTCCTGCAGCGCCTCCTCAGGCATTTTCTGAGCGATGTCGATGATGGTCTTGTAATCCTTGTTCGCCCATGCCGTTTTGAAGCCCGCACGCAGCACTTCAAGGCGGAACTCCTTCAAGCGCTTTCCGGTAAAGCCGCGGTACCCCTCGAATTCCCTGAGCAAGGCCTTCTCACGCCGCTTCTCCAAGTCTTGTGCCTTGTTCGGGTCGGGCACGTACCAGCGGTCCTTGGCCTTGGCCATCAGGCGTGGATCATTCTTTTCCAGGCCACGCAGATCCTTGAAGTTGGTGGAGAGCAAACTGTGGATCTGGCTGGGGACATCACCCTTGCCGTCATACTGGATGAAGTTGTCCTCCAAAAGCGCGGAGAGATTTGGTCTCTTTTCGTGCTTTTTCCAGCCCGCGCCAAGCTGGCTCATAAATTCAGGGCTGATCTCTTGGTACGTAGATGGGCGATGTTTCAGGAAGTCCGTTAGCCAGTCGATGGCGCTGCGCTCATCTGACACAAACAATTCCATTTGCGGGGCCGCTGCGGCCTGCATCCGTTTCTTGTCGTATTCGGCAACTTGATCCGGCAGAAAAACCATGCCATCGCGCTCAACAAAGCGCTGTGTAAGCCCAGCCTGAAACTCATGCGTGGACATGGGGACCGGAGTGTTGTGGCGGACGAACCAGGCAACCATGCGGTCAAAAATAATGCGGGGATCGCGCTCAGCAACGAATTCCAATTGCCCGGACCTGATCTTCACAGTAGGCAAGTAGTGCAGATGGGTTCGAACGAAATCCCAAACAGATTCTTCGCTACCGCCAACCTGCGAAAACCGTTCCTCAAGTCCACCATTGGGTTTGTATGCAGAAATGACAAGGTCTTGCTTGACGGCTGTCGTCGTCGTAATCGCCTTAAAGCTACCTTTCTGCTTGTCTAGCGCTGCGACGTTGGCAACAACAAAGCCCGCCTCTTGCAGGGCTGTCTGAATTGCATTCCAGACGCTTGCCTGTGTATTCGAAAACTCGATAGTGACCCACCGCCCCGGTTTGAGCGCTTCAAAGACTTTCTTAAGCCCATCCGTCATCAATTTGCGGTAATCGTTCAAGGACTTAGACTGCGCCTTGCTTTCAATTGCCTCGGATTTTCTGTCAGTTAATGCTCCTATCCATCCCTCCCAGAGGAAATTGAGCTCCGAGTACATAATGTTTGCGCCAAACGGCGGGTCGATAAACGCATAGTCAATCGAGTTCGGCGGGATCTCCATTCCCTGAGCGGACTGGGTTGAAATAATGGCATCGCTAGATTGAATTTCAGCTTTTGATTCGCATTTTGAGATGGCGTTATCCAGCATCTCAAACATGTTTAATTCCTTAACTAGAGACGGGATATAAAGGGTTCCATTGGTTGGGCCTCCTCCAGCACCCCAGACTCCGGCCTGATACGTAAGTCCATATCTCTTGGTAATTCGGAAAGCGACGGTTGTTATTAACGACTTCAGGAGTGGATGTTTGCAACGCGCATTAAACGCAGCCAGTGCAATCCTGTTCCTGCCAGTATAAAAGTGGTGCACATGGGTCAGACCATGCGATTCAATCGGTTGCCGCGTATTAAAGCCTGAGGGGAGCGCGAAAGTCGGACACCAATCGCCCGTTCGAATCGATTCTGTCTTTTTGATTAATTCAATATCCGCGCCATCAGGTGTTTTTTGAAAGCGCTTCTTCCCGACCTTGTAGTTGATCATTACTGGCACTTGAACAGCTTGCTCAACTACCTGGCCAAGGTACGGATCCATGAACTTATGCCACTTCCTTTCCATTGACCTTTTTGTCAGCGATGCCCCACAAGATGGACACGGAAAATGGTCATTTACCTTTCCACCCTCCTTGTCTACAGCAGAGTCCCAGAACACAACATCACCTGCACACTCCGGACAAGAAAAAACGTCAGACCAAACAGTGTAGTTAACCCGTCCGGTCAAGCATGTCTCGCTTAAATCTGGTGTGTCATCTGACTTAATTTTTGATACGGCACTGCTGATCTGCTCGGTTGTGGGGTTATGCAGCGTTTGGAACATCCAGCCGCCAACCCTCTCCGCCTCACTTAAAATCTCTTGAGCTTCGCGTTGAAATTCATGCGAATCAGATGGAGTGTTGTACGTGTAGGCGATGAAACTTGCTATTGGAGAAAGGTCGCTCAGGATGGATTTTCGCGCACCCAGCCGCGAGAACGGCAACCAAGATGTTTTTCCATCTTCCGACTCCTCTCTGTACACAATGCCGTCCGGGTCCACCTTGTATCCGAGCGATTGCACTACTTCACGATTTCCACAGAGTTGTGCCGCTATCCCTGTAGCACCACTTCCAGCAAAGGCATCCTGAACAAGGTCACCGGGCGCAGTGTATTGCAGGATGTACCGCATGATTGCTCTATGAGGTACCTTGGTGTGATACGGATGAAGCTTGTACAAAGGGTCGTACTTTCCCTCGCTAACGTCTGCGAAGAATGGCTCCTTGTTGTAGGGCACTGACGAGTCATACGGCTTACCGTAGTGCTTGATGAACTCTGCAATAAAAGGGTTCGGGCAGGCGGTGTAGTAAGGTGGATCGGACAAGGCAAGGATGTCTTGGTCCGTGCCCATCGGGAATCCTTCGATCTTGCGGAACTCAGGGTCTTTCAGCTTTACTGCCAGCAACCTCAGGAAGTGTTCACGCCGTACCTGGTCACTCGCGAATGACTGCCCGAGGCATTCAACGGGGCCTTTGGGCGTTGTTGGCTGACTATGTAGAAGATCCTTCATTTCCTGCTTCCTTGCTATTTTCTTATGTGGCACCGAGCTTTGCTCGAATGCCCGGATACGCGAAGTGCGCGGCCGCATCACCATGTTGCAGCGTAGTCATGGCATCAACAAAACCTTGCCAATGCGTCTTTGCCTCAGGTAGTACAGGTCTACTCAGATCGAATACCGTATCGAGAATGGCCGGCATACCAGAAGCTGCCCAGATTTGGCCGTTGTCGATCACTGCGTCCAGTACTCGCTTGATGTCATCGGCTGAGAAGAAAGGAGCAAGACGAACCATCAATGCCCGTCCCAACAGCTCCGCATATCGCCAGCTACTTGCGCCGCTATAAAGCTCGATGGCCCGGTCTACGAATTCACCTCTTGGGTTTTCTGAAATGACACCGATCTGTGCATCTTCATCAAACGCATCGAACCTTGGCATCAAGACATTTGCCAACTCGGGAATGGCAAACGCGTCAAATGCGCCCGAAGACTTTAAGTCGGCAAGCGGTGATGACACCAATAGTGTTCTGACACGGATTCGAACGGGTTCAGATATCCAAGTCCAGATGCGTGTGTCCACCTCCAAAAACATGCAGATATTCAATAGAACATCATCAGTCACGGCGTTAAACCGTTGTGCGATAAATGGCGGCGCCACTTGGTCGTAGATAGCAGTCTTAGCGACAGCGATCTCTCGCAACGTCTGCGCAAGCAACCGCTCCTTGCCAACGAACTTTGCCCGTTCTGCTCCAAAGGGAGCGGTAAGCAAGCCTTTTATCAGGTTACTTACCAGCACGTCCTTGGCGCGATCCAGGTATTTGGAGCGAACATAGGCGCCGATGTCCTGACTTGAAGTCGGGAACGATGGGCTGAGAACATCAGCCTCAAACCGCGTCACAGCACTCTTGCCTTGCAACGGAGCATGGACCAGCAAATACTGGAGCGCGTGAATGATGTGGGTACGAACCTGCTCAGGCGTTGGCTGAAAAAGCTCGTCGTCCGCCACGAAGGCAGGATGAGCGCATAGGTGACGGTCACTGTACAGACGGCTAAGTGCCTCAAACTCGTGTGGCGCGAGCAATTGAAGTCTTTCGTTTGCTGTCGTGAGTAGTTGCCGCTCAATGTTCTGACGCCTTGGGATGTCAGAACTTGCAATGGCGGAATCAAGTTCATCAACAAATGCTTTCGGCACAGCCTCGCCTTGAGCAGCCAGCTCTCTGGCCTTTGAAATGATGTCGTAGGCCACAGCAATCCAGGTCGACATGATCGCCGAGCGAAACGCTCCGCCTCGATACGCGGTGACAGCTTCAGAAATCAGTCGGCGTGATTCTCTGTCGCGCACCGAAAGGCATAGCGAGTCGATATCGGTAAGTCCTTGGCTAACCATCATTGATCCACGCTCACTCGACCACGAACCGCAGCTTTGTCGCGTCTTTTCCTTTGCAGCGCTCATTGAGGAACGTCTCAAAGCGCTTGCGCAAGTCATCCGGTGTCGCTGGTGACCCTCCATGCAGCAAAGCGTTCTTGATGTCGTCGCTGGTGATGGCGATCTTTTCCAACCCCGACAAGGCTTCCTGAACCGCGCTGACAAAGTCCGGCGTGACTGGATCAGGTAAGGTCTTCGATGCCACGAAGGACTGAATGAGCTTGCGTGCCGCCGCTTTAAGCAAGTCGAGGTTAGCTTGGGTGATCGGGTCGTCCAGGTTGTCGAGCAGCGTCTGCTGCCAACCGGCGAGCAGTCGGTCCAGTTCGTCGTCAAGCTGCGTGAGCGCATTGGCCGCCACGCCAAGCGGCAGCGACTCGTTGGCCGGCTTGTAGCTGCAGTGCGGGCAGTAGGGGCTGGCCACCAGTTCAGAATCTGACAACTGGTAACAGCTCTTCAGATTGTCCAGCTTTTCTTCGAACACAGTGAGCTGGCTGGTGGGCATTAACGAAATTCCCGCCAGCGCACGCATGGCCACCAGTCGCGAGTCCTTGCGCAGTGCGGTCTTGGTCTTGTCTTCGGCCACACCCAGTCGTGCCTTGCTGTGGCTGGCGATGTAGGCGGTGACGTAATCCTTCTTGAGTTGCCCCAGGGTCTGGCGGTACTCGTTGGCATGCTGCACTGTGCGGTCCGCACTGAGCTTGGCCAGGATATCGGTCCGTGCGGTTTGGGCCTGCTTCACCCAGGAGTGGTCGCCTGGCAGGACCATCTCGGCCTGTGAAAGGTAGGCTGCTGTGCCGCCGAGTTCGGTGACCAGTTCGAGCAACCGCTCAACGGCCGCCAGCACTTCGAGGTTTTTCTTCTGCGCGTTGATGTCGTCTGAGCCGATGCGCAGGTTCTTGAGCTTGCCGACCGTGTTGTAGGGCGCCAGCGATTCGGTGAAGCCTTTGAGTGCATCGAGCCGAGTACGCCAATCGCGTACTTCTTCTTCGCGCAACAGCGATTGCCCCCAGAATGTCAGCCGGCCTTGCATGTCGGTGCTGGCTGCCAGGACACGCCGCACAAGGGCACTGACGGACTCCTGCAACTGCTTGACGGGCTCTTCCGAGCCTTGGGTGGCCAGTTGAGCGAGTCCAGGAGACAAGCCCAACAACTCAAACAACGAGCGCAGGACTGCGACGTTGATCTCTTTTGGCGCCTCCAGATGCTTGAACTGCTTGAGTTCATCGAGCGAACGTTCGGCCAGGAGGCTGAGCTTGCCGGAGTCGATCTTGTCGCCGGTGATTGCCAGGACGATGTCACCGGCATACACCAGGCCGCCGAGCACCGTCACTAACAGGTCAGGCTCCAAGCGGAAGCGCAGCGGAGCGAAGTACTCCACGTCGGTCGATCCCGACAGCAGCTCGCTGCGGTTCAGTACCTGGCCGTGGCCTTTGGCTTTCAAGCGGGCCAGAACTTCTTGCGCGTACTTTGAACGTCCGGGTTCAATGCGGTCGCCATCGAGCATTTCTAGTGCGTCCAGGATCGCGTTGGCGTCTTTGGTGCGCGCACCACCTGCCAATGCCTTGAGCGCGTTGCCGATGAGTTGCTTGCGGTTGGCTTCTGTCACCAGCACGGAGAAGCTGGGGTACTCGGGCGAGGTTTCTGCGAACTGCGGATTCAGTGCCAGTCCCGAGATCACGTTAACCACGTCGCGGAAGTTGATGCGCTCGTCCTGCCCTAGGCGTGCCTTGTCGCGCAGGGAAACCCCCTTCGCCCAGTCCTGCAGAGTCTTGGTCTTGCCCTGGTAGGTCACCTCAAAAGCCGTCATCTGCTTTTCTTGCAGCCACTTGCTCATGGCGCGCAGGACGTCATCTGCCTTCGAGATATAGATGGCCTTTGCACCACCGCTGGCGGTGGATGCCAGATCCTGCGCGGCTGCGTAGAAAGAAAGGTGCCGTTTGATCTCTTCGTCCAACCCCTTCAGACGGAAAAACACCTCATCCGTCTTGCTTTCGTCGCGGAAACGCGGCGGCTCGAACGGCTGGATGAAGTAGATGTAGAAATCACGCTCCGGCTGTGCGGTAGGACGGTCGTTGGGTGCGCCAAAGAACAAATAGCCATTACGATCGACGCGCCGGTCTTGCCACTCAATCTGGTACTGCCAGATCTGGTGTCCGGTGACGTAGGTGGTCTCGTCGGTCCGTTCCATCAGTCTTTTGATGGCGTTGTAGTAGGCGCGATCCAGCGTGTCGTCCGACAGCGCTTCGGCGCGCTTCTCGATCTGGGCGTCGTAGTCGATGTCTTTCTTGAGGTCGAGGTAGTACTGCTCGGTATCCGGCGCCTTGGAAATGAACTGGCCATTAACGGTTTTCAGTACTTCGCGCAGGACGGTCTGTACCAGCGACAGCAAATCCGCCGCGGGATCGCCCCCCATGTCCTCGATGCCTGGTTGATACAGGCACAAGGTGTCCCGCAGTTCTTCTGCCGTGGGGCCAATCGGGACGTGAATGTCGCCGCCCGTGGTCAGGCGGTGGACAAAAAGGCCATTGATGATGCGCAGCGCCATCGCTTTGTAGGCCGGGCGCGTGAAGGCTTGCTGGACGCGAGAATCGAGCACCTCTGAAACACGGAGCACTTCCTTGATGTTCGGGTCGCTGCGGAATACCGAGTTGCCCTGCACTGTCTTCCAGTATTCATCGAAGGTGATCAGCCCGGGGTGATCGGACGGCACCTCTTTCTCGACCAAGGCGCGCATGGCCAGAGACAGGGTTTCTAAGGCGTTACGCTTTTCTGCAAAGCTGATTCGTTCGAACGTCTTCAAGTAGTCGGGGTGAACGGGGAACAGGCGAACGTATTCGTCCATGCGTTCGTTCATCGAGCCGTAGAACTTGGCGAACGGTGTCAGATAGCTGCGGATCTTGTCCTGTTGGTCGGCGGATTTCTTGAGCAATCGCTCGGCCACCACGAAGCTAACGTCCTGGCGGGCCAACAGCACTTGGGTGAAACGGTCCTTCACGCGGCGCAGGCTGTCGGCGACGTGCTCGAAGCGGCTGCTGTCAAAAATCGCCTCCTGGACCCCGGCGACAAAGCGGAAGCGCAGGTGCTTGGTGACTTCGCCGATCTCACGCAGGAATGACAGGTCCAGCACCAAATCGTGATCTTTGCGGGAACGCAGGTATTCGAGGAACTCATCGACCACCAGCAAAACCCCATGATTGGGGTGAACCTCCGCGAAGGCTGCCATCATTTCCTCGAAAGCAGCCTTGTTGTTGACCACCTTGTCTGCCGGCGGGAACGAGTAGCTGATGCCATGCTTCTCAAGGAACAGCTCCAGCTGCTGCGTGATGATGTCTCGCAGCGACATCTGACTGGAGATCTCGATGCGGTGCACCTTGAATTTACCTGCGATCGCAGTGGCGGCTTCAGCGACTTTGGGGTGCCGGATCATCGGCACGAAGCTGGCATCCTCGGCGACCAGCGAGAGCACCGACATCAAATGTGACTTACCGGTACCGTAGTTGCCGACGACCAGGACACCCTTGTGATCGACAGATTCATCGAAGGACAACTGGGGAATCATGAGCTTGGCAATTCGCTCGGCCATGTCATCCGAAATGACGTAGGTCGAGACGAGCTTCTTCCCCTCGTCGGGCCGATTGGCGTCGAGCAGCTGGATGACCGACTCAATCGGTTCGAATTGGATTAGATCGCCGTATCGCATGCTTTCCTCACTTTGCTTTTATTGTTGAATCTCAAATGGAACCAGGCCTTCCAGGCCGTAATCCTGTCGTTCCGGATGCCCCATTTCGGCATACGTCAGCCGACCATTACATAACTCTCCAGGCCAGACCGCCACCACGCGCCGAGTGTGTGCGAGCTGCTTCAGCAGACCGAGTGGGTCAAGCTGCAACGAGTGGTCGAACAGCAGTTCGATGTTGTCGATTAGGAGCAGATCGCCTTTGGTGTGCTGGTCGGCGAACTCGCGCAAGATGGGGTTCGCTTGCAGGTGACGTTGCCTCTGCGGGATCACCGCCAGACGACTCCCTAGCGTCGACCCGATGTTCAGAGGTGACACGCCCCTATTCTTGGCTAGCGCAAGCAGCAGTGCAGTCTTTCCTGCTTGCGGCGTACCACTGAGCAGTACGAGCTTGCTGTGCAGGGCACCGATTTCGTCAACGAGCTGCTCAAGTCGCGTCAGCATGTTTCATCCGAACAAGCGGGATTGCTTGATGATGTAGCCGGCCGGATTTGTTTGCTTCTCCAGCAATCCGGAGAATTTGAGAGTGCGCTGGGCGTCATAGGACACGTTACTGATCCCTTGACTCAGGTGAGCGATAGTCCGGTGCCAGAACAGGTTTCTTCACAAAATAGTCAATGCGGTCTTGGTGGGTGTTGTGGAGATCAGTAATCATTCTTACAAGTCTCCCTTTTAGCCCAAGTTTAACCGATAGGGCCGGCAAATCATTGCCCGCCTATTCACTACGCACACATGACATCAATGCTAGCGGCGCAGATACCAGGAACGTGCTAACGGCGAGATGTGTTCTCCTGCATTCGCCCGGTTCCTGGGGTCAATGCGGTAGGTGCTCTCGCCCCGCGTGAAAGTAGCCCGGGTGATGCTGATGCCATGATGGCGGATCGAGTTGAACACCCGAAGCCTGGTGTCCGCGCTGTTGCGGGACAGCAAGATCATCTCCACCCGCGCGACACTGGTATCGGCATCATTCAGAGCAAGGAGTTTCTTCATCAGGGGAGGGCAATGCCCGGTTCCAGGACATCCTCCTCGTGTTCGATCTGGTAACGGTAATAGGCGTCGACGCCATGCTCAACGAATACCTGGTGGCTATCGTCCAAGTCGAGCAGCGCCCGCGATGAAACGGCAATGACACGCTTGTCGGAGGATGCGGATGACATGGCAGATATCCAGGAACAGACTGATGAAGCCATTGTATGGATAGAGTGGCTCATGACGTGAGCCATGATGGCGACAAGCTCCATCTGCGTTCTGGAGTGTCGGAAGTCTCACAACTGGCATTGTTGACAAGGGTTTGATACAAAAAAGCCACCCCGAAGGGTGGCTCCAGTACGTGATCAAGCAAGCAGTTGCTTGGCCAGGGCGACTTCAATGCTGTCCCCCGACTGGTTCAGAACGTCCAGGCCGGAATCCGGCATGTCGCCAGATGTCGACTGTGACACGGCGATCTTCTTTGCCATGAGTTCCAGACATCCCATCTGGGCCGATCCTGCATAGCCCAGAA
>Ga0209347_1003549_pt1 | contig 17870 bp, 11 predicted proteins | sample AutmiccommuBRH23_FD_187382 | JGI IMG/M metagenome (GOLD analysis project Ga0209347, IMG submission 187382) | Deep subsurface microbial communities from Mt. Terri, Switzerland - Autotrophic microbial communities BRH/23 (SPAdes) (version 2) | ecosystem: Environmental > Aquatic > Deep subsurface >...
CAACTCCAGGGCGGTGTCAAGAAAAGAGCCACCGTGCTACAATCCCGTCTGCACTCTGAGAGGAGATGACAGATAGGAGGTAAGCCGATGGCTCTTGAGGAGCATAGCACATTGGTGACGCGTTTGCGAATGATTCCGGACCCGCGCGGGAAGCAGGGTCAGCAGTTTCAGTGGTGGCATCTGTTATTGATTGTAGGCTGGGGACTCCTTTGTGGTCAGAAGGTGGTCCGCGGCATTGCCGAGTGGACCCAGGAGCACGAGCGCCTGATCCTGGAGACCTTGGGCGCAGAGTTACCGCGGATTCCCAGCGAATCCACCTTACGCCGGGTGCTGCGTTATATGGATGTCACCGCTCTGGAAGCTCAGGTTGCGCAGTATGGTCAGGAATTGGCGGCTCTCGCCCCCTGTGCCCCGTGGGAGGAGACAGGAGGCTGGGAAGGGCAGGCGGTAGATGGCAAGGAGGTCCGCGGGGCAAACACGCATGGGGCGCGGGTGCACTTGGTCAGCCTCGTGCAGCAAGACAGCGGGCTAATCCTCAATCAACATCCGGTGCCGGCCAAGACCAACGAGATCAAGGCCGTACCCAGCTTGCTGAGTGGACGGGACCTGCGGGGGGTGGTGGTGACCAGTGATGCCATGCTGACGCAACGGGCCTTGGCCCGCCAGATCTTGGCTCAAGGGGGTCACTACCTGATGGTGGTCAAGCGCAATCAGCGAGAGTTGTACGATGATCTGCGGGTGCTGTTCGACGAAGCACCGGGAGGGTTCTGGGATGATCGCGAGAGCTGCACCACGTGGGGGCATGCGCATGGGCGCTATGAGACCCGCACCCTGACCACCAGTTCCCAACTGCGGGAGTATCTGCGCTGGCCGGGAGTAGAGCAAGTGGCGCAACGGGTGTGTACCCGCCAACGCTCTCCGAGGGCAGTGGCTCATAGCGAGACCACCTATGCCATCACGAGCCTGAGTCGCCACCAAGCGAGTCCCGAGCAACTGGAGTACCTCTGGCGGGGACACTGGAGCATTGAGAACCGGAACCATTATGTGCGGGATGAGACCTTGGGGGAGGACCGCTGTCAGGTCTTTGCCGGGCAGGCCGTTACAGCACTGGCCGCCCTACGCAGCGCCATCTTGTGCCTGATCCGCAGTCAGAGTTGGCGCTGTGTGCCCCAAGCCCTGCGGTATTATGCTGCCCATCCCAACCTCGCCTGGGCGGCACTCGGCCTCCCGATTTCTTGACACCGCCCTGACTACAACGCAGTCTACGTTGACATGTTTCTGCGAGTATGTTATAATGGCAGCAGTTTGGCTATAAAATCCAAGATCGCTCCCCTCTCGCTCCCTTCGCATGGTCATCCGATTTCCCATGACTTGAACTTGCTGGTGAATCATTCGCCGGATCTGTACCATTCGCTAACCTTACCCTGATAGTGTTTGCCCGCTCTCCAATCTCACCCTCTGCGACAACAATACCACGGCCATTTGCCTACACCATCTCAATCCCTCTTTGCTTTCGCTGTATCTCTTGATCTGACTCAACCAACTCTGTTCTGACTGCTTTGCGAGTGATCGTCGCGCCATCCATCCCTTGGTGCGACACATGGATATGCGCCATTGGCTTGCATGGAGCATATCCATGCGCCGCTTTGCATCCGGCGTATGGCAGGTAAGAAAGGTGCTAGTAACAAATTGGGAGGAAAGATGCGTCTAAGAGTATTGGCCATATTGTTAGTGGTGAGTGCGGTCGCGCTGGTGGCAGCGGGCTGTGCGACGGCGGCTGGCGAACTGACCCCGACGCTTGGGCTTGAAGAAGAGACAGCCGAGCCAGGGATCGTCCCCGGTGAGACAGAGACCGTGGGAGTAGGAACGCCTGAGGTTACAGAAACTGTGCCTGGCGCTGTTGGGACCGAATCGCCCGCCGCGGAAGGCACGCTGACGGGCACCCCGAGCATGACGGGCACCCCGAGCATGACGGGTACACCGAGCATGACGGGTACACCGAGCATGACTGGCACCGTGACTGTTACCGGCACGGCAGCCACTACCACCACGCCGACAGGTACGCCCACGACCGGCGGCTGATCCCCCGTTGCGAGTCTGCTGGCCACGAATGTGCCCCTCAATCGGTGCCATTTCGTGGCCAGCGCATCTATTTTTGCTGAGAGGGATTGCGACCCAATGCAACCCTGCCTGAAAGCGCTGCTGGCGGCGCGAACCTGGCTGCTCTTGCGGCTACAATAGATGCCGCCTGCGCCAGGCTGCCAGACCGGCGGTCCAACCAGGTTGGAGTTGGGAAGACGACTATAAGTCAGGAGGAAAGAGATGCGTTTGAGAGCACTGCCACTATTGCTCGTGGTGGGAGCGCTGGTGTTGACCCTGGTAAGTTGTGGCACCCAGGCCGGAGAGGCCACGCCAACCGTTCCAGGTGGCGCGGTGACACCAGGCGTGACGGAGGAAGCAACCGCTCCTGCAGGGGAGACGCCCACGGAAGAGACCCCTGCAGCCAGTCCTGCTGTGACAGAGACCGCTGAGGGAACCGCAACGGTAGCCCCTGGCGGCGTGGTTAGCCCCACGGGAACCGTAATGGGAACTGTTTCGCCTGTCGTTACAGGGACGGCTACAGTGACCACTACCGAGACAGTCACGGCGACGGGCACCGTAACCGCAACTGGCACGGTTACCGCAACGGGAACCGTAACCGCGACGGGTACGATGACTGCAACCGGAACTGTGACGGGAACTGTGGTAGCCGAAGGAACCCCAACGGGACCGGCGGCTGGTGGTGTGGCGGGGATGCGCCAGGAATTGATCGATCAGGGCGAAACGGTGTTTGTGAACAACTGCGCGCGCTGCCACGGAGAGAATGGCGAGGGAGTGGGTGATATTTACCCGGCCCTGAACGACAACGAGTTTGTGACACAGGACAATCCGCTGCCGGTGGTGCGCCAGGTCGTACGGGGTGGCGGGGGAATGCCGCCCTTTGGAGATGTTCTCTCGAACCAAGAGATTGCGGCTGTAGTCACCTACATCCGGAATGCCTGGGACAACGACGCGAACGTCATTGACGAAGCGCAAGTAGAAGAGATCATGAGCGAGTTGGGTGATGAAACGCCCACTTCCTAGTAGGAATGGGGCCTGATCAAGAATCGACAGGCGGGCAAAACCGTCTGTCTGGACCGAGCACCTAGCGGAGCGCGTTCCACGCTATCTGGCGTGAGAACGCGCTTTTCTGTGCGTGCTTCCAAGCCGCGCAGGCCCGCGCCGAGACGCGGCACTGGTCCCTCCAGCGTGAGCATACAAAACAGGGCTTCCCTGAGATTGACTCCCAGGGAAGCCCTGCGGGGTGCGCTAGTAACCTCTCGCCAGGACTGGTAACATCACTGGCGCTACGTTGCCATACGTGTTTCCGATGGTATAGACGTCGATGGTGCCGGTCTCCGGCTTGGACGTATACCAGACAACTTGCGCCTTTCCGGCGACCCCTGCGGGGCCGTCCGTAGCGGTTACCAGATCAGGGCTGTAACTGCGCCATGCCTGAACCGGGTGAGACACACTGTGCTGCTCTATCCAGTTCGAGCCTTGCTTGCGGGCATACAGGATGTCATAGCTTCCATCCGCCCGCTCGTGCTCGTAGGCGATGTGCACGGCTCCCTGCGCATCCGTGGCGATGGCCGGTCGGATTTCCGTTACGGCGTCCCCTTCCAGCGGGGTTACCACTTCTGGCATACCCCACTCATCTGCCTGGGCTGCGCGGGTCATCAGGAGCACGGCCATTTGGCCGCTGGTCGTCTTCATGCCTGTTACGTGCAACGTTCCTTGTCGATCCGCCGCAATCGAGACGGGACCTACGGCTCCCTGCCAGACAGAAGAATCGGTAAGATCAGTTGATAAGGACCATTCCGTTTCATCAAGGCCTTTGGCAGTATACCAGAGGTCGGCAGGCCCGTATGCGTCGGTCTGACGCACATAGACCACGTGCAGGCGATTGTCTGGCGTGTAGGCGACATCAGGCCAGGCCAGCATTGCCTGGTCAGTCGCCGCATCCAGCAACTCGGGTTCCGTCCAGTTGCCTTCGGCAGTCTGTCTTCCGTAAAAGACCTGCGTCAGGGCCTCGGAGGTATCCTCCCCGGCCATCTCATCCAGCCAGACCAGATGCAGCGTGTTCTGGCTGTCCACGGCCATACGGGGAGCGAACATCTCTGACAGGGCGTCGCCGGTGGCTTGCAGCGTGTAGACGGTCTGCGGTCCCTGCCACGCATCGGGGCCTGTTTGGTCCGTCTGGTGGCTCAGGTAGCGCAGGCTGCGCGTGCCGTCGGCCTCGGTATGCAAGATGATAACGTGCATCGTGCCTGTGCTGTCGATGGCGACAGCGGGGGCCAACCAAAGTCTGGCGTCCCCAGTTTCAGAAAATACTACCTCTGGCGCTGACCAACTCGCAGGATCATCGAGCGTGCGGGTGTAATAGAGCGCAGTGCCGCCACCAGGCGTATTTTCTGCCCATACGACGTGATAACGTCCTTGAGCATCCATACTGATCTGGGGGGGGCCGGCTCCGTAACCGCGGTCCGAAGCGAGCACAGTGGGGGTGTCAGGCCAGGGGGATCCGGCTTGCGCCGGAGTGGACTCGAGTGGTCCAAGGGCAACCACGGACCCGAGGGGTCCGATGAGGAGTGCGATGAGAAGTGCGATGATCGGGTAGCCCAGCGTTCTGCGGACCTTGTCGGTCCGGTTCCATGGGGAATGCATGTTCCTCATTGTCATGCGACTCCTTTCGGTAGCTGCTTTTTCCCGAATCAATCGGTACAACAGATATGGTAAGGTGAGAGGAGCAACTACGGGCCTTCAGGTCCGCCGGACTACAATGTCCGTGTCCTCTGAACAGGGGATATGTTACTCCAAACGCGCGCATATGCCAAAACTGCGTTCTGCAAGTATACCGTTTATACCGATCAAATCCCATACAAAAGCCCATCAGCGGGAGTATTCGCAAGCGAATATCCCGCTGATGGGCGAATTTGTGAAAACTCGATAACGGAAAACCTAGCCGCCCAACGCCTGGTTGGCCTGGGGCAAGACCTGATCGTAGAAGAAGGCTTCGGCGGTTTCTGGCCGCACGCCGCGAAAGACCTCGTCCCCCACTCGGACGGAGACGCCCATCGAGCAGGCATCCATGCAAAAGGCGCCGATCAGCTCCACCTGATCGCTCAGTTGCTCCTTTTCGATCAAGCGCTCAAACATCTCGGCCACCTCATCGGAGCCATGCACATGACACGAACTGCCCACACAGATCACAATTGTCAGCATACCTTGGCCTCCACCTCAACCTGTGATTGTTCGCTATCGTCTCCGCCCTCTTGGGTCGGAACTGATATCTTTTCCACTCGAACGGCACACACCTTGTACTCGGGAATCTTGCCCACCGGGTCCAGGGCGTCGTTGGTCAGCATGTTGATGGGTGCTTCGGCAAAGTGGAACGTGCCGAACACCATCCCCGGCGCCGAGCGGTCTGTCAGGCGCACGCGCGCCTGCACCTCGCCCCGGCGCGAGGCCACTCGCACCCAATCGCCCTCGGCTATGCCCATGCGCTCCGCATCCGCGGGATGAATCTCGATGCGTTCTTCTGGCGCTACTCGCGCCAGGCCGCGCGACCGGCGGGTCATGGTGCCGGTATGATAGTGATACCGGATGCGTCCTGTGCTGAGATAGAAGGGGTATTCTTCATCCGGCAACTCGGCGGGCGGCGAGTGGGTAATACCGTGGAACTTGCCCAATCCGCGGGCAAAGTGGTCTTTGTGCAGATAGGGCGTGCCCGGATGATACTTGTTCGGGCAGGGCCACTGCAACCCGCCGCGCTCCAGCCGAGCATAGTTGATCCCCGCGTAGCTGGGGGTCAGCGCGGCCAGTTCGTCGAAAATCTCCTCGGCGGACTCGTACTCCCAATAGCCGTAAGACGACGGGCGCACCAGGTGGCCGTTCCCGTTGCTGTTGCGCTCCGCCAGCTTGGCGCTCACGCGCTGGGCAATGGCCTGGACGATTTCCCAATCGGGGAGGGCATTGCCGGGCGGGTTGAGGGCCTTGCGCACGCGCTGCACCCGTCGCTCCGTGTTGGTAAAGGTGCCGTCCTTTTCGGCAAAAGTAGCCGCGGGCAGCACTACGTCGGCCAGTTGGGCCGTCTCGGTCAGGAACAGATCTTGGACGACCAGCAGGTCGAGCTTTTCCAGGGCCTCACGCACGTGAGTCGAGTTGGCATCGCTGAGGGCCGGGTTTTCGCCCATGATGAACATGGCCTTGAGCTTGCCCGCCAGGACAGCGGGGAACATCTCGGTCATGGTCATGCCCACAGCCTGGGGCAGGCGCACGCCAGTGCCCCAGCCCTGCTGGAATTTGGTCAACACGGTCTCGTTGGTGACCGTTTGGTATCCAGTGAGGACGTTGGGCAGCGCGCCCATGTCGCAAGCCCCCTGCACGTTGTTCTGGCCGCGCAGGGGGTTCACGCCGCCCCCTTCGATACCTACATTACCGCACAGCATCGCCAGGTTGGCCAACGACTTGACGTTGTCCGTGCCCCTGGTGTGCTGGGTGATGCCCATTGCGTACAGGATCATGGCACGCGGCGCCTGGGCGTACATGCGCGCCGCTCGGCGCAGATCATCGGCGGGAATGCCGCTGATGCGCTCCACGTATTCGGGGGTATACTCGGCCACGGCGGACCGCAGCTCTTCGAATCCCTCTGTGCGCTGGGCGACATACTCTTTATCCCACAGCCCTTCCTCCAGGATCACGTGCAGCAGCCCGTTGATCCAGGCGACGTCGGTGCCGGGGCGCGGGCGCAGCCAGATATGGGCGTACTGCACCAGTTCGACCTTGCGGGGGTCGATGATGATCAGCTTGGCCCGCTTGCGATCCACGGCGCGCTTGACCATGCGCCCGACGATGGGATGTGTCTCGGCGGTGTTGCTGCCGGTAATCAGAAGGCAATCCGTGTTTTCGATTTCGCTCATCGAGTTGGTCATTGCGCCACTGCCAAACGATGCGGCCAGACCGGCCACAGTGACGCTGTGTCAAAGCCGGGCGCAGTGGTCGACATTGTTTGTGCCGATCACACCTCGGAAGAACTTTTGAAAGAGATAGTTTTCCTCATTGGTGCATCGGGCCGAGGAGAGGCCGCCGATGGCGTCGGCGCCATGCTTCAGGCGGATGTCCACCAGCCGCTCGGCGATATAGTCCAGCGCCTCATCCCAATTGGTTTCCTGCCAGTAGCCATTGCGCCGAATCAACGGCTCCTTCAGGCGATCCTGATGGTTGATATAGTCATAGCCAAAGCGCCCTTTGGAGCAGAGCATACCCTTGTTCACCCCGCCCTCGCTGGGAGTAACGCCCACGACGCGGTTGTTGACCACGTTCAGCTCCAGCTCGCAGCCGCAGCCACAGTAGGTGCAAACTGTCTTGACCTTGGTGGTTTCCCAGGCTTTGCCCTTGGGCTGGCCCAGCGCCTCGGTCAGCGCGTTGGCCGGGCAGACGGCCAGGCACTCGCCGCAGGAGACGCAACTGGGCCTGGGCGCACCCGCCGCGCCGGGGGTATTCGACTGGGTCATCTGCACGGGGGCGATGCGGGCGGTAGCCCCGCGCCCCTGGAAATCGATGCCCCCTACGCCTGCGATCTCGACGCAGGCATGGACGCAGCGCCCACACAGGATGCAGCGCCGGGGATGATACTTGATCAGCGGCGTGGCATAGTCGGCCTCGGCGAACTCGATGGGCCGGATGTCATAGGTGTGCAGGTCGCTATGGCTGATGTCGTACTGGTGCACCAGGTCTTGCAACTCGCATTTGCCGTTTATCTCACAGGCGGCGCAGTTGAGCGGGTGGCGCAGCAGGATCAGCTTGAGTGTTTCGCGGCGCAGGTTCTCCAGGAACGGGGTATTGGTCCGCACTACCATGCCCTCGGCGATGGGGGTGGTGCAGGCAGTCACCGGTGTCGGCGTGCCCTCTACCTCGACCACGCACATGCGGCAGGAGCCTAGCGGCTTGAGCTTTTCCAGGTAGCACAAGGTGGGGATGCGCACGCGGTTCTCGCGCGCTACCTCCAGGATGGTCTGGCCCACGCGCCCCAGCACCGGCTGGCCGTCCACGGTAAGGTGGACGCGCTTCAGGTCGTACTTCTTGAGTTGGATCATCTTGTCAACGGTGTTCATCTTCTGTCACCTGTTTCGGTGTTGTCTATGATCGAGCCAGAGTTGGCGTGCTGACCGCCGATTCGACAGGCTGGCCGGCATCATCTTTCGTCGGAGCGTTAGCCCCGTCCTGGTAGTCGGCTTCGGTGGCTACCAGCAGAATGCGGTAGCAGCGCAGGCAGCGGTCCGCTTCCAGCAGGGCGTCTTCCGGCGTCAGGCCCATCTCGACCTCACCAAAGTCGTTGATGCGGTCCCGCGCCGGGCGCAGCGGGATCTCGATGCGCGGAGTGCCCCCCAGCCGGTCTACCATGTCCTCATCGGCGGCGGAGATGGCGCGGAAAACGCGGCTCATGCGCTCGTCCTCGGTGAGCGTGACCTGTCCCTCGCGGATGTATTGGTCGATGGAATGACTCACCCGGAACCCCGCGGCCATCGCCTCGATGAGGGTAGCCGGGCCGGAGACGCAGTCCCCACCGGCGAACACGCCCTCCTGGTTGGTTGCCAGGGTATCGGGGTCGGCGGCGATGGTGCCCCATTTGGAAATCTCGGGTTTGTTCTCTTCCGCCAGGCAGGAGAGGTCCACCTTCTGCCCGATGGCGGCGATTACCGTGTCGCAGGGGATGACGAACTCGGACCCCTCCACGGCAATCGGGCGGCGGCGGCCACTGGCATCGGGTGCGCCCAACTCCATGCGCACGCACTCGACGCCGACCAGATGGTTGTCCTCGATCAGCAGGCGGGTGGGGTTGCACTGGAAGTGATATTGCACACCCTCTTCCTCCGCATCATGGACCTCGACCTTGTCGGCGGGCATTTCCTCGCGGCCTCGGCGGTATACCAGATGCACCTCGTCCACGCCCAGGCGCAGCGCCGACCGGGCGCAGTCCATTGCCACGTTCCCGCCGCCAACGACGACTACCCGGCGGCCTGCATCCACCGGCTCGTTGCGGTTGATGCACCGCAAAAAGTCCACGCCGGGGAAATACCCGACCGGGTTCAGTTCCTCGCCCTCGCAGCGCATGCTGCTGCCGTGCTGGGCGCCGATGGCCAGGAAAATGGCCTGGAAGCCCTGATCCTTGAGAGACTGGATGGTGAAATCCTGGCCGAGACGTTGGTTGTAATGGATCTGCCCGCCCATCTTGGCGAGCACGTCTACCTCGCTGCGCAATACCTCGCGGGGCAGGCGATAGTCGGGGATACCGACGGCGGCCATTCCGCCTGGCTCGTCCAGCGCTTCGAAAATCTCGACGCGATAGCCCTTGTGCAGCAGGTGGTAGGCAGCGGTGATTCCCGCCGGTCCGGCGCCCACGATGGCGACGCGCGGCGCGTCGGGGGCGATGGTCATGCGCGGGTTATAGTGCTTGACCGCGGCATCCATCTCCACGTCAGAGACGAACCGCTTGAGGTGCTTGATGCTGACGGGATCGTCCAGCTTGCCACGGCGGCAGGCGAACTCGCAAAAACGCACGCACACGCGCCCGCAGACCGAAGCCAGGGGGTTTTTCTCGCGGATCACCGACAAGGAGTCGGTGTAGCGCCCCGACTTGATGCAGTCGATATAGCGGGGAATGTCCAGCCGTTCCGGGCAGGCTTCGATACAGGGAGCGGTCACTTTGGTGTGATAGTGCTTCCTGGGGCGGTGTTTGCCCTCGACGATGGCCTGGCGGAACTGGTCTTCGAAATGGGTCAGGAGGGCCAATACCGCGTTCATCGCCGTGTGGCCCAGCTCGCACATGGACCCGGCGCGCACCAACTCGCCGATGCTGCGCAGGCTGTCCAGGTCTTCTTCTTTGCCCTTACCATCGGCGATGCGTGTCAGGATGTCTGCGGCTACGCGGGTGCCCATGCGGCAGGGCACGCATTTGCCACAGGATTCGCCCTGGACGACGTCCATGTAGGCCCGCGCCATGTCTACCAGGTCCACGCTCGAATCATAGAGCGCAAACCCGTCCCAGCCCATCACGGCCAGGATGCGGTTGTCCGCCGAGTAGGACAGGTTGGCGAACGCGGGCAGGGGGGACTGCTCTTGGTGGCCTTGACGATTGTCGACGATCTTGTTGTCCCAAATGCCAAACAGTATTTCGCTCAAAGTGCGACTCCTTCGATGAAGATGGAACGCAGCGGCTACACACAACACAGGGCGGGAGCCGGTTTCGTACAACTCCCGCCCGTTCGTTTTCGTACTTTGTGCCTTTCGGAACGAAGTATAGCACATTGTGAAAAAAAGTGCAAGTGGCTATTTGGGGGGGCAGTACGAGACTCCAGTCCCGGCCCCCCCCAGATCTGGAGAGAGGGGAAGAGGCCGTCTGCGGACCTGCGGTCCGAGATGCTGCGGCATGCATGCCGAGCGGTCCAGGAGAGGGTTACAGGTTCAGGGTCTCCAGGAATTGCCGGAGGGTGTGCCCCACGATGGAAGGATTGGCGAGCAGCTCGTTGGAGGACGACAGGACGCGCAGTCGGGCGTCGGGCAGGGCTGCCGCCATGCGTTCGGCCAATGCCAGCGGGTGGAGCGTATCGTTTGGCACGGCGAGCAGTTGCACAGGGACGTTTAGCCGGGTCAGGGGGCTGAGGTCGGGCAGGATGATCCAATCGGCCACGGTCTGCAAGGCCATTGCCAGGCTGTCTGTCTGGTGGCAACGCAGGATGTCGGCCCAAGCCTTGGCCCCTTCTGCACAACGCCCGCTTTGGGTCTCGGCTTCCTGGTTGTTGCGGGCAAAGCGTTCGATGCCCAGATGGGCCACCGAGCGCCCCCAATCCTTCATCGCCTGGCGGCCAGCGTTTGGCTGGTCGGCAAAGGCAGGGAGGACCAGGAACAGCGCCGCGACGCGCTCCGGATGGGCCAGGGCGTAGAGCAGGGTGGTGGCGCAACCCATCGACTCGCCGCCCACGACGGCTTGCGGGAGGGCTAGCGCATCCAGCACAGCGCCCAGGTCCGCTGCCATGCGGTGCGGGGCATAGAGCTGCCCATCAGTTACCGGGCTGGAATCGCCGTGGCCGCGCTGGTCATAGATCACCGTCCGGTAGTTGTCGGCCAGCGGGGCCAACTGCCGCCGTGACCAGTGGCGACTGCCGGTCAGGCCGTGGGCAAAGACCACCGCCGGACCCATTCCGTAATCCTCTACGGCGAGGTGCAGACCATCAGAAGGAACGCGTTGCATCATGGTGTTTTTCCTGAAAGGGAGGATGGAATCGGCATCCCCGAACCAGACGTTCAGGGATGCCGGTGGTGATTCGGGCTAGATGTCGGCGATCATGTCGGGCAGGGAGAATACCCGCACCGGGCCGGGGTCGCCGGAGCATTGCACCGTGTAGGCGGTGTCCGGCTCCAGGTTGAGACAGTTGTCGCTCAGCTCGACTTCGTTCTCCGTCTCGATGAATACGCCAAAGGCCGGGACGTTGGAGCAGACCGTAATCTGGTCGCCGTCTACCCAGACCTCAATGGTGGGCTGGCGCAGGGCCAAATTGCGGAAGCGCTCCATGACCAGATAGTTGGTGTACGACACGCCGTTGACGAGCATCTCGACGTAAAAAACGATGTCCAGCAATTCGCCATTGCGCTCGACGGGCAGCGTCGTGCCTTCCCCGTCGGCGGGCAGGATGCGGGGACTGTGACCGATACCGAGTTCCCGCAGATCGAGCTTTTTCAGGGTGCTGACGCCGTTGGCGGGCAGCGTGACCGAGAAGCGCCGCTCCAGCACGCGCGTGCCGTCCAGGCGATAGGCCGAGATGCGGGCCTTGCCCTCGACTTCTTCCAGGCGGTCGCTCACGCCGCGCAGGACGATCTCGTCCCCCTCCTTGGATAGCACGGGCAGGAGCGTGTCAAAGAACCGGCGGGCATAGTGGTAGAGGCCCTTTTTGCGCCGGTAGTAGTCCAGGCAGGACCAACTGGCGACGGGCCAGCAGTCGTTGAACTGCCAGAAGAGGGCGCCGGAGGTCATGAACTGGCGCAATCGCCAGTGCTCGACACCCGTCTTGATGGCTTCGGCCTGCACGAACTGGCTCAGGTGCACAAAGCTGTGCAAGTCCTTGGGCAGCCCCACCCGGCCCACCATAAAGCGCATCAGCCGCTCGGTGCCCGCCACCATCTTGTTGTGGCCGACGATCACCGGGCTGAGGATGCGGCGGTCCTCGGGGGCGGTATAGGAGAGCACCGTTCGCCAGGTGGGCATGGCCTGGAAGCCAAACTCGCTGATAAAGCGGCCCGTGTCCTGCAGATACCCGTCATAGTCCTGCCAACTGCTCCACACATTCCAAGAATGGCGGTCACCATCGGACATGGCGTTGGGCTTGGTGTCGCCGTAAGGGCTGGAGACCCAGTAGGGACGGGAGGGGTCGTAGGCGTCGCAGAGCTGCGGCAGAATCTCGCGGTAGATGGTGTTGCCCAGGTACTTGGGCACGCCGTTATGCCACCACTCGTCAAAGCCCCAGTTATTCTCGTTGTTGCCGCACCAGAGCACGATGGAGGGGTGGTTGCGCAAGGCCAGGAGCACCTGCCGGGCCTCCTCGCGGGCCAACCCCTGGAACCAATCCAGCTCGTCGGGATATTGGGCGCAGGCGTACATGAAATCCTGCCAGACCATGATGCCCAACTCGTCGCACGCTTCGTAAAAGGCGGGGTCTTCGTAAATGCCGCCGCCCCAAATGCGGAGCATGTTCATGTTGGATTCCCGCGCCAGGCGGATATGGGCGTAGTAATCCTCGCGCGTCAGGCGGGGGAGCAGGTTGTCGGCAGGGATCCAGTTGGCCCCTTTGGCGAACACCTTGACCCCATTGACTTGTAGGACGAACGAGCGCCCCTCGGCGTCGGTCTCCTGGAGCAGCTTGACCGAGCGAATGGCAGAGCGGAAGGTCAGGGTATCGATGACGTGGTCGGCATCTCGCAGGGTGACGGTAATCTCGTACAGTGGTTGCTGTCCCAGGCCATTCGGCCACCACAGACGGGGGCGTTGCACGGCCAGGCTGGTGCTGACCATGAGCTGATCTCGCCGGAAGCCTACTGGCACGGTGGTGCTGGCCTGCCGGTGGCCGTCGATGGCAAGGGTGATGTCAGCCTCCAGGTTGTCGGGATATTGCTCCCCGAACAGGTCAACCGTGGCCTCGACCCGCACCTGCGCTTCGTGGCGGGCGATGCTCTCGGTGTAGAAGAACGGCTCGGCGAGCCGGGCGTGCCGGGTCACTTCGATGTACACGGGCCGCCAAAGCCCTATCTGGACGATGCGGGGACCCCAGTCCCAGCCGTAGGCATACTGGGCTTTGCGGATGTAGGCCCTGGCCGGGTCGCAGCTGCACCGCAGTTGGAATGGGCTATGCTGTGCCATGGCCTGGATGGTCGTGGTCGCCGAGTAAAAGCGCACTTCGAGCGTGTTCTCTCCCGGCTCGACCAGGTCTTGCAGGTCAAAGCGATAGGTGGCGAACATATCCATGCTGCTGCCCAGATAAGCGCCATTGACATAAATATCGGCAATGGTGTCGACCCCTTCGAACACCAGCTCGATCTCGTCGCTGTCCAGGGCATCTTCGGGAAGGTTAAAGGTGCGGCGATAGACCCACTCCTTGTCCTCCAGGCGATGTATCTCGACCTCATTCAGCCGGTAAAAGGGGTCGGGTACTCGTCCCAGCCGCAGCAGGTCCAACTGCACGCAGCCAGGGACCGTGCCATTCAGCCATTCACTCGCACCAACCTCGCGGAATTGCCATTCCCCGTTCAAGGGAATCCTGGTTTGCATGGGGGTGCTCTCCTGTTCTACATCAGAGTTGGTGGCGGACCCTATGGGTCCGAAGGCACGAAGCCTTTTGGGAAGCAATGACGCTTCTATGGGAAAATCCCCGTTGCATGCAGACCACCGGCCCCTGGATGCGGACCCACCGGAGCCGGTGCGAGTCGTGTAGCACGCTCGTTATTGCCATAGTAGCACGGTTTGGCAGTTATGGCAAGACAGCGAGGGGTGAGGACAGCAGGAAGACAACCACAGAATACACAAAAAACACAGAACGAGAACACTGAGAACGTGCGAGTAGTGATATTTTGGGCTGATAATACCGGGGGGCCAAAGTAGCGGCCGGGGGGATAACCGGGGGCAAATGAGGGGCCACCCGCCCAGCGAATCGGGCGGGTGGCCGTTACGCCGATGGTGCCTAGGTGACAGTCGGCTGGACGTTCTGGTTTAGGCGGAACAGATTCATCGGGTCGTACTTGTTTTTCAACTCTACCATTCTATCATAGTTCGGGCCAAAGATTTCGCGGCCCAGTCGTTGCTGCTCATCGACCATCCCGGCAAAGTTGGCATAGACGCCGCTTGAGTAGGGTTGCATATCCGACCAGAACTGGCGCGCCCAACGGATGTTGTCCTCGTTGGTGCGCGGGTCTGTCCACTGGCCCTCTATGTTCAATAGATAGGAGGCATTGCGGCGGGCATACGCTGTATCCTCCGGCGCTACGCGGCTGATGGCGCCGCCCAGGTGCCAGACATCCACGTTCGACTGCGGGGAGGGAGCTTGGGCGCAGCGATCCAGGATAGCGCCGATGGCTTCGTCGTCAAAAGTGTTCAGGTAGGAAGATTTCCAGTAGTAGAGATGGCCCGCCGGGTAGTCGGCATCGAATATCTTTTGAAAGTGGACATAAGGGAACACGCTGCTGATGTCTACGAGGGGCCTGTCGAATTCGCGCAGGGGTTGCAGCGCGTCTTCCCCGTCATCCACCGAACCCGCATGGCAGGCGGCGAACAGGATCGCCTGCTGGCCATGCGTGTCCTCAGGAAAGGCGGGATCGGGGGGAATCGTCCAAAAGCTGGCCAGGGCGCTGACCTCATCCGGTGCGGTGGCGGCATATTCGCGGAAGAACTGTAGCGCCTCTTTGCCCCTGCCAGCCGGATAGTTCACCAGGGCGCACATGACCATCGGGCCGAGCTCGTGCAGATCGAACTCGAAGGTGGTCACGACTCCAAAGTTGCCTCCTCCACCGCGCAAGCCCCAGAACAAGTCCGGGTTCTCGGTGGAACTGGCTGTCACAACCTCCCCGTCGGCGGTGACGACCTCTGCCGAGCGCAAGTTGTCGCAGCTCAACCCCCACTTGCGCCTGAGCCAGCCCAGGCCGCCCCCTAGCGTCAGGCCGGCTATGCCCGTTTCTGATACCAGCCCGCCGGGAGTTGCCAGGCCAACGGTCTGGGTTTCGCGATCCAGGTCATGCCAGGTAGCTCCTCCTCCGGCGCGGACTGTGCGGTCGCTCTCATCCACTTGGACGCTTCGCATCCGCGAAAGGTCGATCACCAGGCCGCCGTCGCATACCGAGTTGCCAGCGACGTTATGCCCGCCGCCCCGGACAGAGATCAAGAGCTGGTGCGACCGCCCAAATCGCACAGACTCGACCACGTCCTCGACATTGGCGCAGCGAGCGATCAGGGCCGGGTGCCGGTCAATCAGCCCGTTCCAGACCCGCCGGGCCTGATCATAGCCAGGGTCGCCGGGGTGCAGTAGATCCCCGCGCAACCGCTCTCCAAACTCGTCAATTTCCAATTCACCAAGGCTGGTTCTGTCGCCTTTGATGGACGCCATATCCATGCCTACACTCCTCCTTTCTGCCTTCTGCGAGTCCCTCCAGTATCCAGTCGATCGCCACAGGTGGTTTGGCCCCTGCTATTGGGACGGTGGCGCAGAGCGCGGGGGAATGGTTGTGCTGATAGGCCGGGTGGGGGAGGGGCAAAGGGACGGCATGACGATTGCACGGGCTGATAGCCGTCGGTTGCTGAGGATGCGGAAGGGTGACTCGCGAAGGAAACGAGCACGCCAAACATGCTGCCGGGTTGCGAGGAACTGTGCTGCGCTGCCGGGCGCGACGCCATTGTTGTGGGAGTACCGTTGCAGCATAACACGCATACAGATCAGTGTCAAAGATTTGGGGCAGACTTGGCTGCCGCGCAGGCAGGCAAAAAAGCCTTCCGCAGGCGGTATGCTTGCGGAAGGCTGCAGTCCAAGTCGGGCGAACGGACGGCGCTAGGAAGGATTTTGCGCGCTACTGGCGCGAGGGGCGATGGTCTGCTGGGGACGCGGTGTCGCGGTGCGCGATTCGGGGGTAGGCGTTGGCATGCTCTCGCCACCCAGCCGCAGCGCGATCAGCATGGAATTCTCTCCGGCCCCGGCGGGAATAAGGATGGTGTCACCGGCCACAGCGGGCCAGCCGTTAATTCCCGCGGGAGCTTCGTAGGTCCAGACGATGCTGCCATCCTCCCTGTCCAGCGCATACACCATGCCGTCAAAGGTAGAGGTGAAGAGCAGATCGTTGACGATGGTGGCGGCCCCAAAACTGGCAGTATTCAGGTTCGTCTGCCACAGAATATTGCCAGTAGCGGCTTCGATGGCGATGATGACTGTGCTGGCTTCGGAGAGATTCGTTCTGACCTCCGCGTTCCGCACGGCCTCGGAGGCGCTGTTGGCCCCAAAGCCGGTAGCCGTGTAGGTGGTGGGCAGGTTCAGCACGGGCACATAGAGCACTCCATCTGCCAGGGCCATCGGCGTTTCTACGCCACCGTACAGGCCGGGCAACACCTCGATGATTTCGCCGGGCGGCACCCGGTCCAGGTTGTCATTCTGATGCTCCCCGACCGACGTTTCCCAGATCATCTCGCCGGTCTCCTGATCGAAGGCGATCACTCGACCGACCTCGCCCGCCCCGATGACCACGGCCCGTTCTCGCCCATCGCGCTCGATGGCGGTCAGGATGGGGGGAGTCTGGAAGTCATGCCCGAACAAGGCGTGCGGTTTGACCTGGCTGAACCACGTCAGCTCACCGGTTTGATGGTTAAGGGCCAGGATCGAGTTGGTAAAGAGGTTGGGGCCGGGGCGACTGGACGCATTCGGCCAGTCCACCGTGCCAGGGAAGGGAGCTGGATTGCCGGTGCCCCAGTAGGTCAGCCCGGTCTGGATGTCGATGGCAGGCGGAAACCAGATGCTACCGCCGCTGTTCACTTCGGGGTGGCCCCAGAAGCCTTGCTCAACCACCTGGAACTCCCAGACGATCTCGCCGGTGGCCTGGTCGAGGGCATAGATGATGCCGCTGGTGCCGGGCGCATACTGGCGGAAGGTATCATCTTCACCCTGGTCGAGCGCTCCCGCCGCGGTGCCGGTGAAGACCAGCCCATCGAACACGTAGGGCTGTTGCGTGCCGGTGAGACCCTCCAGTTGGGTGGACCATAGTTCCCTGCCGGTGCTGCGGTCTAGCGCACGAATGACGTTCACGCCGCCGTGGACGAACACCTTCTCATAGCCCACGCCGGGGCCGTTGGGACCGATGGCGGGTTCGTCGTAGAGGTGTCTCCAGACCAGGTCGCCCGTGTCCAGGTCCAGCGCAAAGACGTTGCTGCCCAAGTCCTGGAAGTAGACTGTGTCATCGAGGATGAGGGGGTTGGTGGCTGCCGCTCCAAAGGGGCTGAAGCCGGGAATGGGAAACACCCAGGCGACATCCAACTGGTCCACGTTGGACGAATTGATCCGCGCGTTTGTGGCTGCGCGCGTATTCCGATAATCCTTGTTGGCCATTGGCCACTCGTCCGCGGCCTGGGCCACCTCGGGCGGCACAACCGGTACGCGGGTGGCGGGCCTTCCGGGCGGGACCACGCCCGCCTGGGGAGTAGCTGTCGGGGTACGGGTGGGAGTGGGTGTCGGCGTAGGGGTATTGGTGGGGGTATTAGTAGGGTTGGGGTG
>Ga0209347_1003550_pt1 | contig 17864 bp, 18 predicted proteins | sample AutmiccommuBRH23_FD_187382 | JGI IMG/M metagenome (GOLD analysis project Ga0209347, IMG submission 187382) | Deep subsurface microbial communities from Mt. Terri, Switzerland - Autotrophic microbial communities BRH/23 (SPAdes) (version 2) | ecosystem: Environmental > Aquatic > Deep subsurface >...
CCCGGAGGAGACCACCTTGGTCAACTTCGCACGATCCCCGGCGGTCAAGGTGACCGTGTGTTCCTTCGGACGCGGCATTGTCCTCAACTCCTTCTGGTCAAGTATCGACCAGAACAGCCAAACACACCTACCCATCAAATGAGATACGACACGCTACTAGGGCGCGCTCAGAACATCACCGTGGCAAAGGTGCCGACACGCTCAAAACCCGCCGACTCGTACGCGCCGATGGCCGCCGTGTTGAAGTCATTGACGTACAAAGACACGGCCTCCGCGTGGTCCTGGCGCACGTGCTTCACCAGTTGAGCCATGCCCGCGCTTCCGTAACCGAGCCCACGCAGGCTCGGCTGCACCCACACTCCCTGGATCTGCGCCACGCCCCCGCCGACGACGCCCACCTCGGCCTTGAACACGACGCCACGCTTGCCGTGGACGTCCCCGTACATGATGTAGCTGCGTCCGGCGCGCACGAGGTGCATCAGCCGGTCCTCGTATGCCTCGCGCCCATGCTGCAGCGGGTCGTAGCCCACCTCGCCCATGAACATGTGCGCGGCGGCGGGCAACAGCTGCGCGTAGTGCTCCATGGACGCCCTTGTCAGCGGCTCCACCTCACGCTGCGGGGTCGCGACGGGTTCGGGATCCCGGCGGATCACCATCGAGACTTGGCTGGGTCGCAATTGCCGCGCCGGACCCCACCACGATTCGATCCTGCCCCACAGGTCCAACGTGAGCTCGGCATCCCCCACGATCGCCGCGGGCCTGCTCAGCCGCGCCACGACCGCCGCTGCGACCTCAGCCCTGGCATCCTCCGCCTCGTCGCTCTCGGTGGGCAGCACCGCCGTCAGGTTCGCCCCACACCACAGCACGCCTGCCAAGTCCCGCGACCCGCGGCTGCGGCGGCGCACCACCCACAGCCCTTTGGGCACCACTCCTGCCTTGGAGGCCGTCTCGACATGCATCGCGGGAACCACGTTTGCGACGGCGTCGGTTGCGCACATGTCGAGCGCCTCCGCCAGGTCGCGGCGCTGCGCGGGCACCAGCGAATACTGGCCTCTGCGCAACAGCGAGTCGGTCATCCCGCCGTAACCACCTGCGGCGCGCTGCCCTCCACGGGCTCCATGGTCGCGGCCAGCTTCATGGCCTCTTCGATCAGCGTCTCCACGATGTCCTTCTCGGCGACGGTCTTGATGACCACGCCCTTCACGAAGATCTGGCCCTTGCCGTTGCCCGACGCCACGCCGAGGTCGGCCTCGCGCGCCTCGCCAGGTCCGTTCACGACGCATCCCATGACGGCGACGCGCAGCGGAACCTCCATGCCCTCGAGGCCAGCGGTGACCTTCTCGGCCAGCTCGTACACGTCCACCTGCGCGCGCCCACATGACGGGCACGACACGATCTCGAGCTTGCGCTCCTTGAGGTTGAGGCTCTGGAGAATCTGGATTCCTACCTTGACCTCCTCGACGGGAGGCGCCGACAGCGACACGCGAATGGTGTCGCCGATGCCTTGGCTCAGCAGAGCTCCGAAGGCGGTCGCGGACTTGATGGTGCCCTGGAACGCGGGGCCCGCCTCGGTGACGCCGAGGTGCAACGGCCAGTCGCCGCGCTCGCTCAGCATCTCGTAGGCCCGCACCATGACCACGGGGTCGTTGTGCTTGACCGAGATCTTGAAGTCGTGGAAGTCGTGCTCCTCGAAGAGGCTCGCCTCCCACACGGCGGACTCGACGAGCGCCTCGGGCGTGGCCTTGCCGTACTTCTTCAGCAGGCGGGGGTCCAGGGAGCCTGCGTTGACGCCGATGCGGATCGACGTGCCGTGGTCCTTCGCGGCCTGCGCGATTTCCTTGATCTGGTCGTCAAACCTGCGAATGTTGCCGGGATTCACCCGCACGGCGGCGCAACCCGCCTCGATCGCGGCGAACACGTACTTGGGCTGGAAGTGGATGTCGGCGATGACGGGGATGTTCGACTTCTTCGCGATCGCTGGCAGGGCGTCGGCGTCGTCCTGCGTGGGACACGCGACGCGCACGATGTCGCAACCTGCCGCAGTCAACTCCGCGATTTGTTGGAGGGTCGAGTTGATGTCCTCCGTCTTGGTGGTGCACATCGATTGCACCGAAATGGGTGCGTCGCCGCCGACGTAGACGCTTCCCACCTTGATCTTGCGGGTCTTGCGGCGAGGCGCAAGCGTCGGAGCGGGCATCGCCGGCATCCCGAGTCCAATGGAAGTCATAGTTCTAGTATCACAAACCTGGGCCTCAGTTCATTCCAGGCGCGTACGTATTGCCCCAGCGCGATGGCTAGGTGAGGCGCACCGGAGCGACGATATCGGCCACCACCAAGACCAGGCTCATGAGGATCAGCACGGCGAACACGGAGTACGCCAACGGCATCATCCGGGCCACATCTACCGGCGCCGGGCGGTCGAGGTTTCGTACCTGCGCCCACCGGTTCTTGATGGCCTGCCAGAACGCAGAAGCGATGTGGCCACCGTCGAGCGGCACCAGCGGGATCATGTTGAACACAAAGAGCGCCAGGTTGAGCCCGCCAAGAAGCAGCAGCATTTGGGCGACCTTGTCGAGCGTCGTCACGCCCGCATCGGTGTTGCCACCGACCTCGCCCGCAACGCGCCCCACGCCCACCAGGCCCATGACGGACTCTTGCGAGCGTTCCTCCAGGCCAAGGGCGGCACGCGAGACGTGCCACAACTGTTGGGGCAGTTGCGTGATGACCACTGCCGTCTGCGCGATGTACTCGCCCGTGACCTCCAACCCGGAGGTCACGGGCTGCCGGGCCCGCTCGGTCTGCGAGAAGACGCCCATGTACCCCACCTCTTCGGTGGCGCCGGACCCGTCCGTGGCCGCTCGTTCGCGCGTCGCGGGAGTCAGGGTGAGATCCACAAGCGCGTCGCCCCGCATCACCGTCATCGCGACGGTCTCGCCGGGCCGCTGCGACACGTAGTCGGCGACATCTGCCCACGAGTTGACCGTGACGCCATCCACCGACACGAACATGTCTCCCGGTTGAATCCCGGCGGCGACCGCGGGCGACACGGGGTCCCCCGGCGCGCAATCGACGGTGCCGGTAGCGGGCACGCACGCCACAGTGTCACGCACCGTCAGGGTCGACTCATGAAACCCGATCCCGGAGAAGACCACCGTGAACAGGAGCGCCGCAATCACCAGGTTGACGAAAGGGCCGCCACACATCACGACCGCCTTCTTCCACCAGGCCAAGCGATAGAAAGCCCGGTCGCGGTCTTCGCCGATCTCCGATTCAGAGGACGCCCTGGCGTCGTCGATCAGATCGCGCATCCAGCCGTGCACCTTGACCGGCTTCACCACGTCGCCAGGGGGCACCATGCCCACGAGCCGCACGTAGCCGCCCAGCGGGAAGGCCTTGATGCCGTACGTCGTCTCGCCTCGTTTCGTCGACCACAGCGTCGAGCCGAAGCCCACGAAATATTCGCTCACCTTGACGCCAAAGCGCTTGGCCGGGATCAGGTGCCCCATCTCGTGCAGGGCGATGGACAGCATGAGACCGATCGCGAACACGACGATGAAGAGCACTTGGAGCATGGCACCACTGTAAGCCAGTGTCGGGACGTTAGCGGGCGGAGATGAGGGCGTCTGCCCGCGCCCGCGCCCACGACTCCGCCGCGTCCACCGCTTCGAGAGTGACGTCCGAGGGGGCGCTGTACTCCTCCACCACGGCACGCACCGTGTCGACGATGCCCAGGAACGGCAGCGCCCCGGCAACAAACGCCGCGACGCACTGCTCGTTCGCCGCGTTGAAGACGGCTGGGTGCAGGTCCGACGCCGCGGCTGCGTGTCGGGCCAGGGCGATCGCTGGAAAAGCGTCGTCATCCAAGGGCTCAAACTCCCACGCCGATGCGCGGGACCAGTCAAGCCCCGGAATCGCGTCCGCCACGCGATCGGGCCACGCCAACCCGAGCGCGATCGGGAGGCGCATGTCGGGTGGTGAGGCCTGCACGATCGTAGAGCCGTCCACAAACTCGACCATGGAGTGCACGATCGATTGGGGGTGAATCACCACATCGATCTGCGCGTACGGCATGTCGAAGAGCCAGTGAGCCTCGATGACTTCCAGCGCCTTGTTGACCAGGCTCGCCGAGTTGATGGTCACCACGGGGCCCATCAGCCAGTTGGGGTGCTTGAGCGCCTGCTCTACCGTCACGTGGGCCAGCTCTGCCCTTGTCAGGCCTCTGAAGGCGCCACCCGATGCCGTGAGCACGAGCCTCTTGACCTCGCCCCGGGCACCGCCTCTCAAGGCCTGTGCGAGCGCGGAGTGCTCCGAGTCCACCGGCACGATCTGGTCTGCTCGCTGCAGCGCGGCCTTGACGAGCGCTCCGCCAGCCACCAGCGACTCCTTGTTGGCGAGTGCGAGAGTCGAGCCCGCGGCGAGGGCGGCCAGCGTGGGCCGGAGGCCCACCGAGCCGGTCATTCCATTCAGCACCACGTCCGCGCCCGATGCCGCCGCGTCCACCACGGCCTGGGCGCCGCCCGTCACCTCGACGCCGTGGACGCCTGCGGCGCTCAAGGCGGACCGCACATCGTCCACCGCTGCGGCGTTCGCGACCGCCACGATCGCCGGACGCGTGGCCGCGGCTTGGGCGGCGATCGCAGCGGGATCGCTGCCGCCCGCCGCAAGCGCGGTGACTTCGAAGAGGTCGGGGTTGCGGCCGATCACGTCGAGCGCCTGTGTGCCGATGGAACCCGTGGATCCCAGCAGCGCGACAGTGCGTCGGGTCACTGGGCGCCCATCAGCACGTCGACCGCACGCGCCACGAAAGCGTCGACGGTGCGTTCGTCGTACGCGCCGCGCTTCCCGCGACGCTTGAACGTGGCGTGCCTGAGATCCTCAGCGGTGAGTTGTTCGCCGGTGTCGAAGAAGGCGATCAGCCGATCTATGAGGGCATCGACCTCGCGGGCGTCGTAGCCGTGCCGCGAATTCACGGGCTCACGAAAGCGCTCGCCCTTGGGTCTGCGCAGTCTGGGGTACAGCACCTGAGCGCGCTCAGCGAGCTGGTTCATCCAGGCCTCGTGGCCATGCGCACGGACGAATTGTTCGCGCGCACGCGTCGCGAACGCGGTCTCGAGTCGATCGAGGGCCGCATCCACAGCGGCGGTCTTGTAGCCGCCACGCGTGATGTCGAACGCGGCACGACGCACGTCGAGCGCTGACAATCCGCCGTCGTCAAGCATCGGCCGCTCATATGCGGCTCGCGCCCGGTCGAAGAACTCATCCACCTGAACGAGGTGGTACCCGGTCCGCATGAATCCGGCGTGCGGAAACAGGTCCCTCATGACTCCTCCTTGATGGCCAATTGGCCACATGCGCCATCGATGTCGCTTCCACGAGTATCGCGGATGGTAACCGGGATTCCGTGACTCGCGAGCGTGTCGACGAAAGCTTTCTCGACCTTGGGGTCGGATGCCGTCCATATGCTGCCCGGGGTCGGGTTCAGCGGAATGGGGTTGACGTGAACCCACCCGGTTCCGCGCTCCATGAGCTTGCGCCCCAAGAGGTCGGCGCGGTATGCCTGGTCATTCATGTCACGGATGAGCGCGTACTCGATGCTGACGCGCCTGCCGGTGGCGTCAAAGTACCGCTTGGCGGCGTCGAGTGTCTGGTCCACGCTGTAACGGTTGTTGATGGGCACCAACTCGTTGCGTAGCTCGTCATCCGGCGCGTGGAGAGACACGGCCAACGTCACAGGAATCCCCTCGGCCGTCAGCTTGTCAATTGCCGGCACCAGTCCCACCGTCGACACGGTGACGTGGCGCGCCGAAAGCCCGAAACCGTGCGGGGCTGGCGCCACCAGCGCACGCACTGCCGTCATGACCGCCTTGTAGTTGGCCAGCGGCTCGCCCATGCCCATGAACACCACGTTCGACAGCCGCACGGGATCTCCGCCGAGCACCCCATCGCGCGAGGCGCGCGCTGCGAGGCGCACCTGTTCGATGATTTCTGCGGCGGAGAGGTTTCTCGTGAGTCCCATCTGACCCGTCGCGCAGAACGGACACGCCATGCCGCAACCCGCCTGGCTGGTCACGCACAGAGTGGCCCGCTCCGGGTACTTCATGAGGACGGATTCGACCTTGACGCCATCGTGAAGTGTCCACAGCGTCTTGACCGTGGCTCCCTTGTCGGCTTCGAGCGTGCGCACCGGAGTCATGAGCGGCGGGAACAACGCCTCCGCCATTGCCACGCGAGCATCGGCCGGCAGGTCGCTCATCTCGTCGGGATCAACGGTGAGGTGTGTGAAGTAGTGGGTGTTCAACTGCGACGCCCTGAACGCGGGCTGCCCCAACGCCTTGACGGCGGCCGCACGCTCGTCGACGCCAAGGTCGGCGAAGTGCACAGGCGGCTTGCCACGCTTCGGCGCCGCCATCTGGATGACGAGCGGCTTTACTGCGTCTGTCATAGGCCACCGCCTCCCAACGTGCCAAGGAAGATCGCGAACACCACGTAACCCACGGGTGCGGCGAACAACAACGAGTCGATCCGGTCAAGAATGCCGCCGTGACCCGGGAGCGCTTGAGACATGTCCTTCACCCGGATGTCGCGCTTGAGCGCACTCTCCGCAAGGTCTCCCACCATCGCGGCGAGGGTCGCCGCAGCGCCCACGGCTGCGCCAATGTACCACTGGCCCTCAAAGAAGAACCACGCGGCAACAGAGGCTGCAGCGGTGCCGACGAACACGCCGCCGATGGCGCCCTCCCACGTCTTGGCAGGGCTCACTCGCTCGAGAAGTTTGTGCTTTCCGAACAGCATCCCAAACACCAGCGCACCGGTATCGTTGCCGACCACTGCCAGCACCACGATGAACACGCGCTGCCAACCGTCGTCCGCCAACTCCAGCAGGTACAGGAACGATGCGAGGAAGGGGATCCACAGCAGCGTCAGCACACCTGCCAAAGAATCAGCGAGCGTGTTCTCCACGCGTTCGTCGCCGATGCGCCAGGCCACTATCCCCGCACAGCCCACCAGGAGCGCCACGACCAGACCCTCGGGCTTCGCAAAGTGCGTCGCGACTCCCAGGCCCACGGTCGCGGCAAGGAGCGGAATCGCGGGCACTCGGCGACCGTGCCGCTCAAGAGCCCTCTTCCACTCGATCACTGCGGCAATACAGAATCCGTACAACAACACGGCAAAGGCTATGGGGTGGTACCACGCGGAGGCGAGCGTCACGCCGAGCAGCAGAAGCCCCACCACGGTGGCGACGACGAAGTTGCGGGAGCCCCGCGGCTGCTTGCCGCCGCCCGAGTCTGGAGTCTCGACGTCGTCCGCATCCGGAGAGGCATACTCCGCCCCGGCGAATACCTCGGTGGGGTAGTCCCCCGCGCTGTCGAAGTCCTCTTCCCGCTCCCGGAACTCGGGATCGAGGTGCCCACCGTCGGATTGTTCCGCCGTCGCATCGGCGTCCTCGTGCCCGTCCTGCGACATCGGAACTGGCGTGAGCATGTGGCCTTCGCGGCCGCGCACCGTGCCGGGAACCACCTCGCGCGCGGCGCGAGCCGCTGGAGCATCCGACATCAGGTGTGGGTCGGCGGCGTCGTCATCCCAGGCGCCGTCCGTCGCCTCAGGCGGGCCTCCGCCCTTCTTGCGCTCAAAGAGGCTCAGCTGCAAGGCGCGGTAGCGTTGCGAAGAGAACAAGTCAACGGCGCGCTGCCTCCTGCCGGGACGCTCGTGCCCCGCCTCGGCGCTGCGAGGCTCCTCGCCCGGGGGAGGCGTGGGCTCTGCGTCGTCGCGAGCCATCAGACCTCGAGGAGCTCGCTCTCCTTGTGGGCGAGCAGAGCGTCGATAACGTCAACGTGCTTCTTGGTGAGCGCGTCGAGTTCCTTCTCCGCGCGCGCGCCCTCGTCCTCGCCCACGTCGCCAGCCTTGACGGCCGCGGCGATCATGTCCATGCCCTTGCGTCGCATGTTGCGCACCGTGACCTTGGAATCCTCCGCGCGGTTCTTCGCCAACTTCACGTACTCGCGGCGACGCTCCTCCGTCAACTCGGGCATGTTGATGCGCAGCACCTGACCGTCGTCCGACGGATTCACACCCAAATCGGACTTGCGCAGCGCGGCCTCAATGTCCTTCTTGGCCGACGCGTCATAGGGCGCAATCACCACGGTGCGGGGCTCGGGAATGGAGATCGAAGCCAACTGCTGCAGGGGCGTCGGCGCGCCGTAGTAGTCCACGGCAAGGTGAACGAACATGGCCGTCGAGGCGTGCCCCGTGCGGATGCCAGCCATGTTGTCCTTGGCGACTTCCACGGCGTTGTCCATGTTTTCCTCTGCATCGAGGAGGATCTCGTCGATCACGTCAGTCCCTTCGTGTGGTCGTCATCGTCGGTGACCCGCGTGCCGATTCTTTCACCAAGCAAAGCACGCGTCACGTTGCCTTGCGTATCGAGACCGAACACCACCATGGGCACCCGGTTGTCCATTGCCAGCGAGAACGCCATGGAGTCCATCACTGCCAATCGTTTCTGCAACGCCTCGCGATACGTCACCGTCTCGAGCCGCTCCGCAGTGGGATCAATGCGAGGGTCCGCCGTGTAGATGGCGTCGACCCCGTTCTTGCCCACGATGACTTCGCTGCACCCCGTTTCGAGCGCGCGCTGAACCGATACGGTGTCCGTCGAAAAGTACGGCATCCCTGCACCCGCGGCGAAGATCACGACGCGACCCTTTTCCATGTGACGGATGGCTCGCAACGGAATGTACGGTTCTGCCACTTGGCCCATCGTGATTGCCGTCTGGACCCGCGTGGCGACTCCCGCCTGCTCCAAGAAGTCCTGAAGCGCGAGCGCGTTCATCACGGTGCCGAGCATGCCCATGTAGTCGGCGCGTGCACGCTCCATGCCCGAGGCACTCAGTTCGGCGCCTCGGAAGAAGTTGCCGCCGCCCACGACGATTGCGACCTGCACGTCTTGGCGTACGGCATCGGCGATCTCACCGGCGACCCTGCGCACGACGATGGGGTCAAGCCCGACGGCCCCGCCGCCGAACATCTCGCCGGACAGTTTGAGCAAGACGCGCCGCGCCACGGGAGGGACTGAGCCCGACTCTTCGGTGACATCGGGCATCAGATCCTCCTCGCGGCGCATGAGCTACTGGCTGTGTTGGGTCTTAGGCTCCCACACGGAAACGAGCGAAGGCGACTACCTCGCCGCCAGTCGCCTCAACAACCTTGCCGACCGTGGTCTTGGGGTCCTTGGCGAAAGCCTGCTCGGGCAGCACGTTCTCCTTGAAGAAGCCGTTCATGCGACCCTCGATGATCTTGGGCATCGCGGCCTCGGGCTTCCCCTCGTTGCGCGATGTCTCCTCGGCAACGCGGCGCTCGTTCTCCACCACGTCAGCGGCAACCTCATCGCGGCTGAGGTACAGCGGCGAGTAGGCAGCGATGTGCATGGCGATGTCGCGAGCAACCTCGCCTGCCTTGGCATCGGAGCCGACCAGGACGCCCACCTGCGCGGGCAGATCCTTGTTGGTCTTGTGGAGGTAGTCGACGACCACGGGGGCCTCGATACGCGCCACTCTGCGCAGGACGATCTTCTCGCCCAGCACGCCCGCATTCTCGTCGATGAAGTCCTTGACGGTCTTGCCCTCGAGGGGTGCGGCGAGCGCAGCGTCAATGTCAGCGGCGCCCCCGTCGACGACGGCCTTGAGTACCGTCTCGGCCAACCTGACGAACTTGTCGTTCTTCGCGACAAAGTCCGTCTCGGAGTTGAGCTCGATGAGCGTGCCCACCTGGCCCGCACCGCCTGCGGCGATGTGGGTGATGACCAGGCCCTCCGACGCCGAGCGGCCCTCGCGCTTGGAGACGCCCTTGAGGCCCTTGACGCGCAAGACGTCGACAGCCTTGTCCAGGTCGCCTTCCGCCTCGTCAAGCGCCTTCTTCACGTCGAGCATGCCAGCGCCCGTGCGCTCACGCAGGGCCTGGATGTCGGCAACTGTGTAGTTCGCCATATCGTTCCTTACTTGGTGTCGGCAGGCGCCGCGTCGTCTGCGGCGGCCGTGCTAGTCGTCTTCTTTGCGGCCGGCTTGGCAGCGGGCTTCTTGGCAGCGGGCTTGCTCTCCGCGGGCACCGCGTCTGCAGGCGCTTCGTGAGCAGGCGCTTCCGCTACAGCCTTCTTGGCTGCGGGCTTCTTGGCGGCAGGCTTCTTGGCCGGCTTCTCCTCAGCGGAGGGAGCCTCGTCCTTGGCTTCCACTGGTGCTGCGGCCTCGTCCTTGGCCTCTTCTGCCGGAGCAGCGTCGTCCTTGGCATCGGCTGCGGGCGCTACTGCCGGAGCAGCGTCGTCCTTGGCGTCGGCTGCGGGCTTCTCGGCGCCGTCAAGCAGTTCCTGCTCCCACGCGGCGAGCGGCTCGATCTCGGCGGTCGGCTCGGCCTCGTCGCCTGACTTCGCGGCGTAGCGCTGCTTGATGCCTTCCGCGATGGCGTCCGAGATCACACGGGTGAGCAGGCCCACCGAGCGAATCGCGTCGTCGTTTCCGGGGATGCCGTACTGAACCGAGTCGGGGTCGCAGTTGGAGTCGAGGATCGCGACGATCGGGATCCCGAGCTTCTTGGCCTCGTCAATCGCGAGGTGCTCCTTGTTGGTGTCAACGATCCACACGACGGAGGGGGTCTTGCCCATGTCGCGGATGCCGTTGAGGACCTTCAACAGCTTGTCCTTCTCGCGGCGGAGAATGAGGAGTTCCTTCTTGGTGCGACCCGAGCCCGCGACGTCGTCAAAGTCGAGCTCTTCAAGTTCCTTGAGGCGTGCCACGCGCTTGCTGACCGTCTGGAAGTTGGTCAGCATGCCGCCGAGCCAGCGCTCGTTGACGTAGGGCATGCCCACGCGAGCGGCCTGCTCTGAGATGGTCGACTGCGCCTGACGCTTGGTCCCGACGAACAGCACGGTGCCGCCGTGGGCGACGGTCTCGCGCACGAACTCGTACGCGGCGTCGATCATCGCGAGCGACTGCTGCAGGTCAATGATGTAGTTACCGTTGCGCTCGGTAAGGATGAATCGCTTCATCTTGGGGTTCCAGCGGCTGGTCTGGTGTCCAAAGTGCACACCGGCGTCCAGCATTTCGCGCATCGTCACGACTGCCATGGCAGATCCTTATTCCGCGCGCTGCGTGCGCGCATGTGAGGGGGAACGGGCGAACCCGTTCCGGATTTTCGGTTGATGGCCGCCCTCGAGGGGCGGCCCCTAGCACCAACGCGGTTCAGCACCGGGTTTCCCCGGACCATCGCTGTCCCGGCGCCCTCCCTCATCGGATGAACGATGTGGGCGGGCGAATGGCGCGCGTCGTCACCTTCGTCATGAAGGTGCGCAACTATGGTAGCCGATGCGGACCCTCTTCGCGGTCGTGCCCAGTCCGCGCTCCCCGACTCTCTCCCCCACCGTGCCCTTGCGCTGCGGCCGCGTGCCATTCCGCGGGCCTGCAATGTCCACATGCGGACCCCGACCCCACGCCGAAAGCCCCTCGCTCTCATGGCGGCGGCGGCGTGCCTCGCGCTCCTGTCCGTCGCCCCCGCCCATGCGGCAGCGACAGTGGTGTGCGCCTCCCCTGTCGAGCCGCTTTCCGTCTCGCACCTCGCGTCGTTGCCTGCGCAGAACTGGCTGCCAGGTCACCGCGGGATCGATCTCGCGACATCGGTGGGGCGCACCGTGAACTCCCCCGCAGGTGGCGAGGTCACCTACGCGGGCATTGTCGTCAACCGGCCCGTGGTGTCGGTGCGACATACGGGGGGCTTCGTGTCGTCACTCGAACCTGTCGACGCGACGGTGCGCGTCGGAGACGTCGTGAACGTGGGTGAGGCCCTGGGAACAGTGTCGATCGCGGCCGGCCATTGCGCTCCCGCGACTTGCGTTCATTGGGGGCTGCGGCGTGATGGGCGTTACGTCAATCCGCTGGACTATCTACGCGGCTACGGACAAGTGCGGCTACTGCCGCTCGACGAGTGGGCCGAAAACGCTCCTTAGGAAAACGCCCCGGTTTGTTCAAGGCTTTCGCGAAGTTTCTTCACGGCGCCGGAGTGAATCTGGGACACCCGCGACTCTGTCACGCCGAGAATCTGGCCGATCTGGGCAAGCGTGAGGTTCTCGTAGTAGTAGAGCTGGAGCACTTGCTGCTCGCGGTCGCGCACACCCTGGACGGCGGTGGCCAGCAACGCGTGTGTCTCGCGCACCTCCACCGAGTTCCCCGCGCCCGGCACGGCTAGCGCCGCGACACTCTCAATCATGGTGGTGTCATCCCCCAAGCCAAACGAGTCCAGCGCGCCGATGTGGCTGAGCGCGACCTGAGCGCGCACTGTGCGCACCTCCGCTGTTGACCAGCCCAGCTCCCGCGCCACGTCTTCGTCAGTCACCTTGCGCAGAAGGTGCTGCTCGAGACTGCGAGTGGCGGTCTCCACAGCGCGCGCCTTCGTGCGCACCGAGCGGGGCACCCAATCGGCCGCGCGAAGCTCGTCGATGATGGAGCCGCGCACCCGGGTAGCCGCGTAGGTTTCGAACTTGAAACCCCTGCCCACCTCAAACTTATGGATCGCGTCGATCAGGCCGAACATTCCGTAGGAGACGAGGTCGGCGAGTTCCACCGAATCGGGCAGTCTGCCGATCATGCGGGTGGCGACCTGTGTCACGAGCGGCGCGTACTGCGTGATCAGGTGATCGCGAGCGTCGCGCTGCTGCTCCACCGTGCCGGTTGCGAGCATCTCCCAGGTGGCCGCAAGCAGCGTGGGCACGGGAACCGTGTCGAGTTCAGCTTCATACGTGGTCATGGTGTTTCCCCTCAGGCCCTCGGATGAGCAAGGTGATAGGCACTACGCAAACGATCAGCTGTCACGTGGGTATAGCGCTGCGTGGTCGTGAGCGACGCGTGGCCGAGCACCTCTTGCACCGTGCGCAGATCCGACCCCCCCTGCAGGAGGTGGGTCGCGGCCGTGTGGCGTAGCGCGTGGGGAGCGATGTCGGGAACGCCTGCAAGCCCGGCGAGCGTGTGGATCACGTCGCGCACCTGACGTTGGTCGATGCGTCCACCGCGTCGTCCGACGAACAGGGCACGGGCGTCGCTGGGGGCGCACACCCCGCGACCCAGGTCAAGCCAAGCGACGAGCGCGCGCATTGCTGGGATACCGAAGGGCACGACGCGTTCCTTGTCGCCCTTACCGACGACCCTGACGGTGAGCTCGGCCAAGTCGAGGTCCGCGACGTCAACGCCCGTGAGCTCTCCGACCCGGATGCCGGTCGCATAGAGCAGTTCGGCCATTGCCCAATCACGCAGGTCAAGGGGGTCCCCGCTGTCAGCACGCACCTGGGCGACGTCGAGCAGCAGGCTCATGTCATCCACTCCGAGAACCTCGGGAAGCGTGCTGGCGGGCCGGGCCGAGGCAAGACGCAGTGCTGGATTGTGGTCGATGAGGCCGGTTCGATGCGCCCAAGCGAAGAACGTGCGGATGGCCGCGCCTCGCCTCGCTAGGGTGCTCCTGCTCTTGCCGTCTTCCGCCATGTGAGCGAGCCACGAGCGAATGTCGGCAAGTTGAACGCCACCCCACGTCGAGTCGTCGTCCAATTCGAGGTGATGTGCGAGGTCGTCCAGATCACCGAGGTAGGCCCGGATCGTGTGGGTCGAGGCGCCGTAGCCATGGCGCAGGGCAGCGGCGTACCGCTCCCTCACCGTGCCCGCATCGGCTGCCATGGCCCAACTCTGGCACTGTCACTCCCGCCAAATCAACCCCGTGAGTAACATTTGTCACATCAGTCACCGTATTTTGTGACCTTTTGCACCATTTTCACCCCTTTCTCTTGGCTGTTGGGGCCGGGGTTCGACGCCAACCCGAGCGGTATCGCTCCACCAGGTTGGCGGATTCAAGTGCGCCGAGCGCGGCCCGCGCCTCGTCAAGGGAGAGCCCTGCGGCGGCCGCCGCGGCCTCCACGGCCTTGTCTCTTCGGTTCAGCACGTCGAACATCTTTCGCTCTCCAAGCGAGCCGAAGTCGACTCGAAATTGGCCTTGCCGGTCCTCCAGTTCAAAGTGGTCCGGCGTGGCACGCGCCTCCGTCAGCGGAGCCGCAAGCTCAAGCACCTCGTCGGCGCCCGTCACAAGGACGGCCGCGCCATCCCTCACCAAGGCGTGGCAACCCGCAGACGATGCGGAGGTGACTGGCCCGGGCACCGCGCCGACGGGCCTCAGGAGTTCGGCGGCGTGGCGCGCAGTGCTCAGCGCCCCAGACCGTGCCGCGGCCTCGACCACCACTGTCGCGCTCGCGCAGGCGATCAGCCTGTTGCGGCTCAGGAATCGCGACCGGTGCGGCGCGAATCCGGGTGGCACCTCGCTCACCACTGCCCCCGAGGACGCGATCCTCTTCAGGAGATCGTCGTTGCCGACGGGGTACAGACGGTCAACGCCTCCCGCCATCACGGCGATGGTGACCGCGTCGTTGGCGAGGGCCGCTCGATGGGCGGCCGCGTCGATGCCATAGGCGCCTCCAGAGATCACGGCACGACCCGCTACCGACACGCCATGTGCAATGTCGCCCGCGATGTGTGCGCCGTACGAGGTCGCCGAGCGAGAGCCGACGACCGCCACCGAGGCGGCCCACAGTGAGTCCAGGTCCTCGGCTCCGCGCACATACAGCGCGAACGGTTGCGCGTGCGCAAGGTCTTGCATGACGCGGGGCCAGCCCGGGTCCTGTCGGGTCACGACCCGCCCCCCGACGGCGTGGGTCCGCCGCTCGTGTGGCTCGTCGGTCCGATCGAGCCGTGCTGCCCACCGTTCATGCGCCCGCGCGGCCGCTCTCGCCAGGTCGGGACCGCTGGTCTCAGCCAACTTTGCAGCCACGTGCGCCAGGCGGTCGCGGCCGCCGATCACCCAGTCGAGCGCAGCATTGGCGCCCAGCGAATCGACCAGAGCACCGGCCACCAGGTCGGCGGGCTCTGCGAGCGCGCTCCACGCGATCAAGGCGTCTCGCTCATCCCGACTCATTGCACGCCGTCCCTGGATCGCAGCATCATCGCCCGTGCCACGTGGTCGCTCGTCGGCGCCGCGACCGCGTCAAGGTCGGCGAGCGTCCACGCCACGCGCAGCGCGCGGTCGGCTCCCCGCGCCGAGAGTCGGCCGCGTTCCATCGCCGCATGAGCGACCGACGCCGCCGACCGCGGGGTGTTGTCCCTTAGCCATCGGCTCGGTACCTGCGCGCTGGCCGTCCACGGGAGGTCAGCCCACCGCCGTCGAGCCCTGTCGCGAGCCTGTCCCACGCGTTGCGCGACGGACGCGGAACTCTCCCCGGGCGCCGCCTGCGCTCGCCGTACCGGCAAGACGTCGACTTGCAGGTCGATGCGGTCGAGGAGGGGGCCGCTGAGTCTCGCGAAGTACCGCCGCCGCGCCATCGGGGTGCAGGTGCAGTCGCCGCCACGGCCAAAGTAGTGACCGCACGGGCAGGGGTTGGCCGCAAGTACCAACTGAAACCTCGCAGGGTATCGGGTCGCGCCGTAGGCCCGATGCAGCACGATCTCTCCGCTCTCGATCGGCTGCCGCAACGTCTGGAGGACTCCCATGGGGAACTCGGGCGCCTCATCAAGGAACAGCACTCCCCCATGAGCGCGGGAAATTGCTCCTGGTCGGGCCAGCCGGGCGCCTCCCCCCACGATCGCCGCAGCCGACGCGGAATGATGTGGCGCCTCGAAAGGGGGACGAGTGAGAAGCCCCGTCGAGGCGTCGAGCGTGCCAGCGATCGAATGGATCGACGTCGCCGCGAGCGCATCGGCCGGGGCCAGGTCCGGAAGGATCCCCGGCAGGCGTGAAGCGAGCATCGTCTTCCCCGCCCCCGGCGGCCCGACCATCAGCAAGTGGTGACCTCCCGCGGCCGCAACCTCGAGCGCCCAACGCGCCTCGGTCTGCCCGCGCACATCCGCGAGGTCCGCGACGGTTGCCTCCGAGACCGCTTCGGCAGGAGGTGTCGCCGACGGCCCCCGAGCGGTGGGCCGCGCGTCGTCACTGCCATAGAGGGCTGCCAGCTGTGCGAGCGAGTCCACTGCGGTGACCTCTGCACCTGGCACGAGTCCCGCCTCACCCGCGTTCGCCTGCGGAACCACCACGTGGGGGCAGCCCGCCTCCACGGCGGCAATCACGGAGGGAAGGATGCCACGCACGGGACGCACTTGACCGTCGAGGCCGAGTTCTCCAAGGTGCACCGCTCGCGCCGCGGACGCGGGGGCGATCATCCCTGCCGCCGCCATCACCGCCACGGCGATCGCCAGATCCGTGACCGACCCAGACTTGGGCAGCGACGCCGGAGACAAATTGACGGTGATGCGCCGCTGCGGCCAGGCTAGCGAGGACGACGCCACTGCGGCCCTGACGCGATCGCGCGCCTCGTGCAGGGAGGCATCGGGAAGCCCCACGAGAGTGAAGGCTGGCAGTGACGCCGCGAGGTGCGCCTCCACGTCAATGAGGTGGCCGCGCACCCCGGTCAACACCACGGATCGGGTGCGGCCGATCATGTGGCGCCACGCACGTACTCGAGCTGAGCTGCCCCCGCAGAAGGCAGGGTCACCGCCACCACGTCGATGCGCGCCTCGGTGAAGGTCCGATCCTGGGACGCGAGCCACGCGGCCAGCAACTTGCGAATCCGGGCGACCTTGACGGGGGTGACCGCCTCGAGGGGCGAGCCGAACGTCGCGGTGCGTCGCGTCTTGACCTCGACCGCGACGACGCAGTCGTGGTCGACAGCGACGATGTCGAGTTCTCCGAGGGCGCATCGCCAGTTGCGCTCGAGCACCTCCCAGCCGAGCGCGGCGAGCCGCTCCGCGACCACTCGCTCCCCGTACCGTCCCACCGCGTCCTTCGCCGCCATGCGCCACCTCCTCGCCCACGGTGGCGGAGCGGCGGTCGGGCGAGGAGACTCGGGGTTCGCGGCTGGGGAAAGGCGTGTGCCGGCCACCCTGGGCACGACGAGGCCCCCGGCAGTCGTCCCGCGCAACAGGCGCGACGGCCAACTCTCGGTCGGGACACTTGAGCGCTGGCAGTGTCAAGGACGCACCACGCGCGGCGGCAATATCTGGCGCGTCACTGGCCTGCGGCCCATTCTCCGGAACCGCGTCCTTCTGGGCGAGACGAAACTCGGTGAGGTCAAGTGGGAACCCGTCGTGGACGTCGAGACCTTCGACCGGCTCAACCGCATCTTCTCGGACCCTGCCCGTAGGACGACCATCTCCCCCGGTGTGAAGGGTGGCAGGTACTCCCTCGGCGGCGGCATCTGTGTCTGTGGCTTATGCGGAGCAAGCCTCACGAGCTACAAGCGAGGACCGGACCACAAGCAACGCGCCGGCGTGCGGTGCGCCAAGCACACTGGCGGTTGCGGTCACCCAACCGTGGACTACGAACGGCTGGAGTCCTATGTATTCGAAAGCGTCATCGCGGCACTCAAAGAGAACCCACGCTGGCAGCAAAGGACCGCTTAGCGCGAGCCGTCACACGACCGCGAGATCGCCCGGCTTGAAGGCGAGAAGTCCGAACTTGAGGAGCAGGGTCGCCGGGTTCGGTCAATGTTCGTGGAAGGGCTCATGTCAGAGCAAGAGATGCGCCAGCACGTCACGTGCATCAACGGAGAACTCGCGGCGGTCAGCGGCCGCATCGACTCGATACTCGGGACAACGGTCCTTAGCGCGGCGATGGCCGATGGTCTCGACTGGCGCTCCTGGAACGTCCCCCGACGGCGCAGTTCATCCGGCTGCTAGATGAGTGAGTCCTAATGGTCGTAGGCGATGAGGGAGCGTTTTTGGGGTGCTCCGATGAGCCAGTTGTGCCAGATTCCGGCGGCGAGGGCGAGTAGACGGCCGGCAACACGCGAGTAGACGCCA
>Ga0209347_1003552_pt1 | contig 17862 bp, 19 predicted proteins | sample AutmiccommuBRH23_FD_187382 | JGI IMG/M metagenome (GOLD analysis project Ga0209347, IMG submission 187382) | Deep subsurface microbial communities from Mt. Terri, Switzerland - Autotrophic microbial communities BRH/23 (SPAdes) (version 2) | ecosystem: Environmental > Aquatic > Deep subsurface >...
AATTTGTTGGCCTGCGACCATCCCGTAAGATCAAGGTTTATAATAGCCAGCTCGAGTCGCGCTTCGTAAAATACGTCCTGTATGAAGGGAGTAAAAAAGCGAAATTTCAGGAAAGATGAGTTGCAGCTAACAGTCCCCGGTCCGGTGCCATAATCCCCGTGTTTTCTTTAATCCTGCAGGCTAAGGTTCATCCGCCTCCGTATCCCGGGATTTTTTCACTTTGCGGTACAGGGGAATCAGGTATGTGATCGAATAATTATATCCCACCCCAAAATTGCTGCCTTCGGTGACCTTCCCGAAACCGGGGATCCAAAGATTAGGGAAATTATCGGCTTCCTTGTTCCCAAGAAGGAAACCAAGCCGCACGCTCCCGCCCAGGTAGATATTTGCAAATAACTCTGCCTTCATCCCGAAGACAAACTCCAGCCAGGAGGCGCTCAGGCCACTGAATTCCCCAAGTTCGCCGGTTCCTTCCTGCAGGTTATCAGGGTTCCAGTAGCGGTTGCTTTCAAAGATACGGTAACTGTTCAGGGTTTGACTGTGGGTGCTGAGGCCGTAACGGCCACCGATAAAAATAGTATTGTTCATTCCATACCAGTTCTCATAGGTATTGAAGTCTGCCCCCACCTTTAAGTAACTGCCCGAAGTAGCATAGGAATAGAGCACCGTTTGGTTGGGGTTATTTTCATTACCCAACTCTTCGCTACGCGCATTTTCCTCATTCCCCAGCTCGGCGGCTATATAGAGGTTTTGCGAAAGGCGGTAGTCACCTACAAGTTCAAATCCGCTGTAATCCTCACTCAGAAAGGTCCTTGCCAGCCTGCTCAGGTCTGCCCCGAACCGCAGGCCGTAAGGCTGGGTGTAAACCACACTGTCCGTTTCCACAGGATTGATGGTATCGTTTTGGGAGAAGCCCTTAAATGCCAGGAAAAAAATGATACAACTAATGAAAAATCTTGACATGGGCGCTTGATTGGTTCTGCACGTTCGGATTTTCTACACTCAGGTTTTGTACCCAGGGGCTGCTATCGGAAGGAAGCTCACCCGTTAAGTTTTCAAAGTTCATTACAAAACCGCAGGCCCTGGAAATAAAGACCTCCCTGGTCTCGTAATTAAACCTTAGCGTGTCTGCGTTGCCTGTTTCCTGCCCGTCTTCATCGGCGGAGTTCAGGATAAAAATAAAATCGGTGACAGAATCGCTGATTTTCAGGGGGATTCCAATAGAGTCGCGCGAACTACGGTCGTTAAAGGTATTTACTACTGTGTTCTGCCCCAGTCCGATTACTCTCAGGCCGGCAGCCGGCTTCAGTTCCGTAGTGTCGGTTATGTCATAAAACCGGATAACCAGCAATGGGGTATCCCCATCCACACAGATGTCATCTTTTTCACAGGCCCAGAAGTTCCACATCAACAGGATCATCAGGAGCATGGCTCTTAGAAAGGTCATTGTGCGTTTGTTAAGATTTGGGGTCAATTTCAATCCGTTCGGGCCTTTTTTCCAAAAGTACAACATTTTCAACATGGTGCGTCTGGGGGAACATATCTACCGGCTGAATCGCGCTAATACGGTATGCCTCCTGCATGAGCGCCAGATCCCTGGCCTGGGTGGCGCTGTTGCAGCTGACATAGACCACTTTTTCCGGGCCAGCCTCCAGGATTTGTGCCACTACGTCTTTGTGCATGCCCTCACGTGGGGGGTCTGTTATGATCACATCCGGCTTGCCATGGGTGGTTATAAATGCCGGATTGAAAAGCGATTTCATATCCCCGGCAAAGAAGGCCGCATTGTTAATTCCATTAATCCCGGCATTTACCCTGGCGGCCTGGATGGCATCGGGCACGGCATCTATTCCAATAACGCTGGCCGCCTTCCCGGCAATAAACTGTGCAATGGTACCTGTGCCCGTATAGAGGTCGTATACCACTTCCTGCCCGCTAAGCCCCGCAAACTCGCGGGTAACCTTATAAAGCTCATAAGCCTGCTCCGAATTGGTCTGATAGAAAGACTTGGCATGTACCCTGAAACGCAATCCTTCCATCTCCTCTACGATATATTCCTTTCCACTGAAACAATGTATTTCCTGGTCGTAGAGCGTATCGTTTGCCTTGGGATTGATAACATACAGCAGGGATGTTATTTCCGGGAAGCGGACAGCTATATGGTTCAAAAGCAATTCGCGCTTTTCCCTGTTGTCTTCATAAAATTGCAGGAGTACCATGATCTCCCCTGTAGAAGAGGTACGGATCATCAGGGTCCGCAGCTGTCCTTTATGCTGCCTGGGATTAAAAAAAGTCAGCCCATTGGCGGTAGCGAACTTTTTTATTTCCAGCCTGATGGCATTGGAGGGATCTGCCTGCAGATGGCACTTTTTAATATCGATAATTTTATCCCACATCCCCGGGATATGAAACCCCAGGGCATTTCGGTCTGTTATTTCATCTGTCCCCGAAAGCTCTTCCCTGGTCAGCCAGCGGTTGTCCGAAAAGGAAAATTCCAGCTTATTCCTGTAAAAATATTCTTTGTGGCTCCCGATTATAGGGGAGATTTCAGGAATATCAAGGTGGCCTATCCGTTTTAAATTATCGGCAACCTCCTGTTGTTTAAATTCCAGTTGGTACCTGTAAGCCATATCCTGCCATTTACATCCCCCACATACCCCAAAATGCTCGCATACAGGGCTGGTGCGTTTATCGGAATATGTGTGCACCCTGGTTACCACCCCTTCAAAAAAAGCCTTTCGCTTCCTGGTGGTCAACACGTCTACCACATCGCCAGGCACCGCATTCGAAATGAATATGACCCTTCCGTCTGGCGCCATGCCAATCGATTTGCCCCTGGCCCCGGCCCTCAGCACTTCCACCTTTTCGAAACTCAGCCTGTTGTTCTTTTTTCGCATGCGGCAAATGTACTAATCACAGTTGATTTGGCAGGGATATTTCCTGTTTTATACAGCTACGGCCAGGCATTGGGAATGATCACCTTAAATGGCCCTGTGCCTTTAAATATAAGCGGGACAGGTATTTTTTTCCTGAATTATTTCCTACTTTTACAGCACTGCATTGGATGATTTCTCTCCCTAAGAAGGAATGGTTTAAGTTGGATACAAAATACTATCAAGATGGCTGTATCGGATCAAATTTCTTCGGCTGATGCCATGGCACTGGAAGACAAGTACGGTGCCCATAACTACCATCCGCTACCCGTGGTGCTGAACAGGGGAGAAGGCGTATATGTCTGGGATGTGGAGGGAAAAAAATACTATGATTTCCTCTCGGCTTATTCTGCCGTCAACCAGGGACATTGCCACCCGCGGATTGTGGATGCCCTTACCGCCCAGGCCAGGACCCTTACCCTTACTTCCCGGGCCTTCTACAATGATATGCTGGGAAAATTTGAGAAGTATGTGGCGGAGACTTTTAAGTTCGACAAAGTCCTCCCCATGAACACCGGGGCTGAAGCCGTGGAGACTGCCATCAAAATTTGCCGCAAATGGGGCTATGAGAAAAAAGGGATCAGGGAGGGCGATGCCCTGATTGTTGTTTGTGAGAAAAATTTTCACGGGCGTACCACGACTATTATTTCTTTCTCCAGCGACCCGGTCGCAAAAAAGAATTTCGGGCCGTTTACCGGGGGTTTTGTGCAAATTCCCTATGATGATACCGCTGCCCTGGAAAAGGTCTTGCAGCAACATAAAAATGTGGCCGGATTCCTGGTTGAACCCATACAGGGGGAAGCAGGGGTATATGTACCTTCAGACGATTACCTTGCAAAGGCCAAAGCGCTCTGTGAAGCACATAATGTTTTATTTATAGCAGACGAAATCCAGACCGGGATTGCCCGTAGCGGGAAATTGCTGGCCAGTTGCGGCAATTGCAACTGCGCAGAGAGGCATTGCAGCGGCGACCCGGAGGTTAAACCGGATATCCTTATCCTTGGCAAAGCCCTGTCCGGGGGCGCTTACCCTGTTTCGGCCGTATTGGCCAACGAGGACATCATGGAGGTTATCCATCCCGGGACCCATGGAAGTACGTTCGGGGGTAACCCTGTGGCCGCCGCGGTCGGGATCGCTGCCCTCGATGTAATCCGAGAAGAGAAACTCGCAGCAAATGCATTCCGGCTCGGAGAGCTCTTCCGGAAGGAAATGAAAGCCTTTGCTTCCGGTTCTTCGGTAGTGAGTGAAGTACGTGGAAAGGGCCTTTTGAATGCCATTGTCATCAATGATTCGCCAGACAGTTCAACAGCCTGGGAAATCTGTATCGACATGAAGGAAAACGGGTTGCTTGCAAAACCCACCCACGGAAATATTATCCGATTTGCCCCGCCTCTGGTAATGACCGAAGAACAATTGAAGGAATGTATCTCCATTATTTCGGCGAGCCTCAGGAAATTCGAGGAAATATTGGCCCATTAAGGCAAGCTTTCCTTATACCGCATAAAAAAACCGCAACCTTCAGGCTGCGGTTTTTGTTTATCTGAAAGGTTCCTTTAAGAACGTATTTCCTTGATCCTGGCTTTTTTACCTGTAAGGCCACGGAAATAGAAGATACGCGACCTGCGTACTTTTCCTTTCTTATTGACTTCAATTTTCTGAAGTGCGGGCATATTTATCGGAAAAATACGTTCCACGCCCACTGTACCCGACATTTTACGGATTGTAAAGGTTTCGGTGGCCCCGGAGCCCCTCCTTTGGATAACCACCCCCCTGAAGAACTGGGTACGGGTTTTTTCACCTTCCTTGATTTCGTAATAGACGGTAATGGTGTCACCGGCTGAGAACTCGGGAAAATCTTTTTTTGGAACAAATTCGTTTTCAACAAATTTTAATAGGGATTCCATCGCGCAATTGAATATTTAAAGGTTTGTCAAAACCAACATTCACGGACCTCGCCAGCGGTTGATTTTAATCGACTGCAAAATTAAGTAATATTTGATGATACACAAGTAAAAAATGGGATTTTAGGAAGAAACGCCCTTTAGAAAGCCCCTGTTGTTACTTCTTCCTTAACCCCTGTATCATTTAAGCAGGTTGGGACGGAGTTGTTCGGTCCTGGCCTGAGCCTGGGCTTCCCGCCATTTTTCTATTTCGGGAAAATCCCCGCTTAACAGGATTTCCGGAACCTGCAAACCCTTATATTCCCTTGGCCTCGTATAGACGGGCGGGGCCAGGAGGTTGTCCTGGAAAGAATCGGTAAGGGCAGAGGTCTCGTCGTTAAGCACCCCGGGCAGCAACCGGATGACGGTATCACAAAGTACGGCAGCGGCCAGTTCCCCACCAGACAGTACGTAGTCGCCTATAGAAATCTCGCGGGTAATAAGGCTGTCCCTTACCCTTTGGTCCACCCCCTTATAATGCCCGCACAGGATAATGATGTTTTTTAAGAGCGACAGGCTGTTGGCCGTTTTCTGGGTGAGGGTTTCCCCGTCCGGACTCATGTAAATGACCTCATCGTAATTACGCTCTGCCTTAAGAGCCGAGATACATCTGTCTATTGGTTCTATCATCAGTACCATACCGGCCCCGCCTCCAAACTGGTAATCGTCTACCTGCCGGTATTTGTTGTCGGTATAATCCCTGAGATTGTGGAGATGGATTTCCGCAAGGCCTTTCTCCAACGCCCTTTTAAGGATGGAGTCGTTAAAGGGGCTTTCGAGGAGCCCCGGCAAAACGGTAATGATGTCAATTCGCATGTCGCTATTCGCTAAAATCCCGGAATATTTGTTAGCCGGCCATCCAAAAGTAGTGAAAACAGTGCGAATCCTTTACCCATCCCAAACGCTCGTACAGATGCCGGGCAGGATTGTCGACGGCAGTTTCGAGTGCAAGGCCCTTGTACCGTTTTTCCCTGCAGCAGGCCTGGGCTTTTTTAAGCAGTTGGGCGCCAATGCCCAGCGATCTGTACTGGCTTGCGACATAAAGGTCGTTCAGGATGAATACCGCCTGAAGGCTAACCGAGGAGAAGCTTTTAAAGAGCTGGGTAAACCCGGCAGGCTCTCCTTCATGATAGGCCAAAAAGACAATGGATTCCTTTAACTTCATTCTCTCCCGGAGGAATCTTTCGGCTGCGGCCAGGTCCGAATCCTGCTTGTAGAAAATCCGGTACTGGTCGAACAGGGGGATAAGTCCCGGAAGGTGTTCTTCTGTAGCCTGGATAATCCGGGTCATGGGTAAAAGGAAGCCCTGCGGCTTTATTTCTGTTTATTTGGACTTGCGGTATTTATTGATTTCGTCCTGCAGCTGCCTGCTAATGCGTTGCTCCCGTTCCAATGCCCTCCTCCTGTGGTCTTCATACTCTGTTTCCAGATCTGCAAGATTCGCTTTGGCTTCCTGGGTGAGGTAATTACTGCGCCTGAATCTGTATACAAACAGCAATAACAGCAGCAAAAGCCCCAGAATGATCGTCCATAATATGAAATTATAGGTACCCTTGCTAACCGGGATGCCAAGGAACGACATACTGTCTTTCTCCTCGGTTACTTCAGTGAGGTTATCCGTGGTTTCCTTCAGCTGTTCGTTAAGCGAGCTAATGGTGGCCTCATGGCTGGCAATGGTAGCTTTAAGCTGGGCGGCCATGCTGCTTGAAGCATTGATGCTATCCAGCACATTGTCCCTTAATTTATCGAGGCTTACGGCCCGGACCACCTCATATCGCCTTCCCTCGGAATTATAATTGCCGGAACTTTTATATAAATATTCAAACTGATTTTCGATGGTGCCCCCTTCCAAGGACAGGTCTTCTTCTTCCTGCTGGCCGTAATGCAGTTGGAACGACAGCAAGGCCAATAGTATAGTAAGCAATCCTAACCTTTTAGTGTTCATGTAGTTAATACTTAAAATTAGTAATGAGATTCAGAGATAGAACTAAGGTAGTTCAATAATATCAATTAATAAAAACAAATCGGCCCCAGACTGAACAGCAGCGGCCCGTATTTTACAACGGCATATTTTCCAATTTGGTATGGCCGATTAATAATAGGTGAACCGCCGCACCTTGGCGATATACTTTGCAAGGCGAATTACCTGATGCGAATAGCCGTATTCGTTGTCATACCAGACATACAAAACAATGTTTTTTCCATTGGGCGCTACAATGGTCGCATTACTGTCATAAACCGCCGGGGCGGAGGTGCCAATAATATCTGAGGAGACCAGTTCATTGCTGAGGGAATACTTTATTTGCTCCACCAGGTCGCCTTCGAGGGCATATTTCTTAATGATGGTATTGATGCTCTCCTTGGTGGTCCGGGTTTTTATCTGGAGGTTCAGGATGGCCAGGGAACCGTTTGGCACCGGGACCCGGATGGCATTGGACGTAAGTTTTCCTTCCAGGGAAGGGAGGGCTTTGGAGACTGCTTCTCCCGCGCCTGTTTCCGTTATCACCATGTTCAGGGCGGCAGCCCTGCCACGCCTGTATTTTCCGTGCATGTTGTCTACCAGGTTCTGGTCGTTGGTATAGGCGTGAATGGTTTCAAGGTGCCCTTTGCTTATCCCCAGGGAATCCTCTACCACTTTAAGGATTGGAGTGATGGCATTGGTAGTACAGGAGGCTGCCGAAAAAATATCGATGCTGTCCGGGTCAAAATCCTTTTGGTTTACCCCATGAACAATATTCGGAACACCTTTCCCTGGGGCAGTAAGCAAGACCTTGCTAACCCCTCCCGATTCCAGGTGCCTGCCCAGGGAGGCCTTATCCCTGTAAGCCCCCGAATTATCGATTACAAGGGCATTGTCTATCCCGTATTTCCGGTAATCTATTTCATTTGGCGCGGAGGCACTGATCATATGAACGGTTGTGCCATTTATTACAAGTGCCTGTTGGCTGAAATCGGCCTCCACCGTCCCGCTGAACTGGCCGTGTACCGAATCCGTCCTCAGCAAGGTCGCCCTCTTTTGCAGGATTTCCTCATTGGTTTCACCGCGGGTCACGATGGCCCTCAGCCGTAACTGGTTACCTTTCCCCGTTTTAGCCATCAACTCCCTGGCCAGGAGGCGGCCAATTCGCCCGAAACCATAGAGGATGACATCCTTGGGCTGAATTTCCCGGCTGCTGCTGGCACCTTTCAGCTTATCAATTACAAAGGCTTTTACGTCCTGGTAATTCTCCTGGGTATCTGAGTGATACTCATAGGTGAGTTTGCCGATATCGAGTTTTGAAGGAGGGAGTGAGATATCGTTGATCGCCCTCAATATCTCCACGGAATCGAAAATCGAAATTGGTTTCTGGACAAATTCGCCTGCATACTCGTGCAGGTTTATAATATCGCTGACATTTTTATCTATAATCTGGTTCTTGAAGAGGACTACTTCTATGGACTTGTCATACCAGAGATCACTTATGATCTTTATGAATTCGGTAGTGGCTTTGCGCCGGTCGGCCTGGAAAGCCAGTTCCTTCTCATAAGATTTCAGGGTGTTCATGATGCTGAATTTTTCAATACAAAAGTAGATATTTCAAAGGTTTTCGACCAAGATATAAGGTATAAAAAAAGCACCCTTTCGGGTGCCTGTTTTATGTAGCCGGGAAGGTTTACTGGAAAATTAGCCGCTCTTTTTCCCCGTCTTCGTTGATCATTGTTATACTGGTCTTGCCGTACCTGGAAATACTGCCAAAAAGAATCCTGGCGTCTTCTATATCGTTAACTTCCTTATCATCAACGGCAACGATAACCTTCCCTTCAAGGCCATAACCCCTGTATGTTTCCGGAACCCCTACAATTTTTACCCCTTTGTCTGTCCTGAATTTTTTCCTTTCATCCTTGGAGAGGTTTTTAACCTTAAGGCCCATAACAGGTATTACAAGCGATTGACGTTCTTTAAGTTCCACATTGGCAACGAGGGTTTCTCCGTCCCTTTCATAAGTAACCTTGATGACATCACCAGGCCTTTTTGTGGAAACATATCCTGTGAGGTCTGCAAATTTCCTTACCTGTATATCATCAACTTTTTTAATGATATCCCCGTGGCGGAGTTCTGCCTGTTCTGCACCGGAATCTTCTTCAATGCCATCAATATATACCCCTTCTATTTCATTAATCCCCTGTTCCAGGGCGTAAGGGGTGCTCAGCCTTGGCGAAGTTATTCCAAGGATACCTTTTTGTACGTTCCCGTATTCCATAATATCTTCCACCACCTTCTTGGCTATGTTGCTGGGAACCGCGAAGGAATAACCCACATAAGAGCCGGTTTGCGATGTAATGGCGGTGTTGATACCAATCAGGTCACCGTTGGTGTTTACCAGGGCGCCGCCGCTGTTGCCGGGATTCACTGCCGCATCGGTTTGTATAAAAGACTGGTTCCTGCCAAGGTCCCGGGCTTTTGCGCTCACTATCCCGGCCGTGACCGTGGAGGTAAGGTTAAAAGGGTTCCCTACAGCCAGGACCCACTCCCCGATTTTGGTATTGTCTGAGTCCCCGAAAGCCAGGTACGGCAATTGGCCATCGGCCTCTATTTTGATAAGGGCTATATCCGAGTTGGGGTCTGTACCGATAATTTCGGCTTCATAGGTCTTATTATTGTTCAGGGTAACATTTATCTCATTGGCCTTGGCTATGACATGGTTGTTGGTTACAATATAACCGTCTGGGGAAATAATCACCCCCGAGCCGGTTCCTACCTGGGAGCGTTGCCTGCCTTCCGAACCATAGAAAAAATCCATAAAGCTTCCCGGTTGGCTCAGGGCTACGTTTTTTACGTGAACCACCGAATTCACCGTTTTCTCGGCAGCTATGGTAAAATCAACTTCGTTAACCCCGGCCCCGTTATAGGTTACCGGAGTGGTACTGGTTGTAAAGTAGGGAAATTCGGAATTTTCCGTGGCCATCTCTACGGTTGGCTGTTCTATGAAAATTTTGTAGGCCCCAAGGGTTACGGCGCCTGAAAACACCGATACAATAAATAAACCTGCTAGTCGCTTCATATGTATAATTTTGTGCTGTTAATAGTAAAATTAAGAGTTTTTAAATGCGGTAAAATCAGTTTAACGCCTTTTTAACTGCTCCACTTTCCATGAATAATGTCCTATCTTTGCGCCACATACAACATATGGAAATCGAATTCTTCAAATACCAGGGCACCGGCAACGACTTTATCATGGTTGATAACCGCCGGGATACATTCCCCAAAAAGGATACCAAACTTGTTGCCAGGCTATGTAACCGCCGATTTGGCATTGGTGCCGACGGGCTGATCCTTCTTGAGGATGACAGTTCGGCAGACTTTAATATGGTTTATTATAATGCCGATGGCCGCCAGGGGAGCCTTTGCGGGAATGGTGGCCGTTGCATAGTGGCCTTTGCCAGGTTCCTGGGAATTATTGGTGATACGACCAGTTTTATGGCCGTAGATGGAGTGCATACCGCTACCATTGAAGGGGACACAGTGAGCCTGAAAATGAACGATGTTGCGGTAATAAGGGAAAAACCGCACTACCTGTTCCTCGATACGGGTTCTCCTCATCATGTACAACTGGTACAGGGCCTTGAACAAATGCAGGTAAAGGAAGAAGGGGAACGATTGCGGTATGGCCTTTACGGCAGGAAGGGCAGCAATATCAATTTCGTGGAAGCGGTATCGAAAACGGTATTCTCCGTGCGCACCTATGAGAGGGGAGTGGAAGATGAAACCCTGTCCTGCGGCACAGGGGTTACCGCCGTGGCCCTGGCCATGTACCACCAGGGGAAAACGGACAAAACCAAGGTAACCATAAAGACAAGGGGCGGACAATTACAGGTCATGTTCGAGCCCAGGGACGGTACCTACAGAAACATCTACCTGAAAGGGCCGGCCTTGCAGGTATTCAAAGGCATAATCCCATGCTGAGCCTCAAAGGCCAGCATATAAGCCTGAGGGCCCTGGAACCTTCAGACCTGGAGTTTCTCTACGAACTGGAGAATAACCCTGGCGTGTGGGAGATTAGCGGGACTACCGCGCCCTACTCCAGACATACCCTGCAGAAGTACCTGGAGAATGCCCACAGGGATATCTATGAGGTTAAACAACTTAGGCTCACCATTGAAGGCAGTTCGTCGCGGCCGCTGGGGTTCATAGACCTTTTTGATTTTGACCCCAGGCACAGGCGTGCCGGATTGGGGATTGTCATCCTCCATGAGAACGACCGGAATAAAGGCCTGGGCTCCGAGGCCATAAGGCTGGTGAGCGATTACGCCTTTACTGCCTTGGACCTGCACCAGATCTACGCACATGTGCTGGAAGACAATGCCGCCAGCATACGGCTGTTTCGCAAACTCGGTTTTGAAGCTACCGGCATGCGTAAAGATTGGATCCTGGCAGGCAATAGCTTTAAGAACGAGATTTTGTTTCAAAAGATCAGGGACTGATGTATATAAGGAGAATCCTGTGGATAGTTGCACTAATGGGCCTTCTGGCTGCAGGTGGATTTGCCTACTATGTTTATAACGCCCTCTTTGCACCTAATACCAAAATACAACAAGACGTTGCCTATCTGTATATCCCAACCGGGGCCTCATTTGAGGAGGTAGCCGCAAGGCTGGAACCGCTGTTGGAAGACATGTCGACCTTCAGGGCGGTCGCAAGGAGAAAAAAATACCCTTCCAATATCCGGCCCGGCAAATATGCCGTCCGGAGTGGAATGAACAACAACGAAATCATCAATACGCTGCGCAGCGCTAATTTACCGGTTAATGTATCTTTCAACAACCAGGAATCCTTGCCAGATCTGGCCGGAAGGATCGCATCGCAACTGGAGGCAGATAGCCTGTCCCTGCTTCGGGCCCTGGGTGATACCACCTATCTCCGGGCCTATGGTTTGGATCAGCAGGCCGCAATCGCCCTTTACCTCCCCAATACCTATGAGTTTTTCTGGAATACTTCCGCCGAAGGCTTCCGGGATAGGATGCTGACGGAATATGACCGATTCTGGGATGACACACGCCGGGCCAAGGCTGATGCCCTTGGGCTCAGTCCGCTGCAGGTAATTACCCTCGCCTCGGTGGTACAGAAGGAAACGGCAATGGCGGAGGAGCGCCCCAGGGTCGCCGGGCTTTATCTCAACCGCCTGCGTAAAAATATGTTGCTGCAGGCCGACCCTACTGTTATCTATGCCATTAAGCACCAGACAGGCAACTTTGATACCATTATAAAGCGGGTGCTTTACAGGGACCTGGAAATGGATTCCCCCTTTAATACCTATAAGTTTGCAGGGCTGCCGCCCGGACCTATAACCATGCCCGATATTTCGTCTATTGAGGCTGTCCTGAATCCCGAAAAGCACAATTATTACTATATGGTGGCCGACGTCGAAAATTTTGGTTTTCACCTGTTTGCCGAATCCCTCACGCAACACAACAGGAATAAGGCGCAATATATCCGATGGATCAACGAACAAAGGATAAATCGCTAAACCCATTTGTCCATAAATTCCTACTTTTTACCTAAAAAGCACCCCTTTTTAGTTATTTTTAGCATTTTTTGAAAAATTGGCGTCTATCTTTACCCCGTGAAATTTAAGCAGCCTGTGCAGACAGGCATGAGTCTTAAGAAATCAGTTTTTGATGAGAAAGTGGATAAGCATACTTTGTCCCCTTATCATGATCTTTATTTTCACGAGTTTTGGTGTAGATGCCGAACCGGAGGTTTTCGTTCCCGAAAACCTGAAGATAAAGGAACCTACTGCGGTGACGTTTCCCAAAGACGAAACCGGTATGAGCACTCAACGCACAGTTCCTCCCTTCCTGGGAAGTGCGTACAATGGATTCAAGGAAGCTCTCGCCTTTAAGGAATCCCAAGGCAATTATTTCAGGATTAATACATTAGGTTATCTGGGGAAGTATCAGTTCGGGATTAGCACCCTGCAATTGATGGGCGTTTATAATGCTTCCCAGTTCCTTAAGGATCCCTTGCTGCAGGAGAAGGCCTTCCACGCCAATATCGCCCGGAATAAATGGATTCTCCGCAAGGATATTGAAAGGTTTGTGGGGAAACGCATCCGCGGCATCGAAGTTACGGAATCGGGTATCCTTGCTGCCGCCCACCTGGCTGGTGCAGGCAATGTTAAGAAGTATTTACGTTCCTACGGGGCCAATGATGTGGAAGATGCCTATGGAACCAGCATATCCGAATACCTGGAGAAATTTTCCGGTTACGACCTTTCCAAGGTCTATGCCCTCCGGAACGCCAGGGTTTAAACCATTTTGACAGTATTATTTTTGACCCCGGGTACATCCCGGGGTTTTTCTTTATCAGCCTGGCCGGATCAGGCGTGTAGTATAAAAACTGCCGGTCTTTTGTGCAGTTCGGGCAGCGCGCTTTCTTTCCATTCGCCCACCGTTCTGGTAGCGATTAATTCGGATGAGAGTGTCAGATCGCAGGCAACGCAAAGGCGGGTATGGGCCGACAGGCTTTTAAGCAAATCGGAGAGCAGGCTGTCGTTCCGGTAGGGGGTCTCGATAAAAATCTGTGATTGCCCTGATTCTTTAGAGACCTTCTCAAAGCGTTTTATGGTTTTTCTGCGTTCGGCCGGTTCTATAGGGAGGTAGCCGTTGAAGGCGAACATCTGCCCGTTCATCCCGCTCGCCATCAGGGCGAGGATTATGGCAGACGGCCCTACCAGCGGGATCACACGGATATTTTCCCGGTGGGCCATCCGTACTACTTCGGCACCGGGGTCTGCAATTGCCGGGCAGCCTGCATCAGACAAAATGGCCATATGATGGCCTTCCAGACAGGGGTTGAGCAGGGAAGCGATGCGCTCGGGCTCCGTATATTTGTTCAGGGTCTGCAACTCCAGTGCGGGCTGGGATTTCCTGGGGCTGATTTTTTTAATAAACCGCCGGGCCGATTTTTCGTTTTCAACGATATAGTGGTTGATCCGTTCTATGGCACCCTTGATGGAAATCGGAAGTACTTCGAGCGGTTCATTGTCCCCCAGGGTGGTGGGGATAAGATACAGGTTTCCGTAGGGAGGCCTATTATTGTTCATTCCCCTTGATTTTCTGATAATTTAAGGCTGATGACTTCACAGGCGTCCCCGATCAGCCTGAATACATGTTCAAAGCCCTGAGGCCCGCCGTAGTAGGGGTCCGGAACTTCCATGATGTGGGGCGCGCTTTCTTCCAACAGCAGCCTTACTTTTTGCCGGGCTGCCTGCGATGGGGCCAGTTCCAGGATGTCGTTCAGGTTCTCCCGGTCCATGGCGTAGATGAGGTCGAAATCATTAAAATCTTCTGCCTGGAACATCCTGCAGCGTTGCCCGCTGATATCGATACCGTATTTCCCCGCCACTGCAATGGAACGCTCGTCGGGCTTTTTCCCTATATGATAGCCTGCGGTTCCCGCGGAATCCACTTCCACCTGTTCAGGATCCACTTTCGATTTCAGGATGCCTTCGGCCAGGGGAGACCTGCAGATGTTCCCCAGGCAAACCATCAGAATCCTGGTTTTTTTATGCATCATGGCGATAATTCACTCAGCCCGGACTGGTTTTAAAACCCCTTACCGGCCTGAAACGGCCTTTTACAATTGTGTTATTTCCGGGGGGAAATCTTACAGCATCAAGGTTTCCCTGGGATCTGGTAATCTATGAAAATTTTTTGGTAAGGTCTTCGATATATTTTCGAAACTGTTTGTCGGTTTCTGCAAGGTTGTCAACAGTTTTACAGGCATGGAGTACCGTAGCGTGGTCTCTTTTCCCGATCTGGGAGCCAATACTGGCCAGGGAAGCTTTGGTAAACTTCTTGGCAAAGAACATGGCAAGCTGCCTGGCCTGCACGATATGGCGTTTTCGGGTCTTGGACTGCAGGGTGGCCACATCCATTTCGAAATAATCCGAAACCACTTTCTGGATATAGTCAATGGATACTTCCCTTTTTGTATTCTTTACAAATTTTTCCACCACCTCCTGCGCCAGTTCCAGGGTAACTTCTTTTTTGTTGAAGGACGACTGGGCAATAAGGGAAATGATAGCACCCTCCAGTTCCCGGATGTTAGACTTGATATGTTTTGCCACATAGTCTATGATATCATCGTCCATTTCCACGCCATCCCTGTAAAGTTTATTTTTCAGGATGGAGATCCGGGTTTCGTAATCGGGGTTCTGCAATTCGGCAGACAGGCCCCACTTGAAGCGGGAAAGCAGCCTTTGCTCAATATCCTGCATGTCGACCGGGGCTTTGTCTGAGGTAAGGATTACCTGTTTGCCATTCTGGTGCAGATGGTTGAATATATGGAAGAAGACGTCCTGTGTGCCCGATTTTCCCGAAAGGAACTGGACATCGTCTATGATAAGCACATCAATAAGCTGGTAGAAATGGATGAAGTCGTTCCTGGTATTTTTCTTAACCGATTCTATGTATTGCTGGGTGAATTTTTCCGCCGAAATGTAGAGCACGGTGCGTTCGGGATACTTATCTTTTATTTCGACCCCTATGGCATGGGCCAGGTGGGTCTTTCCAAGGCCCACACCGCCAAAAACAAGCAGTGGATTAAACGAAGTTCCCCCTGGTTTGTTGGCAACGGCCATCCCTGCCGAACGGGCAAGGCGGTTGGAATCCCCTTCGAGAAAATTATCGAAATTATAACCCGGGTTCAGCTGGGATTCTATCTTGATGTTACGGATCCCCGGGATAACGAAGGGATTCTTGAGTTCGGGGTTCTTGGATTTGATGGGGACGTCCATTTCCTGCGGGGAAACCTGCCCCCTGTTGGCACTGGGTATCTGCTCCGTGAAGGGTTCGCGGTTCCCGTAGGTGTTCTCCATTTTAATGATATACACCAATTTTGCCTGCTCGCCCAGTTCTTTTGTGAGCGCTACTTTGAGCAGCTTTACATAGTGCTCCTCAAGCCATTCGTAAAAAAATTTACTGGGTACCTGTATGCTGAGCGAACTATCGGATAACTTTACCGGCTTAATGGGTTCGAACCAAGTTTTGAATGCCTGCGGTTGGATATTATCTTGGATAAAATCCAAGCAATTGTTCCAAACGGAAATAGCAGTAACACTCATTTTAAGGTAAATCTTATTTCTTGGTTAGTGACCTAAGCTAGTTGGTTGAAAAAGGCCATGGGTGAAGCCTTCAAAAGTGAGACAAATATGTGAACAAAAAATCTAAAAAAAAAATCATACAGTGTTGATTTTTCTCTTTTTTTTTCGCATGTTCGGACGATGTCAGGTGCCACCATTTAAATATAAAGTTTTTAGCTCAAATAACTTGGATTTTAACAAAATATCTTTCCGGATTCGCTACTCAGAAACAGACCAAATGGGCGTTGTCTACCACGGGAATTATGCGCAATATCTGGAGATGGGAAGGGTAGAGTGGTTGAGGTCATTCGGGATTTCCTACAAGAGCATGGAAGAAAACGGTATCATGCTACCCGTAATTTCCCTAAAGCTTGATTTTAAGAAACCGGCGGTTTACGACGACCTCATTACCGTTGCTACCAGGCTCCGGAAACGCCCTTCGGTTCGTATAGAATTTGACTATGAAATTTACAATGAAGCCGGGGAACTTCTGGTATTGGCGGATACGGTTTTGGTGTTTATGAACATGGCCACCAAAAGGCCTGTTAAGTGTCCCGATTACCTGCTCCGGGGAATAGGTTTTTGAAGGGATGGGGATCAGGAGTGCCAGCCGGGTATTTGTCAATTATGTTTAAGTATTACAATAAAACAATAAACAATATTAATGTTTTGTTCAACTTTTGAAATGCAAAACCGGGTTTCTCACCGGTAGTGTTTTTCCAGGCTCACCCCGGGGGTATTCCTGATAATCGCCTCGGTTTTTTCGGCCTCTTTTAAACGGACGGAAATGTGCAGGGTACACTGCCTTTCCAATTCCTGGCGGAGGATGCTGATCCCCGGCTGACTCAGGATCTTAAGGAGTGCACCAAGCTTCGGGTAATCGCATTTTACGAAATACTCCTGTTCCAAAGTTTTTGTAATGACCACTCCCGCTTCCAGGGCCATTCTGGCCGTCGTCCGGTAAGCCTGAATAAGTCCGCCAATCCCCAGTTTAGTACCCCCGTAAATCCGTATCACGGCGACAAGAACATTGGTCAGGCCAAACGACTGTATCTGCCCGAATATGGGCATTCCTGCAGAATGGGTAGGTTCCCCGCCGTCATTCACCCGGTGGGATGGCTGCCAAACGCCCCACTGCCATGCATAGCAGAGGTGGCTTGCCTTGCGGTGCCTTGTAGCCAGTTGTTCCAGTAGCTCCCCCGCCTCTGCCTCCGAAATAAGGGGGAAAGCGTAGCCGTAAAACTTGCTGTTCCTGTCTTTGTAAACTACTTCCTCAGTAGCTTTCAACAGGGTTTTATAGCTGTCCTCGTCTCCGTGATTCATTAAAAAAGTGCAACTAAAAAGATACTTATAACGGCCAGGGCTATGCCTCCCCAGTTTAACCTGCTGATCTTTTCTTTGAAAAGCAGTATCCCGAGCAGGGTGGTAAGCATAACAATCGCCACATTGTTGATGGTGAATACAGAGGCGCTGTTGAGCGTTTCATGCTGCAGGGACTTCAGGATAAAGTAAATGGAGAAAAAGTTGGGTATGCCCAGGGCTACCCCCCCGACCAGGTCTCTGAAATGCATACCTGGGCTCCCCCTGAAAGACCTGACAAGCATAAAAACCAGGCCGGTGGCGGCGGCAGCTGCAAAAACGGTGGCTGAGAATAAGGGGAATTCCTTAGCTGGCACCCGTGTTTCTTCCAGGAATTTAATACTGGCATCTATAATGCCCGAACCCAGGAAGACCAACAGTGGTAATACCAGCTCCTTCTTCGCTAGTGTTATCCCCGGATCTTTTACCGAGCTGAAATAGACGGCGGCAAGCGCCAGTAAGATCCCGATAACCTTAATGGCCCCGAGGTGTTCGTTATACAGGGCT
>Ga0209347_1003555_pt1 | contig 17852 bp, 19 predicted proteins | sample AutmiccommuBRH23_FD_187382 | JGI IMG/M metagenome (GOLD analysis project Ga0209347, IMG submission 187382) | Deep subsurface microbial communities from Mt. Terri, Switzerland - Autotrophic microbial communities BRH/23 (SPAdes) (version 2) | ecosystem: Environmental > Aquatic > Deep subsurface >...
GGGCGATGTGCGGCTCACCATCAGCGCTTATAGTCGTCACGATCGTCTCCACGATCCGTGGCATCTCGCTTCTCCTTACGCGCGGCTTTCAGGGTCACGCCTTCGGTTGCATGGCGCGTCAGGTTCTCCGTCTTCTTGGCGGCGGCCACACCCCAATCGAGACTTCCGTCCTGGGTGAAACGCTTGCCGAGCGCATAGGCGATCTCGGCCTTGGCCAGCTCGTGGCCCAGATAGAAGGCGTGCGGGCCGTCCTTCTCGACGCCGAGCTTGTCGAACAACTCAAACGCGTCGGTGGCGACGTAATGGCCTTCGCGGTTGTAGACGTGGATGCCGTCCTCCGCCACCTCGATGCGGAAGTTCTTGTCGCGCACGTCGCCGGCAAGCGCGGCGATCTGCTTGGGCGATTGCGGATAGGGCAGCAGCTCGTGCAGCGACAGCAGACCGCCGCCGTAGCCCTTGGGCAGGCTCTCGTCCTCGCGCGCACGATACATGAGACGGCGCGCGGCATCGTGCTCCTCGACCGTGCGGCGCGTGTGCGGCGAGACCTGCACCACCAGCACGTTGCGAATCTCAAGTTCAGAGCAGATGCCGAGCAGTGTCGCCGTCACGCCCTGGCTGTCGGCGTCGGTGAGCTCGGTCAGGTTGCCTGTACCCATCAAGATCTCGACGTCGGGACGCTGACGGCGCAGCTCCGCATAGCGCTCCAGCGAGACCGTGAAGCCGAAGTGGATGGGATCGAGGATCGGGTCGGCGAGATGCGGGATACCTTTGGCCTTGGCGGCATCGATGGCGCGCACCAGCGAGGGCAGATCGCCGTGCGGCTTGGGCACCAGAATGGGCACTGCCTTGGTGCCATCGATGACGTCGAGGCTGGTCTCGTCGAGGCTCAAAAGAAAATCCGCGCCGGCGAGCGCGCCGCGGCGCAGCTCCTCGTAGCTGCCGGAATCGACGCTGACCTTGAGGCCTTGTGCCTTGAGCGCGGCGACCGTGTCCTCAAGATGCGGGTAAGGTACGTCCGGCTGACAGCCAATGTCGATGATGTTGGCGCCGCTGGCCATCAGCACGTTGGCGCGCATCAGAAACTCGTCAACGCTCAGTGCCGGGGCCTCGATGATCTCGGCGAAGATGCGCATGTCGTGCTTGGACAGATCCGGCGGGCGGCCGCCCTTGCCGAAGTACTGCGGCAGATCGATAATCTCGTCAGGGCCGCGCTCGAAGGGCACGCCGAAATGATCCTGCAGTTGCCCCAGATCCATGCGGCTGCGCCCGGGCACGATCACTCGGTCGGCCTCGAGCGGTGCGGGCAGGCGGTTGCGCACGATCGCCTCGGTCATCAAGGCTGCGACCTTCACACCAACGTTGGCGATGCGCCAGGTGCCCTCCGGCAGCCCGAGACCGGCAACGGTGCGCTGCAGTCTCGGCTCGGCGAGCCGCCCGGTGAGAAAGAGGAGCCTTTGCGCCATCCTGTAAGCCCGCCGCCATCGATGGCCGTTTACGGTGCGACGCCCGACTGCTGACCCTCTGCGAGCCAGGCCAGACGCGCCGCCACCGCTGCCTCCAGCTCCGCCATGCTCTCCACGACGGTCGTGTCCTCGAACGACTTCAGCCGCTCGGTGTTCTCCAAATCGATGCGCCGCGGGTAGACCTTGACCATGCCCTTGGGCGCCTCGGTGTCGAGCTCGGGCGCATTATCGCAGGCGAACACGATGGTCGGCACCCGGCACTTCCCCGCCTGCGCGAACACGTTGGTGGCGAGATTATCCGAAATTCCGCAAACGCACTTGGCAACGGTGTTCGAGGTTGCAGGTGCCATGATCAGCGTGTGGTAAACGCCGTAGTAGAAATTCCCCACAGGTGCCGCGCTCGCGGTCGTATCCTTGTAGACGCGCGTGCCCTCGGGCAGCACGAACTCCTGCCGGTACATGCGGATGACCTCCGCGGCGGCCTTGGACACGAATACGTCGAGGTCGGGCAGGCGGCGCATGATCTCCAGGCTCTCCTTGAAGAAGTGCCCGGATCCGGTCAGCGCCCAGCCAAAGCGGGGAGTCTTGATCTCTGCTTTCGTCATCTACGGCGCGCGATAGCACGAGCCGGGGCGGCACGTCGATTGCTATCGCGCGGGAAAATCCGCCGCACATTGGCCGAGCGCACGCCCGCATCGAGGAATGTCATCAGCTCGGCCTCGTCGCCCGTGCCCAGAACCTTCCAGGAGAGGCGCGCGCGATCGACGATCTGAGCGAAGCTCGGATCGACAACGCCTTCCAGCACGAGCGCCGCGACCGGCATGCCCGGCTCGATCCGGCAGGACTTGACGAGGAGCACCGGCGAGCGCCCCAGGCGCTCGGCGAGACGGGCCGCGAGCCCGTCGGACGTCGTCGTCCAGTCTGCACTGACCTGGCTGTCGCGCTTGGTGAGCTTCATCGGCAGCCACACCGGGATGCGCCCCTCAGAGATCGCGCGGCGCAGATCGGGCAGCGTCTCGGCAAGCTTGAGGCGCGGGTTCATCGCGGCGAGCATCATGCCCGTCTGATGCATGGCGAGCAGCGCCATGTAGTGAGCATCAGTATCGGAGAACTTGAAATCGGCCTGCGCCTGGCGCACCGCATCGGCGAAAGAGCCGCCGCCGGGAACGAGAACGATCGGCACGCGCGAGCGCGCAACGATTTCGAGAATGGAGGACAAACGCATGCTCTCGGCAAGACTGCCTCCGAGCTTGACCACGATCGGCTGCAAAGAGCCGTTAGCGTTTGATATGTGGCAACTCACCGCTTGGTACCGACATCCGAGGACGCACGATCTCCACGCCGACGGACTCTGGTCCTCTCTCCAGTTTCTCCACACGCACGAGCACAGCGGCGATCCGTTTGTCCGTCAAGCATCGTTCTGCGATGCGCTCGGCCAGCGTCTCCACCAGGTTGATGTGCCCTAACGCAATCTCTGCGCGGACCGCCCCGACGAGATCGTCGTAGGAGGGAACCTCCGCGATCATATCCTCTTTCGCATTTACACCAGAAGCAACCACGGCCTCGATGGTGAAGCGAACCTTTTGCGTGACGCCCTGCTCTTCGTCGTAGACGCCGATGGCGACGGGCAGCACCAAGCCGCGCACGAAGATGCGGTCACGTGTGGCGTCGAGACGTCCTTGCGCGCCAAGCAGCGCGCCGATGTTAGAATGATCGCTCATACTGCGCTTTCCGTTGCAAAGCGCGCAATAGCATTGTCGCGTGGCTCGCGGCAAGTATCGATCGCAGAGCCATTGCACGCGGGAACGGCAGCACGCACGCGATGAACGGCGTCGGCATCGATCTGCGACACGCGTTCACCGGCGCGACAAAGCCCGCCGCGGAAGCCGAGCACATCGGGATTGAACGATAGAAGATAGGGAACATGCGCGGCCGCGAGAGAGCCGGCGAGGCCTGCAAACAGTGCATTTTCGTGCGCTGCAGCAACGAAGCCTGAAAGTGTCTCGCGGCCTACGCGATCGGGCAGCGCGCCCAGTCTCTTGTCGCCGGTATCGAGCAGCACACCCGCAAAGCCCGCGCGCGCGAGGCTCGCGACAAGTTCCAGATCGACGCCATCCTCGGCCAGCAGCACGGCCACGAGCCGCGCGCCGTCGAGCTGCAACGTGGCGAGCCTTTGCACCACATCATGCGAGGCCGCGCCGACGCGAAACCCAATCTTAACGATGTCGACGCCGGTTCCAGCCATCTCGACAACGGCGCGCGCGACCGCATCGGCATCGTCCTGCGGGTCGCCGACGGTGGCGCTTACCGGCAGCCCCGCGGGGACGGCTGCCCGGATCGCGCGCACGGTCGCCAGTGGCAACGCCCCCAGCGCACCTGCGGCCGGGTTCTTGGCGTCGATGATGTCGGCGCCCAGGGACGAGCAAATGAGCGCTTCGGACTCGCTCGCCACGCTGGCGAGAAAGCGCACCGCTCCACCGGAATGCTGCATGTTGAGGTCTATGGTCTATCCGTCGCCGAAGATACGCTTCTGCTCGGCGTGCACTTTGTCACGATCCGTCCGGTCCGCAATCGACAGCGTGACCGGAACATCCTCCAGGATACTTGCAGAGGCCCCGCCCAGGCGCAAGATCCGGGTTCCGAGCATTACCGCCTCGGCACGATCGTGGGTGATAAACAGGACCGTCGTCGGGCGGCGCGACCAAAGCTCCACCAGGAGCTCGCGCAGGCCCTGTGCGGTGGGGTCGTCGAGCGACACGAACGGCTCATCCATCAGCAGAAACTCGGGCTCCAGCACGAACGCCCGCGCCAGTGCGGCACGCCGCTGCATGCCCAGCGAAATCATCTCCGGATAGGCGTTAGCCGCCTCCGTGAGCCCTACCCGCTCCAACAGCTCGGGAATATTGGCGAGGCGTGGATCGTCCTTGGGCAGCACCAGCGCGATATTCTCGTAGACGGTGCGCCAGGGCAGCAGCCGCGGCGCCTGGAACACGTAGGCGAAGCGCTGCTCTCCGTTGTCGCCGAAATCAACGGTGCCCTCGTAGTCCTTGTCGAGGCCGGCGATGATATTCAGCAGCGTGGACTTGCCGCACCCCGACGGCCCCGTGATCACCACGAACGAGCCCGGATCGACCTTGAAGGCCATGTCCTTCAGAACGAGCATCTCGCCGCGCTGTCCCACCGCCTGGAACCGCTTTTTCTTGACGTCGACTGCGAGCGAATGGGTCAACGGCGCCATCTATTAGCCCTCGCCATGATCGGCTGGATGATCGCCATCTCGATGATTTGCACGACGACGATGAAGGCCAGCGCGTAGGCCAGGATCATCGGGACGTCGAAGAGCTGGAAGGCGATGTTGAGCTGATGGCCGACGCCGTCGGAGCGGCCGAACGCCTCGACCACCAGAACGATCTTCCACACGAGCGCGAGGCCCGAGCGCGCAGCGGCCGCGAAATACGGCGAAAGCTGCGGCACCGTCACGTGGCGCAGCGTCTTCCACCAGCCGAGCCGGTAGACCTGAGCCATCTCATCGAGATCTTTGGACAGATTGCGCGCGCCCTCGCGCATGGTGACTGCGACGTTGGGGATCTTGTTGATGGCCACGGCGGTGATGGCCGCCACCTCGGTGAGCCCGAACCAGATGTAGCACAGGACGATGATGACCAGCGCCGGCAGGTTGAGAAAGAAGATCAGCCAGGTGTCGAAGAAGCGATCTGCGCCTTGATAGCGCCCCAGCGCCAGTCCAATCGCAGAGCCGATGAACATCGCCACGACAAAACTGAAGGCGACGCGGATCAAAGTGGCGGTGATGTTGGTCCACAGCTCGCCGGTTCGCGCCTCCCGGATCATCACGTTGACGACCTCGACAGGGCCCGGCATGTAGCGGCTCGCCGCAATCAGCGAGACAAGTTCCCAGACGACGACCAGTATCCCGAGCGAGAGGAGAGACCAGCCGACACGTCCCAATCTAATGCGTTCTGCTGGAGACTTAGCTGCCTGCAGCATGGAAGAGTTTCGCATCGAACCGTGTGTTGTCGCCAATGAACGCACCCGCGCCTGCATCCTTGAGAACCTGCGTCAGCTTCTGCGCAGAACGCGTGTCGGCATTGGTCCACGGGCCGGGTATTCCCTCGCGGTAGAACGCCTTGATGGCGGCGAATTCCGCATCGTCCTCGGGCTTTACGAGCCCGCGTATGTGCTCCCACGCCGCGTCGGACTGCGCGAGAATGGCATTGGCTTTGGCGACGACGTCGAGGAAGGCCGCGATGGCGGGACCTTTCTTCTTCTCCGTCTCCTCGCGCCAGATGAAGCCCACGAGCGGCGGCACCGGATCGACGCCAAGCCCTTTGACCACCGTGTCCATGCCGATGAGCCGCTTGAAGCCGCCTCCTTCGAGACGCGCCGCGTAGGTCCAGAAGTTGAGGATGGCATCGATGCGTCCGGTGCGAAGCTCCTCCGTGAGCAAGGGCGGCGCACCGTAGACCGGCTCTGCGATGTCGTAGAGGTCCTTACCGAGCGTGTTGCGGGAATAGGCACGCAGCAGCAGCCAGCTCTTGTCGATGGGGCTGCCGGCGACGCCGAGCTTCTTGCCTTCCAGGTCCGCGAGCTGGGCGATGCCGGAGTCTTTCGGAATCATCACCGCGCCCAGCGCCGAGGAGTAGGGCGCAAATTTGAGGTTCTCGCCGAGCCCGCGCTGACGCAGCGCCCAGGGCCAGTCGCTGACGATGACGTCGGCGTCTCCGGAAAGCAGCGCGACCGGGCCTGCCTGGTTGGTCGCCAGGTCGACGATCGCCAGTTGCAGGCCGGCTTTGACCGCCAGCCCCTCGATCCGGATCGTCTCGAGCACCCAGCTCAGTGAGCCGAACCGGAGTGAAGCCACACGAAGGCTTCCGACCCCTTCCGCATTCGCAGGCTTGAGACCGAGCCCAAATCCCGCAAGCGCAGCTCCGCCGGCGACCAGAACACGGCGGCGATCAATCATTGCGAGGCTCCCACCTTGCTCTTGTCCTTGTCCGGATAGAGGCGCCGTTCGACGATGTAGCGCACCGCGCGCAGCCACATGTCGTCGGTGTTGCCGTAGATCTCGCTCGAGGCCTGCTTGATGACCTTCTCGTTGGTGACGTCGCGGACGTAAACGCTGACCGTGAACAGCACGTCCGAGGCCTTGCGCACGGTGCCGATGAAGGCAATGTCCGCACCGACCTTCTTGGCCAGCGTGTCCTCGCAGCCGTTGCACTGGTACATCGGCGCGTTCTGCTCGACCTCCGCGGCGATCGGTGCGATGTCGACCACGTCGTAGCGCCCCGTCTCCTTAATCAGCTTGGTTAGCTCATCGCTAATGAGCGCAAGCCGCCTGACCTCCTCCGGGTCCGGCCCCATGGGCATGATCCCGATCTCGAACTGCTGCTGCTGGTCGATGAGGTCGAAGGGATAAACGACTGCTTTTTGCTGCCCTGCGAAAGCAACCGCTGGGAGAAGCAAGAACGCCAAGGCCGCGGCGAAGATACGATGACCGGTCAAGTCGTTTCCTCTGGGGCAACTTTGGCCCCTGTTCTTGGTTTCTTTGAGAGATGTTGTGTTATGAGGTTACGTGTGCCGATCAGGGGTCGATTTGCAAGAGGGTAGTTGCGAGGAGCCAGCTTACGTTGGGTCACAAGTCCGCGAGTAGCTGCCGCGGACCTTGACAAGGCCCCCTCCGAATACCCTTTTACTGCAACATAGTAACAGATCGCCCCCAGAACAAAATATAAGGGCACGAGCGCCACTCTTATGGGTGGCGTGACAGCGGGAGGAGCTGAAGGCGAATGGCACTAGGCGCGGCAAAACCAATGCGCGGCAGCGCAGCAATTCAACTTGTCAGAGGCGTGCTGGCATGTGCCCTGATGGTTGCGCCGATAACTGCGATGGGCTCCGCCACGGCGCGCGCGCAGGACGCGTCCGCAGCCGGCGCCACCGAGAGCCCATCCGCAACCGCCCCTGCGGAAAAGACCGTCGAGAAGATCCCGATCCTGCTCGCGGTCCAGGATCGCGAGAAGCCCCTGCCCCTGTCGCTCCTCGATCTGCCGCCCAACGATCTCGGCATCGCCGGCGCCAAGCTCGGCATCAAAGACAACAACACGACCGGCCGCTTCATGCACCAGGAATTCTCCCTCGACGTGGTCGAGGACTCCGACGTGCAAAAGCTGGTGCAGGACGTGGTCAAGAAGGTCGACGACGGCATTCACTTCGTGCTGGTCGACGCCGAACCCGATACGCTGCTCAAGCTCTCCGACGCGCTTGCCGGCAAGAACGTGCTGATCATCAACTACGCATTGCCCGATGACCGGTTGCGCCAGGAGGACTGCCGCCCGGACGTGATGCACACGGCGCCCTCACGCGCCATGCTCGCGGATGCTCTCACGCAGTACCTCGTCTGGAAGAAGTGGAACCGCTGGCTGCTCGTGCTCGGGCCGCAGGAGGGCGACAAGCTCTATGCGGAGGCGCTGCGGCGCGCGGCCAAGCGCTTCGGCGCCAAGATCGTCGAAGAGCGCACCTTCAAGTATGAGGGCGGCAGCCGCCGCGCCGATGGCGGTTTCGAGCAGGTCCAGCAGCAGATTCCGACGTTCACGCAAAGTGCGCCGGACTACGACGTGCTCGTGGTGGCCGACGAAGGCAGCCTGTTCGGCGACTACCTGCCCTACCGCACCTGGGACGCGCGCCCCGTCGCCGGCACCTCGGGTTTGGTTGCCGAAAGCTGGCATCCAGCGATCGAGCTGTGGGGCGGCACTCAGTTCCAGAACCGCTTCAAGCGCCTTGCCGATCGCAACATGCGCCCGGTCGACTACAACGCATGGCTCGCCACACGCATGATCGGCGAGGCGGCATCGCGCACCAAATCCGCCAACTACAAGGATTTGATCGCCTACATCAAGTCGCCGAAGTTCGACGTCGCGGGCTTCAAGGGCGTCGGCTTGTCGGTACGCGACTGGGACGGGCAGCTTCGCCAGCCCATTCTCGTCGCCACGCCCAAGCTGCTCGTCAGTGTCTCGCCGCAGAAGGGCTTCCTGCACCAGGTCAGCGAGCTCGACACGCTGGGCTACGACAAGCCCGAGACCAAGTGCAAAGCATACACGCAATGACCGCTGGCCAAGCGATGAGAGAACAAGGGCCAAGGGTCAATCTCCAGGAGGACGTTGCCTAATGCAGTCTAAGGTCGGCTTCGCAGGGGTGCTCGCTATCCTTGCCGGTTTTCTGGTTCAAGCGCCGGCAGCCTATGCCTACACAGCGTTCGTCTCGAACGAGAAGGACAACACCGTCTCGGTGATCGACACCGACAAGCTCGAGGTCGTTCACACCTTCAAGGTAGGTCAGCGCCCGCGCGGTATCATCCTGTCCAACGACGGCAAGTGGCTGATCGTCTGCACCAGCGATGACAACATCATCCAGGTCTACGACACCAAGACCTACGAGCTGGTCAAGACGCTGCCCTCCGGGCCCGATCCTGAGCTCCTGGTGCTGCATCCGTCCGGCAATCCGCTCTACGTCGCCAACGAGGACGACAACCTCGTCACCGTGGTCGACATCAACAAGGGCACGATCGTCACCGACATTCCCGTCGGCGTCGAGCCCGAGGGCATGGGCATGAGCCCCGACGGCAACGTATTGGTCAACACCTCCGAGACGACCAACATGGCCCACTTCATCGACACCAAGACGCATAAGACCTTCGACAACGTGCTCGTCGACAACCGTCCGCGCGTCGCCGTGTTCAACACCGCCGGCGACCAGCTCTGGGTCAGCGCCGAGATCGGCGGCACGGTGACAGTCATCGATCCCAAGACGCGCAAGATCATTGGCAAGGTGGGCTTCGAGATCCCCGGCATCACCAAGGAAGCGATCCAGCCGGTCGGCGTGCGCATCACCAAGGACGACAAGCTCGCCTTCGTCGCCCTGGGGCCCGCGAACCGCGTCGCCGTCATCGACACCAAGACGATGAAGGTCATCAAGTATCTGCTCGTCGGACAGCGCGTGTGGCAGATGGCCTTCACGCCGGACCAGAAGTACCTGCTGACCACCAACGGTACGTCCAACGACGTGTCCGTGATCGACGTGGCCAAGCTCAAGGTGATCAAGTCGATCCGGACGGGCCGCTATCCGTGGGGCGTCGTCGTGGCGCCGTTCTAGGCGGTCGACGGCGATGCGCCGAGACAGAAAAGGGTTGCGGGAGACGTCAGTGACAGTAGTAGTGGAGCACAAGAGGACGAAGCCGATCTGCGCTCTGCGCGGCTCAAGCCGATAGAAAAACGCTAGACGTTTCAGCGGCTTGAACATGAGTGCGGACGGGGACAATCGTCACGATGGATATGGCACCAGAACCCACTTCCGGAAGCGAGGCAGCGCCTGCGCTTCTGGTCAAGAATGTCAGCCACCGCTTTGGTGACACGCTCGCGCTCGACGACGTGTCTCTGACGGTGCCGCGTGGCCGCTTCGTCGTGCTGCTGGGCCTCAACGGTGCCGGCAAGTCGACGCTCTTTGCCCTCATCACGCGTCTCTACGACAACGTCTCTGGCGAGATCCGCATCTTCGGTCAGGACGTGCGCCGACGCGCATCGGCCGCGCTGCAGCGCCTGGGCGTCGTGTTCCAGAGCCGCACGCTCGATCTCGACCTGAGCCTCAACCAGAACCTGCTCTATCACTGTGCGCTGCACGGCATCCACGGACGCGAGGCGCGCCAGCGCACGCGGCGGGCGCTCGAGATCGTGGGCCTCGCCGATCGCGGCACGGAGAAGATCCGCAACCTGTCGGGCGGACAGGCACGCCGCGTCGAGATCGCGCGCTCGCTGTTGCACCGCCCCGGCCTGTTGCTGCTCGACGAGCCGACCGTCGGCCTCGACATCGGCTCGCGGGAAAGTGTGATCAAGATCGTGCGCGATCTGGTGGACAAGGAAGGTCTCGGCGTCCTTTGGGCGACCCACCTCTTCGACGAGGTTCGCCCTTCGGACTTGATCGTCGTGCTGCACAAGGGGCGCGTGCTCTTCAGTGGCACCGTACCTGAGCTGCTGGCCAAGACCGAAACCCAGAACATCAGCGACGCGTTCAGAGTGATCACGAACACCACAACAGCGGAGTTGGCCGCATGAGCCTGCAGAGCGCGACCGAAGGGCAGCCCATGCAGGCGCCAGCCGCCCCCCATGCAGCCTGGTCGGATGCCCCGCCACGGCTCGGCATTGCCGCCTACTACACCTGCTTCAAGGGCATCGTCTGGCGCGAGGTCTTACGCTATCTGCATCAGCGCGAGCGCTTCCTCTCCGCCCTGGTGCGCCCGCTGGTCTGGCTCTTCATCTTCGCCGCCGGCTTCCGCCAGACGCTCGGCGTCTCGATCATCCCGCCGTATGAAACCTACGTCCTCTACGAGGTCTTCATCGCGCCCGGCCTGATCGGCATGATCCAGCTCTTCAACGCGATGCAGTCGTCGCTGTCGATGGTCTACGACCGCGAGACGGGCGCCATGCGCACGCTTCTGGTCAGCCCCTTTCCGCGCTCGTTCCTGCTGACCTCCAAGCTCGTCGGCGGCGTCGCGGTCTCGCTGCTCCAGGTCTATGCCTTCCTGCTCGTCGCCTACTACTGGGGCGTGGAGCCGGGCGGCCCCGAGTTGATCCCCAGCGTCGGCTTCAGTATGGACTTGCCCTGGTACGGCGAGCTCGACATCAGTACGCCGGCGCTGCTGATGGGCTACATCACCGTCTTACCCGCGCTGATCATCGCGGGCCTCATGCTCGGATCGCTCGCGCTCTTCATGTCGTCGGTGATCAAGCAGCTCGAGAACTTTGCGGGCGTGATGAACTTCGTGATCTTCCCGATGTTCTTCGCCTCCTCGGCCCTCTACCCGCTGTGGCGCGTGAAGGAGTCGAGCGTTCTTCTTTATGAGATCTGCCGCCTCAACCCCTTTACCCACGCGGTGGAGCTCATCCGTTTTGCACTCTACGGCCAGGTCAATTGGATCGCTCTCGCCGTGGTGCTTGGTTGCACGGTGGTGTTTCTCGGCGGCGCCATCTACGCCTACAACCCCTCGAAAGGCCTGATCGCCCGACGTGGCGGTCCTGGTGCAGGAGCCTGAACAATGAAGAAAACGACAGCCGCGAACCTTCTCATCGGAGGCTCATTCCTGGCGCTGGTCGCCACTGGCGCATTCGCTGCCGGCCCTGAGACCACGGCCCCCAATCCGGCCCCTCCTGCAGCCACCGGCGACGACAACACCATCCCGCCGCCGGTCGGCGTCGGCATCGCACCCGGCGTCGTGCCCGGCGCCCGGCCCGGCCCCGCCATGCAGCACAACTCCTCCTCCGAGAAGGATAGCAACGCGGATTGGCCGTGCATCCAGCGCAAGGTGATGACGATCACGCCGGCCCAGATCTGGGACGGTCCTTCAATCGATGGCCTCACGGGCTGGGACGGCAACGAGAAGATCTCGGACCTCATTCCAATCCTCTTGAGCCGCCGCGTACCCCAGGAGGACGCGGAAAAGGCCATCAAGCAGTTCGCCGAGAGCTACCCCGACGCTGAGCGCGACAAGATGCTGACGATGCTGTTTGCCGGCTTCCTCTCGTCCATCAATTCCGATCGGCAGTTCGTGATCCGCCGCGTCGAGGAATTCCAGCGGCGCCAGGCGGCACGCTCCAAAGAGCTCGAGCGCGAGGGCGTCAAGCTCGCCGAATTGAACCAGGACATTCCCGCCACCGAGCAGCTTGGCCCGCGCGACACCTCGCTCTCACCTGAGCAGCAAGAATACAACTGGAATGCCCGCATCTTCCAGGAGCGCCAGCAGAACCTGACGGTCGCGTGCGAGATCCCCGTGCTCATCGAGCAACGAGCGTATGCGATTTCCCAGTTGATCCGCGCCCAGATGTCGAATTGACGAGCGTACACGGCAACTGAACCGAGACGAGCTTCGGGCCGTGCCCCGTCCGCGCGATTGTTGCCGCGCCCCGCAACGCACGCGTAATTGCGCGAGCTCTCTACCACGCACGCTACGCCCTCATGACCTCGTTATGCGCGCGCAGGTGTGCCGGCCGTTCGGTCAGGCGGGCGTGATCGCAGCCGCTAAGACGGCTCGCGATGAAGATCGACCAGCGGATAGCCGATCTCCTCCCAGACGTCGGTACCGTCGCGCAGCCACATGACATTGGTGTAGCCCCACTCCAGCGCGCGCTTGGCCGCGTTCCACGACATCCAGCAGTTCTTCAGGCAAAAGAACACCACCGGCGCGTTGCGGTCGCCCTTGGTCAGCTTCTCCATCTGCGTGTGGAAGTAAGCCTCGTCCTGCTTGGTCAGGACACCGTAGCCCACGTTGGGCAGCCAGTGGGCGCCCTCAATGCTTCGGTGGGTCGGCTCGCGCCAATAGGTGTCCGCCGGCAGATTGGCCGGCTTGGGGCCTTGCGGATAGACGTCGATGAAGATCGCCGCGTTGTCGTTCCAAAGATCCGCGGCCTGGTCGCCCGTCAGCACCTTCGCACCCTTGAGCGTCAAGGGCACGGGGCTGCGAAAGTCGTCCATGCGGTAGTCTTGCGGCTCGGGCGGTGGTGTCTTGTCGTCCGCCGGCGCGGCCAATGCAGCGCCAATAGCGAGCGCCGTCGCGAGAACCGCTGCGCCGAGCCAATCGGCCAAGCGTCTTGAAAAGACCACGCAGCGTTTCACCCTGATGACCGGCATGGTGGCGGAACCTTCCGCTTACCCTCGCGGCTGGGTGACCGGCTTGTCGTCCTCATCGATGAGAGGAACGCCATAGTTGAGGAGCACCCGATCGATGTCGGCACGACGCTTGTTCAGGATGTCGTTGAGCTGCCGCTTCCACAGGTCCTCGCCTTGACGGACGCCCATGGTGATGCGGAACTCCATCTTGCCGCCGTCCTTGGCGTCCTTGATCAGCGGAACAACCGTCAGCTTGTCGCCGCCGCGGCTGGCATAATAGCCCGCCATCGGTCCCCACAGCACACCCGCGTCGATCTCGCCGGTGCGGATATCCTTGATCATGTCCTCGGCAGGCGAGTCATAGCGCCGGTCAACCATCAGCCGGTACGGCTTGGCCTTGCCCATCAGCCCCGCCTTGTTGATCAGATCGGCGGGCGGTGTCGAGATCATCACGCCGACGCGCTTGTCCTTGAGACGGGGGTCGAACAGGCTCTCGACGCCGTCGAGCCCTTTGCCCTGCGGATAGACGAGCGCATAGGACGAGCGATAAAGCGGATTGGTGTTGAGCACCAAGTCGTCGCCCTGCCCCGTACCGATGATGAGATCGCACCGCTTGGCCAGAAGCGTGTTGCGGGCAAATCCGATCGCCTGCGGGAACCAAGTGTACTGGACGGGCACGCCGAGCTCGTCGCCGATGATATCGGCGATCTTGTTCTCGAAACCTTCCTTCTTCTGGTCCGAGAACGGGAGATTGGCCGGATCCGCGCAAACCCGCAGGGCCTGCCGATTCACCAGATCCGACCGATGTCCTTCAACGGCCCATGCCCCCCAGGTTCCGAGCCCTGAGAGCACGGCCGTAACGACTGAGAGGGTCACGAGCCTATTGATCATTTAAAGCACTCGTCCTCCGCATCACGCGCCTGCTGCGGCTTGGGATCGCGATTGCGGCCACCAAGCTGACCTGCCGGGAGTGCGCCTTCAGCGCGCGCCTTCAGGTACAGGTAGAGGTCGTCGATGAAGCACATCACATTCGGATTGTCACCGAACGCAGGCATCACAAATTTGGTACCGGCTTCGTCGCGCGTACGGCCGCTGGCGACGATCGCCAGGAACTCACCGTAAGGAATGGTCTTGAGAGAATCCGCGAGCGCCGGAGCGTAGGTGGAACCGAGGCCGTTGGGACCATGGCACACGTGGCACTCGGCGTGATAACGCCGGAAGCCGTTGTAGGTGTACCAGTCGGTGACCAGCGTGCCGTTCTTCTTGCAGACGTGGAACGTGGGCGAGCCGTCCGGCAGCATCCACTTGCCGTTCTCGTCCTTAGCCCCTTCCTGCGTGAAGCAGCCGTCAATCTCGACCATCGGCGGTCCGGGCTGCTTGTCCTCTGCGAAAACCGTCGCGCTTAGGCCGCTCCCCAAGGCAAGCGCCGCGGCGATAACGAAACCAATCCTTCTCACGCGTTTCCCCTTATCGGAATTGTTCGGGTTCAACTCCGGATTTGAAATCCGGGAACATTACCCTTTCATTTGGGCAATTCGGCCGCCAAGCGCAACTCTCAAAACGTTCACCGGCCCGTGATGAAGTGCCGCGATAAGGAACATTCGAGCTGCATTGGTGCGAAATTCGTCGGGTACGGCCAGCATAACAGCAGACCGGCGCGGGAATTCCCGCGCCGGTCCACATTTCGAAGCGTAGGCCTTATGGCAGAGCCCAGACCGTCAGCGACCCACCAAGAGCGGTGTAGTCGTTCAGGCCGGCGTAGCCACCAACGGCACCCAGACCATCGGTCGGGTTGGTCAAGCCAGCTGCCAGACCGATACCGGCCCAGCCGCCAACGCCCGAGTAGACGCCGATGTACTGCTTGCCCTTGTGTCCGTACGTGAACACGTTGCCGATGATGCCGGAAGGAGTGCGGTTCTTGTACAGCTCCTTACCGTCCTTCTGATCGACGCACTTGAAGTAGCCCTCGAGGGTACCGACGCAGGCGATGCCGCCAGCGGTGGTGAGAACACCAGACCACACCGAGAACTGCTCAGCATTCGACCAGACGATCTTGCCCTTGGAAGCATCCCACGCGATGAAGTTGCCCATGTGGCTCTCGCCCTTCGGCGGATACATGGAGAGCGTGGCGCCAACGTAAGGCTGACCGGCCGTGTAGGAGACCTTGAAGGGCTCGTAGTCCATGCAGACGTGGTTCGTCGGCACGTAGAAGAGACCCGTCAAAGGCGAGTACGCGGCAGGCTGCTGGTCCTTGGTGCCCAGAGCGGCCGGGCAGACGTCGGTCGTGTTGACGTCGGGACCGTTCAGGAACGTCGACTTCGAAGCGACGACAGCCGGACGACCATAGGTCGGGCTCTTCGGATCGAGGTCAACACCCGTGGACCAGTTGACGACCGGGTCGTACTTCTCGGCAACCAGCGGGAGACCCGACTTACGGTCAACCGTGTAGGCGAAGCCGTTACGGTCGAAGTGAACGAGGACGTCGTGCTTGGAGCCCTTCACGTCCATGTCGTCGACGAGGATCATCTCGTTGACGCCGTCATAGTCCCACTCGTCGAACGGAGTCATCTGATAAGCCCAAGCGGCCATACCAGTTTCCGGGTTACGAGCCATGATGGACATCGACCACTTCTGGTCGATCTGCTTGCCATCGGGGCCAGCGCGCTGAGCCGGGTTCCACGTGGAAGGGTTGCCCGTTCCGTAGTAGATCAGGTTCAGCTTGGGGTCCCATGCATACCAGCCCCAGATCGAGCCGCCGCCCAGCTTCCACTGGTCGCCAGTCCAGGTCTTGAGCGAGCTGTCCTTGCCGACCGGCTTACCGAGAGACATCGTCTTCTCGGGGTCGAACAGGATCTCGTCATCGGGGCCCATCGAGTAGGCGCGCCACAGACGCTTGCCGGTGTTGATGTCGTAACCGGTCATGAAGCAGCGAACGCCGAACTCAGCGCCGGACACGCCGATCATCACGACGTCGCCGACAACGAGAGCAGCACCCGTGCCCGTCTCACCGCGCTTGGGATCGGCGTTGACAGCCTTCCAAACCTCTTTGCCGGACTTGGCATCGAGAGCGACGAGGGTGGTGTCAGCCTGGTGCAGGAAGACCTTGCCGTCGCCGTACTGCAGACCACGGTTGACCGTGTCACAGCACATAACCGGGATCACGGAAGGATCCTGCTTCGGCACGTACTTCCAGACGATCTTGTTCTCGTCGTCCAGGTTGAGGGCGTACACGATGTTCGGGAACGGGGTGTGCACGTACATCATGTTGCCGATCACGAGAGGCGAGCCCTCGTGGCCGCGAAGCACGCCGGTCGAGAAGGTCCACGCGACCTGCAGCTTACCGACGTTCTTGGTGTTGATCTGGTCCAGATTCGAATAACGGTGCGCATTATAGTCGTGCTGCTGCATGCACCAGTTATTGTCATCAGCTATGCACTTAACAACACTGTCGTTGGCCAACGCCGGCGCCGCTAGGACAGCCGATGCGACCAACGCACCTGCGAATGCACTTCTGCGCATTGCGCTTCCTCCATTTTAAGGTTCTTGCCACGCTTGCAAGTGGTGATGAACAGCAGCGCCTCACACCCATTTAATGGGATGGGGTTTGCCCCTTCTTCCTCCCTGGCGATCGACCGGGCCTTATCGGCTATTGCCATTTGACCCTGGAAGCCGTTTCACCACCGCGGCACATCTACGCACTTTTTTTTCCCGACCGCAAGACGGCCAGGTAACGAAAATTCACGCGTCCGTGAATAGGACAAGAGCCCTGACTTAAAATCTTCCGCATTTCATCGCGGTTTGTTGCGCTGCAGAGCGAAATTGTGCGGCGCACGACTAACTTCCGATATGACGGGGATTTTGCGCGCCTGAGCACGCGACCGGGCGCACTCCCGTTGCCGCGCTACACACCAACGTGCATCCGACTCCCGACTGAAGCGTGGGTTTGATGGCAAACGCGCATATTCACAGCGCGCTCTCGACGGCGTGAGCAGCCGCGCTTATATCGCTGACATGCAAAAAGTTCCCAATTGTCCCGATCCAACGGGCGCCTCACACCGGCTCACATGGCCGCTACTCGCGGCAATCCTGACGTTCCTGCTTGCCGGCCTCGCCCCACCCCTGCGAGCCGAGGAGGGCTACCACGTCAAGGAGATAGCGCCCGGCGTTTTCGTGCATCAGGGACGCTATGAGATCTTCGCGCCGAGGAACTCGGGTGACACCTCGAACGCGGGATTCATTATCGGCACAGATGGGGTCGCGGTGATCGACACCGGCGGCAGTCCCAAGGTCGGCAAGGAGCTGCTCGCGGCCATCCGCCAGCGCACCGATCTGCCGATCAAATATGTAATCAACACCCACATGCATCCCGACCACGTGTTCGGGAACGTCGCCTTCGAGAACGAGAAGCCGACCTTCGTGGGTCATCACAACCTACCCCGCTCGCTCGCCCACCGGGCCGAGCGCTATCTCGCCATCAACAAGGAGCTGCTGGGGGCGGAGGCGTTCGACGGCGAGCGCATCATCCCCCCGACACTTGTCGTCGACGGCAAGCTCGAGCTCGATCTCGGCGACCGTCCACTGGTGCTGGAAGCGCAGAAGACCGCTCACACCGACAACGATCTCACCGTCCTCGACAAGAACACCGACACACTGTTTCTGGGCGACCTGCTTTTCTCGCGGCATACGCCCGCTCTCGACGGCTCGATTCGCGGCTGGCTCGCG
>Ga0209347_1003556_pt1 | contig 17849 bp, 11 predicted proteins | sample AutmiccommuBRH23_FD_187382 | JGI IMG/M metagenome (GOLD analysis project Ga0209347, IMG submission 187382) | Deep subsurface microbial communities from Mt. Terri, Switzerland - Autotrophic microbial communities BRH/23 (SPAdes) (version 2) | ecosystem: Environmental > Aquatic > Deep subsurface >...
AAGGAACTACGGCCTATATTTCAACAGGGAGGATATGAAGTTGCAGAAACTGAACCCTTCGGAAACCAGGCTGCTGCTTCAGCACGATAGTACCCGCCAGGGAACGGCCATCCTGCAGCAGACCCCGGCCTTTAAAAGCCTGACATCGAAATGGAACAGCACGGTTCCCCGGGATTTTTCCCGCTCCGCAGCCGGAAAACACATGTTAGCGGGAAGCAGTGCCGCCTGAAGCCAGCCGGTTCATTTTTCCTTTCGCCTGTCAGGACTCAGGGTGCTGAATGACGGGATTCACTTAACCTCATATTAACATAATACGGAGCAGGTCGCCCTTCCTTTTTACATGCCAAAATCGTACCTTAGCGGTTTTGTCTGCCTGATAATGATATCATACGAAGAAAATATAGAAGTAAAGGGCGCCAGGGTCCATAACCTGAAGAATATAGACGTTACCATTCCCCGGGAAAAACTGGTGGTCATCACCGGTTTATCCGGAAGCGGGAAGTCTTCCCTTGCCTTCGATACCATCTATGCCGAAGGCCAGAGGCGTTATATTGAGACCTTTTCGGCCTATGCCCGTCAGTTCCTCGGAGGCCTTGAAAGGCCCGATGTCGATAAGATCGATGGCCTCTCCCCTGTTATTGCCATCGAACAAAAAACCACATCCCGATCCCCGCGGTCTACGGTGGGGACGATCACGGAAATCTATGACTTTTTGCGATTGTTGTATGCCAGGGCGGCTGATGCCTACAGTTACAACACCGGGGAGAAAATGGTGAGCTATAGCGACGAGCAGATCCGGGACCTTATCATTTCCGATTTTGAAGACAGGCGAATCAACATCCTGGCCCCTGTTATCAGGTCGAGGAAAGGGCATTACAGGGAACTGTTCGAGCAGATAGCCAAACAGGGGTTCGTGAAGGTAAGGGTCGACGGGGAAATCCTGGACCTGGTAAAGGGGATGAAGGCCGACAGGTATAAAACCCACGACATAGAGATTATAATAGACCGGCTTAAGATCAGTGATGCTCCGGAATTACCTGCCAGGCTGATGGAATCCATCAATACGGCCATGTACCACGGCGACAATAGCCTGATGGTCCTGGAAGAGGATACCTCGGTTCCCCGTTATTTCAGCAGGGACCTTATGTGCCCCACTACAGGGATCTCCTACCCCACCCCCGAACCCAATACCTTTTCCTTTAATTCGCCAAAAGGAATGTGCCCTCATTGCAATGGCCTGGGGCATGTACATGAAATTAATGAGGGCAAGATCGTGCCCAACAGTAAGCTCTCCATACAGGCGGGCGGCATCGCCCCCCTGGGGGAATACAAAAAGTCCTGGGCTTTCAAACAATTGGAAACCATTGGCAGGAGGTACGGGTTTGAACTGGGCGACCCGCTTGATACCATCCCGGAAGCGGCCATGCAGATCATCCTCTACGGCGGGGAAGAGCGCTTTGAAGTGGAGTCGGGGACCCTTGGGGTAAAGCGGGAGTATAAGATAGATTATGAAGGGATCGCCAATTTTATCAAGCAGCAATACGATCAGAGCGATTCCACATCTATCCGCCGCTGGGCAAAGGAATATATGGACAAGGTGTTATGCCCTGTCTGCGAAGGCTCCAGGCTTAAAAAATCCTCGCTTTTCTTCATGATAGGCGGCAAAAATATCGCAGAACTGGCCGGGATGGACATTAGTGAACTGGCCGGCTTTTTTGATACGCTGGAAGGGCAGCTGCAAGGCAACCAGAAAATCATCGCCTCGGAGATCCTGAAGGAGATCAGGACACGCATACAATTCCTGCTCGATGTAGGCCTGAATTACCTGTCACTCAGCCGTGGCTCAAAATCGCTTTCAGGGGGGGAAGCCCAGCGCATCAGGCTGGCCACACAGATTGGTTCCCAACTGGTAGGGGTTCTTTATATCCTGGACGAGCCCAGCATCGGTTTGCACCAGCGCGACAACCACCGTCTGATCCGTTCCCTGCAGGCACTCAGAGACATAGGCAATTCCGTTATCGTTGTGGAGCACGACAGGGAGATGATAGAAAGCGCCGACCATGTAATCGATATTGGCCCTGAAGCCGGTAAACATGGAGGGGAAATCATATCGGAAGGTACCCCGGCCGACATGATGAGGCAGCACACCCTTACCTCAAAATACCTCAGTGGGGAACTGGAGATCCCAGTCCCTGCCAAAAGGCGGAAAGGAACGGGAAATAAAATTACACTAAAGGGTTGTACAGGCAATAATCTAAAGGGGATCACCGTTGAATTCCCGTTGGGGACCATGATCGGGGTGACCGGGGTTTCGGGTAGCGGAAAATCCACCCTGATCAATGAAACCCTCTACCCTATTATGAATGCCCATTATTTTAACGGAGTAAAGAAACCGCTGCCTTACGAGAAGATCGAAGGCCTGGAGCATATAGACAAGGTGATTGATATCAACCAATCGCCCATTGGACGCACCCCCAGGTCCAATCCCTCTACCTATACCGGGGTATTCAGTGAAATCCGGTCTTTATTTGCCAGGATCCCCGAAGCTGCCATCAGGGGGTATAAACCCGGGCGGTTTAGCTTCAACGTAAAGGGCGGACGGTGCGAAACCTGCCAGGGGGGCGGCCTGCGTGTCATTGAGATGAATTTTTTACCTGATGTTTACGTGGAATGTGAAACCTGCAACGGGAAGCGGTTCAACAGGGAAACCCTTGAAATACGATACAAGGGCAAATCAATAGCCGACGTCCTTGAAATGACCATCAACGAAGCCGTTGATTTTTTCGAGAACATCCCGAAGATCTACCGCAAGCTTAAAACCCTTCAGGATGTAGGCCTCGGATACATTTCCCTTGGCCAGCAATCCACTACCCTGTCCGGAGGCGAAGCCCAGCGGGTAAAACTGGCGTCTGAGCTCTCCAAAAGGGATACGGGGAATACGTTCTATATCCTCGATGAGCCCACTACCGGCCTTCATTTCGAAGATATCAGGGTGCTTATGGAAGTGCTAAACAAACTGGTTAAAAAGGGCAATACCATCCTGGTCATCGAACACAACCTGGATGTGATCAAAATGGTTGACCACATAATTGATATTGGATATGAAGGCGGAAGGGAAGGCGGATACGTCGTGGCAACCGGAACCCCGGAAGAAGTCGCTTCAAACGAGAAAAGCCATACGGGCAGATACCTCCGAAAGGAATTAAAGATCAAGGAAGCTGCAGAAATCCAGGGTTAGTTGTATCTTTTGATACCGTACCGGAAACCTCTATTAACAGATTTTATAATGAGAAAAGAACAGCATCATAAGGGCTGGAATGAAATCAAGGCAAATGACTCCTGGGCCATTTTTAAGATTATGGGCGAGTTTGTCAACGGTTTTGAAAAGATGAGCGCCATAGGCCCCTGCGTCTCGATCTTTGGTTCTGCCCGTGCCAGGGAAGACGGTAAATATTACAAGATGGCCATCAACATCGCAAAAAAAGTATCGGAAGCGGGATATGGCATCATCACCGGAGGGGGGCCCGGTATTATGGAGGCCGGTAATCGCGGCGCCCACCTTGCCGGCGGAACCTCCGTAGGCCTGAACATAGACCTCCCCTTTGAACAGCACGACAACCCTTATATTGATGACGACAAGAGCCTTGACTTTGATTATTTCTTTGTCCGTAAAGTCATGTTCGTCAAATACTCCCAGGGGTTTATTGTACTTCCGGGAGGCTTTGGTACCCTGGATGAATTATTTGAGGCGATAACGCTCATCCAAACCAATAAAATTGGTAAATTTCCCATTATCCTCGTGGGCTCAGAATTTTGGAACGGATTGTTTGACTGGATTAAAAATACCATGCTTGAGGCCGGGAATATCGGCCCTGCAGACCTTGACCTCGTACAAATCGTGGATACGGAAGACGAGGTGGTTGAAGTTATCGATGCCTTCTATAAAGGTCGTAATCTAAGTCCGAACTTCTAAATGCCTATGCCGCACTCAATGTTTTCCCCTCCCGGCATTCCTATACTGTTACTGGCCTTTTGCGCGGTTTGCCGTTCCCTTCCCGCACAGCATAATACTACGATGACGGCCGACCTGGATGAAGATCGCAACATTATACATGTGCAGCAGGAATTCATCTACAGTAACAAAGCCAACGACACCCTTTACGAATTGTATTTTAACGACTGGGCCCATGCCTATTCCAATAAAACTACTGCCCTGGCACGCAGATTTGCCGAAGAATTCAAGAAAAGCCTGCACCTGGCGAAAGAGGACGAACGGGGCTATACCGAAATAATCAGCTCTGTTGATGACGAGTACAGGGGCATTTCCTGGAAGCGCGTAGCCGGCAAGGACATTATAAAATTTGTACTCAACAAACCCCTTCCGCCCGGCGGCAGCGCCAAATTATTCCTTACCTACGAGGTGCAGCTCCCCCCAAACCGATATACACCCTTTGGTTATGCCCCGGACGGAAGCTTCTACCTCAAGGACTGGTACCTCACTCCTGCGGTATACGATGGCCAGTGGCAATTGTATTCCAATAAAAACCTCGAAGACCTGTACACCGATATCACGGATACCTATATAAATTTTATTTTCCCGGATTCGCTCTACCTGGGTACCAATTTCAACGAAGTGAGCATCAATTCGTTCCCCGGGAAACAGTTTGCCTCCCTCAAGGGCGTTAACCGGAAAAGCTGCGACATCATCCTCAACCGCAGCAACCGTTTTATCAAGCATGTTACCCCCCATCTCATTGTGGTAACCGATATTAAGGACAACAAGTACGACGAGGTGTCCCAGGGCTTGTCCATTAACAGGATTACCAGATTCATCCACGAAAACCTGGGCGACTTCCCCTATGAACAGCTGCTCGTAAGTGAAATAGATTTTAATAAGAACCCACTGTACGGCCTGAGCCAGTTACCCTCTTTTATACGGCCCTATGATGAAAAGTTCCAATTTGAGATGAAATTCCTCAAAACCGCTTTGGGCAGCTATATGAGGGAGACTGTCTTCCTGAACCCCAGGATGGATAAGTGGGTGAGTGATGCCCTCGTGAACTACCTGATGATCCGGTATGTGGAAGAATTTTACCCGGACCAGAAATTACTGGGGAAACTTGCAGATATCTGGGGCGTACGCAGTTTCCACCTTGCTAAAATGGCATTCAACGACCAGTACTCCATGCTGTACATGCTTATGGCGCGTAAAAACCTGGACCAGCCGCTGACTACCCCGAACGACTCGCTGATCAAGTTCAATCAGAAGATTGTCAATACCTATAAGGCAGGACTAGGCCTGGCCTACCTTGCCGACTACATCGGCCAGGAAAGGGTAGACCAGAGCATTAAGGAATTCTATGAAACCTACAAACTCAGGGAAGTGAAGCCTTCGGATTTCCGCAGGATCCTCGATGCCCACTCCGACAAGGATATAAGCTGGTTTTTCAATTCCTATGTTTCGTCAAACAGGAGGATAGATTTCAAGATCCGAAAAGTGGAAAAGTTTGATGATTCCCTCAAAGTGACCATAAAAAATAAAACCGGGACCAATGTTCCCATTTCCCTGTTCGGGATCAATAATGACTCCGTGGTATCGCAATACTGGTTAAGGAATATCCGGAATGAGCGAACGGTTACCATTCCCCGCCAGGGAGAAGAGCGGCTGGTACTGAATTACGACCAGAAAATCCCGGAGTTCAACCAGCGCGATAACTGGAAATCGCTCAACGGGTTTTTCAGCAGCAACCGGAAATTAAAATTTCAGTTTTTCAAAGATGCGGAAGATCCTTATTACAATCAGATTTTCTTTATGCCGGTTGCCAGTTTCAACGTTTATGACGGCCTGACACCCGGGTTAAGGCTAACTAACAAAGCCCTGATTGAAAAACCCTTCCTCTTTGATTTTGCCCCATCGTATGCCCTGAAGGAAAAGTCCCTGGTAGGTTACGGCAGGTTTAGTATCACGCAATACCATGCTAAAAGCGGCTTTTATGTTACCAATTATTCCCTGGGCGGATCCAGCTTTCACTTCCAGGAAAATTCGCGCTATTCCACCATAACTCCATCCATAGCTTTCGGCTGGAGGCCGGATAACCTGATCTCCAATAAAAGGCAATCCCTGGTACTGAGGCACGTCAATGTTTTCAGGACTATAGATGAGGGGTTGAACGACCTGGAAACGGATCCGGATTACAGCGTGTTCAATATCCGGTATAATTCCTTTAATAACGGGATCATCAATTATTTCAGCTGGTTTGGTGATGCCCAGTTTGCGCCAAGTTTTTCGAAACTTTCATTTAATATGGAATACCGGAAGTTGTTTGAGAACAACCAGCAACTAAACCTGCGATTTTTTGCCGGGAAATTCCTCCACAACGACACGAATTCCGATTTTTTCAGTTATGCGCTTGACCGGCCAACGGATTACCTGTTCGACCTGAATTATCTGGGGCGGTCTGAAGACAGCGGGATCTTCAGTCAGCAGGTTATCATTGCCGAAGGGGGTTTTAAATCCAAAATCAGGGACCCATTTGCCAACGACTGGATAGTAACAACCAATGCCAGCATGAACATATGGCGCTGGATTGAACTTTACGGCGATGCAGGGTTGATAAGAAGCCGGGGGCAGGATCCGCGCTTCGTGTATGATTCCGGGGTTAGGCTGAATCTGGTAACGGATTATTTTGAACTCTATTTTCCTTTGTATTCCAATAATGGATGGGAAATTGGTCAACCAGATTACGACCAGCGGATTCGGTTCGTAGTGACCCTCAGCCCTAAGACGCTGATCGGGCTTTTTACCCGAAAATGGTTTTAATTTATTGCGGTATCCGTAATAGAAAGCTCATTTATCAGCATTTAAGGAATAAATTTTAAGATACTTGTGTATTTTTTTACAAACTCTTTAAAAAGCCTGATTTATGGTAATTGCACAAACCATTCTATTTTGATACTTTTGTGAAAAACCCGATCCGTCCTATGAAAGAAATGAAGCTTGAAGCCGGCGAAAATATTTCCTTCGATGATTTCAGGACGCAAATACTATATGATTTTAAAATTGCCGTCACCAGCAGGGAATGCAGCCTGCTCGGCCGGCGCGAAGTGCTCACCGGAAAGGCCAAATTCGGGATTTTTGGCGATGGTAAGGAACTCCCGCAGCTTGCCATGGCCCGATCGTTTAAAAACGGGGATTTTCGTTCGGGCTACTACAGGGACCAGACCTTTATGATGGCATTGGGGTTGCTGAACCCCAAGGATTTATTCCACGGCTTATATGCCACCACCGAGATTGAGCTCGAACCCATGAGTGCCGGCAGGCAGATGGGCGGGCACTTTATTACCTATAGCCTGAACGAGGATGGCAGCTGGAAAGACCTGACCAGGCAAAAGAACAGCAGTGCCGACATCTCCCCTACCGCCGCGCAAATGCCGCGCTTATTGGGATTGGCACAGGCATCAAAAATCTACAGGAACCTGAAAGGCCTGGATGCCCCGGGGTTTTCTGTTAACGGAAATGAGGTAGCCTGGGGCACCATCGGGAATGCGAGTACCAGCGAAGGACATTTTTTTGAAACCATAAATGCCGCCGGGGTCATGCAGGTTCCCATGGTGGTAAGCGTCTGGGACGACCATTACGGCATCTCCGTTCCTGCGTCCTTCCAGACCACCAAGGAAGATATCTCGGAGATTCTGGCTGGTTTTCAAAGGGATGAGGACCATCCCGGCTTCGAAATCCTTAAAGTACAGGGATGGGATTATACGGCACTCATCCACACCTATGAAAATGCTTCAGACATTGCACGCGAAGAGCATGTGCCGGTGTTGATCCATGTTACCGAACTAACACAACCCCAGGGCCATTCAACTTCCGGTTCCCATGAGCGGTATAAGAGCGAAGCCCGGCTGGAGTGGGAAAAGACATTCGACTGCAACCGCAAGTTCAGGGAATGGATTTTGGAAAACAATATTGCAACTGAAGAAGAGCTTAACAGCCTCGAAAAGGAGATCAGAAAGCAGGTGCGGGCTGCCAGGAAGGAAGCCTGGGCAGAATTTCTGGCGCCACAGCAGGCAGCCAAAAAAACCCTCGTAACCCTGCTGGAGAAGGCAGCGGCCGTAAGTGCCAATAAAGCGTTTATAAACAGGGTTAAGAACGATCTCATCGCTATAGAAGAACCGCTTAAAAAAGACCTGGCTTCCAAATCGCGGAAGGCACTGAGGTACCTGATCGGGGAGGATCACGCCGAACGAATGGCTTTGGAAGCCTGGGTGAAGGATTATCTCCAAACCGAACAGCCCAAATACAGTTCCCATTTATATAGTGAAATGCCTGATAAGGCCACGGGCATCAGGGAAGTACAACCCCAATATCCGGCAGAACCGGAAATGGTAGACGGCCGGATTATTTTAAGGGATAATTTCGACAAATTGTTCGCAAAATACCCCCATGCCCTGATTTTCGGGGAAGATAGCGGGGCCATTGGCGATGTAAACCAGGGGCTGGAAGGTTTACAAAAGAAATACGGGCCCCTGCGCGTGGCCGATACCGGCATCCGGGAGACCACCATCATCGGGCAGGGAATAGGGCTCGCACTGCGTGGCCTGCGACCCATTGCGGAGATACAATACCTGGATTATATTCTGTACGGGCTTCAAACGCTGAGCGATGATCTCGCAACCCTGTTGTACCGTACGGTTGGTAAGCAAAAAGCACCTTTGATTGTCAGGACCCGGGGCCACAGGCTCGAGGGCATCTGGCATTCAGGCTCTCAAATGGGCGGCCTTATCCACCTTTTAAGGGGCATGTACATCCTGGTGCCAAGAAATATGACCAAAGCGGCGGGCTTTTACAACACCCTGATGAAAAGCGACGAACCAGCCCTTATCATCGAAAGCCTGAACGGCTATCGCCTGAAGGAGCCCATCCCGGAAAACCTGGGCGAACTATGTACCCCCATCGGGAAGGTGGAAACAATAAAAGAAGGAACAGATATTACCCTCCTGTCCTATGGATCCACTTTACGGATTGTGGCCGAGGTGGCCGGGGATCTGCTTGATGCAGGGATAGATGCGGAGGTCATTGATGCACAGACACTTCTCCCCTTCGACCTTGAATGGGAGGTGCTTAAGAGCGTTAAAAAAACCAACCGGCTGCTGGTGATAGACGAGGATGTCCCAGGTGGCTGCGCAGCCTACCTCCTGCAGGAAATAGTGGAGAAACAAGGGGCCTACCTATACCTCGACAGCCCACCCCAGACCCTCACGGCCAGGGCCCACAGGCCCGCCTATGGCACTGACGGGGATTATTTTTCCAAACCCAATGCAGATGACATTTTCGAAAAGGTTTATGGCATGATGCACGAGGCCAATCCCGGAGATTATCCCCGGCTCCGCTGAACCCTGAATGTCCTCCTGGGTTTGAATTCGTTCCTGGATCCCTTGATTGCTTTTACCTTCTTGCAGCCTTGCGGATATTCATTCAGATCCAGGATTTCGAAATCAACAGAATTCTCTAAGAAACCGCCCCATTATTATTGAAATGTCAAATTTTTTGAAAAAAAACTTTACATTTACAATGAATCCAATCTTATAATGAATGAAAAACTCCCTCAAAAGTGACCTGGGACTTGCCCTCTTAAGGATCCTCCCATCGGTCATGTTACTTACGCATGGAATCCCTAAATTCCAAAAACTTCTGGCCGGTGATTTTGAATTTGGAGACCCCATCGGGATTGGGGCAGCCCCTTCCCTATTCCTGGCGGTTATTGGGGAATTTATATGCCCTGTATTGCTGATAATCGGCTACAAGACCCGATGGGCAGCAGTTCCGCCAGCCATCGTAATGATCATTGCCGGTTTTATTGTACACGCTTCGGACCCCTTTAACGTAAAGGAAAAAGCATTCCTTTTCCTTTCGTTCTTCCTGGTGATCATGCTACTGGGCCCCGGGCGTTACAGCATCGATAAAAAATAGTCTATATAATTTTTACCAGGAGTTCCTTGAGCAGGTCGGCATGCGAGATATTGCCGGCCCCAACCCCTTTACCCTTAAGATCCATCTCACGCAGTTCGCTTATGATCTGGCTGACCTTTTTCATGGGGTAGTTCCTTGCAGCCGTTTGGTATTCCGAAACAAAATAGGGATTGATATGTAAGGCGCCTGCCACATTTTTCGGGCTATGGTCTGTTAGCCCGTGATATTGCAGGAGTTGGGAAAAGAAGTTGTGGAGCAGGGTTACGGTTACCACGAAAGGGTTTTCTTTAGGGTTTTCGGAAAAATAGTGCACTATGCGTGCAGCTTTCCGCATGTCTCTTTCACCGATTGCTTTTTTCAGCTCAAAGTTGTTGTAATCTTTACTGATCCCTATATGTTCCTCTATGTCTGCAGGGCTAATTTCCGAAGCCGCGGGCAGGCTAATCAGAAGTTTATCCAATTCATTGCTGATCCGGCTAAGGTCTGTTCCCAGGTATTCTACCAGGAGGAGGGCAGCCTTATGTGAAATGGAATACCCTTTTCCTTTAAGCAGGGTACGAATCCATTCGGAAACCTGGTTTTCATACAATTTCCTGCTCTCGAAGACCACGGCGTGTTTGCGCAACGCTTTGTGAAGTTTTTTCCGCTTATCAAGCTTTTTATATTTGTAACAGATTACCAGAACGGTGGAAAGTTGGGGGTTATCGGCATAGGAGACGAGATCCTCTATAGTGCGCGAAAGATGCTGGGCTTCCTTTACAATGACCACCTGGCGCTCCGCCATCATGGGGTACCTTTTGGCAATTGCCAGGATTTCATCAAGGGCGGTGTCTTTTCCGTAAAGCACCATCTGGTTAAACCCTTTTTCCTCTTCGGTGAGGATGGCGTCCCCTATAAATTCAGCAAGTTTATCTATAAAGTAAGGTTCTTCCCCCATCAGGAAATATATTGGGCGGATGGTACCGTCCCTGATGTCTGATACAATTTGTTTAACTTCGTCCATCCAAAAAAAAGTAGCAATTTTGCCCTATGCAGGACCTGAATTTTCCGGGCTATGAATTCCGTTTCAAAAATAGCGAAAATGCGCTCCATATCTTCGACCCTATCCGGAAAAAGTTTGTGGTTTTGCAGCCCGAAGAATGGGTAAGGCAGCATGTTTTGCAGTTCCTCCTTCAGGATAAAGGCTATCCAAAAAGCCATATCAGCATTGAAAAACTCCTCAGGGTAAACGAAATGAGCAGGCGGTACGACCTTGTGGTCTTCCGGCCAGACGGTGCCATTGCCATCCTGGTGGAATGCAAGGCCCCTGGCCAGGACATCACCCAGGCAACCTTTGATCAGATCGCCCGGTATAACCTGCAGCTGCAGGCCGATTACCTGATGGTAACCAATGGCCTCGATCATTACTTCTGCCGCATGGATTTTGAAGCCAGACGGTACGAATTTTTAAGGGAACTGCCCTCTTATCGCGGTTCGTAGCCATTCACCCTGGCGTGCAGGGCCGCGCTTCAACCAGGGAGGGGTATTGGGCGGTTGTAATAGGAATCAGTTTTAAAATATTTCTTTACTTTGTGCGCTTTTAACATTATGCTTGCTAGGCCGTTTACAAAACGGTAACACTCCATGCCGAAATTAGCCATCATCATACTTAACTGGAACGGGGAAGCCCTGCTGGAACGATATCTGGGTTCCGTCGTGGCCAATTCGGAGGGTGCGGATATTTATGTAGCCGACAATGCCTCCACAGACGGGTCGGTGGCATTTGTGCAAAGTCATTATCCCACGGTCCGCATCATCCGGAACCCCAGCAACGGGGGTTTTTCCAAGGGGTATAACGATGCCCTGAAGCATGTTGACGCGGAGGTTTACTGCCTGTTGAATTCCGATGTGGAAGTGAGTGAGAACTGGTTGGAACCGGTGCAAAGGCTTATGGCGGACCGTCCGGATGCTGCCATTGTGCAGCCAAAAATCCTTGACTTACTGAACAGGGACCGGTTTGAATATGCCGGCGCGGCCGGCGGCTTTCTCGACCGCCTGGGATACCCCTTCTGCCGCGGGAGGATCTTTCAGGCCCTGGAATCAGACCGGGGACAATATGACGACATCACCGAAATTTTCTGGGCCACAGGGGCATGTATGTTCGTACGGGCGCGGGTATTTTGGGAGCTTGGCGGTTTTGACGAGCATTATTTTGCCCATCAGGAGGAAATTGATTTTTGCTGGCGGGCGCAAAACAGGGGGTATAAGGTATTCTATACCGGCCAGGCCGCCGTATATCACCTCGGAGGGTCTACCCTAAGCAATATGAACCCCACAAAAACCTTTTTGAATTTCAGAAATTCGCTTTACTCCATCACTAAAAACCTTCCCGGCAAGCGCTTTTTTGCAGTCATCCTGCTCCGTTTACTCCTTGATTTCGTGGCTGCCGCCCGCTTTGTATTTCAGGGCAAATGGCGGCATGGCCTGGCCATTTTCAAAGCTCATGTGAGTTATTACAGGAATTTTTACTCCATGTACGCCACGCGAAAAAACGCTATCTTTACAAGAAAGTATTATATTACGACGTCCATTGTATGGTCGCATTTCGTACATCAAGTAAAGAATTTTAACGATTTAATAAAAGATTAACGAGGGTAACCCGTGAAAACTTTGTTAAATCTATAATTTTGACCCGATTTATAAACCAAAATCAAAGAACAACAATTAATTATTAAGCCCTATTATGAAAAAAATCATCCTAGGTGTATTGGGATTAACGCTACTGTTATCATCTTGTGTATCCCAGAAAAAATACGCCGATCTTGAAGCAAAACAAAAAGAGACCCAGGACCTTTTAAATTCCGCCACCGTTAAATTGAACACCTGCCTGGAGGAAAAAGCAACTGCAAGTTCTAAAATGCAAACCCTGGAAGACCAGGTGGCTTTTCTTAAAGCCAACAACCAGGAACTCATCAATAATATGGGGAACCTGACCACCCTTACAACTAAAGGGGCCGAAAACCTTGAAAAATCGCTGGAAAGCCTGCAGGAAAAAGATCTCACTATCCGTAAATTACAGGATGCCATAACAAGGAGGGATTCTGTTAACCTTTCCCTTGTACAGAGCCTTAAAGGCGTTCTGGGTAACCTGGACGATGAAGATATAGAAATCAGCGTGGAAAAAGGTGTTGTTTTTGTATCGATTTCAGATAAACTTTTATTCAGTAGCGGAAGTTATAACGTAACCAATGAGGCCAAACAGGTACTCGGTAAAGTTGCACAGGTGGTTAACAACAAGCCCGACTTCGAATTTATGGTGGAAGGGCATACAGACAATGTTCCTTACCAGAGCGGGGTGTTGCTGGATAACTGGGACCTTAGTGTAAAAAGAGCTACTTCCATTGTACGGATTCTCCAGAATGATTTTGGAGTGGAACCTGCGCGGATGACCGCTGCCGGAAGAAGTCATTATATTCCTCTGTTGCCTCATGATTCAGCAGCGAACCGTGCCAAAAACCGTCGTACCCGGATCGTGGTGCTTCCCAAACTGGATCAGTTCTACAGCATGATCGAAGAGGGAATGAAAGATCCCGCCATCAACTAGGAATAGCCGGATTACTTTAAACTGTCTGTTTGTTTAGGACAGTAGAATGGAATAATTAACTAACCACGACTGAAATACATATTAGTCGTGGTTTTTTTTTTACATATGGGGCACATAACCCCTGTAATACATGATTATCCTTAAATTTGTCAGGGCGGGGGGCAAATTTTTAAGCCCTTGCATATTAAATAACGTCAGTTGCCTGAAAATGATCGGATTGAAAGCATACTAATTAAAAGATCAAATCGTTGTTGAACTATGAGAACTTTACTGGTAGCCCTTTCCTTGTTGATTTTAACCTCCTGCAATTCCCTTGGCCGTGGTGCCCGCGCCTCGAAGAACTCCAATGGCCACACTGTCGCGGGATCCTTTGATAAAGTATTGGGAGACGATGTAATTTCCCAGAAAGGCCTTTTCAATGTTCACCAGGCGGGTAATTCCTATTATTTTGAAATTCCCGACTCCCTACTTAACCGGGAAATCCTTGTAGTCACCAGGTTTATAAAAACCCCGGCCGGGGCTGGTAATTACGGTGGGGAAGAAATAAGTGACAAAACCATTTTCTGGGAGAAGGGGCCTCAGGACAACCTGTTCCTGCGTATTTCAACCCTCGTAAGTCAGGCCAATGAAACAGATGCCATAGCGGAAGCTGTAAACAGTGCCAACGTAACCCCTATCCTGGAGGCCTTTGATATAAAGGCAAGAAATGAGGAAACCCAGACATCGCTGATAGAGGTAACCGAATTCATCAACGGTGAAAATCCTTTGCTGGCCCTCAGTGGAAGGCAGAAGGACGCCTACAAGCTTACCACCCTGGAAGATGATAAGTCGTATATTAAAAAAATATCCACCTATCCGATCAACACGGAAATCCGCACCGTAAAAACCTACCAGGCCAAACAATCGGCTGACAGCCGCGAGGGCTTGCCTGCCGTTGTGCTTTCGGGCGTGGTTACCATGGAAATCAATAATTCATTCATCCTGCTACCGAAGGAACCCATGAAAAAGAGGCCCTATGATACCCGGGTAGGCTATTTTGCCAGTTCATACCTCGAATTTGGCGATGAGCAGCAACGGGTAGACAGGAATGTTTACATACACAGATGGCGGCTGGAACCTAAACCGGAGGATTACGAAAAATGGAAAGCCGGGGAATTGGTCGAGCCAAAAAAACCCATCGTCTTTTATCTGGATCCCGCCACCCCGGAAGTATGGCGCCCATACCTGATCCAGGGGATCAATGACTGGCAGAAGGCCTTTGAACAGGCGGGATTTAAAAATGCCATCGTTGGCAAGGAATGGCCAAAGAATGCCACAGACATGAGCCTGGAGGATTCGAGGTTTTCGGTACTTCGCTATTTTGCTTCCCCCGCTCAAAATGCCTATGGCCCGAATATAACCGATCCCAGGAGCGGTGAAATCCTCGAAAGCCATATTGGATGGTACCACAACCTGCTCAACCTGCTCCACCATTGGTATATGATACAGGCAGGGGCCGTAGACGAACGCGCCAGGAAGATGCATTATGATACGGAACTGATGGGCCAGCTGGTTCGTTTTGCCTGTGCTCATGAGGTAGGGCATACACTTGGCTTACGGCATAATATGGGGGCAAGCTATGCCACCCCTGTTGAAAAACTCAGGGATGCGGAATGGCTTGACAAAAATGGCCATACAAGTTCCATTATGGACTATGCCCGCTTTAATTATGTTGCCCAACCCGAAGACAGTGTAGGCCTGGAGAACCTGATGCCCCGGATTGGCGATTATGATAAATGGGCGATCCAATGGGGTTACGCCCCCCTGCCCGCGGAACTTGAGTCCGTGGAAGAAAAGGAATACCTGAACCAGATGATCATAGACTCGATAGGCCGCAATCCAAGATTATGGTTCGGGGGCGAAGGTCGCGACTTCGACCCGCGGTCGCAGAGGGAAGATCTTGGCAATAATTCCATGATGGCCAGCAGCTATGGCATCATCAACCTGCAACGTATCATTCCCTATCTGACACAATGGACCAGGGAAAACGGAAGCGACGATTATTCAAGCCTCGACGAAATTTATAAAGTTTTGGTATCCCAATACGAGAATTACCTCTTCCATGTCACCAAGAATATTGGGGGGATCTATGAGACCCCCAGGACCATGGCTGAAGAGGGGGAAGTATATTTACCTGTGCCTCAGAAAATACAAAAGGAAGCCCTTGTTTTTCTTAAAAACCATATCCTTGAAGAACCGGACTGGCTGCTTACCAACCAGATCCTCAATAAAATACAATCCCCTCAATCCAAGGAAGCGGTTACCAAAACCATGGAGAGTGTCTTACTGAATCTTATGGGTGCCAGCAGGATAAGCAGGATGATGTTCATAACAGAGCGCTACAAAGATATGGACACCTACACCCCGGAAGAATACCTCGACGATTTAGACCAGCTTGTATGGGGCGACCTCAATGTGTTTTACCAGGCCAAACCCTATAAACGAAACCTCCAGAAAGCCTATGTGGATAATTTGATCTCCTTGTATAAACCTTCGGAGGCAACCGGCCTTATAGGCGGGATCCTGGCCAAGCTTTCCGAGGATTTTACCTCCAATACGGATGTGAGGTCGCTTGCCTTAAGCCACCTGATACAGCTTCAACGAAACATCAAACAAAATATCCCGGTAATTACCCACAGGATGACCAAAGCGCACTTGCAATACCTCCAAAGGGAAATTGATGAAGTTATTGGGGAAAGCAAGGATTCAGACCTGTTTATCCCACATTATAATCCGGATATTTCCATAAAATCGGAGGGCCAGTAAGGAAATTGGCCGCAGTATAAAAGGAAATTAAAGGATTTCCAGGCTTCCCTTGCCTTCGCGCAGCACTACCGGTTCACTCCCCGAGAGATCGATGACCGTTGAGGCGAGGTTCCCGCCATAACCGCCGTCGATTACCACATCTACGAGTTTCTCCCATTTTTCATAAATGAGTCCGGGGTCTGTGGTATATTCGATCACATCATCCTCATCGTGGATGGAGGTGCTTACAATAGGGTGTCCCAGGCCTTCGACAAGTGCCTTTGCAATGGCGTTATCCGGCACACGGATCCCCACCGTTTTCCGTTTTTTAAAATCCTTGGGCAGGTTGTTATTTCCCGGGAGAATAAAGGTGTACGGCCCCGGGAGGGCGCGCTTCAGGATCTTAAAGGTGGCGGTATCAATCTGCCGTACATAGTCTGAAAGGTTACTCAGGTCCGGGCAAATAAACGACCAGTTGGCTTTTTCCACCTTTTCGCCCTTGATACGGGCAATCCGTTCCAGGGCCCGGGAATTGGTAATATCGCAGCCCAATCCATATACCGTATCCGTAGGATAAATCACGAGGCCGCCATTGCGCAGGATGTCAACCACTTTCCTGATCTCTTTGGGGTTGGGATTCTCCTCGTATATTTTAATCAATTCGGCCATAGCCTGCGTCATTTTCCTAAATATAACCAAAATAAAAGCATATGGGTTCCCTCTACCCTACTTCACCTGGTAAACACGCACATAGTCAACCTCCATGGTCGCAGGGAAAATCCCGTCGTCAACCCCGTGCAGGCCTCCCCAATCACCCCCCACCGCGATATTCATCAGGAAATAAAACGGCTTGGAAAACGGCCAGTTTTCATCACTGGAATTCACCGGGCGCAAAAAGGTAAGTTTGATGTTCGCCGGGTCGTCTATATAAAATTTCAGGTATTTCTCAGTCCATAAAAGCCCGAAAGCATGGAATTCCTCTTCTATGGAATCCAGCGGTAGCGGCCCCGAAGTAACCTGGGTGCCATCCTTATGATTGTGTGCCGTACTATGAATGGAGAAGTGCATTTTTCCCGGGTCAAAGCTCACATATTCCATCATATCGATCTCGCCGCAGGCCGGCCAGCCCACCGATTGGATATTGCTGCCCAGCATCCAGATGGCAGGCCAGATTCCATTCCCCTTGTGTTCGGGTATCTTTGCCCTGACTTCCATCCTGCCATAGGTAAATGTTTCCATGCTGTTAAGGCGAGCTGAAGTATAATCGCCAACACGCTGGCCTGCACCGGTTTTCCTGGCTATAATTTTAAGGGTGCCGTTGCTTACTTCCACACTCCCGTCCGACGCATAGTCCTGCCATTCGTTGTTGCCCCAGCCATGGGAGCCTGTTTCAAAGAGCCATTTTCCGGTGTCCAGGGAGTTGCCATCAAATTCATCGCTCCAAACCAGTTCTTCATCCTCCCAGTATTCCGGGGCAAATACATCAACATTGATTTCCGGGGTTTCGGG
>Ga0209347_1003557_pt1 | contig 17848 bp, 16 predicted proteins | sample AutmiccommuBRH23_FD_187382 | JGI IMG/M metagenome (GOLD analysis project Ga0209347, IMG submission 187382) | Deep subsurface microbial communities from Mt. Terri, Switzerland - Autotrophic microbial communities BRH/23 (SPAdes) (version 2) | ecosystem: Environmental > Aquatic > Deep subsurface >...
GTAACGGTTGATCGTTTAAACGGCTATAAAAGGGCTTTGGAAAAGGTTAATATAGACATCAATCGAGATTACATCGTTCACAAGGAGTTTCATAAAGAAGGCGGAAAAGAAGCGATTGTCGAGCTAATGTCTTTAGCTGAACCGCCGACAGCTTTAGTGGTTACTGACGATCTAATTGGTTTTGGGGTGCTTAGCAACCTAAGGGAGATGGGAATTAGAGTTCCCGAAGATATCTCAGTAATCAGTTTTAATAATACAATGCTGACTGAATATACTAATCCCCCACTGTCATCAGTAGATATTAACATCTATCAGCTGGGTCAGCATGCCGCAAAGCTTTTGATTGAACTAATTCATAAGACTAAGGATCTGAGTAAAAAAATTATCGTCCCTCATAAATTAATTTTAAGAGAATCCTGTAATTCTAGAGGTAAGAAGTAGGCTCACATCCTACATCTTACTTCTAGTACGAGTGAATCCCTGTAAATTTAAAGAAAGATCAGGAACCAGAAGGAGCTAGACACCCTCTGGTTCCTCTGCTTTATGACATCACTTTGAGGAAAAATTAATTGGGAATAATTTTATTGATATTATGGCATATAATTAAGTAGAGTTTAAACAGTGGGCTAGAAGAAATGGGGGTACTTAATTGCGGAAACTATACATAGGTTTTATAATTTTTTTGCTTGTCTATGGGATTTTTATCTCGCTATATTTACTTCACACTGAGCAGGCTCTCCCAGATAGCTATATTGGGAGTCCGGCCGATCCGACAACTTTTATGAGTGTGGAGCACCTAGAAAAAGCTACTAGCTATTCACGAACAAAGGATATCTTATTCTTTTTGGGGATACCTTGGGAATGGGCGATTTACCTGCTAATCCTGGGACTTGGTTTCACGTCAACCTTTAGCTTGATTGCTAAAAAAATTAGCAAAAAGAACTTTTTGACGCAAGCCGGTGTCTATACTTTATTGCTAAGTACATTTGTTGCCTTATTAAAATTTCCTCTACAATACTATTCATATAAGGTTTCGCAAGAATACGGTATCTCAATTCAACCATTCGATTTGTGGTTGGCAGATAAGGGAAAAGGATGGCTAATAGACGCCATATTAACGATTCCGGCAGTTTGGCTTTTATACTTCGTGATAAAAAAATCACCGAAAAGATGGTGGCTTTATTTTTGGTTGCTCACGATTCCCTTAACAATAATGCTGTATTTCTTGCAGCCTGTTGTTATCGACCCGGTCTTTAATAAATTTCAACCTTTGCAGGATCAGGTGCTTAAAGAGGAGATTTTAGGTCTGGCCGATCGAGCGGAGATACCAACAGAACAGGTTTTTGAGGTGAAAATGTCCGAAAAAACTACAGCGATGAATGCATATGTGACAGGAATCGCTTCTAACGCTCGAATTGTTTTATGGGATACCACCCTGCAGAAGTTGGAGAAAGATGAGATCTTGTTCATAATGGCTCATGAAATGGGGCATTACGTTTATCGTCATGTCTATTGGATGATCTTTGGCTCGATTATTTCTTCATTTTTTTTAGCCTATTTAGTCTATCGATTGGTAAACTGGCTAATCGACCGCTATGGGCACCATTGGGATATTAAAAATATCAGCAGCATTAATTCACTGCCGTTACTATTGCTCATTTTATCTTTACTCTCATTTATTCTTTCACCGCTGGAGAATACAATATCTAGGCAGTCCGAACGGGCAGCAGATGCTTATGCCATTCAAATGACGGGTAATGAACAGGCGGCAATAACTTCTTTTCAGAAGTTAGCAAAGGAAGGTTTGTCTGAGCCCAATCCCCCAGCTGTAGTTAAGTTCTTCTTATACCGGCATCCAACCCTAGCCGAGCGGATATATACGGTTGTTTCCACTTCTAGCGGAACTTCCGAGTGATTGTGCAAAATGGTAAAGTCAACTCGTTTCAGCTATGCTGAAAAACATCGGGGAATCAGATGGAGACTCTATTCTATTTATCTTACAATTATCTTTTGCATTAATCAAAGGATAAATTATTTTCTTACAGCAACTATTTTAACCTGTAAAAAAAGTTCACTGAGTTAAAGAATTAGCTTTGTCATAAATTGATTCCAGCGAAGAATCAGAAGTAAGCTTTTCAATCAAAAAAGCGGTTAGCAAATATAAAGGTAAGCTTATACCAACATGGATTAAAGTAAATTTTAAGCCTAAAGAGGCCACTTCAAATAATGCTATTGGAAGCTTTGTACTTGACCATACTCCTAAAAAGAATAATACATAAGCCAACCTAGCCTGTTTTTTTAATAACAAAGCGGCTATAGGGAAGGCAACGTAGAGAGGTCCTGCAGCGGCTGTTGCTAAAAAGAATGCGGTAGCAATTCCTTTCATACCAGAATTTTGCCCCATTAATTTTATAATTGTTTCCTTTGGAACCCAGACATCTAGCAGACCGACAATAAGAAAAATAGGAGGAACAATAATGATGAATTCTTTTAAATTGGATAGTGTAATTTTAGCAGCATGAAGTCCAATTTCTTTAGAGATGACAAATAAACCTAACATTAGTGAAACCATTACTATTGCATTTCTATAGGTTTTGATTATTTTCATTAGCTCATCACCATTCCTATTACCAGAGTAAAAATAACGGCAATAATAAACGCAAAACCATTTCGCATAATAGCGGTTTGTTTATTAAAGTATTTGACTTCAACTGGTAATGTGATAATTCCTACTGCAACTAAGGTAGAAACTAATGCTGCTATTTGAGCATAACCTGCCCCGCCGTTCTGTAAAGCACCTGCTAGTGGGAATGCTACAAAACTTGGAATCATTGTAATGGATCCTAAAGTAAGTGCAATAAATATTCCGAATATCCCAGATTCAGAACCTATGAGCTTTGATATCATATCCGGGTTCAATATGGATAATGAAATACCTACAAGAGATAATACTGTAATAACAGATGGAACTAAGTTAGTAAAGGATTTCCAAGCCTTTTTTATGGCTAGCTTGGTTTTATTTCGGTCCTTAACCAAAGAAAAGGCTAAAAAAGATAAAGATAACGTATATAATATTATGGCACTCATTCGATATCATCACCCTGTTTCTTAATAATCTCCTCATAACTATTTAAAAAAAACTGAAACCCCTTCATCCGCATTTCAATATCATTCTTATATTCAGTTAGCTTATTTAAACCTGATACAGTTATCTTATACCATTTTTTTGCGGGTCCTGGTTCAGCGGTATCCCAATAGGATTCTACTAATTTTTCTTGTTCTAAATTTTGTAAAGTACGGTAGATAGCTGCACTATCAATTTTGTTATAAGGAATGTACTTTTCCATTTTGTTTAGTAGTGTTAAACCGTATGCAGGTTCTTGAGCTAAGAATAACATGATAAAAGCAGGAGCATGTCTTCCATGCTTAAATTTTTCTCTTGGCAATATTTTCACCTCATTACGCATATATATGTTAATAACATAATAATGTAAATAGAAACAGAATGTCAAGTTAAAAAGTATAAAATGTATCTTCATTTTAGCAGGCTTAGGGATCAGACTTGAATGTTACTGTTGCAGAACGAACTATTTTTCTCGTTCTGCAACAGCCCATTTTTTAGATGCTAGAACCGTAAAAAGCGTATATTGCTAGTTGGCGAGGTTTATATACTCAAGTTTTGGTTTTTTTAACTTTAGCAGATTATCTGCGGAGAAACTCTTGCACTTTGTCAAGAAAAACCTCCGCTTTTTCAACATGTGGCGAATGCCCGGCGTCCTCAACGATAAATTCCTCGAAGGCTCCTCCGTTAGTTTGATACTTCTCCAATAGATAGCGAGTTTGTGAGACCATTGGTTGCGGTGGATAGATTTCCTCACCAGGCCACCCTTCAACATATCCTAGCTTGCCTAAGTAGCCGAAGTCAAAGAAAGACTGATCAGAAACAATCAGATCGTTTGCCCCTCGTACCCAGAGAATCGGCGGCTTAGAGTTTATTTCAGCAAGTGCAGAGAGGTTTAGGAATTTAGGTGACATTGTATTATTAATTCCGCTTTCTCCAGGGGCGATGCCTGGCCAATTTTCCGAAGGAACAAACGAACCCGGATAGAAGCTCTCGCCAATTCGTGTAGAGAGCATCGAGTCAATGAAAATTACTTCACGATTGTTGTCTACCCGGAATGGTGGTTTAAAATAGAATTGATTCATCACGTTTAATGGACTGTTTGGACTGTCGCCGCTACGGTCTTTATTCTTAATCAGTTCGACAAATTGCGGGTTGGCAGTTCCGCCGCCGGAACCTGCAAAATCGGGATAGTTAGGTGTTCCGTAGATATCTTTTGTACAGCCAAAACCGAATGGAGATAGTGGGCTGATTAAGATTAATGAAGCAATTTGGTTAGGATAATCAATTGCGTACTGCATAATTATGCCGCTTCCCATCGACCAGCCTGCTAAATGAACAGGTTGTGTAATGTTAAGTGCACTGATGAAAGAATGTAAATCCTCTGACCAATCCTGCAGTCCAATAGTGGCGTTGATAGGCAACTCCTCTGTTTCGCCGTATCCTCTTAAATCAGGCGCTAGTACCCAAAAGTCTTTGCTTAAGACTCTTATAGTTTCATCCCAAAACAGGTTAGATGAAACATTTCCGTGGACTAAGATTACTGCTGGATTTTGAAAGTTTCCTGCCGTCAAGTATGAAACATTAAGTCTGTTGGTTTTAATAGATTTTTTCTCAATACTGTTTAACATATAATAGCCTCCCTTAATAAAATGTTACCGCTTACAGTTGCTTACTAACCAGATAACTACCAAGTCAACATACTCACTTGTTACGCTAAACCTAGCTTGGATACCTTACCCTCAATAATAATAGATCACGGTTACAAAATGGTTACATTTTGAGATGGCAAATAGAGAAAATGTTTTAGTTATGTTGAAATAAAGATTGATATATTTCGAGTATTTGCGGCATCGGTTCGACACCTAACTCTTCGTGTAGGACCTGCTTGCACTTTTGGAACAATTTAAGTGCTAATGAACGATCACCGGATTCTTTACAGGCAATAAGCATTATTCGATAGGCTTCTTCCCACGTTGGGTCAAGGGTTATAATTCTTTCACCCCAACTAATCGCTTGGGGGAAGTTTTTTCTTTGCAACTCAATCTTGGCGATTTTTTCGGCACCTCTTAAGTATAAGAGTTGCAACCTTTCACGCTCCTCTATTGTCCAAGGTTCGTTAAACTGTTCGGGTAGGAATTCTCCGGAGTATAATTCTAAGGAGCTTCCCAACAAGTCATAAGCGATATCCTCTTTCTTTTCTTTTAACCCTAGCTTGATTTGTTGCTCAAATAGCTCAATGTCTAATTCGTAACCGGAAACGAGGTTGAGACCGTATGAGCTGCCATGTCTTTGGATAAAGAAGGTCGGTGCTTTTTCCTGGCGGTTCGGTTCTAGTGCTCTGTTAAGGGCGTTTAGGGCAACCTTAAAATCCCTGTTCTGCTGCTCATCTGTATGCATTGGCCAGAGGGTATCTTGCAGGAATTTTTTCGGTAAAAGCTCAAAACGTCGTGCTACCAGCAGTTGAAATAACTGTTTAGCCTTTTCTCTTTGCCAATCCTTGTCATTTAGTTGCTTATCTCCTAACCAAACGCTGAATTTACCGAGCATCTGGATTCGTAATGTATAGCCGGGATGAGAATCTAGAGAAAGCCAACCCTTTTCCATTAGCCAATTGGTTACAATTCCTTGGGAATCTAATCGACGTTTTTTTATCTCGATGAAAAAGGGAGCGAATTTTTGCAGGTCTCGCGGTCCATAAAAGCTAGTTCTTTGGATCAAAAAGTGGTACTTCCCTTGATTCATCAGGAGTAAAAATTGCCCGGTATATTTTTCGAAGTTAACCCAGTCTTGTTCTTTCAAAGCAATATAACCTAACCACATTAAGGTAACAGTTGCAGAGAATTGGTCACCAAGTCGGCTTAAGCCTTGATAACTTTCCATTAATTCCAGCTTTGCGAGATTATATTCATAATTGTGGGCATAAGAAATTCCCAGTACTAAATGGATTATTTGGGTAAACCAATGATCCTTAACTCTCTCGGCAATCTGAATTCCCTGCTGAGCATACAGGACTGCTTGCTCAAGCTCGCCTATAAATCCATAGAGCAGAGTTAATCCCATTAAAGGCTCGACTTTCCCTTTTTCAACAGATAATTCGTCCATAATATTTAAGGCTTTTTCGTAGCATTTAAGCGAGTTGCTAAAATCATCTTTGACAGCAAGCTGTGTAGCGTGACCTAATCTCATCCAGCCAACTGCTTCGACGAAACGGGCATTAAATTCTTTGCCGACTTTTATTCCTTGCTGAGCCATTCTTTTCGCTTCTTCAGCTTGTCCCATAAAAGAGAAGATAATTGCCAAGAGCACGGAGGTTTCGTGATGAGAATGGATGTTTGTTTTACCTAACTTCGTTTCCTGTTCTTTTTTTTCTTCTAACAGTTTCAGAGCTGAGCGAAATCTGCCGGTTCTTAGATGCAATCTGGCCTCAATATTGCCTAGGCTTTCCTCGTGCTGCTGTTTAAGGCTAAGTTTATAAAGCTTTTCAGCTATTTTGGTATTGCCTAGGTTTAGCTGATTCTCGGAATATAGGGCGTAAATGGTGGATAACTCTTCAAAACGCTCCATTCTGTGCCCGAGTCGCAAAGCCTCCTTGAGCAATGGTTCAGCTTTGCTTGGCTGTACAGTATCTAAATATACCCGTGCTTCGCCAACGAGTGAACGGATATAATCATCTTTTAAGTTGTTCTTAGTTGCTAAGATTTTAGCTGTTTGATGATCAGCAATGCTTTCCGAAAATCTGCACTGTTGACGTTTAACGTCGGCAAATAATGACCATAAAAAGGGATGCTTATTTTTAACATTAGCGTTTAAGGAAACAAGAAGGTTATGCAGAATTTCAATTTTTCCACGTTTTAAAATATGGTAGCCGTAGAGATTAAGGAATTCCACTAGCTTTTTCTCCTCATCCAGTTGTTCAATATGAATTTCAGACTTCTTCTCTAGGAGCTCATCTAGATCATGATTTTTTACTAAAGCTTGCCAGATTAATTGTTGGGAGATAATCCAGTCTTCTGTTTTTTTAAATATTCTCTGAATTTCCTCTTGAGATAATTGGTACTGAAAGGAATTAGCAGATAATATCTTGGTTTCTTCCGGAGTTAGGGATATATCTAGTTGGTCAATTATACTCTTTAAAATAAGCCTATCCATAGCAACCCCTCCTGCAAGTACTCTAATAATAGGTTCGCCAACTTTGGCTATTTTCCTCTAAATATAGCAAAAGCTTAATAATAGATATTAATGAGCCAGGCGGCATATTATCTAAGGAATTTATTTTTATAGTGACTAAGTGCGAGCAGGGGCCAGATATATTTATAGCTGTGATAATTAGTATAAAAGCTGCCGGGAAGACCGGCTCCAGTTGGGTAATCCGACCGCCAATCTGGATATCTGGTGAGCTTGGTTAATGTCGTAATCCCGTTATTTATAGCTGGGCTAGGATAATTATTAATGGCAATTAGAGCATCAATTGCCCAAGCTGTTTGTGATGGTGTACTAACCTGAAGTGGAATGTAGTGTTTTTCAATATCACTTTTACAAGATTCACCAAAACCGCCGTCAGGGTTTTGAATGGAAAGGAGCCACTGATTGGCCTTTTTGATAGCCGGATGATTTGAATTAACGCCGACAGCTTTCATCCCGGTTATTGCAGCCCATGTTCCGTAAATATAACAGATACCCCATCGGCCATACCAAGAGCCGTCTTGCTCCTGATTACTAATCAGCCAGTTGAATGCTCGATAAATTTGCGGATGGGCAATAGTTAATCCCGCATATCTGCCTAAAAATTCTAATGTTCTGCCGGTGAGATCGGCACTTGACTGGTCAGTAGTTACGGACTCGGAATCTTCAATGGGAATTCTTGCTAGGATTTTTTTATTGGTATTTTTCTCAAAGGCCGGCCAGCCGCCATCATTGTTTTGCATAGAAAGCAGCCAGTTTACTCCTCTTTGAAAGGCTTTCTTATAACTGGGATTCCGCTTTGCTAAAATGTAAATTGCTCTTAGGGCAGCAGTAGTATCATCAACATCCGGATTGATGGTATTGCTTCTAGAGAATCCCCAGCCTCCGGGTTTTACTCTGGGATTGTGAATTGACCAGTCTCCAGAAGATTTTTGCTGTTTTTTTAACAGGAATTGTCCGGATTTTTTTATTACAGGATCTTTAGCTTCAACACCTGCTGCTTGAAGTGCATAGCTGGTTAAGGCGCTATCCCAGATGGTCGAGGTAGTATTCTGGATATGGAGGGTCTCACCGGTATTGCACATAAAGCTTTTAAGTCCGTTTACAGCCTTAATAATCACTGGAGAATGCTTATGATACCCTAAAGCCAGTAAAGCAAAGATCATTAAAAAAGTTGAACTGAAATAGCTGTATAAAGTCCCATCATGCTCAATGCGTTTGAGTAAAAATTGTTCGGCACGGCTATAGGCTTGGGAACGTATTTCTCGGGGAATAAGAGCAATTTCTCTAGATATTTTATTGAGAAAATTGATTTCTGCTGCTGATACATGATTATTCTTTTCTTGATCGACTGCTAATTCCGCTATATTTGGGGTAAAGGGATTTTTTATCACATATTTTTTATTGGCACAGACCATAACGGGAACAAAGTGCACCCGAGCATAGCCGACAAAATCAAAAAAATTAATCGGAAAGGATAAAGGTAGCAGGATTATTTCGATCGGAATCTTTAAATAATTAGGCCATATGTATTGTCCGGTTAGGGCGAGCATTACTTTAGTAAGATTACCGGTTTTGCCAATACCGCCATTTGCCAGAATGAATTCCCAAGCTTTTAGCAGACCATGCTCATTAGCATGGCAGTACCCGGAGTATAACAGGGCGAAATAGGCTTCTACTGTAGCCGAGAGATTGCCTCCTTCCTCGTCTTGGTACAGTTTCCAAGCTCCGTTTTTTTCCTGCTTTCTTTTTAGACGATAAACAAGCTGTTTGATTAAAGCTTCATCATTTATTTCTAAAGTGCGTAACAAGATAATCAGATAGGCGTCAGTTACCACACCACTTTCATAGCAAAAATTCCAAGCACCGTCACTAGATTGCGATCCTCTTAAAAAGTTAATAATTCGTTCGCTTTCCTCTAGAACTAATTGTTTCATAAAAAAAATCCCTTTCTCTAAGTTTTAATTATCTTCGGTTTCAACAAGACTCCCTCTTCAACACCGTAAGAGGGAGTGTTTCAATCCTCGAAATAAGTCTCGCTAAATTCAGGTGGAGACAAAAACTCCATCTGAATAAGTCTCGCTTTATCATAATTTATTCATTAAAAGGCTAAACTGTTATAGCTTAGCAGGAGATATTTGTTGTGTAGAGAATAATAAAAAAGAATCGACATAAATTCTCAAGAGGAGGGTGAGAATATGAAAAAATTAGTTAGATCGTCCAACAAAATGTTTGGCGGTGTTCTCGGGGGTATAGCCGATTATTTTGATATTGATGCTACCTGGCTGAGATTAGGAGTAGTGCTTCTGGCTCTAATCTATAGTCCGCCAATTATCTTAGTTTTTTACTTAGTGGGATTATTTCTGGTGCCTAATGAAAGCAATGTTTCCAAAACGGATAGTGAGTATCGCAAGGGTACTTCTAATTCTGGGCTCTTTAATCTACTAGGCTTGTTGCTGATCGGTCTAGGAGTTATGTTTTTATTGGAGCAGCTATTGGATTTTGAGATTTGGGACTACTTAAATAATTTCTTTTCTGAACTACGAAAATATATCGTACCGGTACTGTTAATTTTCTTAGGAGGCTGGATTATTTTTCGTAGAAAAAAAAGTTAGAGGGAGTATTATTTATGTCGGAAAAAATTACAGGTTTAGTCCAATTTGTCAGAGTAAGATGGGTACCGGATTTTAAGATTTACGATAAAGAACCGGGGAGTATTCTGGATTCTCAGGTTAAATATAGTGGATAAGTTTAAGGTGAGAAGATAGCCTTCTCACCTTTTGCAATATTAACAAAGTTGCATTATACTATAGTTAACAAAATGTTCTTTTTTATCTCTGCGTTTAATCTTGACTAATTTAGTCAGGATTATATAATGATGATGGGTTGACTTTAGTACAGAGAAATTATGCTGGTAATATAGCGAGACTTATTCAGGTGGAGTTTTAACTCCATCTGAATGTAGCGAGACTTATTTCGAGGTTTGAAACAACTCCCACTTTCGGTGTTGAAGAGGGAGTCTTGTTGAAACCGAAGATAATCTGTTTTTTATATAAAGCAAGAATATTTAATGGAGGAATGTTAGATGACTCAACCATATTTATCAATTAAAGATCTTCGGGTTTCTGTAGAAGGGAAGGAAATATTACAAGGGTTAACTTTGGATATCAAGGGTGGCGAGGTACATGCCATAATGGGACCAAACGGTACAGGGAAAAGCACACTGGCCTCTTCATTAATGGGGCACCCCAAGTATAAGATTGTAGGCGGAAGCGTTCTGCTAAACGGGGAGAATGTTTTGGAGATGCCGACTGATGAGCGGGCTAGGAAAGGGCTCTTTCTGGCAATGCAGTATCCAAGTGAGATAAGCGGGGTGACTAATGCGGATTTTTTACGCAGTTCCTTAAATGCTCGAAGAGGTGAAGGAAAAGAGGTTTCTTTAATCAAGTTTGTGCGAGAGCTGGAAAGCAAGATGAACTTCTTGGAGATGAATGAGACCTTTGCGCACAGATATGTAAATGAAGGATTTTCCGGTGGGGAGAAAAAGCGCAATGAAGTTCTGCAAATGTTGCTTTTGAAGCCACAGATTGCAATTCTTGATGAGATAGATTCAGGACTAGATATCGATGCTTTAAAGGTTGTAGCAAATGGGGTTAATGAGCTTAGAAGTCCAGAAATGGGAGCTTTGGTTATTACTCATTATCAGCGTCTATTAAATTACATTAAGCCTGATTTTGTTCATGTAATGATGAAAGGTCGAATAGTTCGTTCGGGAGGTCCGGAGCTTGTCGAAAGATTAGAGTCCGAGGGCTATGATTGGATTAAAGAGGAGCTTGGCATAATAGATGAAACAGTTGGCCAAAGTGTCAAGTAGATAGGGGGTTTAATTGTGACAGTAGATATGAATATTAGCTTTAATGAGGAGTTAATTACCCAACTATCTAAAGAAAGAAATGAACCGGAGTGGATGTTGGAGATTCGTCTTAAAGCTTGGAGATTATCCAAGGAATTACCGCTACCAAATATTAAAAATGCTAAGCTGGATAATTGGAATTTGGAGCAGTTCAATCCTTTTATTAATGAAGAGCCGATTGTCGATTCTACTTATTTGCCTGACGAAATGAAGAATTGGCTAGATATTCAAGAGGAAAGCAGTTTGTTGGTGCAAAGGAACTCGTCAACATTCTATCATCAATTAAATAGCGAGCTGTTAGCAAAAGGCGTGATTTTTACTGGACTAGAACAGGCTCTGCAGGAATACCCGGAGTTGGTGAGAGACTATTTTTTAAAAAGCTTGAAGAGTTCCGATAAGGTAACTAGTCTGCACACAGCTCTCTGGAGTGGGGGACTGCTTTTATACATCCCCAAAGGTGTTCAGGTAGAATTGCCGATCCATGCCTTGTTTGTGGCAGGAAAATCGGGGTTATTACCGCACATCTTAATAATTGCCGAGGCAAATAGCAGTCTAACTTATGTAGATCATTATCTAGCTGCTGAGGATTGTCAGACAGAGGTTCATAACGGTGTTGTAGAAATATATGTAGGAGAAAATGCTCAGGTTCGCTATGCTACTATTCATAATTTTGGCAGTCAGTTTTATGATTATACCTGTAGACAAGCTACTGTTGCTAGAAACGGAAAGATTGAATGGCTAATTGGGGAGATGAATGCCGGTAATACGCTGTCCGGCAATACAAGCTACCTAACTGGCGATGCAGCGGTAGCGGACACTAGATCGATATTTATTGGTACGGGAAAGCAAAGAGTTAGTCTGGAATCTAAGGTTTGTCATCAAGGGATTCATACGGAAAGCAATATTACCTCTCGTGGAGTTCTCCTTGAGGAATCCTCTGCAGTCTTTAATGGAGTTACTTGCATTGAAAAAGGGGCAGTTAAAGCAAATGCTGCTCAAGCTGAGAAGATCTTAATGCTTAGCGAACTGGCAAAAGGGGTGGCAAACCCTGTCTTATTAATTGACGAGCATGATGTCATGGCTGGTCATGCGGCGAGTGCTGGACCAGTTAACCCTGAGGATGTATATTACTTAATGTCCAGAGGGATCCCTAAGCGAGAAGCTGAATATTTAATAATCCAAGGATTTTTAGCTCCTGTTGTGGAAAAAATTCCGCTAGGACTAAGGGAGCAATTACAAAAAGCAATTGAAAGGAAACTAGAGCGATGATTAATTCTACGGTTAGGAAGGAATTCCCGATATTAGAACAAGAGATAAATGGACATCCGCTGGTCTACTTTGATAGTGCGGCAACTTCTCAGAAGCCGTTGAAGGTTATCGAGGCATTAGACCATTATTATCGAAAAATCAATTCTAATGTGCACCGTGGTGTTCATACTTTGGGAACCTATGCAACTGATGCCTATGAAGGGGCAAGAGAAAAGGTTCGCAAATTTATTAATGCTAAGAGTACAGAGGAAATTATTTTTACAAGAGGAACAACAACTGCGTTAAACTTGGTGGCGGGCAGCTACGGGGCAGCAAATATCTTTCCGGGTGACGAGATTGTTATCACCTTAATGGAACACCATAGCAACTTAATTCCTTGGCAGCAGTTGGCAAAAAGAAGCGGTGCTGTTCTAAAATATATTCCTCTGCAAGCTGATGGAACAATGAAAGTAGAGGATATTCAAGCGACTATCACGGCTAAAACTAAGTTAGTGGCTATGGCGCACATTTCTAACGTATTGGGCACGATTAATCCGATCAAGAAGGTAGCCGAAATGGCACACGCTGTTGGCGCGAAGCTTGTCGTTGATGGAGCACAAAGTGTCCCCCATATGAAGGTGGATGTTCGCGATTTAGATTGTGATTTCTTAGCTTTTTCCGGCCATAAGATGGGAGCGCCAACAGGAATAGGAGTTCTTTATGGAAAAAAAGAGCTATTGGAACAAATGGAACCAATAGAATTTGGCGGGGAAATGATTGACTTTGTAGATCTGTATGATTCTACATGGAAGGAGCTGCCTTGGAAGTTCGAAGGTGGTACGCCGATTATTGCCGGGGCGGTTGGACTTGGAGCAGCGATTGATTTTATTCAATCCATTGGAATTGAGGCAATTACAGAACATGAACATCAATTAGTTGCTTATGCGATGGAAAAACTTACCCAATTAGAAGGATTTACAATGTACGGTCCAAAAGAGAATCATAGGGGGTTAATTACCTTTAATTTAGAAGGAATTCATCCTCATGATTTGGCAACGATCTTAGACAGCCTTGGGATTGCTGTCAGAGCGGGGCATCATTGTGCTCAGCCATTGATGAAATGGTTAAACGTCTCAGCAACTGCAAGGGCAAGCTTCTATTTTTATAATACTCAAGAAGAAGTAGATAGATTAATTGACGGATTAAAAAAAGCAAAGGAGTATTTTGGCGATGTCCTCATTAGATGATTTATATCGAAGGGTTATTATGGACCATTATCAAAAGCCTCGTAACCAGGGAGAACTGGTAGGTGCTGATGCTACAATACAGTTGAAAAACCCAACCTGTGGTGATCAGATTCAGCTGCAGATGAAGATTGAAAATGGTAAGATTAAAGATGCGAAGTTTTTAGGCGAAGGTTGTTCTATTAGTATGTCTTCAGCCTCAATGATGACCGAAGCCGTTATAGGTAAATCGGTTGATGAAGCACTAAATTTAGCCGAACGTTTCTCCAAAATGGTTTTGGGAGAAGAGGTTGATACTGACGATCTAGATGACATTGAGGCTTTGCAAGGAGTATGTAAGTTCCCTGCCAGAATTAAATGTGCGACCTTAGCTTGGAAAGCTATGGAGAAGGGCGTAAAACAGGGACCAACTACCAAGTGTGAGGTCTGTCCAGAAAAAAACCATTCCCACCTGTAAGTTGAGGAGTAATCAGCTGGCACATCTTGGCAGGAATTAAAAGGAGGTTTATCTAAAGATGAGTAACATTCCTGATATATCAGAAGAGAATAAATATGGTTTTATAGATAAAGATGTTTCAATATTTAAAGCGGAAAGAGGTTTGACTAAAGAAATAGTTGAGCAAATTTCGAAGATGAAGGGCGAGCCGGAATGGATGCTAGAGTTTCGACTAAAGTCTTTAGATAAGTATTTTAGAATGCCAATGCCTAATTGGGGTCCAGATCTTAGTTCTCTCAAGGTTGAGGATTTAATCTATTACATCAAGCCTTCAGAAAAAGCTGAGAAATCTTGGGATGACGTTCCCGAAGAAATAAAAAATTCTTTTGATCGACTGGGAATTCAAGAGGCGGAGCAAAAGTGGCTGGCAGGGGTTTCAGCCCAGTATGAGTCGGAAGTTGTTTATCATAATATGAAGCAGGATTTAGAGGATCAGGGTGTTATTTTTTTAGATACGGATAGTGCCCTAAAGCAATATCCGGAAATATTCAAAGAACACTTTGCTACAGTAATTCCGGCAACGGATAATAAGTTTGCCGCCTTAAACAGTGCTGTATGGTCAGGGGGCAGCTTTGTTTACGTGCCAAAAGGAGTTAAACTGGAAACGCCTATTCAAGCGTATTTTCGAATCAATACAGAAAATATGTCCCAGCATGAACGTACCTTAATCATCGTCGATGAGGGTGCCGAGATGCACTATGTCGAGGGTTGTACCGCGCCAACCTATAATTCGGAGTCTTTGCATAGCGGTGTTGTAGAGATCATTGCCAAAAAGGGTGCTAAGGTACGTTATACAACTATCCAAAATTGGGCGAACAATATCTATAATCTCGTAACCCAAAGAGCGTTGGCAGAAGAAGATGCTACTGTGGAATGGGTGGACGGGAACTTTGGCAGTCGAGTTACCATGAAATACCCTGCAGTAATTATGAACGGACCAAGAGCTAAAGCGATGATCCTTTCGATTGCAGTTGCTGGAAACGGACAAATACAGGATGCCGGAGCTAAGGCGATTCATTTGGCCCCCGATTGCACTTCGACAATTGTTTCTAAATCAATCAGTAAGCGTGGTGGGAATGCTGTCTACCGTGGCTTAGCTAAGTTTGGCAAAAATTCTACGGGCTCTAAATCAAATATTAAATGTGACACTCTAATCTTGGATGACACATCTAAATCAGATACTATTCCAACAAATGAAGTATTGAACGATAATGTTACTTTAGAGCATGAAGCTACCGTAAGTAAGGTGAGTGAAGAGCAATTATTCTACCTAATGAGCAGAGGAATCTCCGAAAAAGAGGCTACCCAGATGATCATAATGGGGTTTATTGAACCTTTCACTAAGGAGCTGCCGATGGAATACGCTGTTGAAATGAACAGATTAATCAAGTTCGAGATGGAAGGTAGTATTGGTTAACCATTGATATATCAACGTTTATATATGGCGGGCAGAGCATTTGCCCGCTTTTTGCCCGCCAAATTTTATTTAACGTATTTTTCATAAAGAGCCAATGAATCACTTTCGATTTTTTTAGTCACATGAAGATATTTCTCTGTTGTTTTAATACTTGAGTGCCCCAACCGTTTAGCAACATATATCATAGTAGCTCCAGCTTCTAGCAAGTGTACAGCGTGACTGTGGCGCAAAGCATGAGGAGAGAGGATTGGAAGCTCAGCTCTTTCACAAACCTTTTTAAAGTAGTCTCTAACGACGTTAGTGCGTAGCCACCTTCCGTCGTGTTGAAAAAAAACTCCATTCATATCCGAAGCTTTATAGTTTTCGTACATCAAAACAACTTCGTTTCGGTTTACTTTGTGCTTTTTTAGTAAGGCAACTGTATATTCATCTATTTTAATGATCCGAACGCTTCTCCTCGATTTTGGCGTAGACAAATACGGAGTAGAATTCAAAAGATAAACTAAGGTTTTATTTACGCTAAGTTCCCTTTTTTTAAGGTCGACGTCATCCCAAGTTAATGCTAAAGCTTCCCCAATCCGGAGACCGGTTCTAGCTAAAAGAGTAAACAGCACAAAATATTGAATCGAATGTTTATATTTAGCGTTTTTCATCGGGACTTTAATTTGCTGCAAGAATTTGTCCAATTGTTCAATGGCGAAAAATCGAATCTTCCCTATCGTGCTAATCTCTTTAGCTATTTTAATACTTTTCAACGGATTCTCTCGAAGAATGTTAAATTCATTAACTGCATCGTTAAGAGCAGAACTCATTATGCTATGGATTCTGCGTACAGTACCCTCGCTGTAATGTTTTCTTAGTTCATTAATCCATTCTTGATACTCCGAGCGCGTGATCTCTTTTAGCTTGTAATTTCCCCAGCGAGGGATGATATTTAATCTTACATTTCTTTCTTGCACGCTATAAGTAATAGGCTTTACGTGTGGTTTTTTATATATTTCAAGCCACTTTGGGAAGTAACTACTTATTTTTTCGTTTCCATCCTCGCTAAATCCATAATATTCAATATCAGTTCCGGCTTTGGCTGCCGCCAGCTGCGCTTCTTTTTTTGTGCTAAATCCACCTTTTGAAGTTTCTTTTTTCTTGCCGGTTCTACGGTCAATATAACTGACTCGATATTCCCAACTCTTACCACGTTTTCTGAAACTAGCCATTAGCTCGTCCCCCTTATAAAAAATAAAAAAACCCCAATCTATAACAAATACCATAGCATTCACTATGGATAGTTAAAATTGGCGCTCTATGGCGCTCTAGGTTATTAAATTTCATATGGCGCTCTCGGCGCTCTTGTCGACTTGCGATTATCTTAGCATTAAATTTAATTTTATGCAACATTTTTGAAAAACTAAGCAAATTGAAGGAAATTAAAGTTTGTCATTTTCTTCTTTTGCCGTTGTCGTAAAATGTCGAAAATAGGCGAAAATTAACCTTCTAAAAGCCAATACAAAACCATGTTCATACTCTGAAAGTTCTTGCGGTATTAGATCGTGGACTTCATATCCTAATACATTTGCAATAGCTGAAAGCTCGTTCAACCTAGGACTTATCTCATTATTTTCAATTCTTATATATTGAGATCTGCTGATGTTTGCCTTTTCGGAAACCTCAAATTGGGTAAGTCCAATAACTTCTCGTATTTGTCGAATCTTGTCGCCTACCATGTCGAATTTTGTCGAATACCCTCCTTTCCCTATGTCCGCATACGGGCGCATTTTGTTGATGGTAGAACATAATTGTCCGCTATTGGGCATTTATTGCAACTAGATTTTGTCCGATTTTCGAATAATTTCTTATAATCGCCTTATATCGACTTTGTTAATTATCATGTGTTTATAATAAAATTTCAATACAAAGATTTTTCCAATCGCAAAAATGAGCAATTCGTCCCAGCTATATTTAAGCCTTTAGACTCATAACTTAATCGTTGTTGTAGAGTCTAAAATTATAAAGTGTCGAAAAATTATTTTTTAAGATTTTTTATAAAAATAGAACAAAAGTTCGGTGATTTATGCTAAAATATGAGGACAGAAAATAAAACGGGGGAGGGTTTTTGCATCGTGGGGGAGGACATAACAAAAAATGTAGTTAATGCTTTTAATATTTTATTAGCCGTAGAGGATGACAAAGCGAAAGAACTATTAATGATTATAGAACTAGAAAACAA
>Ga0209347_1003558_pt1 | contig 17846 bp, 16 predicted proteins | sample AutmiccommuBRH23_FD_187382 | JGI IMG/M metagenome (GOLD analysis project Ga0209347, IMG submission 187382) | Deep subsurface microbial communities from Mt. Terri, Switzerland - Autotrophic microbial communities BRH/23 (SPAdes) (version 2) | ecosystem: Environmental > Aquatic > Deep subsurface >...
AAAATACAGGTGAAGATTGTTGTTGATATTGAAGGCCAAAAGAAGCCAGCATACGACGCCCTGGTGACTTTCCTGTATCATTTCAGCAATTGATAAATTGGGATTCGCCTCAAAACCGAATTAATGTGTCTGCTGTTATATCTGCGGCATATGCCTTAATATAACAGAAAATGGAATTGCTGGATACAATTTTTTATTCAGAGGAGATTACATGGGAGACATCGGCAGTGCGCCTTCTAATAAGCTTTTTGGCAGGGTCACTGGTTGGGGTGGAAAGGGAAATGAACAACCAGCCTGCAGGGTTGCGCACCCATATTCTGATAAGTATAGGGTCGACGCTGGTCATGCTTATTTCGATATACATTCCCCAGACTTTTCAAAACAGTGGTGACCCCGGAAGGATAGCAGCGCAGGTCGTATCGGGCATCGGATTTTTAGGGGCAGGTGCCATTTTAAAGTTTGGTGCTGACATAAAGGGACTGACTACTGCAGCATCTATCTGGTCAATGGCAGCCGTGGGCATGGCAATAGGTGCAGGAATGTTCCGTGTAAGTCTTATTGGAATAACAGTTATCCTTTTCGCCCTTACAATTATGAACCTGATCGAGAAAAAGATATTTAAACAAAGGTCGCTGAGAAAGATTGAAATCATCGTTAAAAAACGAAATTCCAATATTCAGATCATCGGGGAAGTATTTAAGACCTTTGATTTGCAAATCATTTCCACAGGTTTTGAGCGGAATGTTCATGATGCTACCGACAGGTTTATTTTCATGGTGGCAGTAACACCTGATCTTGAAGTTCAGCAACTGGCCGACAGTCTTGAGCAGCAGCAGGGAATGGTTTCAGTGGTAGTTGACATTATTCGTTAGGTTTTATTTTGTCAAGCAATCCTTCGCAGGCATCTTCCAGCAGATCGAGTACAAGTTCGAAGCCCTCATCGCCTCCGTAATATGGATCGGGTACTTCAGTGTACCGCCACTCTATGCTGTAATCAGTCATTTTATGAATTTTTTTCACATCATGGCCATTGCGGGCAAGACTTTGAAGTGCAGCAACATTATTATCATCCATAGCTATTATCATATCGAAATGGTCGAAATCATATTCAGGGTTAAACTGGCGGGCAATGCTTGTAAGATTATAGCCCCTTTTAACAGCATGTTTTTGCATTCGCTTATCAGCAGGTTGTCCTGCATGCCACCCGCCTGTCCCTGCAGAATCAATTTCAAATTTTCCGGCTAACCCCTTATCTTTGACGAGGCCGGTAAATACTGCTTCTGCACTGGGAGAACGGCATATGTTCCCCATACAAACAAATAATATTTTATTCTTCTTTAATGAATTCATTTTTGACACTGTTTTTAAAGGAACTAAATGTTATAAAAGAGGCTACAGTGGGCAATTGAACTGCTATTCCATGTTCCAGATTTCATATGACTTTATTGCCTGCTGCAGCAGCATTTCATAACCGTTTTTAACGGTGGCTCCTTTTAAAAGGCCTTTTTTCATGAACAGGGTAACTTCAGGATTATAAACCAGGTCGAACAATAAATGGTGCCTGGTGATATGTTCGTAAGGAATTAAGGGACAAGCTTCTACATTGGGATAAGTTCCCAGAGGTGTGGCATTGATGATCAGCAGCCTTTCTTCCATGATCTCCTTATTTATACCGGAGTACCTGATTTCATTCTCCTTCAATTCCTCTATGGTTGCTGATATATATCCTATTCCAAGTTTGGCAAGAATATATTTAATTGCTTTGGAGGCACCTCCAGTTCCAAGAATCAAAGCTTTTTTATGATGTTCCTTCAGCAGGGGTTTCAGTGAAATCTCAAACCCCCACGTATCAGTATTAAATCCTTTGAGCAATATTATATTTTCATTCCTGATGGTTTTTATAGTGTTTACAGCTCCTACCTTCTTAGCAGCAACATCCAGTTCATCAAGGTGAGAAATGACCTGTTCCTTGTATGGGATTGTTACATTCAATCCGCACAACTGCGGGTTGGATTTGATAATCCCGGGAAACAGGTTTATATTTTCAATTTCATAATTTTCATATGATGCTGATGTATTTTCCCTTTCAAACTTTTCAGTAAAGAAGCGTTTCGAGAAAGAATGAGTAAGGGGATAACCTATGAGCCCATATTTTTTCATTTTTTCAAGGTAATTATTTTAGAAATTCCTTCAATTATAAAAATAAGTGCAAATCCTGCTAAAACCAAAAGAATTGCCCCATTCAGCATAGAACTTGTTCCTGTAATTTGCTCATAGGTTCCGGGAAGAATGTTGATCTCGGTTAAGGGTTTGATTTCTCCATGGCGGTCGGTAAATGTTTCTGTGACCTGTTTCCATGGCCATACTTTATTTAATGAACCCACCATAAATCCGGCAAGCAAGGCAATGGTAAGATTATGATATTTTCTTAAAAGCCAGGATAAAATGTTTGAAAAACCAATAATTCCTATTGCCGCACCTGCAATGAAAATCAGCAGGACAAAGATGTCAAGGTTACCTACTGCTTCCAGGATAAACCTGTACATTCCAAGCAATACAAGAATGAAACTTCCGGAGATGCCCGGTAAAATCATGGCACAAATGGCGATCGATCCCGACAGAAAAATAAACCACCATGTAGTGTTGGCTTCAACAGGAGAAATAATCGTAATGAAATAGGCTACGACTGTTCCGATAACAGCCGCCACTATTGTTCCTAAATCCCATTTCGTGACAGATCGTGCCACATAAACGGTTGAGGCAACGATAAGTCCGAAAAAGAAGGCCCAGACCAGGATCGGGTAGTGGTGGAGCAGGTATTCAAGTCCTTTGGCAAGCGAAAAGATACTTATGGCAATGCCCAAAAGCACACTCACCAGAAAATTGCCATTGATGGCTTTCCAAAATGCTGCAAAATTACCTGTAATAAGGAGCTTAACCGATTTAATGTTTATGGATTTTATGGAGTTGATGAGTTCTTCATAAATACCTGAAATAAATGCAATGGTACCGCCTGATACACCCGGTACAACATCTGCTGCACCCATTCCCATACCTTTAAGGACAAGAAGAAAATAATTGCCTGCTGTTCGTTTCATTATAAAGATTTCTGTTTGTTATATATCCTTAATGAATGCCGGATCATGAACTTATTAAAAAATGTACGGAAATTCTATCTCTGGCATTAATTTTTGTTTTTTTTAAATAATCGGGCATTTAAAGGATGGCCAAAATAACAAAAACTAAGGATAAATTGTTGGTTCACTATATCAGGCTTATAAAAATGAATGTAAAATTTATTTTAATCTGTTTTTTAATACTAAATTATTCAAAAATGCAGGGACAGTTAAATATGACTCCGGCTGTTATACCTTTACTTCTCTCAGAAAATGGTAATTTTCCCAATAATCCAAAACTCCCTGTTCTGTTATATAAGAATGTTTTTCAATATAGAAGCAATGATCCAGCTTCTGAAGTTGAGCAGGTTTTCTCGGAGAATAATTGGGGAGGTTCATGGAGAAACGGGATCTATAATTTTCACCACTATCATTCAACATCACATGAAGTATTGGGTGTTTATTCAGGATGGGCAGAAGTACAGTTTGGCGGGCCCGGGAATGAACCCATAAAAATTGAGAAAGGCGACCTGGTGGTATTACCTGCAGGTACCGCTCATCAAAGATTGGACTCAGGTGATAATTTTGCAGTTGTCGGAGCCTATCCGCAAGGGCAGGATTGGGATATGCAATACGGAAAGCCTGAGGAACTACAGCAGGCTAAGCATAATATATCTCATGTTCCGCTTCCGCAAACTGATCCTGTTTTTGGAGAAAAAGGGAAGATGTTTGATTTCTGGAGATGATGCCTCCGTTATTCCCTGTTCGTATAAAAGCGTTCCAGGATTGAACCATCATTGGCTTCCTTTGAAAGCGCTTCAATTGTATTTTTAGGTACATCATTTACATCGAGGATTATCAGTCCATCAAGACAGTTGTTGAATTTTGGGTCAACGTTAAAAGCAACAATCTTTGCATTCTGCCTGATGTACTTTTTCAGAAGAACAGGAAGGCCTGAATTTAGCTCATCCAAATCACCAATGGTTTTATCAAGGCGGTTGATATCACGGTTCATGTTTTCCATCAGGATATTGATATCAGGATTATCAGTTTTGAATTTAAAGCTGTTTCTGGGTTTTACATATCTGGCATTTTTCCAGTCCAGGTGATTGCGCATAATAAAATTAATAATCAAAGACTTTGATATCTTGGAATAGTTGTTACTGATGCTTACCGGGCCCATCAGGTAGCGGTACTCGGGGTTTTTAAGAAGGAAGTACAAAATGCCTTTCCAAAGCAGGAAAAGCGGCAGAGGTTTACGCTGATAGTCTTTAATAACAAATGATCTTCCCAGTTCAAGGCTTTCATTCATAACGGGGATGAAATTTTCATCTATGCGAAAAAGGGAGTGCAGGTAGAAGCCCCTTTTGCCGTACTGCTCCATAATTTCTTTGCCTTTCCCTATGCGATAGGCTCCAACGATTCGTTCTTCCTCTTCATCCCATATGAACATCTGATGATAATACAAATCAAATTCATCAATGTCAATAGAACGGTTTGTCCCTTCACCAACTTCTCTGAAAGTAATTTCACGAAGGCGGCCTATTTCATTTAAAATATAAGGGATCTCAGCTGAGGGTGCACAAAATACTGTATAGTTTTTAAGGTTAAACAGGATGTGCCTCTGCTTGATTTTCTGTATCTCGGAAAGCAAGGATTCTTTAGGAACTGGTTCTATGATGGGTTCGGGCTTTATCCGGGGTTTCAGGTTATAATTGAAAAATCGTTTTACCTCGAGCTTCGATTCCATGCTGTAGGTTTTAGCCCTGATAAACCGTCCGAACTGATAGATGTCACAGAACTTTTCCTGTTCTTCAACTTTTATGGCACTACCTATTCTGATTTTAAGGTTTTTGTGTTTTTTGCTAAGCAGTTCAGAGGGAAGCCTCACCTGGCGCAATGAAGGATGTATTCTTGCTATCAGATGAAACAGACGGCTGTGTGTTCCCTGGAAATAAACCGGCAGTACCGGCACCATTGCTTTCTTGACAAACTTAACCACCGGGAACTGCCACACCTGATCGGTAATAGTTTCAAATGTTCCGTAGGTGCTTAATTCTCCTGCTGGAAAAAGGCAGAGAACACCACCATTTTGGAGGTGACTGGTAGCTTCTGTTGTTTCTGCAGAGTGGTATCCGCACTCCGTATTTTGACAGGAATCAGGAAAACCACTGTTGATAAAAAAATCTGATACAGGGTTAACCTTTTGAAGCAGGAAATTTCCTATCACTTTTACATCTGAACGTACAAGCGACAGATATTTTATAAGCAGCAGGCTGTCGAAACCTCCGTAAGGATGGTTTGCCACTACGATTAATGGTCCGATTGCCGGGACTCTTTTTAATTCCTGGGTGTCAATTTCAATATTGAACTCGAGTATACGTATGATTTCATCTATAAATTCAATTCCACTTTTTGATGCAATCTGTTCATAGATTTTATTTAATTTGTTGAACCTTAAAATATACATCAGAAATTTGGCAAAATATTCACCCCCAAGTAGTGAAAAGGCAGGAGGAGCTTTGTAGATGTCTTTCAGTTTTAAGATTTCCATCAATTATAACTTAGAATGCAATTTAAAATCTGAAGATAAGGAAAGCAAAATTAACATGTTTTTTATCAAAACCCGAAATTAATTGTTAATCTTGGCAGCGCAATAATAATGAACAGGAATATAGAAGATAGTACCCTTTGGCTGCCAACATCGCTCAGGGAAATAAAGAAGCTTGGTTGGGAACAGCCTGATGTAATTCTGTTTACAGGAGATGCTTATATCGATCATCCTTCATTTGGTGCTGCAGTTATCGGGCGTGTTCTTGAAGCTGAGGGTTTAAAAGTTGCGATTGTACCACAACCCAACTGGCAGGATGATTTACGCGATTTCAGGAAGCTTGGTAACCCGAGGTTATTTTTTGCTGTTACAGCAGGTAACATGGATTCAATGGTAAACCATTACACGGCTGGCAAGCGAAAAAGATCGGATGATGCCTACACTCCCGGAGGAGCGCCCGGGAAGCGGCCTGATTACGCAACCATTATATATTCACGCATCATCAGACAGCTCTTTCCTGATACTCCTTTGGTAATCGGAGGTATAGAGGCATCTCTTCGAAGAGTGACACACTACGATTACTGGTCAGACAAACTGAAGCCTTCTATATTGGTTGAATCAGAAGCTGATCTGCTTTTTTACGGGATGGGAGAAAAATCGATTGTGGAATTTGCCCGCCTTGTACAGCGGGGTATACCTGTTAAGAGCCTGACAAATATCCATCAGACTGCTTTCCTTATCGGTAAAGATGACTCTTTTGCCACTAAGAAGGAATGGAACACTTTTGAACTGGCTTCTCATGAGGAATGCCTTCTCGACAAAAAGAAGTATGCGCGGAATTTCATGCATATTGAAGAGGAATCCAATAAAATGGAAGCCAATAAACTTGAGCAGCAAGTTGATGGCAAGAAAGTAGTAGTGAATCCTCCCTGGCCGGTTTTTGAAGAACAGGAAATTGACCGGGTGTACGATCTTCCATATACGCGGCTTCCACATCCCCGGTATCATGGCAAAGGAGCTATTCCTGCCTACGAAATGATACGGCATTCCATCAATATCCACAGGGGTTGCTTTGGTGGATGTACCTTTTGTACCATTTCTGCACACCAGGGGAAATTTATAGCCAGCCGCTCTGAAAAATCGGTATTGAAGGAAGTTGAGAAGATCACTCAGATGCCCGATTTTAAAGGGTACATTTCTGATCTGGGCGGTCCATCGGCAAATATGTACAAGATGAAAGGCATACATCTGGAAATATGCAAAAAGTGCAAAAGGCCTTCCTGTATTTTTCCATCAATTTGCAAGAATCTTGATACCAGCCATAAACCAATGCTTGAACTTTATGAGAAGGTAAGGCGGCATCCCAAAATAAAAAAAGCTTTTATAGGAAGTGGGATCAGGTACGACCTGATTCTTGAAAAAACAGGTAAGGAAGAAACAGATAAAGTTAACAGGCAATATCTGAGGGAAGTTATTAAACATCATGTCTCAGGGCGACTTAAAGTAGCGCCTGAGCATACCTCCGATGAGGTGCTCAAATTCATGAGAAAGCCATCGTTTAAGCTTTTCGTACAATTGACAAAGGAATTCAGGATAATAAATGAAGAAGAGAAGCTTAATCAACAACTGATTCCCTACTTTATTTCCAGTCACCCCGGAAGCAGGCCGGAAGATATGGCCAATCTTGCCATTCAAACTAAAAGAATGGATTTCAGGCTTGAGCAGGTACAGGATTTTACACCCACACCAATGACACTGGCTACCGTCATTTATTATTCTGGATATCATCCCTATACTATGGAAAAGGTTTTCACTGCACGCAATCAGAATGAAAAACGGGAACAGAGGAAATTCTTCTTCTGGTACAAACGTGAATACAGGAAATCAATCATTCAGGAACTTAAAGCTAAAGACAGGCAGGATTTGATTGATGAACTTTTTAAATAATATAAATTTGGTGTTATGAGAAAAATATATGCTTGCATACTTTTAGGAACGGTGATTTTTATTTCATCCTGTTCCGAATTGATGCAGATTGCCCAACAGGCAGCCGGCACCGGTCAGCTAACACAAACTGAAGTAATTGCCGGGCTGAAGGAAGCATTGGTTGTTGGGGTAAAAAAATCAGTCGAACGCCTGGGGGTAACTGATGGTTATTACCGCGATCAGGCAGTTAAAATCTTTCTGCCACCTGAAGCTGATGTCATAGTGGAAAACATCGGAAGAATTCCAGGAGGCCAGGGATTACTCGATGACGTACTTTTACGAATAAACCGGGCTGCTGAGGATGCTGTTTCTGAAGCCGGACCGATCTTTGTAAACAGTATCACCAGCATGACAATCAACGATGCAATGGGCATTCTGAAAGGAGAAAACAATGCTGCTACCCAATATCTTCAACGTACTACCTACAACCAGCTGTTCAACCTGTATCAGCCTAAAATACAGGAGTCACTTGATAAGAAACTGGTTGGAAATGTATCAACCTCTCAAAGCTGGAATGTCCTGATACAACGATGGAACGAAGTAGCCAGATCTATGGTAGGTCAGGTGGCGGGGCTTAAACCTGTAGATGTTAAACTGGATGAATATCTTACAGGTAAGGGTCTGGACGGGCTGTTCCTGAAAATTGAGGCCGAAGAACAACTTATAAGAAAAGATCCGGCTGCCCGTGTGACTGATCTGCTGAAACGGGTTTTTGGCTCTGTTGACAATAATTAGCGGAATATTCCGGCATCATTGATTTTTTATTTTGAAATTGATTATTTCAATATTAATTCCTACATTGGTTTGTAAGAATCAACAATCTTTTTTGCTGAGTATTTATTCCGGCCGAATTACCTAATTTATTAAAAATTAATGCCATGAGACTCGAATTTCAACGGATTGAAGAAGCAAACGACCTGGTGAATCAGTTGATAGAACATCATCCGCATGCTATTTTTCTTACCGATCACGACTTTAAAGTAAAATATTTTAATCAGGCATTTCAGGAATTAACGAAAAGCGACAAAGGCGATATTCTTGATCATGAGTTTTGTGAGATAATGGGCTGCACCGAAAGGGGCAAAATAGTTTCAAAAACCGATAACTTTTGTAACATATGCCAGATGCGGGAACTACTTTCGGGTTCAAACCTTTCAGAACTGACTATGATCCGCGATTTCAAAATTCATAACAAACCTATCACCAAGCACCTCCATATTCAGGCCCACAGGCTGGTGATGAGAGGTCATAAATACCGGCTTGTAGTTATTGAAGACCGTACCCAGAAACATTAATTCTTAATTTTCCCTATATTTTCTGAGCAATTCGCAAGAATTACCTGTTTTACCTTTAAGTGTTCTTTCAATAGATACAGAAAGTAAAACAGAATTTATATCCGAAATATGAAGACAATAGGAATAGTGGGAGGGCTTGGGCCTGAGGCCACCATTGATTATTACAAGGAAATGATTAACCTTGTAAACAGCAGGAATGAAGGTGGAAACTTAGCCTATCCCGAAATTATCATCTACAGTGTCAATATGGCCCGGTTTATAGGCTTTCTTGATGCAAAGGATCATGCAGCTGCTGTAAGTTATATATCAGGGTGTATTTCCAGGCTGGAATATGCAGGTGCAGATTTTGCTGCCATCAGTGCCAACACTCCTCATATGTTTTTCAATGAAATTCAGCAACGGGTACATATTCCCCTAATCAGCATTGTTGAAACCTGCCGGGAGAAGGCCAGGCAACTGGGATTAAAACGGTGCGGATTATTTGGAACCCGCTTTACAATGAATGCTGACTTTTATAAGGAAGTTTTTGAGCCGGAGGGGATACAGGTTATAATTCCTGAAAAGAAGGACATCGACAGAATTAACGAGCTCCTTTTTTCTGAACTTGAACTGGGCATCTTCAAAGACAGTACCCGGATGGAGTTGCTGGAAATTGTGCAAAAGATGAAAGATTTACATCATATCGATGCCCTGATTCTTGGGTGCACCGAATTTCCAATCATGTTTACAGAAGAACAATATCTGGGGATTCCATTTTTGAATACCACCCGTATCCATGTAGAAGAAATCATCAGGCTATCGACCGGCCACTGAAGAATAAAGAAAACAGCCGCTGCAGGTAAAAGCTGAAGCGGCTGTTTTATAATCAGTACCTTTATACCTTTACTTAAGAGCTGCCAGAATACGCTCAGGAGTAACCGGCAATCGAAAAACCCTTGCTCCGCATGCTTCAAATACTGCATTTGCAACAGCTCCGCCCAGGCATATAATTGCAGGTTCACCACCTCCCTGCGGAGGCTGGTCCATGGCATCAACAGTTACTGAATCAATTACTTCAGGAATATGGCTGAACAGCGGAATCTGGTAGTTGCTGAAATTGTTGGATTTAACTTCGCCCCAGTTGAATTCAATATCTTCCATCAGAGCGTACCCCAATCCCATATTTACACAACCTTCTGCCTGAATGGTTGTACCCCGGGGATTGATAACCTGACCCATATCCTGCCCAACTACTGCACGTTTAACCTTAACATGACCCGTTTTGGCATCGACATCAGCTTCCACGATAACTGTGACATATGTTCCTGCATCAAAACCAACAGCAATACCGCGGCCTGTACCTTTGGGCGGCTTTGTTTTTGTCCAGCCAAATTTATCGGCAGCAATCTTTAAGGAATTGATTGCCCTCTGATTATTCATGTTCTTAAACCTGAACTCCAGGGGATCCATTCCGATCCGGTGCGCCATGATATCGATCTGCGACTCCCGGGCAAAGGTATTTGTATTATTTCCGGGAGCACGCCATGCTCCGGTTCCGAAAGGATGGACTTCTTTCCCGTTGAGATTGCTTGTTCTGTGATTTGGAACTTCATAAAACAATTCTGTTCCGCGGTCGCCTGCACAATAAATGTCAAAATCCCAGTAGTTCATTGTACCGTCCTTCTTAATACCTGACTGTACTTTTATAACAGCTGCAGGTCTGAACATGTCGTACATGAACTCCTCGCTGCGGCTCCACATGACCTGCACCGGTGTCCCTTCAACCATACGGGCTATGCGTGCAGCTTCCACTGCCTGCTGATTGTAAATCTTACCTCCAAAACCTCCTCCCAGGAAGACTTGCTTCAGGTGAACACTTTCCTTTGGAACGCCAAGTTTATCTGCAACCTCCTGCCGGGTACCGAAAGGTGTTTGTGAGGAGGCCCACATCGTGATTCTACCATCCTTCCAAATGGCAGTTGCAGCATGTGTTTCTATGGAAGCATGTGCCTTATATCCATCATGATACTCGTTTTCAAATACAAAATCTGATCCAGCCTTACCTGCTTCAGGATTTCCGCCTTCATACCTGACTTTTCTGTCGGTGGCTGTTTTTAATATGTGGTCAAATATACTTTCATTATCAGCTTTTGGAGCGGGTTTTTCCCATTCTGTCTTTACAAGCCTGACGGCACGTTCTGCAGTCTCAGGATATTCATGAAGAATGGCAATAAAATCGCCGTCTTTTTTAACCTGGATACCAGTAATTTTTTCTGCTTCAGATGTATCAGCCGATTTTAGTTTCGAACCATGAGCAGGTGGCCTTACAATATAAGCATACAGTAATCCGGGATGCCTTATATCGGCACTGTAAAGTGCCTTGCCTGTAACTTTTTCATAAGAGTCGCTCCTAAGGAACGATTGCCCTGTCACATTGAACTCTCCCGGTTTTTTAAGGACAGGCTTGGTGCTTACCTCCCGGATAATTTTCTGGCCTTTTGTAAGTTCAGCATATGAAATGAATTTGCTGCTCTCGGAGGGCGAGAATACTTTTCCATTTGATGCTACCAGCTGACCTACAGGTATCCCAAGTTTTTCTGAGGCAAGTTGTTTCAGCACCTCCCTTGCTTCGGCAGCAGCTGCACGAATCAGCGGGTCATGAAAACGGGTTGTCATTGAACCCCAGGTTCCATCATCATGAGGGCAGAGATCTGTATCTCCCATAATCATATCAACCTGTTCAATATCCACTTCCAGTTCATCGGCCAGAACCTGGGCCAATGACCTGTTGATTCCCTGGCCCATTTCAATTTTTCCGGAATAACAGTCAACCCTCCCATCTTCCTTTACACGTAAATAAGCATTGAATGCCGGGACATCCTCCTCTTTTAAGCCATAGAACCCCTTGGTGAAAGCCAGCTGACTCAATGAAAAAACAATAATAACACCCCCTCCAAGGTTTTTGAGAAATTCCCTCCTGTCGACTTTTACCGGCGGAGTATTTACATCATGGAAATAATAGCTGTCTATTTTACTTGCTTTCATGGTGTAACTCCTTTCATGGTTTTTGATGCAGATGCAATGGCGTCAATGATCCGCTTATGGGCACCGCACCTGCAAAGGTTGTCCTCCATTCCATCAACAATTTCCTGACGGGTAGGCTCAGGATTTCTGGCCAGCAACCCGATGGCATTCATGATCATGCCAGGTGTGCAGTACCCGCACTGCAAGGCATCGTTATCAACAAACGCCTGTTGCATGGGGTGAAGTTTACCATCTTTTTCAAGACCTTCGATGGTAACAATTTTAGTATTGGCAACATCTTCCATCATGATACCACATGATCTTACAGGGTCGTCATCCATTAAAACAGTGCATGAACCGCAGTAGCCTAATCCGCATCCGTACTTTGTACCTGTCAGGTTAAAGTGTGTCCTTAAAACCCAAAGCAAGGTCTGGTTGCTTTCGGCCTGCACTTCCACATTTTTTCCGTTAAGCTGAAACTGAATTTTTTCTGCCATATTTATTTAGTTTTATTTATTTCCTGCTGATAATCTTCCGGTGTGTCAATATCCCTGAGGATTTCCTGGCTGGTGCATTCCACTTCCTGCACATCGGAACTGAATTTTTTTGAAAGCATCCGAAGCCCTTGTTCCGGATCTAGTTGCTCTATTTCTTTCATGTACCGGGTTTCAATAAGCACAGGATGGCCTCTTTTGCCTGAAAAAACAGGGATGACTATTCCCTTTCCTGATTGCCTCCATGCTGATATTACCTGCAAAGCTATTCCTGAAGGGATTTGCGGCTGGTCGCCTAAATACAGTAGTGCCGCTTTCACATCATCGGGCAATGCTTTAAAACCGCAGATGACTGAAGAAAGCATCCCTTCCATATATAGCTCGTTGTGTATATATTTCACTTGCGGCCTTCCGATCTTATTCCGTATTTCATCGCGGTGGGACCCCAGTACCACCAATATATTCGATTTAACAACGGATTCAACCTGTTCAATTACCTTTTCAATGACGGTTTTACCTCCGAAAGGCAAAAGCAGCTTTTGTGTTCCCATCCTTGAAGAGGCACCTGCTGCCAGCACTATAGCCCATACATCACTCATGTTTTTTATTTATCTGATGACGCACCATTACAAGTTCAGCAGCAATGCTCACAGCAATTTCTTCCACTGTTTCTGAATGAATATCAATGCCAACCGGGGTGTATAGTTTATCCCACTGTTCTTTTGTGGCCCAGCCCTCTTTTAGAAACTTATCACGAACAAGAATAACTTTTTTCCTGCTCCCAATCATCCCTATGTAACCTGCCTCTTTAGAAATCAACTGCTTAAGAACCTCCATATCCTGTTTATGGCCAGTAGTCACAAGAACAATATAGGTGTTTTTATCAGCTTTGAAGGAACTGAAACTATTATCAACATTCCCGTTCATAATGTAATCAGCGTCAGGCAGATTTTCCCTGGTTGCATATTCCTTTCTGCTGTCCCATACCGTCACTTCAAAATCAAGAAACTTTCCAAGTCGGGAAAGTGCCTTGCCCACATGACCTGCCCCGGCGATGACAAGACGGGGAAGGGGAGTGACCGACTGAAGAAAAACCTGCACCATTTCTTTCTCTATAGTACCTGCATAATTTATCAGCCTGAAATCATCAGGTATTGAAGTATCAAGCATTTTCCTGATAAGATTGACGACTTCCTGATTATAATTATCTGAAGGAAGTCCTTCATGATCTTTTACGGCCCAATATCTTTCTATCAACAGGTTCTCATTTTCATTTTTGCGGGCTATGGTGACTAAAACTCCCGGCTGTCGTTCTTTCAATGATTTCGTGATGGAATCAAAAACCATTTTATGTTGTTCAGGCTGGGAATCTACCAGCACTTTCATGCCCCCGCCGCAAATCGAACCTTCTGCATCTGAAACTTCATGATTCAGGCTGAAATTGTAAATGGATGAGATTTTACTTTTGAGGGCAGTTGCTGATATTTCCTGAATGGCATGTTCAACCGTACCACCTCCCACTGTCCCTGCCAGTACTCCTGTTGAACCAAAAATAGCTGTGCTGCCGGGTTTTTGAGGAGTAGATCCATGTGATTCAATAACCGTAGCAATAACACATGGAACATGGGTCTCAAACAATTTTGACAAAATGCTATAATTATCTTTTCCGCTCATAGAGAATTTAAAAGCAATAATTGCAGTCTAAAGAACTTCTTTTTTATTATGTCAGGACTTCTGCAATCTGTTTTACTTCAAAAATACTTAATCTGTGATCAATAACCAATAATTCCGGCTTCATCCACCTGTTTTTTTTGCAGCTGCCATTACTTTTGCAAATCTGATTATCACTCTGATCGGGATGTTCTATAATTTTCTGCTGTACAACCTGCCCTGCCAGGTAGATCTTTCTTTAAGTCTTTTTTCAACTTTCGCAACAAACTCGAAGTTTTTTAATCCCCATCTAGGTGCAATCAGCATATTTTGCGGTGCTTCACTTATGAACCGTTCGATTATGATAGCCGGATTCAGCAGTTCAAGGTAATCAACCACCAGTTCTGTATATTCTTCGGCTGAAAATAAATGAAAGAACTCAGGATTCATTTTAAACTGTTTTTCCATAACCGTGCCCTTGTGAATCTGTAACTGGTGCAGTTTAAGATTTTTAACAGGAAGTTCAGAAATGACTTTGGCCTGCTCCAGCCAATCATAGCGGGATTCGCCGGGCAAACCAACGATCATATGGGCGCAGTTGTTGATCTTTCTGATGGCTGTTTGTTCAAGGGCCCATACCGACTCGGCAAATGAATGTCCCCGGTTGAGTTTCTCAAGCGACCGGTCCAGGTGGGATTCGAGCCCAAACTCTACCATCACATATACTTTTTCTTTTAGACGGGCAAGATAATCAAGGAGTTCTTCATTCACTGCATCGGGCCTGGTTGAAATAACCAGCCCAATTATTTTCGGATGTTGCAGTGCTTCTTCATACAGCGCAACCAGGTCGTCCAGTGGTGCCCAGGTATTGGTATAAGCCTGGAAATAGGCAAGGAACTGCATCGACTTGTATTTCTTTTCAAAAGAACGGATGCCTTGTTCAACCTGAAGGCTGACAGATGTTTCCAGTTCGCAGTAGGTTGGATTAAAAGTTTTGTTGTTGCAATAGGTACATCCACCGTGTCCCCTGGTTCCGTCGCGGTTAGGACAGGTAAATCCCGCATCAATTGAAACCTTTTGTACACGTTCACTGAAAAGGCTTCTGAAATAATTTGAAAAATCGTTGTAACGTCTGGAGTGCCCCCACGAATATTGTTGTTGTTCCATATTAAATTGCCTGAGTGGCGAAAATACTAAAAACGGAAATTTAAAAAAGGATTCTTATTTCTTTTTAAATCTGTTAATTGGCCTATAATTACAAATGCTTATTAATGTTGAAAACTTTGTATTATTTGCATTTGTTTATGTTTCAAACCTGAAATCTTATTTCTAATTTTAGATATCAATCAAAATACATGCTTATGTTTTCACGGGAGGATGAAATTCAAGTAAAAAAGAGAGGTTCAGATCCGGCAACAGTTAAGGAACAAATAGAAAATTTCAAAAAGGGATTTCCTTTCCTTGAAGTTGATGAAGCTGCAACGGTCGGGCATGGAATTATCCATCTTGATGACGGAAGTGTAAAAGAAAATGGTGAGTTTTATTTGCAGCAGGTGGAGAATGGAATCATACCTGTAAAGTTTGTCCCTGCCTCAGGCGCTGCCAGCAGGATGTTTAAGTCACTGTTTGAAGCCCTTGAAGAATGCCAGTCAGATGATGATCCATCAGTTGTTCTTGCAAAGAATCCGGCCGCAAGGGAATTTCTTTTGAATAAAGAAAAATTTGCATTTTATCCGGATTTAAAAAAGTTTGTTGAAAACCATGATGAAAATAAGAACTGCAAGAACTGGATTGACTACCTGCTGAATGAAAAGGGACTCAATTATGGATCGCTGCCCAAAGGCCTGCTGAAATTTCATAAATACGATGAGGGAGAACGTACTCCTTTCGAAGAGCATCTTGCTGAAGGCGCCATGTACGGTAAAGATAACCGAAATGAGGTAAGGATTCATTTTACAGTATCACCTGAGCATCTCGACGGCTTCAGAAATTTACTGGAAAATGTGAGAGAGAAATATGAATCTCAAACGGGAGCCAGGTTTGATGTTTCATTCAGCATACAGAAACCTTCAACCGATACCATAGCAGTTGACCTGGATAATGAACCATTCAGGGAAAGTGACGGCAGCCTGCTTTTTCGTCCGGGCGGACATGGTGCTCTTATAGAAAACCTGAACGACCTTGACGCAGATGTTATTTTCATTAAGAACATCGATAATGTAGTTCCCGATCGCCTGAAACCGGTGACAGTGGATTATAAAAAAGCACTTGCAGGGATCTTGTTAAAGTACCAGGAGAAGATATTCAGGTATCAAAAACAACTTAATGAGAAAGACAGCGTCAGCCTTGAAAGCGGATTTCTGGCCGAAGCCGCAAATTTCCTTGAAAATTCCTTAAATATTAAACCCCCGGGAAGCCAGTATTACACCGAAAAGGATGAATTGCTTTATTACCTGAAAGAAAAATACAACAGGCCACTCCGCGTTTGCGGAATGGTTAAAAATCAGGGTGAACCCGGAGGCGGGCCATTTTGGGCACGAAATGCCGATGGTACTGTTTCGCTCCAGATTGCTGAAAGTTCACAAATCGATCCTGATAACCCAAAACAGCAGGATATACTAAAGCATGCCACACATTTTAACCCGGTTGACCTTGTTTGCGGGGTAAAAAACTACAGGAATGAAAAATTTGACCTCACAGAATATACCGATCCGGCCACAGGTTTTATTTCACGGAAATCAAAAGACGGAAGGGATTTAAAAGCGCAGGAGTTGCCAGGCTTGTGGAACGGTGCGATGAGTAACTGGAACACATTGTTTGTGGAAGTGCCTGTTGAGACTTTCAATCCGGTTAAAACGGTACTTGATTTGTTAAGGGAACAACACCTTTAACAGAAACTATAGTATTATTTAATGTTGAATTGCTATTTTCGCTGTGTCAATTTTTGTAATTGAATGAATAAAGAAGATTGGAATTATTTAAGTGAAGAAAACTTCGGTGAAGTGCTTGACAGATTTAAGCGGGCTCTTGCTTCAGGAAGAAAAAGCTATTTCGATGTTTCTGAATTTGAAAGCATAGTGGAATCACTTCTTGATGAAGGAGATATTAATACATCTGAAATTGCTGCCCTTCAGGGAATACAGATCCATCCCGGAGCGGTGCCGCTGCAATTAAAATATGCACAGGTACTGCTCAGTAAGGGAAAATATCAGAATGCTTTAAAATACCTCAACCTTGCAGAGCAGGTTGAAATAAATAATCCCGATATTCATCTTATGAAGGGTTCAGCCTGGCTTGTTATCGGCGATGAAAAAGAGGCTGAAAAATCATTCGAGAAAGCTATAAAAAATGCAGGCTCCGATCAGGATGATATTCTTTATCACATAGGAGCATCATACGTTCAGACCGGGGAAGTCGAAAAGGCTGTCAGTTTTTTTGAGCAGTCACTTAAAATAAATCCCGAAAATGAACTTGCACTTTATGACCTGGGGTTCTTTAGTGATCAGGAAGGTGAATACCAAAAAAGCATTGAATACTACAACAGGTACCTTGATATCGATCCATTTAACTTTTCTATCTGGTTCAATCTCGGAATCTCATACAATAAGGCCGGACAATATGAAAATGCCATTGAAGCGTATGAGTTTGCACTCGCGCTGAACGATGAGTTTGATCAGTCGCTGTTTAATATAGCCAACGCATACGCCAATGCAGGCAAATATGTTGAAGCAGTAAAAAAATATGACGAATA
>Ga0209347_1003560_pt1 | contig 17826 bp, 13 predicted proteins | sample AutmiccommuBRH23_FD_187382 | JGI IMG/M metagenome (GOLD analysis project Ga0209347, IMG submission 187382) | Deep subsurface microbial communities from Mt. Terri, Switzerland - Autotrophic microbial communities BRH/23 (SPAdes) (version 2) | ecosystem: Environmental > Aquatic > Deep subsurface >...
CGAGGAGCATCCCGGCAAAGGCGAGCCCGGCGGCCAGGGGGCGTCCGGCCAGGGGGCGGGCCGCGATAATCTCCGGAATGGAAAAGGTGTGCGGCGACATGCCGAGATAAAGCCCCAGGAAGGCGAGGAGCATCGCCAGGCTTCCGGCCCGGGTGTAGAGAAAGAACTTCACGGCGGCATACCGGCGCCGTTCATGGCCGAAGATGCCGATGATGAAATACATCGGGACCAGCCCGACCTCGAAGAAGAGGTAGAAGAGAAGGAGGTCCCGGGCGGAAAAGAGGCCGATGAGCCCCGCCTCCATGAGGAGAAACAGGAACGCGTGCCCTTTTCCCTTCTCCTGGTCCGGCAGCACATAGATCATCACCACGGTCATCAGGACGGTGGTGAGAAGGATCATTGGAAGCGAAATGCCGTCAACCGCCACATGGTAGGAAGCGCCGATGCTCGGGATCCAGGGGAGAACAGTCCGCCACTGGAGCGCCGGCCCGGACGGGTCGTAGCCGAACCACAGGATCAGCGCGAAAATCAGGTTGAGGACCGTCGCCGCCAGCGCCCCCCACCGGACCCACCCCGGCCGGGAACCCGGTACCAGCAGAAGGAGCAGCCCGACGAAGAGCGGAAAAAAGATGACCAGGTTCAGCATGGCGAAATATCTCCTTTCGGCATAGTTTCGGGAATCTTCCGACCCTCTGCCGTGCGGTGCTTTGGCAGAAAGGAGTATAAAAAATTCTGGTTATCTGTTTCGCTTCAGTGAATGGATTCTCTTTATGAATGTCGGTCCAAAGTCCCCCTTTTGAAAGGGGGATTTAGGGGGATTTAGCGGAATTGCAACCCAAATCCCCCCTTGCCCCCCTTTTTCAAAGGGGGGTAAAGACAAAACCGATTCTACTGGAGCGAAGCAGATAACCATTTAAAAAAAATCCCGTGCACGCGCACGAGCACGTGTACGTTCACGTGCACGAAAAACATCGAGTTCCCTGGAAGTTATCCGTAGGGGCGGGTTTCAAACCCGCGCCTGCACCGGGACCGATCACATCACCACCCAGACAATAAACCCGAACCCGACCACCAGGAACCCCCAGACAAACAGGCCGAGGGTATAGAGATAGAGCCGGCCGGTCTGAAGACGCCGAAGGCCGCTGCCCCCCATCCCCAGAAGCATGGCCAGGCGGTCGCCTCCCCTGGAAAATCCTGATCGTTCCAGCCGATCAGAACCGTCGGCAGCCAGAACCGTGGCCCGGGCCAGTGTCCGGGCCGCCCGGTCGAAACCGATATCGAGAATGTCGCAGGCAGCCGCTGCCAGACCAAACCCCCGTTTCATCGCGATTGCACCCGTATCCACCCCATATTCAACACTATTGACGGCACCCGCCGCCATTCCGAACACCCGCCCGACTATCAATGCCCCGGCATCCAGGCCGCGTTCAATGTAATCGGCGGCAACCGCCGCCCCCTGAAAAAGTTCCCCGGCCCCCCGGGTCACCCCGTTCAATCCGCGTTCCAGAACTTTCCACCCTCCCCCCAATGCCGGAACCGGTCCGCTCCGGTAGACCCGGAAAACCCCGAATGCGATACCGGACAGTGCAATCAATGAGGCGGCGATTTTCCAGCCCAATTCCAGGTGCGGGCCGGACTCGAACGGAACCAGGTGCTTGACTGTTCCCGACAGGGCCCACCCTACGCCGGCGGCGAATACCGCCAGACCGATCATCGCCGCCTGCATTGATCTTTCCGGTTTTTCCGCCGGGGGCGCCGGCGCCCCCGGCCAGCTGCCGAAAGCGGCCGCCCCGGCCCGGCTGATATAAACCCCGGCCAGAAAGACGATCACCAGCAGGTAGATTCCGGTCCCGGTCCCCCGGGCCACGGCATCGGCCAGGATCTTGTCCTCGCTGAAGAATCCGGAAAACGGAGGGACCCCGGCCAGCGCCAGACCCGCCACCGCGAACGTCCCGGCCGCGACCGGCAGTTTCCGTGAGAGTCCGCCGAGACGCGCCAGTTCCCGGACCCCGGCGGCGTGCTCCACCGCGCCCGCGGCCAGGAACAGGGCCGCCTTGAACACCCCGTGCACAACCAGGTGGAAAAAGGCGGCCAGGGGTGCTCCCAGGCCGATGGCAAAAATCATTTCCCCGAGCTGGGAAATGGTCGACCAGGCAAGCACCCGCTTCAGGTCGGCCTGGACGGTTGCCGAAAGGGCGGCGAACAGGGCCGTACCGCCGCCGATCCAAAAAATGATATCGCGGACCAGCGGCGCGGAATGGTAAAGCGGGTAGAGCCGCAGCAGCAGGTAAACCCCGGCGGCCACCATGGTCGCCGAATGGATCAGGGCCGACACGGGCGAGGGGCCGGCCATGGCCGGCGGCAGCCAGGCGGAAAGGGGGAGCTGGGCGCTTTTTCCGACCGCCCCCAGGAAAAACAGGAGGGCCAGGAGAATCAGGATGCCGTAACCGATCCCCCCCGCCTTCACCGTCTCCAGGAACACGGAAATATCGGTTGTCCCCGTGAGCCCCAGGACCCAGAGCCACCCGATAAAAAAACCGGTATCCCCCAGGCGCGTTATGAGGAAGGCGTTTTTCGCGGCCGCCGGGACCCCGGTCTTCCGGTACCAGAACCCGATCAGGAGAAACGAGGCGAGCCCCACCCATTCCCAGGCGGCAAACAGGATGATGAACGACCCAGCCAGGACCAGGGTCAGCATGGCCCCGGTGAAAAAGGCCATTTCTGCGAAAAACCGGGATTTGCCGTCATCTTCCGCCATGTATCCGACCGCGTAGAGGTTCACGAAAAAACCGACGGCTGAAACGAATACGGCCGTAAAAAAGGAAAGCCGGTCGAGCCAGAGCCCCGCGGTCAGCCGGTACCCGCCCGAAATGCCCCAATCGGCGGCAATCGAAAGGGGGAATGCGCCGTACAGGAACAGCAGGGATACCAGGGAGACGGCATTTGCCAGAACGGCGGTGATGCCGGCGGCATTGCCCAGCCGGCGCCCGCCCGCCAGGATAAGGATTGCGGCGATCATGGGCGCGGCCGGAACCGTTATGAGGAGGTAACCGTTCATCCGTTCAGATCCTTGAACATATCCACCTGGACGCTTTGCCGATTGCGGTAGAGGAGCATCATGATGGCGAGCCCGATTCCCATTTCCACCGCCCCGACCGTGACGATGATGATCAGAAAAATCTGGGCGCTGTAATCGCCCGGCCCGACATATCGCCAGAACGCCACAATGTTCAGCCCCACCGCATTGAGCAGGACCTCGATCCCCATCAGGATCATCACCGCCGACCGCTGGGCCATGACGGCGTAGACGCCGATGGCGAACAGCACGGCGGCGACGATCAGGTATGCGGTTAAAGGGATGGCCATCTTAGATTAATCTCCATGCGCCTCCGGCACCTCCATCTCCGGCACTTCCCCGACCGGCGGGTGATCCGGCGCAAGCGGTTTTCGGTCGATCGGCGCCGGCGGGTCTTCATGCGCCACCCGGGCATCGCGGCCGGGCTTTTCCGCGAACCGGCCGGCGCGCGCCATGAGCACCGCGCCGAAAATGCCGATCAGGATCAGCAGCCCCGCCCCTTCGAACGCCATCATGTATTTGCTCATGAGAAGCGTTCCGACTTTCCGGGCCGAATCAGGTGCCGGCAGGGTCGAGACCACCGGCCAGACCGGCCGGAGCAGGAGGAGTGCCACAAGCCCGATCCCGGTAATCAGCCCGATGACGGCGGCATGCATCTTTACCGGCGTGGTCATCGACATGCCGCTCATGTCCATCTCCTCCATCTCCTCCATCTCCTCCATCTCCTCCGGCGGGATGCCGAGCGAAAAGAAATTTTCGATCGGCGACATCTTCATCCCGGCCATCATCGATCCGCCCGGATCATGGGAGAACATCACCATGAAAAGGATCATCACCAGCATGCCGCCGATGTACATCATCACCTGGAGCAGGGCGAGGAGATCGGCCAGGAGCAGGATGAACAGCCCGGCCACCCCGAAGAACGATCCCATGAGGAAGATCCCCGAGCGGAACATGCTCATGGTCGTTGCCATCCCGAGCGCCCCGGCGATAGAAATGATTGCAAAGATGATGAAGGCGGACCACTGGGCCCATGCGGAGAGCGTCATGATTGTATCCCTGAATTCATCACTGATGGCTTAGAAATAAGCGACTTACCTCGCCGCGCAGGATTTTTGGCAATAAAGGAACGTTCATGTCTTTATCGTGCTCGTGCTCGTAATCGTAATCGTACCCCTATGCACAAAGTAACCGTAGGTTGGGCTGAGCTTGCGAAGCCCAACATGTTGGGCTTCGCAAGCTCAGCCCAACCTACATTCTACGATCCTGTATCCGTGAATGATGGCTAAGTCGAAAGGTCCCATATACAAGGCGCAGTGATTTTTCATCCGCGAGGCGTACATGAGGTATGTCGAGCGGATGAAAAATCGCTGCAACGCAGTAGATGGGACTTTCGGCGACGCCATCACTGTTTCACTCCGACCCCAAGCAATATCAATCCCCCCACAACCAGCACATTCGCCAGCCCCACCGGTGTCAGGATCTTCCAGGAAAGCTGGAGCATTTCGTCGGTGGTCATCGGCCGGAATTTCGCTCCCAGCCAGGTGAACAGGAGCATCATGGCCCCGGTTTTCAGGAGCATCCATACCGGCCCGGGTAGGAGCGGCCCCTGCCAGCCACCTAGAAACAGGACGGCTCCCATGGCCGATACCACAAACAGGAGCCCGGACATGGCGATCCGCCAGTACCAGGCCTTCCACCCTCCATAGAGGGAAAGCACGCCATGATCGATGGTGCTGGAAAACGGCTCCAGGAAGGGAGCGCGAAACGACTGCATCAGTCCGGTGGCAAGGTAAAGGAGAAATCCGATCGGCTGGAGGACAATGTACCAGAGCCCGGACTGGGCCTCCACGATCCGGATCGTGGACAGGGATTGGGCCATCATGATGGCGCCGATGTAGGCGAGCCCGAGGGGGACCACGTAGGCGACCAGCTGGGCCACGGCCCGGTAGTAGACCTCGGTCCCGTGAGGGGTGTTGGCCCCCCATCCCCCCATGGCCAGTCCGAGGACCGTGAAATCGACCATCACAATGAAGTAGAAGACCCCGATCCCCAGGTCGGCGCCGACCAGGTCCCGGCCGAAGGGGATGACCACCATGGCCGCGGCAATGGCGAAAAGGGCGCTGACCGGGCCGGCCGGGTACATCCAGCGGTCCGCCTGGGGAATATCGATTTCCTTGCCGGCCCGCACCGGCATGGCGATCCCCTGCTCTTTCCGGGACCGGACCAGCCCCCGTTCGACCAGATGGGTGAGCCCCGCGCCGGCCAGAACGACCATGATGACGGCGAGCGCGGTCGGGATCACTCCCATCGGAACCCTCCCATTCCCCAGGCATAGGCAATCCCCGCGGAAAGGATGGCGATGAAGACCAGCATGTCGAGAAACCCCATCAGCCCCTCTTTTACAAATACAACCGCCCACGGGTACATGAAGATCATTTCCATGTCGAAGGAGAGGAAAATCAGGGCATACACCGGGTAACCGATGCTGTAGGGCATCCATCCCCGGGGGGCGTCGACCCGTTCGGAGGGAACGCGCAGGAGGGCTGCGGCAATGGCCGAAAAGCCGAACACCATCAGGGTCACCATCCCGACCACGGCGTAATGGCTGAGGGTCATGGTCAGACCCCGATCATTTCAAGGATGACGAAGAAGACCACAACCCCGATGGCGACGGCCTTGATGACCTGCCACGGGTCCCGGCGGACGAGCGCGGGAACCGTCAGTTCCCCGAAATCGCCGGCCTTGAGGATATTACCGGCCAGCCAGGGATAGATCCGGGCATATACGCCCGCGCCGATGAGCATTCCGATCACGCCCCCGAACAGGGCGTCCATCGACCCCTGCCCCGCCGCGCCGGCCATGGTCCCGGGGCAGTAGCCCAGGATGCCGAATCCGATGCCGAAAATCAGCCCCCCGACCACCGTCGCCCCGACCGAACCGGCCTTGATGTGCAGGTGGGCCAGTCCCTGTGACTTCAGATAATAGATCCCGACCATGCCGGTGACGATTGCCGTCAGGATGATCTTCCCCACGGTCCAGTCGTAGAGGAGAAGCTGCCCCATGATGATGTCGTACCGGGTCACCCCGCCCCGCTGGAGCAGAAACCCGAAGCAGAACCCGATGGCCGCCCCGAGGACCAGTTGAAGCGGTTTCGATTTATGGAGTTTTTCGAGCATCTGCCGATCCTCCCTGATCAATAGATCATAAATGCCGTCACCACCCCGCCGATGAAAAAACAGGCCAGGGCAATCCAGGAACTGACCACCAGCTGAAGGGCGCCGCTGATCCCATGGCCGCTCGTGCACCCGTCGGCCCACCGGGCTCCGATCCCCATGATCATCCCACCGAGCAGGGCCGCGAACCACCGATATATAGGGGTGTGGCCGAACTCGCTTTCCCAGAGCGGCGGCACCCACTGGAAATCAAAATCCCCGGAGGTCCGGGCCGAAACAAACGCCCCGGCCACCAGCCCGATGACCAGCATCCACTCCCAATCGATTTTCGGGACATATTGCCGGTAGTACGGTTTATCCCGGACCGACGCCCCTTCGAAATACTCCTCCAGCATCCCGCTGGACCGGGCATAGGCGGTCGACACCCCGATCGGCTTGTCCGACAGGAGAAAAGAAACCCACGTGAGTACTCCGATGAGGAACCCGACCACATAGGGGGACCAGCGCTTCATGGTCCAGATGTTGATCTCCGGAGAGGCGGTCCCGTCGAGTTTCTGTTGCACTTCCGGCACCGTCTGGGCGATGGCCGCCCCCGCCAGGACGACCCCCGCGAACATCAGGAACAGGAGAATCCCCTTCCACGGTTTCCCGCCTGCCGCAACGAAACGTTGAAATGACTTTTGTTCCATGATCCCCCTCCAGCTTCTTTCTCCGGTTTATCCGGCTTCCACCGTGGGGCAGCCGGCCGCCTTGCACGCCGCCATGGAGCCGAGATTGTTTTCCACCCGGTCGAAGCCGTGCTTCTTCAAAATGGAGGCGGCGATGATCGCCCGCATCCCGCTGCCGCAGAAGGTGGTTACCGGTTTGTCCCGGGGGACCCGGTCGATCCGGTCGGGCAGATCGCCCAGAAAAATATGGAGGGCATCGGGAAGCATCCCCGTTTCCTCCAGCTCGGTTTCCTCCCGGACATCAAGGAGGGTGTAATCGGCCTTACGGTTCACCCGTTCGACCAGTTCGTCGATATGGACGGCGGCAATCCGGTCATAGGGGCGACCGCTGGTTTCCCAACTGTGCATGCCGCCGGAAAGATACCCGTCGACCGCATCGTAGCCAAGGCGGATCAAATGGCGGACGGCCATCTCGATGTCTCCGGGGCTGCCGGCCACCAGGCCGAAATGCCCGCCGTACGGGAGAAACCAGCCGGCGTACGCCGGGACCATGTCGAGGGGGATCGCCAGGCTCCCGGGAATAAAGGCGCCGGCAAACGCCTCCGGGCTCCGCAGGTCGATGGGGATCATGCCGTTTTTAATTTCCCGTTCGAATTCCCCGGGCGACATGGGCGGAGGATTGGGGAGAAGGTCCATGGCGGGCGCCGACCCCTGCTGGTTGAATTTTTCCATTTTCCGGAAATACGGCGGCTGCTTCGGTTTTTCGCTGAGTTTGAATTCGATGAAGTCATCGCGACCGGTGTATTTCAGGGCCGGGTTGTTCGCCCTTTCGTACCCGAGGGTCGAAAACTCCCGGTCGGCCATTCCGGACCCGCAGACCGAGCCGGCCCCGTGGGCGGGATAAAGAATCACCTGATCGCCCAGTGGAAGGATTTTCCGGAAAATGCTGTCGTACTGCAGCCCGGCGACCTCCCGGGCCCGGTCCGGGAAGAAATCGGTCCGCCCCACCGACCCGATAAAAAGCGTATCGCCGGTAAATACCCCGAGCGGCGCATCCCCGAAACTTTTGTCGCTCAGGGCGATGGAGATGCTTTCAAAAGTATGGCCCGGGGTTTCCAGGATTTTCAGCCGGATATCCCCGATATCAAAGGTGTCCCCCTCGGAAACCGGGTTGCCGTAGGCGAAATCGATGTTCTTGCCATGATGGATTCTGGCCCCGGTCCGCCGGGCAAGGTCCCTCGACCCGATGACATAATCCTCGTTCCGGTGGGTTTCGAAAATATGAGTGATCCGGGCGCTGTTGGCGCGGGCGATATCGAGGTAGACTTGCCAGTCGCGCCGGGGATCGATTACCGCGGCCCGACCGTTATGCCCGAGGATGTACGACAGGTGCGCCAGTCCTTCGGATTTTACTTTTTCGAGAAACATGGTGCTGGCCATTGTTGCCTCCTTTGATCATCTCCAGGCGGGACGGATTCAGCCGTTTACAATCCGTCCCCCGTTGGGATGGAGCACCTGCCCGTTCATATAGGAGGAATCGCCGCATGCCAGAAATACGTAACAGGGGGCGATCTCCCCAGGTTGCCCGGCCCGCCCCATCGGGGTGTTGAGCCCGAATCGGGAGACCTTCTCCTCGTCAAAGCTCGCCGGGATCAGCGGCGTCCAAACGGGTCCCGGAGCCACCGCATTGACCCGGATTCCCCGGTCGATCAGGTCGAGGGAAACGGAACGGGTAAAGGCGACGATCGCCCCTTTTGTCGCCGCGTAGTCGATGAGAGTCGGATGCCCCTGGTAGGCGGTCACCGATGTGGAATTTATAATGGTGCCGCCTTCCGCCATATGCGGCAGGGCGGATTGGACCATGTAGAACATGGAAAAGATATTCGTACTGAACGTCCGCTGCAGCTGTTCCGGGGTGATATCCTCGATTCCCTGCCGGACGTGCTGCTCTCCGGCGTTGTTCACCAGGATGTCGATTTTACCGAAAGCATCGACCGTCTTGTGGACCGCCTCCCGGCAGAACTCCGGATCCCCCACATCGCCGTCGATCAGGATGCATCGGCGGCCGGTTTCTTCCACTTTCCTGTAGGTATCCCGGGCATCCGCATGTTCTTCGAGATAGACGATCGCCAAGTCCGCGCCTTCCCGGGCGAACAGGATCGCCACCGCGCGGCCGATGCCGCTGTCTCCGCCCGTCACCAGCGCCGCCTTCCCGTTCAGTTTTCCGGCCGGAATGTAGTCGAGTTTGTCCGATGTCGGTTCCGGAGACATCCGCGACTGTTCACCGGGCTGGTCCTGCTGCTGGGGCGGGAACCCCCCCTCTTTTTTTTCCGTCATGGATCAGCTCCTTAGGTCCCGGAGGATCTTCCGGGAATTTCATCCCGCACCCAGATGGAATGAGATTGAAATTTCTTCATGCCTAATCCACGGAAAACCGCACTTATCGCTGCGATTCCCTTACGGCTTCCCGTACCCCCGCGGCGGATTCCCGGGTATAGGTACCTGCGCGGGAGCCCTTTTCTTCCAGATCTTCCCTTGCCTCACGGGCATTATGGCGCAGGGTGTCCATGATCTCCCGGGTCTGACTGGCGATCGTGTGCCGGGTATCCCTCCCGGTCTTCGGCGCCATCAGGAATCCCGTGGCGATGCCGGCAACTGCCCCAAGAGAGATGCCGAGGACCATGCTGATGTTTTTACTCCGTTGCAGATCCCTGAGGCGCGATCTCCGACGGGTTACAATATTGAAGCCTTCACGGGCAATGAAGGCATAGCTGCCGGCTTGGGCGAGATTGCTCCACTTCATGGCGTTCTCCTTTTCAGGTAGTGAATGCTTGCGGCGTCCGTTCCGGACGGGGGGCTTCCATGCAATTTTCTAAAATCATGCGTTTTCAGGAGCATTTCGTAAATCAATGCTCCACTTTATTTTGAACCGCCGGACCATGTATTGACTGCCGCTTTTCAGGGGAGCCGCAGGTGAGGGGTGCGCTGGTCGGTATGGCCGTTTCATTTGCCCGGGACAAAATTCAAACAGGGGTTTAGTTGCACCAGCAATCGCGTTTGAGCCAAAGAATCGATCGAGTTGGAATAAGTGAAGAGAACCTATGTTTAGTACAATAATATTGACAGAAATGATCCCGACTGACATAATATTTCGTAAATTTTAACTTTCTATTCGTAAAAATCAGAATTCGACATGCAGCCGGTATTCCATAAAAAACAAAGGCGTTATATCAAAGCAATGTCGGAACTGATCTTTTTACGACAGCATCGCACAAACTTAAAAGAGGAGAACGAAACAATGGCAATGAAGCGCTGGACTGGACAAAAATGGGTCATCTCGGGAATGGCCGCTTTATTTTTACTTGCGGCAGTGGTTATCAATCCGGGCAAGGCCTATTCAGTGGAGGAGGTCGATCTGGATGCGGAAGTCGCGGCGGCGGTTGCCGGCGGGCAGACCTTTCTTTTCAACCATTTTCACCTGGAAGGAGATGGTACGACGGGTTACTACTGGGACGATAGCGACGCAGATTACTACAAGCTTGCCGCGACAGCAGCGGCAGTGGCGTCACTGATCGAAACGGGCAAGTACAAGGACGCGGCCTACAAAGAGCAGATTGACAAAGCCGTCCTCTACATCAAGGCGCAAAAACAATCAGACGGCGGCATTTACCAGCAAAGTTCCAAAATATATCAAAATGGGATGTCCCTGGTTGCCCTCTCACTGTATTACTCTGTGACTGAGCAGCCGGAGGAATTTGTCACCGACTATATCCAGCCGGCGGTCAATTATTTCCTGACCGGCCAGAATGACGACGGTTCATGGGACTATAGTCCCTGCGGAAACTACTGCGAAACCAATTCCGGCGATCTTTCCAACACCCAATTCGGCATCATGGGACTCTGGTATGCCTACCATTACGTGCTGGATGAACAGGTGCCGACCGAAGAGGAAGGGTCCTGGGCGAACCGGCTGCTGGACTATGTAAAAGGAACGCAGAACCCGGAGACCGGCTGTTTTACTTACGGAACCTATGAAGGATATTCCGATTTTGAGGCAGGGCCAATGAACGGTGCCGGGCTCTGGACCCTGGCAATGCTCGGCATCGACCAGACCGACCTATCGGTCCAAGGGTCGCTGGACTGGTTCAATGCCAATTATGCCTGGGATCATACCGCCGGATATGATGGATCCGACGAGAGTTATTACGACATAAATCATGCCTACTATTATGGCATTTATGCCATGGCCAAGGGGCTGACAGGTATGATTCCGGCTACCTACAAATTTCCCTCAGCCGAGAATGCCTGGGTCACCGACCTGAAGCAGGCGTTGGTGAATAAAAAATCGACCCCTGATGAAAACGAGGAAGATTATTACTGGGTGTCTGGCCAATCGTTGGATCCCGGCACGATTATCAGCACCTCCTGGGTGATCATGAGCCTGAGCTTCGCCGACCCGGAAACCAAAAGCATCACCAAACGTCTTCCTGATACGCTTGAACCCGATTACCCGGTGAAGGGATTTGGCGTCGTCATCCTGGAAGCTACCGGCGGGGTAACCATTTCCGGCGCCAACCGCGGAAACATCGTCCATCAAAAATCAGACAAAGTCCGGCTCCCCATCGGTACATTCGATTTCGTGCTGAATGACGTACCGGTCGGCGGCACAGCCGTCCTCAAGATCATTCCTCCGGCAGCAGCATTGAATCCGAATACTTCGAACAGCTTCCTCGACGAAAACGGCGAAATCATGGATGGCCTCCGGTGGTTTAAGCTCCGGAACGGCGAATGGAAGGGGCTCTCCAGTGTCCCCATCCAGTTGATGCCGGAAGCGGGCCCTTACACCTACATTGAAGTTAAGCTGAAAGACGGTGGGCCGGAAGATGTTGATGGTGAAGCGAATGGCGTTATCATGGATCCCGGCGCTCCGGGTGTGGGTGGCAGCAGTGACGGCAGTGACAACGATAATCCATGCTTCATCGGCACAGCCGCATTCTGATTGCGATATGTTGAATGAATTTTTCCGCGAATGCATGCGGGAGAAAATGGTCGAGTGATGAACAAGAGGGGGCAGAGCAATTTTTTGCCCCCTCTTTTTTTTCTCAAGCGTTGAGGTTTCAAAAAGTTAACACAACAGGAGGTTATTCGTTGAAAACGAGGGCATTCAGCATGTGCAGCTATTTCCGCAGCGGATCATCCATAGCGGTCCGCCAATTGGCCGTCATCCTGCTCATTGGGATCGTTTTTACCGGAATCACGGGATGCAACGACAATAGCAGTGGGTCAAATAACAATCCCAAACCCCCGGATCAGAGCAGTCTGCCGCCGCCCCCGGTCCAGGTAATCGCCGATGCAGGAAAGGCACGGGCGATTCTGCGGTGGTTACCGGTAACCGACGCGACCTCCTTCACTCTTTACTATTCGGGAACCCCGGGCGTCACGAAAGAAAACGGCACCCGCGTTGAAAACTTGCACAGCCCCCATACTCAACGGGACTTGAGGAATGGCGACCCGTACTACTTTGTCGTCGCTTCGGTCAACGAACACGGGGAAGGACCGGTATCAAAGGAAGTTTCGGCCACCCCTTCGGACACATATCCCCCCTATGCGCCGGCGGATGTCGTGGCGGAAAGCGAAACGGGGCAGATCCGGGTGAACTGGTCGCCGTCCGAGAATGCGAGCGGTTACACCATATACTACGGGACGGCGCCCGGGGTGACGCCTCTTATTGGAATTCATGCCGCACTCCCCCCCTTGACCATCGGGCCATTGCCGAACGGCATCATCCATTATTTCGTGGTGACCGCCAATAATGCCAACGGTGAAGGCGCTGCTTCCTTCGAAGTCAGTGCCGTCCCCCTCACCAGTCCACCCCCCGCGGCACCCGCCGGCGTCACGGCAGTTGAAGGGAATGGAACCATTACCCTGGCATGGTCCGGCGTGACAGGCGCCGCTTCCTATAATGTATATTATGCCACCGACCCGGGCGTCACCCCAGAAACGGGAATCCGCCTGGCGGACGTGGCAAGCCCCCTGACGATCAACCTGGTCAATAAAACATCTTACTTTCTGATTGTTACAGCCGAAAACGAAAACGGCGAAGGCGCCAGATCCGCGATGGTTTCCGCCACCCCGCTGGAACAGACACCTGTTCCGCAACTGGTTGAAGTTGCCGCAGGCCCGTTCCAGATGGGGGATAACCTGGATGACGTCGATTATGCCAAACCCGTTCGCACCATCCAGATTAACCGCTTTTATATCGACTGTTATGAAACCACCTATGATCAATGGAAGACCGTCTACGACTGGGCGGTCGTAAACGGTTACACCTTCGACAACGCAGGCTGCAATGGAAGCATCATAATACAGGGGGTAGGCGTTGGGACAAATCTTCCCGTAACCTCCATCTATTGGTATGATGCGGTTAAATGGCTGAACGCCCGGTCAGAAAAAGAGGGTCGCAACCCGGTTTATTACACCGATGAAAATCTCAAGAATGGCACAACGGTCTACCGGCAGGGGCAGGTCGACCTCACCAATGCCATGGTCGACTGGACCGCCAACGGGTACCGTCTTCCCACGGAAGCCGAATGGGAAAAGGCCGCGCGGGGAGGACTGGATGGAAAACGTTATCCCTGGGGGGACGAACTGGGGACCGGGACCGCAAATCACAATATGGGCCGGTGCGTTTCGGTCGGCATCTATGCCCCCAATGATTATGGCCTCTACGATATGGCAGGGAACGTGTGGGAATGGACCTGGGACCGGGCTTCCGACGATTATACATGGGCTTTGGGAATCGACAATCCCCGGGGACCTACCGAGGGGACATTCCGGGTAAGGCGAGGGGGCGGATGGCAATATGGCCCGGATTATCTGCGCTGTTTTGAACGGATGTTCCGGCCCCCGACATATGTTGCTCCCTATTTCGGATTCCGCGCGGCAAGTAATGCCCCCTGACGAATGAAAGGAAGAAAGAATATCGTGATTACGAATCCCCGGGATTTGCCCCGGGGATTCCTATTTCAGGGGATGCACTTCATAACAGACCATAACCGGGCAGAACGATAGACCCGAGGAACGAAATAAAAAGAGCCTCCCGTTCCGAAGCGGAGCGGGAGGCTCTTTTTTTAGTAAAACTTACCCGTCGGATTATCCCCCGAAGGAAACATCCGGGATATCGATCACTGCCTTGCAGGTCGCCTCGATGGCGCTCATCTTCCCGAGGGTGACCGGGAGGATTGACCGGATGAAATATTCGGCCGACTTGAGCTGACCTTCGTAGAATGCGGCGTTCTTGTTCTTGGTGATTTTTTCCAGGCGTTCCGCGCCCTGGGCGTCTCCCACGAGTTTATCGAGCTGGGGGGCGGCCACGTTGGCGCGCCACAGAAGCATCCAGGCCATGATGATATCACCGAAGACCTCCAGGTAAGGGGCGGCATGGGCGAAGGCCGTCTTGAAATCGGCTGACATGGCCGTCTTCCCGATATTCATGGAGACGTTGCCAAGCCGCGTGACGGCGTTTTCCATTTCTTCGGCCAGCCCTTCGAGCCCTTTTATCGTCTTGGCCGTGGCGATCACTTTCTGAATTTCGCCCAGGAGGGTCATGAACACCGCCCCTTTCTTCATCCCCATTTTCCGGGCCAGGAGGTCCATGGCCTGTATCCCGTTGGTCCCCTCATAAATGGAGTTGATTTTCGAATCCCGCATGAGCCGTTCCACCGGGTAGTCCCGGGTGTAGCCGTATCCGCCGTAGCACTGCATCGCCTCGACCGTGCACTGAAAGCCCCGGTCCGTGCAGTAGGACTTGATGATCGGGGTCAGAAGACCGACCAGGTCATCGATGGCGGTTTTTTCCTCTTCCGTTTCCGCACAGGCGATCCGGTCGAACTGGTAGGCGATATAATAGACGAAGCTGCGCATCCCCTCCACGTGGGATTTCATCCACATGAGCATCCGCCGGACGTCCGGGTGCTTGATGATGGTTACCGGCTGGGCATCCTTGTTGAACATGTCGGCCAGATCACGCCCCTGGACCCGTTCCCGGGCATAATTAACGGCGTAAAGGTAGGCGCAGGAAGCATTGAAAAGCCCCAGGGCGCCGACGCCGAGCCGGGCCTCGTTCATCATATGGAACATCACCTTCATCCCCTTGTTCTCCTCGCCCAGGAGAAATCCGCGGCAGTTCCCCTTGCCGCCGAAGGTGAGCTGGCAGGTCGGGCTGGCATGGAGGCCCAGTTTTTCCTCGATCCCGGTGCAGACCACGTCATTGGCGTCGCCCAGGCTGCCGTCCTCGTTGACCCAGATCTTGGGGACGATAAACAGCGAGATTCCCTTGGTTCCGGCCGGGGCGCCCTCGATGCGGGCCAGGACCGGGTGGATGATGTTTTCGGTCAGGTTGTGCTCGCCGGCGGTGATGAAGATCTTGTTCCCGGAGATGGTGTAAGAGCCGTCATCGTTCTTCTTCGCCGAGGTGATCAGGTTTCCCACATCGGAGCCGGCTTCCGGTTCGGTGAGGACCATAGTCCCGCCCCACTGGCCGGAATACATCGGCCCCAGAAACATTTCCTTCTGCTTGTCCGTGCCGAAGATCTCGATCATTTTGGCGGCCCCGTGGGTGGCGAATCCAAAGGCGCCAAAAGAGAAATCGGCCCCGACGATATATTCGGCCGCCACCTGGGCGATGACGTGCGGCAGTCCCTGCCCGCCGATTTCCGGGTCCTCGGTCATGGCGATCCATTCGCCGTCCCGCAGGAGCTGGTAGGGACGGTGGAAGCATTCCGGAACCGTGACCTTGTTATTTTCGAACTTCAGCCCGATCTTGTCCCCTTCGTCGTTGACCGGCAGGATCTCCTTGATGGCGAAATTGCGCGCCTCGTTGATGATCATGTCGAACATCTTCCGGTTCATGTCCTTGTAACGCGCATGCTTTGTCAGCGACTCTACCCCGAGCTGCTCATAGATGACGAAATCCACATCCCTGCGGTCTGCAATCTGTTGCGCCATGGTTCTTTTCCTTCCGTTTGAGTTTACGAATAGGGTTGATGATCAATTAAACGAAACGAGTCGATTCGGATCGGATTCAGGAATCTGATATTATCGAACTATTTTGAAAAAAGTCAACGTAAACGTAAACGTCAAGTTGAGGCGGGGGAACGCCTGAACCCGGGGGCTACCGGTTGTACGAAAAGGAAGGGGCGCCCGGATCGGCGCCCCTTCCTTTTCACTACTCTTTAAGATAACAGGCTTACATTGGGCCGTCATCGTTCGGGTTACTGCCGATCCCTGTAATCACCTGTAGGCCGTTGATGACATCCGACAGGTCGATCCTGCCGTTGGCATTCGCATCCCAGGGATTGGCGCCGCACGCGGCGGTCACGGGAAGAGCAAAATTTCCATCTGTAATGATCTCAATTGCCGAATCAATGTTGATACCGGTCAGGGTTTGGCTCTGGTGGTCCGCGGCGCCGACGGTCACAGTGTAAGACCCGTAAGGTACAGCGGCAATCTGCCAGGTCCCGTCCTGGGCGGTAGTTGTGGTAAACGTCCCCCCGTCGCCTTCCACGGTGACCAGCGCGCCGAGAATTCCTACATTGTATCCGGGGGCTCCGGTTTTCACGGTCCCTGAGAGAACCGCTTTGGGAACAGAACCCGAAAAGTTCTGCGCCACGTCCGTATCGTAAAGGGTCAATGTGGCTGAGACCGGGTCAAATTCATACCCGGCAAAACCGGGAGTTACGGTATACGAACCAAGCGGAAGATTGTCGAACCGGTAACTGCCGTCCCCGGCGGTGATGTCGTCCATCGGGGCGGATAATGCGACGCCGGTAAGGGTGACGGTGACTCCCGGCATCCCGTTTCCGGTCCCGGTGACCAGACCGGACACCGCATACAGGGGAACCGCCTGGGAATAGAGCTCCAGGCAATCGACACGGAATATGCCGGAACCGGTTTTCACGATATTCAGACGATCGATGGAAATGAGATCCGGCAGAAGGACCGATCCGCTCAAGGTATGGAAGGCGCCATCGGCTGCCTGGGACGGATCACCCGCCAGGATCGTCACATTGTGCTGCCCCGCGGCATCGGTAAATACAAGTTCGAAGCGAATGGCATCGCCGCCCGCTCCCGGTGCATTCTGGTCCCGGGCCACCCGGGCGGTCAGGTTATAGCTCAGATCCGGTGTATTCTGCAATTGGATCCCCAGATCCTGGAAGGCCATCACCTGCGATGCTGCCCAGTTCGCACCGGTAGGATCGGTATGGAGCATCAGTGAATTCTGCCCGGAAGCCGAAACACTAGAATCGATGGTGATGTCTTCGGCATCCGCATTCGGGTGAAACGCCCAGAAGTCGGCCGGCGGGTTGGCCACATCCTCGAAGCCGGGATTGGGGATCAGACTCTCCGGACAGGCCGCCCCGATCTCGCCGGTCCAGAACGTACCGAAGCTGCTGACGGCGATGGCTTCAATTTCACCGGCAAATCCTTCCGCCGCCAAACTGATCGGATCATAGGGTGCGGGAAGTGCATAGACCTGCCAGGCGTATGGGCGGCAGGGTTTGAGCGTGAAATTTTCACCCTGGTGGCTGATCCCATCCGCGCTTCCCAAGGTATACCCCGTTCCGGTGATTTCCCGGATAAATGACGGTGGTTCCCATCCCCAGGAAAAGTTGAAGGGATCCCACGAGGCATTCACGTTACCCACCCGTTCCGTTATGACCAGCAGGTAGGATTGTGCGCCCGGATATGCCTCCCAGCTGAAAGTCGGTGAGTTGCCCGTAATACTTAAATTTTCTTTCGGCGAGGTCAACGTGACGGTGCCTTTCGGTTCGATTTCGAAATGGAGCCCGCCGACCTGGGCGCCTTCATTAATCACCAGTTGTCCGGCAACATGAATCCCCGCCAG
>Ga0209347_1003561_pt1 | contig 17815 bp, 10 predicted proteins | sample AutmiccommuBRH23_FD_187382 | JGI IMG/M metagenome (GOLD analysis project Ga0209347, IMG submission 187382) | Deep subsurface microbial communities from Mt. Terri, Switzerland - Autotrophic microbial communities BRH/23 (SPAdes) (version 2) | ecosystem: Environmental > Aquatic > Deep subsurface >...
GTTGAGCGCGCTGGTGAACGCAGTGACGATCGCCAGGGTCATCGCGACCGCTTCGACGCCGTATCGCGCGGCGAAAACGAGAGAGGGGAGAAGGACTGCAGCTTTGATCACCCCGAGTCCCGCGAGAAGTGCCGGCCGTCCCGTCGCCTTGAGCACGTCACCCGCGTGGCTGCCGATCGATCGCACTCCCGTGTAGACCGCGAGCCACTGCAGGAGGGGAATCGCTCCTTCCCACTTCGTGCCGAAGAGCAGCAGCACCAGCGGCCTCGCGGCGACGAAGAGCCCCGCCGCCATCGGAACGGTCACGAACGAGACGTACTCGAGCGCCTTGAGGTACGCGCGACGCAGATCGTCACCCGACCCATGCAGGCGCGAGAACGCGGGGAACAGCACTTTCGCCGCGACCCAGATGATCACGGTGACCGAGGCCTCGGGAATCTTGTAGGCGATCTGATAGAGCCCGAGAGCGGTCGAGCCGATCATCCGCCCGACGACCACCAGATCCGCATGGTGCACGACCGCCGCGATCAGGTTCACCCCGACGATTCCCTTGCCGTAACCGATCATCGGAACGAGAAGATCGCGCGGAACCGACAAACGGGGGCGCCACGGCACGATGAGCCATGCGCCGAGCGTCCACGCGGCGATCCCGAGAAGGTGGCCCCACACCAGGCTCCAGACCCCGAATCCCGCGACCGCGAGCGCGATCGAGACGCCCGCCTTCGTCAGCGCAAGGCCGAGCTCCGGAATCGCGCGCGCCCGGAACCGGAGATCCTTCTGCGCCAGCGCGTCGTGCGTGTTGCCGGCGAACTTGATCAGAAACGCCAGCGCGAGGGTCCGGATGATCGGAGCCGCCTCGGGATTCTCGAAGAAGGCCGCGATCGCGGGAGCGAGAGCGAGCGTGAGCAGCGCCCAGAAGACTCCCATCGCCAGGTTGATGATGAAGGTCGCCTGCGCCGCGTCCTCCCTCCGGTCCTTCCAGTAGATGAGAGCGGCCGTCGTGCCGAGGTCGCCGATCGTCTCGGCGTAAGTGATGTAGACGAGGGCGAAGGCGAGGAGGCCGAAATCGCGCGGGGCGAGCAGCCGCGCGAGCACCGCCAGCCCGGCGAGCGTGATGATTCGGGTGCCGGCGGTCGCAGCGAACGCCCACATCGCCGCGCGAAGAGTCGTGCCGGAGCGGCTCATGACGCCAGTTCCCTTCGGAGAATCATCCGCTGCACCAGCCGGCGAAGAAGGGGAGCATTCCGCTCGTCCCGCGCGAGGAGATGAAGCGCGCAGGCGATTCTCGCCAGACGCAGCTCGTTCCCGTCGAGGCTCGCTCCATATCCGGCGAACAGCTCCTGCCGCAGCGTTCCGAGAATATGCGGGTGACGCCACGCGAGGTAGAGATTCGCGTGAACGAGAAAGTACGCGAGATCCTCGGAAGGCAACCCGGTTCGGAAGCCTTCGAAATCGATGACGGTCAGCCGCTCCGCGGTGACGAAGACATTCCCGGGCCAGAGATCCCCGTGATGCGGGACCGCGATCGGGTCTCGGAGCTCCGCTGCGAGCGATTCGATCGCGCGCTTCACGCGCCGGGTCTCGCGGAGCCCGAGCTTTGCGTCGCGCAGATCCGCGATCGCTCGGGTAACGAGCGCAGCCAGTGGCGGAGGATTCATCCTCCGACCCGCCTCGATCCGCGGGGGGGAGGACGAATCCTCCGCCACTTTGGCTTCCCGAGTCTGCTGAAATGCGCGCAGCCAGGTCCCCAGAGCTCCTGCCGCGGCGGTGAGCTCGGGGATGAGCCTCGAGTTCGTCCGGGCGCGACGGATGAGGTGATCCATCGGGATGCCGTCGGCGCGCCCGGTGACGAGCAGCGGAGAGCCTGGCTCGTGAGCGAGCGGAGCGGGGACCGCAAGCTCCCGTCCGCCGGGAGCGGCTTCGAGTGCCCCTGCGAGCTCGCTGAGGATCGCATGCTCCTGATCCGCGCGCTCGGCCGGCGGGCGTGACTCCCCGGGACGCGACAGATGTCTTTTCTGAATCAGTTCAACCGGTCCGTCGGAAGTGACTGCGATGAGCTCGAGGACTTCGGAGTCCGCGCCGCGATGCGCCCGGCGCAGCCCCCACCGTGCGCCGGGTGCCGTTTTCTCGGCGACCGCGATGTCGTAATGGCGCGCGGGAGGAACGTGGCGATCGAACACTGCGATCAGCTCATCGACGATCTTCGGAAGGGAGAAGCGCCCCTCGACCCGCGCACGTCCCGCGGCTCCGAGCCTCGTTCGCAACGCTGGATCGTCGAGCAACTCCCGCATCGCCGCGGCCAGCTCGTCGGGATTCGCCGGATCGACGAGGAGGCCCGAGGTGCGATGCTCCACGAGCTCGGGAACGCCGGAGATCGCCGTGGCGACGACGGCCTTCTCCGCGGCCATCGCTTCCATGAGCGCGACCGGAATCCCCTCCATCTGGCCGTCGCTCGCGATGATGCTCGGCAGAACGAACAGCTCGCACCCCGCGATGGCCTCGGCGACCCTCTCCTGAGGGAGCGCGCCCAGAAGCCGCACGCGATCTTCCACTCCGCACCGCGCGATCTCCCGTTCGAGATGCGATTTGAGCGGCCCCGCGCCGATGATGTCGACGTCGAACTCCACCCCTTCCGCGGCGAGAATCCTCGCTGCGCGAACCAGGTAATCGAGCCCCTTGTAGGGCTTGAGCGCCGCGATGGTGAGAATCTTCGGGCGTCCGCCCGTCACGCGCGCCTGCGACGGGTCGTAGCGCGACAGCTCGATCCCCACGTGGACCACTTCGATCCTGCCGTGCGCTTCACGAGGGTAGAGCCTCTCGAGGAACAGCTTGTTGAATCGGGAGATCGAGCGGACGAACAGCGCTTCCCGCACCTTTCGCCGGAGGTGGGTGCGGTCCACGAAGATGTCGTGCGCATGCACCGTGAAGCTGAACGGGATGCCGGTGAGCTTCGAGATGACCAGCGCCATCGTGGTCGGGTGCGTCGCGAAGTGGGCGTGGAGATGACTGACGCTTTCGCTGCGAAGCTGCGTAGCGAGATACGCGCACTTCGGCACGACCAGCAGCGACTTGAACAGCGTGACGGGGCGGTGAATGGACTCCGCGACGATCCATCCGATCAGCGGGAGCAGGATCCGCCACTGCCGCACCAGAGCGCGTCCGAAGGCCGCGGCGATCGCCGGCGAGAAGAACGGGGTGTAGATCGCGCGCCCGTGCCAGGGGACCGCTTCGCGATGCATCACTTCCGGGTGCTCCTCGATCATGGACACGAGCACGACCGGCTGACCCTGGCGCTCGAGCTCCGAGATCTCGCGGAGGATGAACGTCTCGGTGATCAACGGAAACCGGGAGACCAGAACGGCGATGGGGCGCCGCACCGCCGGACCATCCGCTGCCGCCGGTTCGGTCTCCACCGCCATCAGCGGCGCTCGGGCGAGCAGCGGTGAAGTGTCCGGCCGCGGCGCCACTCTTCCCATCGCCGCGGCCATTCCGAGAAAGAGAAAGAAGTAGCGAGGAAAGCCGAGGTGAAGGAAGAGGCCGGTCACCAGAAAACCGGCCAGGGCGACCGCCATGCCGAGCGCCGCCGCCATCATCAGCCGGTCGCCCGCGGCAGCAAACCGCCTTCGCGCCTCGCGGAGGGTGGCGACGGCAGCGAGCATCACCGCCGCGAAGATGGCAAGCCCGATCAGACCCGTCTCCGCGGCGACCTCCAGGTAGAGGTTGTGCGGAAAGTGCAGGTCCGACGCGTCGGCGTACTCGCGCGCCTCGGAGCTGGTCAGGTCGACGTACTCGTCGTAGCGGGCGGAGTAGTTGCCCGCGCCGACTCCGCTGACGGGATTATCCGCGAACATGAGCCAGGCGACGTGCATCAGTAGCCGCCGCTCCTGGAACGAGCTGTCGGGGTGGAGCGGCGCCTCCGCGGCCGGGAGGATCTGCTCGATCGTCAGGAAGCGCTCCGTCACGCTGCGCGGAAGGAAGATCAGCGAAGCGATGCCGATCGCCGCGACGACGGCGGTGGTCCGCCAGCTGATGTGAAGAATCCGGATGACCAGCACCGCGATGACGGCGAGAGCCAGCATCGCGCCTCGCGAATAGGTGAGCAGGATTGCCGCGAAGATGAGCGCGGCGGCGCCGAGCAGCAGGATCCGGCTGCGCCTCGAACGAGCCTCGACATGCATGACCAGCGGGATGGCGATCACCAGGAGGAGGATCTGCGCGAAAAAGTTCGGATCGCCGACCGGCCCCGCGATCCGCGGCTCGAACACGTTCCCGTAAATGTGCGCGTCCTTGATGCGCGCCAGTCCCCCGAACTCGTCGAAGTTCCCCGTCAGCGTCTGGACGATCGGAAGGATGGAGAGGACGGTCGCGGCCCCGATCAGGACCACCAGCGCCTGGAGGAGTCTTCTCCGATCTCGGATCAGCAGCGTGATGAGCCCATAAATGACCAGCCCCCGGAACAGCTCGATCACGCGACCGTCCGCAAGACGCGTATCCGTCGCGAGCGCGGTCGTTGCCAGGGAGTGAACGACGAGCGCGAGCAGCGTCAGGGTGAGTGGGTGCGACGCCACCGCGCCGAGCGGGGCAGTGTCCCGGTGCAACCATGCCGCAAACGCGAGAACCACGACCAGCAGCTGAAGCAGCGACGGAAAGTCGTGGTAGCGGACCAGCGCCTCGGAGAGGTTCATGTAGACCAGCGCCACCAGCAGCGGGACGCCGGCCGCGTAGTAGCGGAGCACGAGGAAGCCGAAGGCGAGGCCGCCGAGGATCAGGAAAGGATTGATGGCGCCGAGAGTCCCGCGGAGCAGCTCCTCGCGCGTGAGAAGCGTCGCCACCCCTCCGATGGTGATCGCCACGAAGAGGGAGAGAACCCCGAATACCCGACCAGTTCGTCCCTCCGTGAACACGGTCGGGAGCATCTCAGGAGCCCTCGTGCCCACCGGGTGCGGCGGTCCTCGCGCGATCGAGGACGAGAGCGGCGGCGATTCCCAGGAACAGGCCGACTGCGCCACCGACCAGCATGTTTCTCTGCGGGTCCGGGAAGGTGGGAGTCCCGCGCGGCGTCGCCCGGGCCATCACCCGCATCGAGTAGACGCGGTAGAGCTGGCGCGCCTCCGCCGCGGTGATCTCGGCCGCGGCGTTCGCGACGGATGCGGCGGTCTCCGGGTTCGGTCCTTCCACGCTGATTCGCAGGATGTTCGTGCTCGGGACCACCGAGCCGTGGATCTTGTACGGGCGGACCGCCTTCGGGTCGACGCCGAGCTCGAGAGCGACCGCCTCCCGCACTTCCAGAGTCGCGGGGATCCGCGCGAAGGTCGCGATCACCGTCCGGCGTTCTAGAGTATCGAGTCCGCGCAGGATGTCGTCGGCCTCGCGGGTCTCCGAGCTCGGCGCGACGATCAGCATGGCCGAGCTCTCGTAGACGGACTCCTGTCGCGCGGTGACGAAGTACGCGGTCACCAGCGCCAGGACGATCAGCAGAACGACGACCCACCACCAGCGGCGCAGCGCGCCACCGAAGTCGATGTGTGAGCTCAATGGACGACTCCCTTCTTACGCGTCAGCTTGCGCCGCGCCCCGACAGCACTACGATGACCGTCTTCGCCAGGATCTTCAGGTCGAGCCAAACGCTCCATCGGCTGACGTACTCGCGATCCAGGCGCATCCGGTCTTCGTCGGAAAGCGCGCTCCTGCCGCTGACCTGCCACAGCCCGGTGATTCCGGGCTTCGCCGAGAACCGGCGCATCTGGCCGCGCAGAGGAAACTTTTCGAGGTCCGATACCAGCAGCGGCCGGGGACCCACCAGGCTCATCGTCCCCTCGAGGACGTTGAAGAGCTGGGGGAGCTCGTCGAGGCTGTAGCGGCGGAGGAACCGCCCGATCGGCGTCACTCGGGGATCCCTTTTCAGCTTGAAGAACTGAGACATTCCTTCGGCCCGCTTCAGCTGCTCCTGCAGCAGCTCCGCGTTCGCGATCATCGTGCGGAACTTGTACATCCCGAACTCGTTGCAGCGGAATCCGATCCGCCTCTGGATGAAGATCGCGGGACCCGGGCTGCTCGCCTTGATCAGCGCGATCAGAAGCAGAAACAGGGGAGCGAGCGCGACGATGAGAATCAGCGATCCGGCGATGTCCATGCCGCGCTTGACCGCCGCCGCGTAAGGGCGCCGGGTGCGGAGGTCGAACCAGAACGTCCCATGAACGGTCCGGTCCGAGGCGTGAAGGGGGGCGACGGTCGAGCTCTCGGTTCGAATCCCAATGATGTGCTTGTTGGAAACTCTCGAAGGTCTTCCCATAACTCCTACTGCGAAAAACGGCCACTGAACTCGACGGCGGTTTGGGGCAGTATGCAAGATAGTCCCCCGAAAAACATCGAATGTGAGCGGGGTCACGAAAGGCAGGGGCTAGGGACTAGGGGCTAGGGGCTAGGGACCAGGGGCTAGGGGCTAGGGGCTAGGGGCTAGGGAAAGGCAAAGGCAACGGCGGCTTGTCATCCTCGTAGCATTTGAGCGGAGGTCAGATCAGCGCGGCGCTCCGTCGGGACGACGGGGTTGCGGTATTGCTTCTGCCTTTGCTCTTCCTAGTCCCTAGTCCCTAGTCCCCAGTCCCCAGTCCCTAGTCCCTAGCCCCTAGCCCCTAGCCCCTGCCTCTACACCGTTTCGACTGTCCTGAAGCTCGCCCACACCCACGGATACGTCGGGCGGAACCAGTTGCGGAGGGTGGGGCGGACGAGCGCGCTGGGGGTGGCCGGGGAGGCTCCCTTCATCACGTAGTGGCGCCCGTCGAAGAAGTCGATCGAGTAGAGGTCGTAAGAAGGCATCGGGCGGAAGCCGTCGAACGGCGCGAACTCGGTCGAGGTCCACTCCCAGCCGTTGCCGGCCAGATCCTCCACCCCCCAGGCGCTCCGCCCGGCGGGGAAGGAGCCGACGGGGAGCGGATCCCACGACTGGAGGCCGAAGTTGCCGTGCTGCGGCGCGGCGGGCTCGTCACCCCACGGATGCTGCCGCTCGTCGCCCTGCGGCGTTCCGAACGCGGCGCGGTGATACTCCGCCTCCGTCATCAGGCGGCGATTTTTCCATCGCGCGTACGCGGTCGCCTCGGCATGCGTCACCCAGACGGGGCCATCCAGCGGGAGCTCCACCGTCCCGAGCATCGCGCGCCACTTCCACCCGTCGCCCTCCTTGAGCCAGAAGTGCGGAGCCGACACGCCGGCCGCGTCGAGCCACTCCCAACCCTCGTCCGTCCAGAGCTCGCGATTGCGATAGCCGCCCGCTTCGACGAAGTCGAGATACTCGCCGTTGGTGACGTCGTAGACGTCGATCTCGAACGCGCCGACTTCGACCTCGTGCCTGTCGAACTCGTTGTCCCAGCCGAACCGGATGGCCTCACGGTCGGCGCCGAGGGTTGCGGTGCCCGCCGGGACGAAAACGCGCGCCCTATGGTCGATGGCGCGGCCGGCAGGAGGACGGACCGGCGCGAGCTCCGGCATCTGCTTCTTCGCCGGATCGAGCGCGTGGAAGATGTAGAGCAGCGTCTCGTGGTGCATCAGCTCGTGCTCGAAGATGTTCCACGCCGCCTCACCGCGGTTCATCGCGGGCCGATCCGGGCGGTCGAGAGGAGCCTCGCGCAGCAGGGTTCGGATCAGCTCGTCCGACCTTCTTCCGAAACTGGCGATCTGCTCGCGCGTCGGCCACCGCGAGATCGTCGCACCGTCCGCCTCGCGCTCATCCTCGGGGTCGATCCCCCGCTCGAAGAGCTCCTCATACGCCTCGTCGATCCCCGCGACGCCGTGCCCCTTTTTCGCCAGCGTGTTGATGTTGAACGCCGGAAAATGCCCCTCGTAGAACGCGAAGGGATGACGCAGCGGAATCGGCCTCTCGTAGTACGAGGCGTCCGGGATCATGGCGAACAGATCGCGCGAGTGCTGCCGATTCTTTTCAAAGGATTCGAGAAGAAAGTCGCGGGTTTGTTGTTCGTTCATCGTCGTCATAGAAACAAGGCAGAAGGCAGAAGGCAGAAGGCAGAAGTAAAGGCAAAGTCAAAAGTCCTATGGGTCCTATAGGTCCTATTCGTCCTATCCCAACTTCAAGAAAAGCGAGCTCAGAAGTCCTCAATGCCGGAATGTAACCTGCAATCCGATTCAAGGCAAAGGAGGCACAAATGGACAACTGCAAACACGATGGATGCAAATGTCAGGCTCAGGCGGACGGCTTCTGCTCGGAAGGCTGCCGCCAGGGAAAAATGAACGGACAGCACTGCGGCTGCGGCCACGCCGACTGCAAGTAGGGACCGGCTGCGCCGGTCCGGTCGCGCGCAGCGCGACACCGCCGCGAACGGCACCCCTTTCCCGGGGTGCCGCGTAGGCGACCCCCCGCAACCGGAGGCTGCGGGCCTTCCGGCCCTTGCCACCGGCTATCCGCCAGCGCCCCCTCAACCGGAGGCTGCGGGCCTCCGGCCCTTGCCACCGGCTACCAGCCAGCGCCCCCGCCGGGGGCTTCCCCCGCTCGTCGCCTCCGGCTCCTCGCTCGCCCCCCACGACTACGGCCCGCCTTTGTCGTTGCCTTTACTTCTGCCTTCTGCCTTTTCTTCTGCCTTCTGCCTTTTCTTCTGCCTTCTGCCTTCTGCCTTCTGCCTTTTCTTCTCTTGTGACCTCAATCACCCCCGTCCGTATCCCCCGGTCCTTCGGTTCCTTCTCCAGTCGGCGTAGCTTGGCGACAGGGGCAGCGCAAAGCTGCCGACAGGAGGTCTGCCATGTCGATGACGATGGCGGAGAAGATCCTCGCCCGTGCCACCGGTCGCACCTCGGTGAAGGCTGGCGAGGTCGTCGAGCCGGCGGTGGATCTGGCAATGTCCCACGAGAACGCCGCTCTCGTGCTTCACCAGTTCAACGAGATCTTCGAGGGGACGGGACACCAGGCCACGGTCTGGGATCCGTCGAAGATCGCGATCATTTTCGATCACCGCGTTCCCGCCGAGAGCTCGAAGACCGCCACGAATCAGAAGCGGATTCGCGAGTTCGTGGCCGCGCAGAAGATCGCCAAGTTTCACGACGTCCGCAGCGACCGGGGAGGCATCTGCCATCAGATCCTCCCGGAGAACGGATACGTCATGCCCGGCGCGGTGGTCGTCGGCACCGACAGCCACACCACGACGCACGGGGCGCTCGGCGCGTTCGCCTTCGGAATCGGCGCGACCGAGATGGCCGCGGTCTGGACGCTCGGACGCGCGCTGAACGTCGAGGTCCCCGAGACGATCAAGGTCGAGGTGGAGGGAGACCTTCCCGACTGGGTGACGGCGAAGGACCTGATCCTTCACATCATCGGGAGGCTGAGCGCCGAGGGAGCCAACTTCCGCGTGCTCGAGTTCCACGGATCGAGCATTCGGCGCATGCCCACCTCGGGGCGCCTCACACTCTGCAACATGGCGGTCGAGGCCGGCGCCACGGCCGGCATCGTTCCTCCGGACGATGAGACCCTTCGCTATCTCCGCACCGTCGCCGGCGTCACCGGCTGGATCGAGATGACCGCCCCCGACCCGGACGCGAATTACGCCGAGACGATCTCGATCGACGTCACCAACCTCGCATCCCAGATCGCCAAGCCGCACACGGTCGACAACGTCGTTCCGGTCTCGGAAGTCGAGGGGCTCGCGGTGCAGCAGGTCGTGATCGGCTCGTGCACCAACGGGCGGCTCGACGATCTCGCGCTCGCCGCCGAGATCCTGCGCGGCAACAAGGTCGCGGACAGCGTGAGGATGTTGATCTTCCCCGCTTCCTGGAGGATCTGGCGCGAGTCGCTCGACCGCGGCATTCTCGCCGACCTGGTCGACGCCGGCGCCGTGGTGATGAACCCCGGATGCGGATGCTGCCTCGGCGTCCACCAGGGAGCGCTGGGCGACGGCGAAGTGGCGCTCTCGACGACCAATCGCAATTTCAAGGGGCGGATGGGCAATCCGAACGCCTCCGTTTACCTCTGCTCGCCCGCGGTCGCCGCGGCCAGCGCGCTCACGGGGCGGATCAGCCGCCCGGGAGGGAACTGACCATGCCAGTCGTCACTTACAAAGTCGGAGATGACATATCGACCGACGTGATCTACCCCGGGCGCTTCATGGCCACGGTGCTTCCTTCCGAGACTCCGAAGCTCGCCTTCGCCGATGACGCCGAGTTCAACGAGCGGCTCCGTTCGGGATCCGTTCCGGCCGGAGCGGTCCTGCTTGCAGGGAAGAACTTCGGCTGCGGCTCCTCGCGCGAACAGGCTGCATCGACCCTCGCCGGCCATCACCTGACGATCGTCGCCAGAGGATTCGCGCGCATCTTCCTTCAGAACGCCATCAACGTCGGTCTCCGAACCGTGTCGTGCCCCGGCATCGAAGCCGAGGAGGGCGACACTTTGGTGATCGGCGAGGAAGCGGTGGTGAACCTCCGTACCGGCCGCGGATTCGGCATCGAGCCGCTTCCCGCCGCGAGGCGGGCGATCGTCGAGGCCGGCGGTCTCATTCCCTACACCCGAAGACTGCTTCTCGAAGCGAGGAGCGCGGAGCCGGCGCCCGCGCGCTGAGCTCCAGTCGCGAAAGAAATCAAGGAGAGTTTCATGGCCCGCTACAAAATCGCATGGCTTCCCGGTGATGGCATCGGGAAGGAAGTTCTGGAAGCAGCGAAGATCGTCCTCGATCGGATCGATCTCGACGCCGAGTACATTCACGGAGACATCGGCTGGGAGTTCTGGTGCCACGAAGGGGACGCCTTCCCCCAGCGGACGGTCGACCTCCTCGGCAGCGTGAACGCGGCGATGTTCGGCGCGATCACCTCGAAGCCGATGAAGGCCGCCGAGCAGGAGCTCGATCCGCATCTGCGCGGCAAGGGTCTCGTCTATCGCTCGCCGATCGTCCGGATGCGGCAGATGTTCGACCTCTACGTCTGCCTCCGCCCCTGCCACGGCTACCAGGGGAATCCGCTCAACTTCAAGGATGGCCTCGACCTGGTCGTCTTTCGCGAGAATACCGAAGACCTCTACGCGGGCGTCGAGTTCTCTCCCGTTCCGGCCCTGCTCGCCGAGCGGCTTGGAGAGCTGTCGAAGCCGTTCTCCGCGTTCGCCGGTCTGGCACCCGAGGACTACGCGATTTCCTGCAAGATCAACACGCGGAAGGGATCCGAAAGGATCATTCGCGCCGCTTTCGACTTCGCCAGGGCCAACGGCCGGAAGAAGGTCACCATCGTTCACAAGGCGAACGTGGTCCGCGCCACTGACGGGCTGTTCCTCGAAGTCGGCCGCGAAGTCGCACGCGACTTCCCCGAGATCGAGATGGACGAGGCCAACGTCGACGCCATCACCATGTGGCTGCTCAAGAATCCGCAGCGCTACGACGTGCTGGTCGCCCCGAACCTTTACGGAGACATCATCTCGGATCTCTGCGCGCAGATGGTCGGCGGGCTGGGCTTCGGATGCTCGGGGAACATCGGCGAGAAGCTGGCCGTGTTCGAGCCGACGCACGGGTCGGCGCCGAAGTACGAGGGGCAGTACAAGGGAAATCCGATCGCCACGATTCTCGCGGCGAAGATGATGCTCGACTGGCTCGGAGAGGGCGAGAAGGCCCGCCTGCTCGATGCGGCGGTTGCCGATGTGATTCGGGAGGGAGCGGTCCGCACCTACGACATGGGTGGCGACGCTTCGACCCTCGAGATGGCCGAGGCCATTGCGGCGAAGCTTCCGGTCGCCGTGCGGGCCTGATGCTCCCTCTTTTTCGAAGGGAGGCGAATCATGCGAATCGTGCTTCATGAAGTAGGGCCGCGTGACGGCCTGCAGGCCGAGAAGTCGGTCGTCGATACCGGGACCAAGATCCGCTGGATCGAGCGGCTGATCGCCTCCGGGATCGACGTCATCCAGGTGGGATCGTTCGTCCATCCGACGAAGGTCCCCCAGATGGCCGACACCGAGGTGCTCTTCCGCTGGTTCCAGGCGCCCGAGCGGAAACCGCGGACGACGGTGCTCTCGGCCCTCGTGCTCAACGAGCGAGGGCTCGAGCGCGGCCTCGCCTGCGGCGTCGACATGTTCTGCATGGGCGTCTCCGCCAGCGAGACCCACAGCCTCAGGAATACCGGAATGGGGATCGACGAGGCGACGCGGCGGATTCTCGCCATGGCCGCCACGGCGGTGGGCGAGGGGAAGGGCGTGCAGCTCTCGGTGCAGTCGGCCTTCGGCTGCGGTCACGAAGGAAAGATCGAGCCAGCGAAAGTCCTCGCCATGGTGAGGCGTTTCGTCGAGGCCGGCTTCGCCCGGATCAGCCTCGCCGACACGGCGGGCTTCGCCCATCCCGCGCAGGTCGAGTATCTGTTCGGCAGCCTGCGCGAGATGGATCCCGAGCTCGATCTCGCCTGTCACTTCCACGACACCTGGGGGATGGGGATGGCCAACGTCTGGGCCGCTCTCAAGTCGGGTGTGACCTACTTCGAGTCGTCCTTCGCCGGACTCGGGGGATGCCCCTTCACCACGATCACCTCGGGCAACGTCTGCACCGAGGACCTGGTGCACATGTTCCATCTGAGCGGACTTCTGCCGCACGTCGACGTCGGCCCGATTCTCGAGGTCTCGCGCGAGGCCGAGAAGCTTTTCGACCGCGCGCTTCCGGGAAGACTGCTCCGAACGGGCCCGATGCCGAGTGGCGGAAGCTTTCCAGCTTCCGCTCCGGGGCTGGAGAAAGATCGCGCCAGATGAGCGGTGGCGGAAGCTTTCCAGCTTCCGCTCCGGGGTCGAAGAGAGATCGCGCCAGATGTAAGGATGAACGGAGGCTGGAAAGCCTCCGCCACGATCAAGGAGTTTTCCGATGGGTGCAATGGATGGAGTTCGCGTTCTCGACCTGACGAACGTTCTCGCCGGGCCGTTCGCGACCGAGTTGCTGGCGCTCGCCGGCGCCGAAGTGATCAAGATCGAGAATCCGCTCGGCGGAGACCTCGCGCGCAAGCTGGGTTGCGTGGGAGACCTCAACCGCAAGCTGATGGGGACGAGTTTCCTCGCGCAGAACGCGAACAAGAAATCGGTGACCCTGAATCTCAAGGAAGAGCGGGCGAGGGAGATCTTCCTCGAGCTCGTCCTCACCGCCGACGTCGTCGTCGAGAACTTCCGCCCCGGCGTGATGAAGCGGCTAGGCCTCGGGTGGGAGAAGCTCAGCACCATTCGTCCTGACTTGATCTACTGCGCCATCTCGGGCTTCGGCCAGACCGGCCCCGACGCGCACAAGCCGGCCTACGACCAGATCATCCAGGGTCTCAGCGGCGTGATGGCGGTGAACGGCGACGAGCGCCTCAATCCGCTCCGCGCCGGATTCCCGGTCTGCGACACCGTCGGCGGGATGAATGCCGCCCTCGCGATTCTGATGGCCCTCTATCATCGCGAGAAGACGGGTGAGGGACAGATGATCGACGTCGCCCTCCTCGACTCGATCATGCCGCTGATGGGTTGGGTCGCGGCGAACCTTCTGATCGGCGGCCAGCAGCCCGTGCCGATGGGGAACGACAACTTCACCGCCGCCCCCTCCGGAACCTTCCGCACATCCGACGGCCACATCAACATCGCCGCCAACCAGCAGGAGCAGTGGGAGAACGTCGCCGACGTACTCGGCGTCCCCGAGCTGAAGGACGACGCGCGCTTCAGGGAACGGGACGAGAGAAAGAAGAACCGGAAGGCGCTCACGCCTCTGCTCGAGGAGCGCCTGATGCAGCGCCCCACCGCGGAGTGGGTCGAGGCCCTCAACGCGAAGGGCGTCCCCTCGGGAGAGATCCTCTCGCTCGAGGACGCGCTCCTCTCCCCCCAGGTCGAGCATCGCGGCTCGATCGGCACGGTCAGCGCCGCCGAGGCGGGGGAGATCCGCGTCTTCAACCTCACCGCCGAGTTCGAGAAGACGCCTGGGGCGCTGACGTCACCGCCGCCCACGCTCTCGCAGCACACCGACGCCGTGCTCGCGGAGCTGGGCTACGAGGCGGAAGAGATCGCGAAGCTGCGAGAGAGCGGAGTGGTGTAGATAGTGGCAGAGGATCTAATCCTCTGCCCGCGCTGAAGTTCCTGAGCTGGCAGGAACTCCTTTCTGCCAGATGTTCTCTTGGTCCCCTTGTCGGCAGAGGAAAAGATCCTCTGCCACGACCAAAGGCGCCGCGGCTGAAAAGCCGCGGCCACCTGTCTTACCAGCCTGGGGCGATCATGAATCCGAAGATTCCGCTGTCCTCCTGCGGGCGCTGGAAGGGGAATGCGTAGTAGAGCTGGATCGGAAGATACCCTCCGAGAAGGATCCGCGCCGCGACGCCGGCGCTGGCCACCGGAACGCGCTCCGTGGTGTCCCGCTCGAACTTCCAGGTCACGTCCTGGTTTTCCGTCCACGCCGCGCCAACGTCCACGAATCCCAGCAGCTCGGTCGGGAAGTACGGCGCTTCGATCAATCCGTAGCCCTGCACGCCGAACAGCGGAACGCGTAGCTCCATGCTCGCGAGCGCCATCTTGCTGCCGATGAGGCGGTCGAACTCCGGGCATCCGCTGCCCCCCGGAATACGCGTGCACTCCGACCCCTCGAACGAGCCCGAGTCGTATCCTCGCACCAGATTCTGGTTCCCGATGAAGAGCGGCGAGATCCGGTTGTCCTCGGCGTCGTCACCGTAACGGCCGTAGAAGAGGCCCCGCACGGCGAACGTCCACGGCTGCGCGAGAAAGTACTTTCTGTGATCCGCCAGCCCGCTCTGGAAGTTCAGGTCGCCCGTGATCGCCTCGGCCGAGTACCGATACCGCGTGCCCGAGATCGGCGAGACGAATCCGAAGAACGAGGAGTCGCCGACGAATGCCGTCTCCACCGTGCTCCAGGAGAGCGATCCGAGACTCTGCGAGTCCTGGGTCGCCGTTCCGAGATACGAGCCGTTGAGGAAGTAGTCCGAGACGATCTGGCGGTCGAAGGATCGGTTCGAGAAGCCGGCGTTGAGCTCGACCCGGCGCGTCGTCCCGAACGGGTAGCGGCTGAGCAGCGTGACCTCGTCGAATACCTGCTTCTCCAGGAGCGTGTCCAGAACGTCGGCGAGAACCGGCGTGCCGCCGGGCCCTTCGATCGTCTCGGTCCGCCGCTGCCGTGCCGCGGCTCCGACGTAAGGGATGTGGCTCGCGGCCACGCCCCACTGCACGCGGTTCTTCAGGTTGAGGTAATAGGCCTCGCCGCCGAACAGCGTTCCGAAGTCGCCGCCCGACGATTGCCCACCCTGAAGGGTGACCCCGACCTGGTGGTTGCCGAGAATGTCGGTGAAGAGGGCGTAGAAGCTTCCGCCGTAGTTGTTGCCGTAGTCCCCGCCGAAGCTCGCGCCGAAGGTCGGCGGGCCGATGTAGCTGAGCCGCAGCTTCGAGCTGTAGTCGTTGGAGGTGAAGGACGTCGACCGCGGAAGAAGGCCGATGCTGGGATCCTCGAGATAAGTCGCCACCTGCGTCGCGGCTGCCGGAACCGCCGTCGGCGGGACGGCTGGCGGAAGCGTTCCCGCCCGCATGGATGCATCCGCCACCATGACCGGCGTGACCCGCTCTCCCTCGAGCGCGTTCGCGCCGGCGCGATACATCGTCCACCGTCCGTCGCGGAAATGCGTGTAGATCGCATCGCCCGTCCGGGAGGCGATGGTCATCGCGGGGGAGAAGTCGGTGATCCCCGCGACGCCCGTGGCGACCTTGGTGATCCGATCGAGCGCTCCGTCGTCGAGCCAGTAGCGGAAGACGTCGGAGATCCCGTCGGGATCGGAGATGAAGAAGAGCGACGAGCCGTCGGTGGAGAACTGCGGATTGATGTGCTTCGCGCCCTCGAAGATCTCCAGCGTCTGGATCCGCCCGGTGGCGATGTCGATCAGGGAGATTCGAGGCTTCGCGTACTCGAGCGTCTCGAAGCTGGTACCCGATCCGCGGTCCGAGACCACGGCGACCGTTCTCCCGTCGGGAGACCACGCCGGCTGAAGGTCGGCGTACTTGTCGTCGGTGACCTGGGTGAGGCTTTTGGACGCGAGGTCCCAGAGGTAGAGGTCGGAGACGCCGTTCCTCATGCCCGACACCGCCAGGCGGCTGCCGTCGGGCGACCATGCGAGCTGCATGACCGCCGGCAGTTCCGGAATCTCGAACCGCTGCTCGATCTGGCGCGAGTCGACGTCGAGGATGGCAATGCGGTTGTCGCCCCGCTCGGTGACCACGAACGCGAGCTTCTTTCCGTCGGGCGACCAGGTGCCGGACGAATCGAGGAAGCGAAGGGCGTCGATGTGCGGATTCGTCCGTGACGTCACCAGCCGGTCGATGACTTCTCCCGTCTGCGCGTCGGCGAGGAAGAGGTCGATGGAGAAGAGATCGCGGGAGGAGAGGAACGCGACGTGGCGTCCGTCGGGGCTGAGACTGGGGGAGACGTCAATCTGCCCGATCGCGACCTGCTCCACGAGCGGGTCGCCGAGGCGGTCAGGGCCCCAGCGATCGGTGAGCGTGGGGGCGTAGAGCTGGCGGGCCGCGTCATGCCAGGCGGTGATCAGCTCGTTGCCGCTGATCCCGAGCACGCGCTGGATTCCTCCTTCGGGGCCGAGGAAACCGCTGGCGAAGAACGTCTCCACCACGGCCCGATCGCTCCAGCGCCCGCCGATGTAAGCCCAGAATGCCTGCCCGAGCTGATAGGGAGAAAGGCGGGGGTTGCGGAGGAACTCCCTCAGGTCGGGGAGGTCGTCGCGGACGACCGCGTCGCGGACCCACATCGAGGTCTGCGGGTCCAGGCGTCCCTGCGAGAGGTACTCGGCGAGACCCTCGATCATCCAGAGGGGCATCGCCTGGAGGCGGAAGCGCCGCCCGCTGGTCGACAGGCGCGAGGCGATGTCGAACTGGAAGACGTGCACCAGCTCGTGTCCGAGGACGTGGTCGTTTTCGGCGTAGGTCCCCGTCAGGGGGAGGACGACCCGGTTGAGGAACGAGTCGGTGAAGCCGCCCGTCCCCTCGTCGATGAATCCCTGCGTGGTGTTCGTCTGCTGGAAGTCGGGGTGGTTGGCGTAGATGACGATCGGCTTCCGCTCGAACTCGTGGCCGAACACCGTGGAGAGGCGGTCGTACCACCGCTCCGACATCCGGGCGACGTCCTCGATGATCGGCGCCGCGTCATCGTAGTAATAGATGTCGAAGTGTTCGGTCTTCAGCACCTTGAAGTCGAAGGTCTGCCATTGGACCTTGTTGCGGCCGAAGTACTGAGCCTCCAGCGGCTGGGGGAGGATCAGCGCGAGCGCGAGAAGGAGGATGGGGGCGAGAATTCGGGCATTTGGACGCATGGGGCTCCTTGCGGCAGCAGCTGGCCGGGTCGTACGGGTTTGTTTCCTGCCGGTTCACCGATTATGCCAGCCCGGGCGGTGGCCTTGTAGGAACCGGCTGCGCCGGTCCGGCCGCCGCAGGCGGCGGGGGGGGCGGCAGGTGGCAGGATTCTGCCATTTTGAGTTCCTTCGTTCGCGCCCGCCGGTTGCGCGGATGCAACCAATTCGCGGCGCTCTCTCAGGATGACTGCCCGTTTTTGCCGTTGATCTTACTTCTGCCTTCTGCCTTCTGCCTTCTGCCTTGCCCTACTCCTTCCACTCCGCGAGCGTCCGGTTCAGCCCCTCGATGTACTCCTTCGGGGCCTTCCCCTCCGCCGCCGCGATCGCCCGCCTCATCTGCGTGAGGGCCTCGGCCCTCTCTCCCCGGGCGTGCAGCAGGCGCGCCTTCAGCTCGTAGTTCCAGAAGCTCTCTTCCTTCTCCATCGAGCGCTCGATCCACTTCATCGCCTCGTCGAGCCGCTCCCCGGTCGTCAGGGCGTAGCGCGCC
>Ga0209347_1003564_pt1 | contig 17789 bp, 8 predicted proteins | sample AutmiccommuBRH23_FD_187382 | JGI IMG/M metagenome (GOLD analysis project Ga0209347, IMG submission 187382) | Deep subsurface microbial communities from Mt. Terri, Switzerland - Autotrophic microbial communities BRH/23 (SPAdes) (version 2) | ecosystem: Environmental > Aquatic > Deep subsurface >...
GACATCACGCGCCTGCCGCACGTGCCCGGCCATGAGTTGGCGGGCGTCGTCGAGGAGGTCGGCAGGGAGGTCGTCCGGTGGAAGCGGGGGGATCGAGTCACTCTCCCGTTCGTGTGCGGGTGCGGGACGTGTCCCCAGTGCCGCTCGGGCAATCATCAGGTCTGCGATCGCCAGTTCCAACCCGGCTTCACAGGCTGGGGCTCGTTCGCGCAATATGTCGCGATCCGGCACGCCGATGTGAATCTGGTCCGCCTGCCGGAGGAGATCGATTTCGTCACGGCGGCGAGCCTCGGCTGCCGGTTCAGCACGTCCTTTCGAGCCATCGTGGCGCAGGGGCAGGTGACGGCCGGTCAGTGGGTCGCTGTACACGGCTGCGGCGGCGTCGGGCTCTCAGCGGTCATGATTGCCCATGCCCTGGGGGCTCGCGTGATCGGCGTCGATATCGATCCGAAGGTCCTGCAACTTGCGAGAAGACTCGGAGCCGAGGTGGTGATCGACGGTCGAGAGGATGTCAACATCGCCGACGCCATCCGGAGTGTGACGGGCTGTGGGGCGGACGTGTCGATTGACGCCCTCGGCAGCGCCGTGACATGTAGCAACTCCATTCTCTGTCTGCGAAAACGCGGACGCCACGTGCAGGTGGGGCTGCTGGCGGGCGAGGACTACCTGCCCCGGGTCCCGATGCATCGGGTGATTGGGTGGGAACTCCAGATCTGCGGAAGTCACGGCATGCAGGCGAGCCGCTATGGTGAGATGCTGGCGATGATCGCCGCGGGCAAGCTCGACCCCAGGACCCTGATCGGCAAGACCGTCCCGCTGGAAGAGGCGCCGAGCGAGTTGGAGAAGATGGGGCAATTCGGCGCCGTCGGAATCACGGTCATCGACCGGTTTTGATCGGAAAGGTGGCAGCATGAATGAGTTACGTCAGTCACTCCGTCTTGGGGCGACCGCAGTCTGTCTGCTGGCTCTTTGCACGGCGGTCGGTCTGTGCGAAGCGGAAGAATCAGGGGCACAGGGGCCGTACGCCTACCTGTTCCCGGCGGCGCTTGGCGATCTGACGGAGCATCTGCAACGCCAGGGGATCGACGTCCAGGAACTCCGCGAGGACATTGATCTGGAAGTCGCCGTCTTCACGATCCAGCGAGTGCTGCGGGATGGGGAGACCGCCGGCAGACGCGGGGCTGTCCGGTTCCAGACGCAGTCCGAGAGGCTGGTCAAACGCTTCGAGGCCGGCACGATTTTCGTTGAGGTTGGGCGGAAGCTGGACGATGAAATCCGCAGAGCGCTTGAGCCGGGGGCGAGGAAGAGATCGCGCCTCTGGAGACTGCTTGGCCGGCCCGAGGACGGGGACGTCTATCCCGTCTATCAGCTCCGCTCTCGTGCGCCCGTGACCCGTGGACCCGTCAGGCCCTTGACTGAAACGCGAGAACTGAACAGGCCTATCACATTCGAGACGGTGTACGGGCCGAAGAGTAGGGTGAGTTTCAGCGGTTCACCAATCTCGGGCCTGACCTGGCTGGGCGACGGCGAGCACTATCTCCAGGTCCGCGACAACCGGTTGTACGAAGTACACGCGACGAGCGGACGTTCGACCTTGTTCGTCGATCCGAATGCGCTGTCCGCCGGCCTGCGTGGCCTGCCTGCCATGCGGCCGAAGGATGTGGAGGCCATCTCGAAACGGACGTCTTTTCACATGAGTCCCGATCACAATGCGGTTCTGATCGACTACGAGGACGATCTGTACTACTGCACACGCGATGGCAAGACGGCGGTGCGGCTGACCAGCGCGCCGGGAGCCGAGAAATACAGCACCTTCGATCCGCAGGGGCGATTCGTCGCTTTCGTGCGGGACGGCAATCTGTACGTGGTGGATATCGCGACGCAGACGGAACGGGCGTTGACCACCGACGGCGGCGGCCTGATCCGAAACGGCGAGGCGGACTGGGTCTACTTCGAGGAGGTCCTCAATCGCCAATGGAAGCTGTTCTGGTGGAGCCCGGACTCCTCGGCCATCGCCTTCATGCGAACCGATGATGCCCCGGTGCCCGAATTCACTGTGGTCAACGACGCCTCGCGAGGGCAGAACGTGGAACCGACTCGCTATCCCCGGTCGGGCGAGCCGAACCCGCTGGTCAAGCTGGGGATCGTCTCTACGGCCGGCGGGTCCGTGCGGTGGGTCGATTTCCACGGGTACACGGAAGGGGCCTACCTGATCACCGGCGCCGGCTGGATGCCCGACAGCGAGCGGATCTACTTCTTCGTGCAGGATCGGGCCCAAACTTGGCTCGACATCAGCACGGCCTCCAGGCGGGGTGGCGAGCCCAGGAGACTGCTTCGCGAGACCACCGAAGCGTGGGTGGAGCCGCCGGCCAAGCTGGAGTTCCTCGCCGATGGGTCGTTCCTGCTGTCCAGCGAACGCACCGGCTGGAAACACCTCTACCTGTACGACAAGGACGGCCGGTTGAAGCACCCTGTCACGGAAGGGCAGTGGGAAATGCGGGACCTGCGGCGCCTCGATGAGGAAGCCGGCTGGGTCTACTTCACCGGGACGCGCGACTGCCACATCGCCGAGCATCTGTATCGCGTCAAGCTGACCGGCGGCGAGGTCCAACGACTCACCGAATCGGCGGGCCAGCACAGCGCGAACGTGAGCCCCAACGGAAAGTATTTCATCGACACCTGGAGCAACGCGAGCACGCCCACCAAGGTAGCTCTTCGCGCGACCGACGGCGCGATGGTGCGTATGCTCGACACGAACCCGGTGTATGAGCGGCAGGAGTACCGGTTCGGGGCCTGCGAGCAGTTCCAGATCGAGATGTCCGACGGCTTCCTGGTCGAGGCGAGCCTGGTGAAGCCGCCCGATTTCGACGGCAGCAGGAAGTACCCCGTCTGGTTCACCACCTACGGCGGCCCCCACGCGCCGAGCATCTCCGACGCCTGGCAGGGCGGCCGGACGTGGGACCACATGCTGGCTGGAATGGGCATGCTCGTGTTCCGATGCGATCCCCGTCCCGCCAGCGGCAAAGGGGCCTGCTCGGCCTGGACCGCGTACCGGCAGCTGGGCGTTCAGGAACTCAAGGACATCGAAGAGGCCATCCAGTGGCTCACGAGCCAACCCTACGTGGATGGCGAGCGGATCGGCATGAGCGGCCACAGCTACGGCGGTTTCATGACGGCCTATGCCCTCACGCACAGCAAGCTCTTCGCCGGCGGGATCGCCGGAGCGCCGCCCACGGACTGGCATCTATACGATACGATCTACACGGAGCGGTTCATGGACACCCCGCAGAACAACCCCGAGGGCTACGAGCGGACCAGCGTCGTGAAAGCCGCCAAGGACCTCCACGGGCAACTACTGATCGTACACGGTGGGATCGACGACAACGTCCACCTCCAGAACACTTTCATGCTCGTGGACGCCCTGCAGCAGGCGGACAAGCCTTTCCAGCTCATGGTCTACCCGAAATCGCGTCACGGCATCGGCGGCATGCACTACAACCGTTTGACCGTGGACTTCATCCGGAAAGTGTTGAAGCTGCCGGATCGAACCGATCTTGATTGAGCCTGTTCTACCTTGTTTGCCGATGGTTCTGCGAATACGATGAAGCCATCGGCAAGCTGCGAAGGCTTCGCTTGCCGCTGCCACCCGGAAGAGAGCCGACGAAATCCGCCACCGAATACCGGCCGCACCGGTTAGAGCCTTGACGGGATCCCAGGGCCGGCAATGAGGGTGCATATCCATTCGAGAAGCTGCGGGCCGGTGTGGTTCGGGATCCTGCTGGAAGCCCGTAACGCGTGAAACGCGAACTCTCGTGTGCGAGGCGGCACACGAAGAGCGGATGAACCAAGGCAAAGAGGAGATGTGCAGCCCTGGACCAGGTCCTTCAAGACTCCAACACTTCTTGCCTGCCTTTGCGGCACCGGGGCTGGAGGCACGGCCGAAGGCCCGAATCCTGGCTCCGGGAGAAGTCCGTGGAAAGCGACAGGGCCGCGAAGATGTGTAGAACAACCAGGGCTCTGTCCCTGAGATGGACCTTCCGGCAATTCCGGCTGCGCCTCGCGGATCGGTTGACCTCAACAACGCGGGACAAACCCGACTGCACTTGGCGTGCCACCCGGCAATTGCCCGACCTATATCCCAGCTTCTCACACACCCTCTGAGGGAATCACACGGAGCGTCGTCTGCCTGAGCTGATCACGATCTGACCGGACGAGCGGTCGTTGACGACGACCGTGAACATCGTGTCTTCCTTGCAGCCTTCGAGGCAGGCTGCCCGGACAGCGGGGAGGTTCTCCCCGAATGCCGTGAAGGTACGCTCCGAGCCGTCCTCCCGGGTACACACGCCATGGGCGTCGGGGCCCTGCTGGTCGGTTCCCTTCGTGAGAAAGGACTTGCTGAGGTTGCCCTCGATCATGTACTTCGCGCCCTGGTCCGAGGCCACTGTCGGGCTGCCCTTGAGAATGCGTTTCGCGGTCGCCTCGCAGTCCGCCCGCTTGCCGCGGATGCGGACTTTGACGCCGCGTTCGAGGAACTCGATGTAGACTTTCTGTCCGATGGCGGCGATGGCGTCGGCCCCGGTGATCCTCTCGAATCCGCCTGCCGGCGCTTCGGGGGCCGGTGCGCCCTCGGGCTGCGGCTCCTGAGCGGTCGCCTCCGTTGCGGCGGCCTCGCCTGGATGCCGGAGCCGGCCGCGGAGGACGAGTCCGTGTTGCCCTTCTTCGGAGGTCACGCTGTCGGGGCGTCCGACGAACTGCGCCACGCGCGTCAGAAGCCTGTCCGGCGTGGCGTCCAGCGGCACGAGTTTGAAGCGGCCGTCTGGTTTGCGATCGAGGAGCATCGTGCCGGTCTCTTCCGGCTCTCCGGCGTAGATCCCCCAGACGATGACCCTGCCGGTTTTCACGACGGTGACAGGATCGCCCCGCGTGATCAGCGAGCAGAAGGTCTCCGCGAGTTCGCGATTGGGACTCGTGATCCAGGCATTGTTTTCCTCGATCAGCAGGAACGCATGACGCTCTTTCAGCGGGCGCTTGAGCTCCGCTTTGCTCTTGGGTATCTTCACCTTCTCTGTCAAGGCTTTCTCCTTCCTCCCGAGTGGTCTGAGGTCTCCCCCCATCCAACTCCTGGAATATGCGGCGTCAACTCGACAACCATTTGCTCCAACCGCGCTTCGGCCCGAGCCCAGTCCCCGCGGACCCTCCGCATGTCTTCGTCCGGGCTCGGCGATATCCGCGTCGTGCAGGCCGCCGACGACCCCCAATAACTGACATCCAAACTGATAACCGACGATGGAAGAAATTGTACCGTCAGGGGGCATCGAGCATCCAGGAAAAAGTGAAGACTACGGCAAGTCATAGACGCTTCGGTCCCGTCTTGCGGGGGAGTGTGTCGCGTTGCGGCGAATCCGTCCCGCTTCCACCAAACGCTTTTACGCTTCTCCACAAAGTGATGGACAGACGGCACGGGCATGCGCAAGATGGAGTGTGCTTGGATGGCCCCGCTGTGCAGTAGTAACCGGGATGTTTCCGAGAGGGGCCGGATGTTGTCACTGAAACAATATGGAGACGGTATGATGTCGCACGTGAAGCCCTTGTACCCGATGGTGGCTGGAATCCTGGTTTTGTCGGCCCTGGTCGTTTCGGCGGCTGCGAAAGATCGGCCCCACGTGTCCGGCAATCCCGTGCTGATGCTCGACGGGAAGAATGTCGGATTCATCCACAGCGCCGAAGGGGGCGCCATCATGGCGGAGGTGATTCGCGAGCCCGCCGGGCCGGCCTATTTCCTCAAGAAGCATATCGGCATGCCCAGGTACGAGGACCTCGTCATGCACGTGGGCTTCGGCATGAGCAAGGGCGTGTACGAGTGGATCCAGCAGGCGTGGAAGGGGCAGAACCCGCGCAAGACCGGCAGCCTCGTCGTGGCGGACGCCCAGATGCAGGCCCAGTCCGAGCAGAAGTTCTTCGATGCAACGATTGCGTCGACGACCATTCCGGCGGTGGACGCCACGAGCAAGGAACCGGCCTACATCACCCTCGCGCTTGCCCCGGCGTATACGCGCATTCAGAAGCCCGTTGGCAAGATCGCGCCCGCCGAGTCCGGCACGGGCGGGCAGAAGGTCTTTCTCCCCTTCAATTTCAAATTGGAGATCGACGGCCTCGACTGCTCGAAAGTCACGCGGGTCGAATCGTTCACCGTCAAGCAGACGTGGCAGGCCGGCGCCGCCGGCAGTGACCGCATCCAGACCGTGCAGCCGGGCAAGCTCGAATTCCCGAACCTCAGGATCACGCTTGCCGAGGCGAACGCCCAATCGTTCCTGGACTGGCACGAGAGGTTCGTGATCAAGGGCGAGAACGGCGACTCGGCCGAGAAGAACGGCAGGCTCACGCTCCTGACGTCGAACCCGCAGGCGGAACTGCTGCGGATCCGGTTCTTCAATATGGGGATCTGCGGCCTCCAGCCCGAAGAGATCGGGCGCGGCGCCGACCCGGTCAGGCAACTGATGGTGGAGATGTACGTGGAGAGGATGGAGTTCGAGTGCGTCGGGGCCGGCGGCGACTCCGACTCGACGGGAACAACGACTCCCGCCGCTCCGGCAACTCCGGCCGCGCCCAGGAACCTGGCCCCAACGCGGCGCGGATAGCGGCCCGTGTCTCCGGAGTAGATCGGGGTTGGTGCAAGTCCCTGCGTGAGATAGAATCCTTCCTGTTTTTCAGAACTTGCGGTCTCTTCGTTGACGATGCTTGCCAGGAAAACAAGATGGGAAGATTTTGTGGTACTGAGAGACAAAGTCTTGTTATTACAGAAGTTAGATGTCTTCTCTGTGAACTCTGTGCCTCTGTGGTGAACCCAGAATCATAGGTATTTATACGTGTTTTTTCGGGATAGCGAAGTCAATCCACCACAGAGACACCGTGGACCCGGAGAAGAGGCGTTATCCGCAGAGTCACGCCGATGGACGCAGATAAGTCCTTGTAGGATAAGTAGATGCGTTAAACAGAGTCCCCGGCGAAGCCGTGCCATGTCCCCCCAACCGCTTTCACACTTCCACGCTTTTGCGTTCTTGCGCGACGTGCCGCCACCTTTTTCCTTGTCCCCGCCGCCCGATTCCGACATAATGTCGTTACTTTCTTTGATGAGCATCCTGGATTGAAGTGCGGAGAATTGGTTTGAGGCCGGAGACTTCGGGACGATGAGCGATTCCGTGGTCGTGAGATTGCGAAAAGTGGTCGCGAAGACGATAGGGAAAAGAGAGAATAGGTGACCGTCCCCTGTAGTGTCCCCCTTTATCTTGGCGGTTCGCGGCTATCTCGCCGAGGGCTGCCCCAATATGACCGGGCCCAGGAGGGGGTGTCTCGTGGGCGACGCGTCATTGCGGTTGCTGTCGGGTCGGATGGGCGACACACGGGAATTGGCTATGGCAGGAAAACGTCGACAGAGGGGTCGTCGGGTCCCACCCGGCGACGCGAACGCCGTGCGCAAAACCGTCAGGGCAGATTCCGGAGACGGCGCCTCCCGTGGAAAGGCACGGCTGATCTTCGCGGCCCTCGCGGCGATCCTGTTGGTGGGCGGGGCGTTGCGGGCCTCCTACCTCCGGGAGATCATACACAGTCCCGACTTCGCCTTCCCCCAAATCGACGCCGGTTATCACGACTACTGGGCGCGGGGCATCGCCACGGGAGACTGGACGCTCCCCAAGAACCTCAGCGACTGGGCCGATCCACACATCCGGTCCGTTCCCTACCTGCGTCCCCCGGGATATCCCTTCTTCCTGGCGGGTGTGTACTACCTGTCCGGCGGCAGCTACCTGGCCGCGAGAGTCGTGCAGATGCTGCTGGGACTGGCCAACTGTGTCCTGGCCTTCTCCCTCGGCCGCAGGATTTTCGGATCCGCGGTCGGGCTGATCTTCGCGTTCCTGATGTCGTCCTACGGGGTCTTTGTCTACTTCGAAGGGGAGCTTCTGGACTCCATGCTGCTCGTGACCCTCGGCCTCTCTCTGTTCCATGTTCTGAGTTTCTGGGCGGACCGGTTCGCGTTCGGACGCGGGCTCGCCGGCGGAATCGTGCTCGGGCTCTTCGCGCTGGTGGGAACCAATGTTCTTCTGTTTCCTCCCTTCGTTCTCGGCTGGTCCTGGTGGGTGGCCCGGCGACGTCAGGACCGACGGCGCCTGATGTCGGTGGGGTTGGGATTCATCGCCGGCATCGTCGTGACGATCGCCCCCGTGACGATTCGCAACTGGATCGTCTCAAAGGACTTTGTGCCGGTCGCCGCCAACGTCGGGATCAGCCTCTACACCGGCAACCATGAGGGCGCCGACGGTGGTTTCGCGATCATCCCCGATCTGAAGGAACTCGGCGCCGGCGACTCCTGGACCTGCTTCGACTACCCGAAGATGGTTCAGGGTGTCGAGCGAAAGATCGGTCATAAGGTCAAGTACTCCGAGGTGTCTTCCTATTTTGTCGGGCGGGCGATGGAGTTCATGCGCGCGCATCCGGCCCGGGCGCTGAAGCTGGTCGCAGGCAAGACGGCGCGGTTCTGGGGACCGCAGGAGTCCGACAACAACAAGAACACCGACCTGGAAATGGCGCACTCCGTCACACTTCGTCACCTGCCCGGTTTCCCACTCCCGCTGTCGCTCGGCGTCTTCGGGCTCATCCGGCTCTTCCTGACAAGGCGGACACGTTCCGATGAGGATGAGGCTCCGTCGCCGGAGAGTGACCGGCGTTTCGAACTGTCGGTTCTGATCGTCGCGTTCATCCTGGTCTACTTCGTCTCCTATCTGCCCTTCTTCGTCGTTGGGCGATACCGCATCCCCGTGATTCCTTTCCTTTTCTTGTTCGGCGCCTACGGCCTGCAACGTGTCGGACAAGGGCTGATGGCCACCCGATACCGAGCCGCCGCCGGCTGGCTGGCCCTTCTTGCGGTGCTGTATGCCGCCGCCGGCGTTCGCCTGGTGCCGCACGAGCCCAGCCAGGCCCCGTGGCATCTGCTGCGGGCCAGTTGCTATCGTCTGGCCGAGAAACCCGACATGGCAGTGGCGGAGTGTCGTGCGGCGATTGCGGCCGATCCAACGTCCGCAGAGGGACACCGCCGTCTGGGTGATATGCTGTATGCCCGAAACGACTACCCTGAGGCCGCCGAGCACTATGCGCGAGCCGTCGCGCTGCGCCCCGACTACATGCAGGCACGGTATAACCTGGCCTCATCGCTGGTGCCCTTGCAGAAGTATGACGAGGCGATCGTGCAACTACGCTGGGTGGTCGGACACTATGCCAACCTGCCCAGCGCGCACTATCTGCTGGCCCGGACGCTGAAGACCACCGGGAGTGCCGGCGAGGCGGCCGAGCAGTATCGCCGGGCCATCGCGCTGCAGCCCGATTACTACCGGGCGCACAACAATCTCGCCAACATCCTGCTCGAAGAGGGCAAGGTCGATGAGGCGATCGAGCATTATCGCCTGGCCCTGAAGGCCCGGCCCGATTATGACGCCGCACAGCAGAACCTGAGTCGGGCCCTTCTTCTGAAGGGTGGCTCCAAGTAGGTGGTGACCATGCACGCATTTCCAAACGGAGAAGATGATTCAGGCTCGGGATGGCTTCCATGAACAGGAGACCGGCGATATCGCGTGCGGCAGGCGCAGGATGGGGCCTCGCGTTCCTGGTCCTTTTTCTGCTCCTGGGGGCGGCGGTCTCGGCCTGGTGGATCGGCAAGCTCGACGGCTCCGACCGAGTGTTCGATCGTCTTGGCGCCGTTGTCGCGTCCCTCGGACTGACCGTCCTTCTGACGATCGTCAACGTTTCTCTTCGTTGGGTCCGCTGGCACTTCCTCGTGCGCTCGGTCGATGTCCGCCTCAGAGCCAAGGACAGCCTGCTCATCTACCTGGTGACGTTGCCGGCCATCCTGACGCCGTTCTATGTGGGCGAGTTGCTCCGCATTCCGCTGGTGGGCCGGACGCATCCTCTTCATCGGACGGATGTCGGCTGTGTCTGGCTGCTGGAACGATCGAGTGACTTGCTCGTGCTGTCGCTGTTCGCGGCGCTGGCAGGCCGGTTCCACGTATTGGAGATCGTGGTCGTCCTGGTGTGGGGATTCGCGTTGTTCGCGGTCCGGCTCCGGTTCCGGGCCAAGCGTTTCAGAAGCTGGCCCGGCGCTTCGACGGTCGCCATCGCGCTGGCCTTCACGGTCGTAGCCTGGTCGCTGGTGGGCGCGGCCTTGTCAGGGACACTCGGCCTGATGCAGTCGTCTTTGCCGTTCGTCGATGCCCTGGGTGCCTTCGGACATACGACGGTCCTCGGTGGCCTCACAGGCATCCCCGTTGGCATCGGTGTCGCCGGCTCGTTGCTCGTACGTGAGCTCACCGCCGGGGCGGTTCCCTTGTCGGCCGCCATCATCTCCACGGTGGTCTTTCGACTGGGCACCGTATGGTTTGTGACGGCGCTCGGGACGATCACGCTGCTGTTCAACTGGAAGCGCCTGCCGGGCCGATTGCACCGCCGGAGTCCCGAAGACCATTTCGAGAAGATCGCCGAGACGTACGAGCATCGCATCCCCGAGCACGTCCGGCACTGGCTGCTGGTGCGCAAGGTGCGGCACATGAAACGGACCTTGGACTCACTGGGCGTGGAGGCCCGCGCGCACGGGCTCGACCTCGGATGCGGACATGGATGGTATGCTTGTGCGATGACCAAGCTGGGCTATCGCGTGACGGGCATCGACCGGTCATCGTCTCAGATCCGCATGGCGCAGCAATATGCGAAAGAGCAGAACGTCGCGTGCGGGTTCCAGTCTGCCGACGCGGCGACACTGCCGTTCGAGGACGGGCAATTCGATTTCGCCTACGCGATCAACATGCTGCATCATGTGGTCGATCCTTGCGAACAACGGAAGGTCCTGGCGGAAATCGTGAGAGTGCTCAAGCCCGGCGGTGTCTTCTTTCTCCAGGAGATCAACACGATGAACCCGTTGTTCCGCTTCTATCTGGGATACGTATTCCCTCTGATTCGCGGCATCGACGAGGGCAATGAACGATGGGTTCATCCCGACCGGCTCCCCCAACTCGCCGGCGCCGATTGGACCGACGACACTCTGTATTTCACGTTCCTGCCCGACTTCACCCCCGGGTTCCTGCTCGATCTCCTGTCGGGCTTCGAGGCCCGTCTGGAAACGTCGCGGCTGCGAAAGGGCAGCGCCCACTACATGGCCAAGCTGATCAAGAGGCCCGTCCAGAAACGGTGAGGAACGAATGAAAGCAAAAGTCGCAGTGCTTCGCACGAGCCCGAGAACGGTGCTGGAGGACTACCACCGGCTCGTGAATCTGGCCGGCTATCAGGACGTGATCGACAAGACCGCCGACACGGCCCTGAAGATCAATATCTCCTGGCACTTCTTCTTCCCCGGCAGTTCAACCACGCCCTGGCAGCTCGAGGGAGTGATCCGTGCGATGAAACGGGACGGCTACAACCCCGACCTGATCCACGCCTGTCACAACCGGACCGTCGTGATTGACGCCCATCGGGGCGAGCGTGAGAACAAGCAGATCAACGTGATTCAGGCCCACGGCCTGAGAAATGTGCATCTCTACGAGGGCCAGGAGTGGATGCACATTCGCGATGCGGTGGGCGACCTGGCCGACAGGTTCATCTGCCTCAACGACGTCTACCCCGACGGCTTCCTCATCCCGAAGCGTTTCCCGGGTGAGAACATCATCCATCTGCCCACGGTGAAGACCCACGTCTTTACCACGACGACCGGCGCGATGAAGAACGCCTTCGGAGGGTTACTGAACGAGAAGCGCCATTGGACCCATCCCGTGATCCACGAGGCGCTGGTTGACCTGCTCATGATCCAGAAGAAGATCCATCGCGGTCTCTTCGCGGTGATGGACGGTACCTTCGCCGGCGACGGGCCCGGGCCGCGTTGCATGATCCCCCACGTCAAGCACGTGCTGCTGGCCGGCGCCGACCAGGTTGCGATCGACGCAGCGGCCGCCAGGATGATGGGCATGGACCCACTGAGGGACATCAAGTACATCCGCCTGGCCCACGAGATGGGCCTCGGCTGCGGTGACCCGAGCCAAATCGAGATCGTCGGAGACGTCGACGCCGCCCGGGAAAACTGGCACTTCGAAGGCCCGTTCAGGAAAATGACCTTCGCCGCCCGCATGCAGCACAGGATCTACTGGGGCTCGCTCAAGAAGCCCATCGAGTGGTCGCTCAAGTCCGTGCTGGCGCCGTGGTCGTACTTGGCCAGCATCCTCTACCACGACAGTTTCTGGTATTCCTTCAAGGCCCGGCGTGCGATGAGCCGGATCGCCGACAGCGATTGGGCGCGGCTCTTCCAGAATTGGGAGAAGCTTACGCCCGACGAGGCCGGCTTTCCCCAGGTGGGCGATGCACCGCTCGATGTGCAACGCTCGGGCATCCGCGCCGCCGCCAAGTCTCTCCGTATCGTCGGCACCTGCCTCAAAGAAGCCCCCGAATTCACCCCCCGGACCCCACGTCACTGAAAGAACAAGGACTTCCGCCCTTGCCCGAGTCTGGCTTGCCATCAGGAGTCAGAAGTGTGCACAGAAACGGCTCTTCGCCCGTATGGAGTGGATGCAAAGAGCGAAGAGTCCTGCCGAACGTGGTTCCAAAGCGTATGATCAACAACGGACGACCCAAGCCCTGCATGCCACGCATGACGCCCGGACCTATGAGGGTGTTTAGGCCGGAACGCTTCCACGCGGTGTCCCGCCGCTTCTCAATCGGAGGCCATCATACTCATTTTAGCGGTTCTGCTTGACCTTGGAAAGCTCGTGCGGTGGATTCCGGACATGGCGCGGTTGGCGAGAGTACCTGATGGAGCCATTGGAGGCCGAGCAGGAGGAACTATAGCGCCGCCACGAGCGAACGGGCCGGCCATTGGGTGAGCCCGCGTTTCTGGACCGGGTCGAACACATCCTCGGACGAGTCCTCCGCCCGGCCAAGCCCGGACGTAAGCCCAAACGACGGGAGAAATGAATATGGTGTCCCCCGATATGCGGTGGGCTTCTGTCGCGGGCCAGGACTGTGAGGGCGGAGATTCGTAAAAAGTGGGAATCCCTCCGAATTTTTCTGATTTGTTCCGGCCCGGCGCGTCTATAATGGAAAGTGGACCGCTTGGCGCGCGGAGCGGTTGATTCTAATCCGATTGTGAGAGGAGAAGCACATGCGAACAGAGCGGAATTCGAGAACATTGGCCTTGGCCCTCTTGTGTATTGTCCTTCCAGCCCTTTCGGGCGCCGTATCGGGGCGAACCCTCTACGTGGATGACGATGCCACGGCACCCGGGGATGGTTCCTCGTGGACCACCGCCTTCCGGTACCTGCAGGATGCCATGGCCGCAACGTCGGCGGGAGACGAGATTCGGGTGGCCCAGGGGTTATACCGTCCCGACCAGGCTTGGCAGGTCGGGGAGGGCAACCGCCGGGCGACCTTCCTTCTGACCGACGGCGTCGCGATCCTGGGCGGCTTTGCCGGCGTGGGGGCGGCAGACCCGGACTTGCGCGACCCCGACCGCTTCGCCACTGTTCTGAGCGGGGACCTGGCCGGCGATGACGACACCGGCGATCCGCAGGCACGGTACAACAACAGCTCCTCTGTCGTGACGGCCCCGGCGGTAGGCAGCGACACCATTCTGGACGGTTTGACGATCAGCCACGGCTACGCCGCCGACGACCATGGGGCCGGGCTGTACAACGATGGGGGAAGCCCTCTCCTGCGCCACTGCACGTTCCGCGACAACCTCGCCGGGGACGGCGACGCCGGCGTCTACAATGACAAGGGCAATCTCCGGATCGAGTACTGCCGCTTCCTCCGCAATTCGGGCCAGGATTCCGGGGCGTTGTGCAACCACCAGGGCTCGGTCGTGGTGATCGCCTCGGAGTTCACCGAGAATGACAGCGAGCAAAGCGCCGCCGCGGTGTACAACGAGGAGGGCGATATGGCCCTGTTCGCCTGTCTGTTCCGTGGCAATCGCGGCGCGGACGGCAGGGGGGCCGTCTGGAACTCGGGCGACCTGCGCCTGCTGCACTGCACCTTCATCGAGAACGGAGGACGCGGGGGAGCGGTCACCTGCACGGATGGGCACGCCGTGATCGCCAATTGCCTGTTCTGCCGCAATACCGGCGAAACGGCGGGCGCAATCTACGTTGGAAGCACTTCGGTCCGCCTGGACCAATGCACTCTCTACGCGAACGTCAGCACAGACGGAGACGCCGGCGCCGTGTACTGCCGCCCTGCCTTTTCGTCGAGCGCCCTCATCCTCCCTGTGGGGTCCTTTCAAGCCCGTAACTGCATTTTCTGGGCCAATGGCGCCCGCGATGAGCTCGATGGGGATGAGCTAATGACCGGATACGCGCACCAGATTGGCGGCGACCCCAACGGGGCGACGCTGGAATACTGCTGCGTTCAAGGCTGGACGCCGGACCGTGGCGGCGTCGGCAATATCGGCGTCGACCCGTTCTTCGTCGCCCCGGACCAGTACGACTTTCACCTGAAATCACAGGCCGGCCACTGGGATGCCGTGGCCCTGGCGTGGGTGGCCGACGACGTCACCAGCCCCTGCATCGATGCGGGCGACCCGAATGGTCCGGTCGGGCAGGAGCCATTCCCCAACGGCGGCCGTGTGAATATGGGCGTCTACGGCGGCACCTGCGAAGCGAGCAAATCGTGGTTCGGCGTCGCGTCGGGCCCCGGCATCGATGCCGCCGACCTCAACGGTGACGGCCGCGTGGATGCCGAAGATCTGCGATTGGCCATCTTGCATCGGTCCCGATAGTGGCCCCGGAATAGGCCGGGCCGGTTCGAGGCGGCGCAGTGCCGGGGTGGACCGGTTACCCAATGAAGTGGAGTGGAGCGACGCATAAGCGCTTCTCTGCATATGACGTGACACTAATGTATATGAGGCGTAACTCTCATTTTGGGCCGAAGACCGGGGCCGCGTCTTGACGGGCTGTTGCCCGAATCGGATTTGCCGGATAAAAGACTCTATTCCCGCATGAGTACCGCCTTAATTGCCTCAATATCGCGGTTTGTCCGCAAGGGTTTGCTGCGAGACTGCGTCAAATGGGCTTCGGGCAACAGCCCGTTGAATTAGGAATTAGGCCATCTGTAACGAGCCCTGGGGTATGCCAACGAGAGTGGAGATCGAAGAATGCCACAGAGGGCGCATTACCATGTGAATTCGCCACTTCGTTGGCCGAGGGGATCGGGCGGACACACTTTCGCTATAGCCAGTACATCAACCGCTTCCACAAACGGTCCGGGCATCTGTGGCAGGGGCGGTTCTACTCCTGTGCCCTCGACGATCGGCACCTGTTCGTGGCAATGAAGTACGTCGAGCTCAATCCCGTGCTGCCGAGGCTGTGCCGGCGGGCGTGGCGGTACGAGTGGTCCAGTGCGGCCGCTCATACGGATGAGGAGGTTCAGCCGGAGTTGCTGAACCTCTCCCGGTGGCATGGCCAGCTCTCGGCGGAGAGCTGGAAGAAGGAGTTGGCAAAGGGGGTGAGCAAGGAGCAGGCGGCCCGGATTCGCGTGCGGACGCAGACGGGCAGGCCGTTGGGCAGCGATGGGTTCGTGAGCAAGCTGGAGATGCGGCTGGGCAGGCGGGTCCGGCCGCTGCCGGTGGGGCGGCCGAGGAAGCAGCTATCAACGCAGAGCCGGGGCGGGAGGAAGGCGAAGAAGGGTTGACCGTCGGCGCGGGGGGGCGGGGGATGCACGGCCAGTGCTGAGATACCGTCTTGCATGGTGGCGGTGCGATGGCCGCGAGACCGAGGGGGGCGATGCAAATCCTGTGTTCATAATGGCTTATGTTTCACGCAGAGGCGCAGGGACGCAGAAGATAGCAACCAGATGGCGGCATGCCCATGATGCCTCCATTCGACGTTCCGACCTTCCTGTTTTCAGTCTCTCCTGGGGTTCCCTGCGTCTCCGCGTCTCTGCGTGAGTCCATCCAATCTTGACCGGCGGTCAGCCAGGCAGGTTCCGGGCAGCACAGGCAAACAAGTTGGGCCGCAGCGCCCATTTGCCTTGGGTTCGGGCTGATGAGTACACGTTTTGGCTCTTAGGACGCCGGCGGGGGACAAGAGCGCGGGCAGGATGCCCGCGACACGCAAGGGCGGGACGCTCTCGCCACGGGGGCTGGCGGGTAGCGGTGCTGGGATGGGCGAGGCGGGCCAGGAATTGGCTGGGTTTGCATCGGTGGCTTTGTGGGTTAGAATATAAATGGAGCCCGCCGGCATGCGTGGTTCCGAGGTGTTCCGGCGGGCTCCCATCGGCGTGCAGAATATCGTTCGAATGAGCGAACCAAGGCCCTGAAAGGGGCGTAAAAAGATGTACGGCACAAATCGCGAGAAAAAAATCAAAAAGGCGCTTGACGCTGTGCCGGGGGGCTTGTAACATAGCCCGAATCAGTAGACGACGTGGTCATCACTTGTGAAAGGTAAACAAGTTTTGAAACACCTCCTGATAAACAGAAAGCTCAAGCTTTGACTGGCGTTCGGTGAACCTGTATAAAGGTGCCTGAACCGCTGGCCATAAAAAGCCGCGGTTTTTTTGTTGCTCTTTCGAAATTGAACAGGTATAAACCGACTTTCGAACCAATTGAGGCAAACCGGTTTGCAGCACAAGCCGAGGTTGGATCAAAGGGCTCGTAGCTCAGTTGGTTAGAGCGCACGCCTGATAAGCGTGAGGTCGGTAGTCCGAATCTACCCGGGCCCATTTTGGAATTGATTGTAAGCGATTGTCGATTGATGATCGGTTCGCTGGTCGGGTGATTCGGTGGGCAGCTGCCCTGATCTGGTTGGCGGTGAATCATCAATCGACAACCGGCTTTCGGGGACGTAGCTCAACTGGGAGAGCGCTAGCTTTGCAAGCTAGAGGTTGCCGGTTCGATCCCGGTCGTCTCCACTGGTTCCCGCGAGAGCGGGGGCCGGTTGTGAGAAGGTCAGGATCGGGGCGGCCGCGACTGTCGGCGACGGCAGGAAACGGCTCTCCGGAAGGCAGGAAAAAAAGTTTTCAAAAACGGAATTTTCTGCTTGCAAGTACAAACGGGCGACGTATAATACGTGGCTCAGGCGGCAACAAGCCGCAAGGATCTTTGACAAGTAAAGATGCGGATGCGTTGGGAATGAAAATTCCCAAAGCAAAGTTTTTCTCAAGGTTTTTCTGAAACCAAGTGGGAAAACTACAATCAATGAGCGCTTAGGCGACTTGAATGCAACCTGTTCAATCATAGATTGATATGGTCAAGTTACTAAGGGTGTATGGGGGATGTCTTGGCGTCGAGAGGCGAAGAAGGACGTGGCTGACTGCGATAAGCCCGGGGCAGGTGTCTAGCAACCGATAATCCCGGGATTTCCGAATGGGGCAACCCGGTGTCACTGGGCAACCAGATGGCATCACCTGCGGCTGAATGTATAGGCCGTATGGAGCGAACGCAGGGAACTGAAACATCTTAGTACCTGTAGGAAAAGAAATCAACCGAGACTCCGTAAGTAGCGGCGAGCGAAAGCGGATCAGCCCAAACCAGGGGGCTTGCTCCCTGGGGTTGCGGGCGTCAACATCTCAGAATGACGGTTAGTGGAATGATCTGGAAAGTTCGACCACAGAAGGTGAAAGTCCTGTACGCGAAAACCGAAGTTCTGCGTTGACGTTCCAGAGTAGCACGGAGCTCGTGAAACTCTGTGTGAAGCTGGGGGGACCATCCTCCAAGGCTAAGTACTACTCGACGACCGATAGTGGAAAGTAGCGCGAGCGAACGATGAAAAGAACCC
>Ga0209347_1003567_pt1 | contig 17785 bp, 17 predicted proteins | sample AutmiccommuBRH23_FD_187382 | JGI IMG/M metagenome (GOLD analysis project Ga0209347, IMG submission 187382) | Deep subsurface microbial communities from Mt. Terri, Switzerland - Autotrophic microbial communities BRH/23 (SPAdes) (version 2) | ecosystem: Environmental > Aquatic > Deep subsurface >...
ATATTCTGATTTCATTCATCTAAAATATAAATTTTTTCGTAATACTAAAGTCCTGCACTTAAAGTGCAGGGTTTAAATCCCCTTTCTGTGACCAATTAATAAACCCTTCGGCTCCGCTCAGGGTGACGGATTTACGATTTTTAAACTTTTAACTTCTGATATTTAATATTTAATATTGAATATTTAACTTTCAACTTCCAATACTATTTAATAATAAAACAACGCGTTATTCTTCCTATATTTACCTCTTCAAAAAATATTTAAAATGGCCAAAACCAAAACCTTATTTTTTTGTCAGAATTGCGGCGCCCAATATGCAAAATGGCTCGGGCAATGCACGTCATGCAACGAATGGAACACCATCGTTGAAGAAGTGATCCAATCCGAAGAAAAAAGAAACTGGAAACAATCCGCTTCACCAAAAAAAGCCAATAAAGCCTTAAAAATTAACGATATAGCTTTAGATAAAGAAGACCGAATTTCAACCAGAAACAACGAACTCGACAGGGTTTTGGGCGGCGGTTTGGTAAAAGGTTCCATGACATTATTGGGCGGCGAACCCGGAATTGGAAAATCGACTTTGTTGTTGCAAATTGCCTTAACAATCCCTAAAAAAGTATTGTATGTTTCAGGCGAAGAAAGTCAGTCGCAAATTAAAATGCGTGCGGAACGCCTTCAAAATTCAAACACCAATTGCTTAATTTTAACCGAAACAAACACCCAAAACATTTTTAGGGCCATAGAAGAAATAAATCCGGAAGTTGTTGTGATAGATTCTATCCAAACACTCTACACAGAATATATTGACGCTTCTCCAGGTTCCATTTCACAGATTAGGGAAACCACAGCCGAGTTGATTAAATTCGCCAAAGAAACCGCCACACCAGTGTTGTTAATTGGACACATCACCAAAGACGGCAATATTGCAGGCCCAAAAGTTTTAGAACATATGGTTGATGTGGTGCTGCAATTTGAAGGCGACAGAAATCACGCTTACCGCATTGTGCGCGCTCAAAAAAATCGGTTTGGCTCTACGGCAGAAATAGGCATTTACGAAATGCAATCTTTTGGTTTGCGCGAAGTTGAAAATCCTTCAGAAATATTGATTTCCCAAAAAGAAGAGGATTTAAGCGGCACCGCTATTGCCGCAACTTTAGAAGGAATGCGTCCTTTAATGATCGAAGTTCAAGCCTTGGTAAGCACCGCGGTTTACGGAACGCCGCAACGCTCGGCAACTGGTTACGACACCAAACGATTGAACATGCTTTTGGCGGTCCTGGAAAAACGCGCCGGATTTAGATTGGGCGCAAAAGATGTGTTTTTAAATATTGCCGGAGGCATAAAAGTGGATGATCCCGCGATTGATTTGGCAGTGATTTGCGCTATTTTATCCTCCAACGAAGACGCTCCAATTGCGCAAGATTTTTGTTTTGCCGCTGAAATAGGCCTGACCGGAGAAATTCGTCCCGTGAATCGGGTAGATCAACGCATTATGGAAGCCGAAAAATTAGGATTTCACAAAATATTTATTTCAAAATTCAATAAAATCAGCAGCACAAACCATAAAATCAAAGTGGTGAAAGTCACAAAAGTGGAAGATGTTTTCGCTAATCTATTTTCATAAAAAAAACCGAGTTAAAGCTCGGTTTTTTTATGTTATTTATCACAATGTTGCTTTTTATTGACTTCAATAATATATTTTTCCAAAGCCATTGTCATAGAAGGAGATTCAGGTGTTGGCGCTTGAATATTGCATTTTAAACCAGCATCGGTAGCTGCTTTTATGGTTGAATTGCCAAATGCCGCAATACGTGTTTCGTTTTGTTTGAAATCAGGGAAGTTTTGAAATAAGGATTCTATTCCAGATGGACTAAAAAACACCAAAATATCATAAAATACGTTTTCTAAATCTGTTAAATCACTTATCATCGTTTTATAAAAAATTCCTCGATCCCAATTTACGCCCAACTCATTTAAAGTTTCAGGCACCAATTCTTTTAGTTTATCCGATGAAGGCAACAAGTACTTTTCATCTTTGTATTTTTTAATAAGTTTAGCCAAATCAGCAAAAGTGCGTTCGCCAACATAAATCTTACGTTTGCGATATACCACATACTTCTGTAAATAATAGGCTACTGCTTCAGATTCACAAAAATATTTCATATCGTCAGGAACTGTAAAACGCATTTCTTCAGCAATTCTAAAAAAGTGATCAACTGCATTTCTGCTGGTTAAGATAATTGCAGTATAATTTTTTAAATCAATTTTTTGGGCTCGCACCTCTTTTGCGGAAGCACCTTCCACGTGAATGAACGGTCTAAAGTCTATCTTAACTTTTTGTTTTTCAGACAATTCTAAATATGGGGAGTTCTCTGTTTTTGGGGTTGGTTGGGAAACTAAAATTGTTTTCACTTTCATAAACGTCAATTTTTTGTTTTAAATTGTTAATTTCAAAATAATTGCCAGAGGTGCTATTTCCAGTGCGCAAATGTACAAAATAAAATAAAATAAGTTGTTAACTATGAGCTTTTTATTATTTACAAGCACTAAAACATAGCGTAAAATTAGCAAAATGACCAGGACAAAAAATGTAATTTTAAAAAATAATTCCTTGTAAATATTGGCATAAGCGCTAAGAATTAAAAAAGGCAATATCCACAATACTAGGTTGTTAAAATAACTAACCTTGTCATAAGCAACTCTATTGAATTTGTTTTTTATATTGAAAATTTCAGCTAAAAAAAGCCCGATTAAATATCGCAAACAAAAATACATTCCCACTGCGGCAACCAACAATAAATAGTCATTAAGTGCGTTTAGCTTGGCAGAAAACTGCCAAAAATAATTCGCAAAATATAACACTAACGACAGCGCCAAAAGTTGTATCATAAACAGCAAAAATTGAAATAAATTAATGATGTCATTCTTTTCTTTATTGAAATAAATAAAAAGGTATTTATTGGCGAAAAACAATGATGCCGTATGAAGCAAGCGATCTTTATACAAAACTTTAGCCCATGTTAAAAAAATAAGAATTGCCAAAAAAACAAGTGAAACCCAATGATGATTTTGGTGTATTATTTCTTTCGCCTCAAACATGAAGTATGTTATTATTTAAAAGCAAAATTAGTGATAATTTGTTTTACCTTTGCCCCGTAATTTTAATTTATGTCGAATACCCTAGTAATTATTCCAACTTATAACGAAAAAGAAAATATTGAATCCATCGTCAGGGCTGTATTTTCTCAGGAAAAGCAATTCGATATATTGGTTGTTGACGACAGTTCCCCAGATGGAACAGGAGATATTGTCACCATTTTACAACAAGAATTTTCGAATTTATTTTTAGAAGTCAGAAAAGAGAAAAACGGTTTGGGAACTGCCTATATTCACGGATTTAAGTGGGCGATTTCTAAAAATTACGACTATATCATTGAGATGGATGCCGATTTTTCGCACAATCCCAACGATTTAATTCAATTGTTTAACGCCTGTGCCAATGATGGCGCCGATTTTTCAATAGGATCAAGATATTTAAATAATAAGATTAATGTAATTAACTGGGATTTTAAACGTTTGTTTTTATCCTATTTTGCCTCAAAATATGTAAGATTCATTACCCAAATTCCTATTTACGACACCACTGCGGGATTTGTTTGCTATAAACGCAAAGTCTTGGAAAATATAGATTTGGACAAAATAAAATTTGTGGGTTATGCGTTTCAGATTGAAATGAAATTTAAGGCTTGGAAGAAAAAATTTAAACATAAAGAAGTTTCCATTATTTTTACCGACCGAAAAAAAGGCACCTCAAAAATGAGCGGTTCCATCATTTCGGAAGCTGTATTTGGGGTTATAAAAATGCGATTGGAAAACTTGCTAAAATAAAAGAAAGAGAATTATGAGTTTAGTGCTTATTAAAAATGCCCGTATTGTAAATGAAGGAAAAATCTTTGATGGCGACGTGCTGATAGATGGAGAATTTATTGTGGACATTGATACCTCAATCAGTTCAAAATCAGCCGACACCACTGTTATTGACGCTGAAGGAAAATATTTAATTCCCGGACTGATAGATGATCAGGTTCATTTTCGTGAACCAGGATTAACACATAAAGCAACCATTGAATCGGAAAGTAAAGCCGCCATTGCAGGAGGAATCACTTCATTTATAGAAATGCCAAACACGGTTCCGCAAGCCACCACACAAGAACTGCTGGAAGAAAAATTTGAAATTGCTGCCAAAACATCATATGCCAACTATTCATTTATGTTTGGCGGAACCAATGACAATTTAGAAGAATTGCTAAAAACAAATTCGACAAATGTTGCAGGCATTAAATTGTTTTTAGGTTCTTCAACAGGAAATATGCTGGTTGATGACGAAAAAGTGTTGGAAAAAATATTTTCGTCCACAAAAATGCTCATTGCGGTTCACTGTGAAGATGAAGCGACCATTAAAAAAAATCTTGAAACCTATTTGAAAGAATATGGGGATGATATTCCTGTGAAATTTCACCCAAAGATACGAAGTGAGGAAGCTTGTTACATCTCCTCTTCCAAAGCCATTAAACTGGCCAAAAAAACTGGGGCGCGTTTGCATGTTTTTCATCTGTCTACCGCAAAGGAAACAGAGCTTTTTTCAAATAAAGGTCCGTTAGAAAAAAAGCAAATTACTGCCGAAGTTTGTGTACATCATTTATATTTTGATGAAAGTGATTATGAAAGTAAGGGGAATTTTATAAAATGGAATCCCGCCATAAAAACTGCCCATGATAAAGAGGGTTTGTTAAAAGCATTGCTCGACGACAGAATTGATGTGATTGCCACAGACCACGCGCCGCACACCAAAGAAGAAAAAGAGCAAATTTACACAAAAGCACCAAGCGGCGGACCCATGGTACAACACGCGTTGCCCGCCATGTTAAAAATGTTTCAACAGAAAAAAATATCCATTGAAAAAATAATTGAAAAAATGTGCCACAATCCGGCTAAAATTTTCAAAATCGAAAAAAGAGGATTTATTAAAAAAGGATTTTATGCGGATTTGGTGTTGGTAGATATTTCTTCTCCTTGGACTGTTACCAAAGAGAATATTTTGTATAAATGCGGCTGGTCTCCTTTTGAAGGAACCACCTTTTACTCAAAAATTACCCATACATTTGTAAATGGCCATTTGGTATATGCCAACGGTAAATTTAATGGTGACAGCAAAAAGGGTAAAAGATTATTGTTTAACAGATAGGAAAGACCAATCCCGATAGCTATCGGGACCGAAGTCTAGAGTCTGGAGTTGGAAGACCGCACTAATCTAAGACTGCAAGACAACAAAATGAAAGTTCAAAAAATGAAAAAAATTAGTTTTATCCTTTTATTAAGTATTTTTTTTATGGCTTGCACCAGCAATACCATTATTAAAAAGCCAGACAATTTGATTCCAAAAAATCAAATGGAGGATTTGATAACGGATATGCTTATTGCTGCAGGCGCAGAAAATATCAAAAACATCAATCTTGAGCGTAACGTAAATTATTTTCCTTTGATTTTTGAAAAATACGGAATCGACAGCACGCGTTTTAAAGAAAGCAATTATTACTACACTTCTCAAATTGATGACTATGAGAAAATTCTGAAAAGAGTTGATGAGCGACTAAAGGCTTTAAAAGAGAAACTAGACAACGAAATTAAATTACAGGATTCTCTTAAAATTGATTCCATGAAAAATATTCGGGAAAATTTTAAGAAACCGCTTAAAAAACCACTTAAAATTGATTCTTTAAAAAGTCTTCCAAAGTAATTGTTGTTTACCCAATCTCCTTTTTATAAATCTCACAAACATTTTTTATCGTTTCGGAAATAGATTCAAAATTAAAATTTAATTCCGTTTTTATTTTTTCTGAAGAATAGTAACGTTTTTCGTGTATAGATTTTGCGGCATGCTTGGTGAGTATTTCCGGAACATTGGTAAAAAGAGACTTCAATTTTTCAAGTCGCCAGCCAATGGCGCTCATTAATTTTGTTACTTTTACGGAAGGTGACTTTTTGCCGAAATTTTGTGCTATTTGATAAAAAATATTTTTAAAACTGCTGTTTTCAGACACCAAAATATATCGTTCGTTTACAATATCGCTTTTCATCAGCAATAACATGGCATTTACCACATCATTTACAGAAACAAATCCGGTGACGCCTTCCGTATAAAAATTAAATCCCTTATAAATTTTTGAAAATATTGCGCCCGATCCCTGATGCCAATAACCAGCGCCCAAAATAACACCCGGATTCACAATTACAACCGGAACACCTTCTTGTGAGGCACGCCAAACTTCCATTTCTGAAGCATATTTTGTAATTGCGTATCCATAGCTAACTTTCTCCATATTCCATTCATCGGTTTCATCCATCATTTGGCTGGTGACCGATTTTTCAATGGTGGCAATAGAACTTACAAAACATAATTTTTTAACCTTATTTGCAATACAAAAATTAACAATATTTGAAGTGCCATCAATATTAATTTGGTCCATTGCCTTGTAATCTTTCGAATTAAAGGAAACCAAGGCTGCAGCATGGTAAACTTCCGTTACATTTTTAAAGGCTACTTCCAGCGAAATAATATCGGTAATATCGGCTTCAACCCAAGCAATTTTTTGGAAAAGCGCCTCATAATCTGAAGAAAAAAAACGGAATACATTTTTTACGGCGATTAAATCGCTGTTTTCCCTATGAATCGCCCTTATCGCAGCATTTTCCAATGAAAGCTGATATAACAAATGCGAACCCACCAAACCTGTTCCTCCGGTTACTAAAATCATACAACGAAAGTATAAAAAATGTTTGTTTTTAACACGCAAAACATCGTTTTAAAAAACCAATCGCTAAAAGCCTTAACTAACAAGTAAAATTTTATCTTTGCTGAAATTTAAAAATTTGATGATGAATTTTGTTGAAGAACTGCGTTGGAGAGGCATGTTACACGATATGATGCCCGAAACTGAAGAATATTTACTGAAAAATAAAACAACCGGATATATTGGATTTGATCCAACAGCCGATTCACTGCATATTGGAAGTTTGGTGCCGATTATTTTGTTGATGCATTTTCAACAAGCGGGACATAACCCAATCGCTTTGGTTGGAGGCGCCACTGGAATGGTAGGCGATCCTTCGGGAAAATCGGAAGAACGCAATTTGCTGGATGAAGAAACTTTGGCCAAAAATGTGGCCGGCGTAAAAGGACAGCTGGCACGTTTTTTAAATTTCGACAGCACTTCTGAAAATGCCGCGCAATTGGTGAACAATTACGATTGGATGAAAGAAATTTCATTGATTGAATTTGTGCGCGACATTGGCAAACACATTACCGTAAATTATATGATGGCGAAAGATTCGGTAAAAAAACGCCTGGATTCCGATTCGCAAACAGGAATGAGTTTTACGGAATTCACTTACCAACTGTTTCAAGGCTACGATTTTTACCATTTATACAAAGAAAAAGACTGCAAACTTCAAATGGGCGGCTCCGACCAATGGGGAAATATTACCACTGGAACAGAATTAATCAGAAGAAAAGCGCAAGGAAAAGCGTATGCGTTAACCTGTAAATTAATCACAAAGGCCGACGGCACAAAATTCGGAAAAACGGCCGGCGGAAACGTTTGGTTGGATGCCAACAGAACATCGCCTTACAAATATTACCAATATTGGCTAAACTGCTCTGATGAAGATGCCGAAAACTACATTAAAATTTTCACTTTTTTAGACAAACAAACCATTGAAACTTTAATTGCCGAGCACAAAGAAACACCTCATTTACGCATTCTTCAAAAGAAAATTGGCGAAGAAGTCACCATTATGACACACGGAAATGAAGCTTATGAAAATGCCATTAAAGCTTCCAATATTTTGTTTGGGAACTCAACCGCCGATGATTTAAAAACGTTGGATGAACAAACATTTTTAGACGTTTTTGAAGGCGTTCCGCAAGCGGAAATTGAACGATCAGCAATCGAAAAAAGTTTAGGTATTGTGGCCGCTTTTGCCGATTATGGTTTTCTGAAATCGAATGGCGAAGTACGCAGGGCTTTAAGTGAAAATTCTATATCTGTTAACAAAGAAAAAGTAAACGAAGATTTTGTGATAACCAAAAATGATTTAATTGCCGATAAATTTGTGTTGTTGCAACGCGGTAAAAAAAGTTATTATTTACTGAAAGTTGTGTAAGGTTTTATTTATCTAAAAAGTCTATCTCGCTAAGGTTCAATATTTAATTTTAAATTAATATATTGGCTCAGCAATGGATAGAAACAAAAAAATAGAAGAAAAATCAGGGTTGTCATCTTCTCAAGATAAATCATTTTCTACAGCCAATCATTCTTCCACACCAAAAACAAATTCCCCTCCGCCGGAGGGGTGCCCGCAGGGCGGGGTGGTCCTTCATGAAATTACCGCCACCATCAACAACATCCCAATTATAAGAAACTTTGTAGAAAATCTGCCTTTTAATTCTGCACTTTCCCGATTGACGAAAGGCAAAAGGAAAGAAGGAATTTTATCAGAGGTTTTATTTTGGCAACAAGTGCATAAAAGAAAGTTTTACAAAATTGATTTCGACAGGCAACGAATTATAGGGAATTACATCGTTGATTTTTATGTAAAAACTTTAGGATTGGTAGTGGAAATTGATGGAAACAGCCATGATAATAAGGTTGAATATGATGCAAAAAGACAATTATATTTAGAAAATCTTGGATTGAAAGTCTATAGAATTCTAGATATCAATGTTAAGAAAAATCTTTCTTTTGTTATGTTAGGATTGGAAGAATATATTGTTGAAGAATATGGTGAAAAACCACCCCGTCCTTCGGACACCCCTCCAGTGGAGGGGAATTAACCACCCCGGTCTGCGACCACCCCTCCAAAGGAGGGGAATTAGCATCCCGTTTTTTAGGTCATCACCATTAAATTACAGCCTCTGATATCCGAATTGTCGAAACGGCCTATCACTTCAAAGACGCCGTTGGGATACGTTTTTCCCAAATCTTGCGTGGCGATAAAAGAGCAGGAGTTAATATTTGCCAAATCTATCACATTGATGCCTCCCGATTTTCCTTCAGGCAAAACTGTCAATGCGTCTTCCGCGTCTCGCGTTAAAATTTTCATCCAGGGCGGACATTCAAAAATGCCGTTTCCTTTGGAATAGGCCTGGCTCAACAATTCGGTCATTCCATATTCCGAATGAATGTTTTCAACACCAAAACCTTCTCGTAAAATTTGATGCAATTCCTCCCTGATCAACTCTTTTCTTCTTCCTTTCATACCGCCGGTTTCCATCACAATGGTATTTTTAAGCTTAAATTTGTGCTTTTCAACCAAATCCAGCAATGCAAAAGAAACCCCAATTAACAGCACCTTTTCATTATTTTTATCCAATTCCTCTAAATTTCGGGCCAATTCTTCCAAGTTGTTTAAATAAAATCCGCTTTTTTTGTTTTTGGATTTTTGGATAAAATCATTTGCCATATAAATCAATGAAGAACCTTCGCGTTCCAAATAAGAAGGCAATAAGGCCAAAACAGTAAAATCTTCAATGGTGCCATAAAAATGCTCAAATCCCTTGGTAAAGCTTTCTTCATAAACAGACAAGTCGGTCACATAATGCTTGCTTTGCTCATTTCCTGTGGTTCCGCTGCTTAAAAATGTGCGTTGTATGGTTTCACCAGAAGAAACAACTTTATGCGATTTAAAGAATTGTATGGGTAAAAAAGGTATTTCCTCAATTTTTTTAATGCTATGAGTATCAATCTTTAAATGGACTAAAAACGCCTTATAAACCAAATTGTTTTCAGCCTGAAATTGGAATATCTCAAGCGCCATTTTTTCGAATTCATTACCAGGATGAAGGTTGAAAATGTTAATTTTTTTCATAAAAATTCGGAAACCCCACAAAAGTAATGTAAATTTACGCAACCTATTATCTTTTTAGGTATCTTATTAACAATTAAAATGCTCGTATTTGGGTTTAGATGAACTCATAAAACAGTGTGCTAATAACGATCACAAGGCACAGAAGGAAATTTATCAGCTTTTTGCAGGTAAGTTATTTTCAATATGCCTTAAGTACTCTAAAAACAAACAAGAGGCTCAAGACAATTTTCAGGATGGCTTTATCGTCATTTTTGACAAAATTGGGCAGTTTAATTTTAAAGGTTCGTTTGAAGGCTGGTTAAAGCGGGTAATGATTAACACAGTTTTATTAAAGTACAGAAAAAAAAATGTGTTAAATATTGTGACGGAAGATATTCCTGATGAGGTGATTGTTGAAGTTGATGATGATGAAATTTCTTTAGATTTTTTATTAAATCTAATCAATGAATTGCCCGACAGATATCGACTGGTTTTTAACCTTTACGCTTTGGATGGGTATGCTCATAAAGAAATTTCAGAAATGTTGCAAATTGCAGAAGGCACCTCAAAATCAAATTTAGCCCGAGCAAGAGCCATTTTAAAATTGAAAATTGAAACACATCAAAAAGCACAACAATCGATTTAAGTTAAAGATAATAGTGAAAGATTTTAAAAACATTGATAGATTATTCCAAGAGAATTTAAAAGACTTTGAGGTATCCCCACCAAATGAAGCCTGGGATGCTATTGAAAATAGGTTAATTCCCCGATCTAATAAAAGAACGCTCCCGTTTTGGCTAAAACTTTCCAGTATTGCAGCAGTATTTGTGCTGTTATTTAGTGTAGGAACCATCTATTTTCTACCTAATAATAATTTTTCTAAAAATTTCTTTCATAAACAAAATACCAACAAAGAAATTTCAAGCCAAACAGATTCATCAACTTCAATAACTGTTGAAGAAAAATTAGAGGCGATGCAAAAAGTGGTTAATGCATTAAGCCTAGAGTTGGCCGAAATAGAAAACAGCAATCATTTTACGGTAAAAGTCGAGGAAAATGCATCAGAACAATCTGCTTTTACACAAAAATCAGAAAATAGCTTCTTATTTAAAGATACCAAAAACTTATCGTTATCTAAATTTGCTGATAAAGAGGTTTCAAAAAAAGAAATCGCAGAAAGTAAATTTACGGTGGCCACCATTTTCGCCCCTATTTATTTTAGTTCGTTTAGTGACGGCTCCGGAATTGATGCACAATTTAAAGACAACCCTTCATCCGGAAATTCATCTTTTTCCTACGGTGTAAAAGTTGCTTACCAGCTTACAAACAAATTTAGCTTGCAATCGGGTGTTAACCTCATCAATTTAGGCTTAACAACCAATAACATTTATGTTACGCCAGGCGTTGCTGTTGTTGGTTTTTCAAATTTATCAGCAAACCCTTTAATGGCAAGAAGTGCAGAAATTACAAAACTTAAAGATATGAACATAAATGCCGACAACGATTCAGGTGGAAGTTTGAATCAAGTTTTTGGCTATGTGGAAATTCCTGTTGAGGTAAAATACAGTGTTGCTGATGGGAAATTCGGTATCAATTTGGTGGGCGGTTTTAGCACGCTGCTTTTAAACAAGGATGAAGTTTTTGTGGAAACCAACAGTTTTTCTCAAAGTTTGGGCTCATCAAACAACTTAAGATCCGTAAATTTTAGCGGAAACATTGGATTGGATATCGATTATTCGCTTTACAAAAATTTATTTATCAATGTTTCCCCAATGTTCAAAATGCAAACAAATACCTTTTCTAAAAACTCCGGCAGCATTCAGCCATACTATTTAGGAGTTTATACAGGTTTAAATTATAAGTTTTAGTTGGTTTATTTATTTGGTTGGTTACCAAATATTGAATGAAGAATGCCGTTTCAAATTTTGAAGCGGCTTTTCTTTTTAGAATATATTTTGGGCATTCCCCGCCATCTCAGGTCAGGCTATCGCTACTCGCATTTTTTAGCGGCGAAAAAGCCGTAAAAAAGTGCTCAAACAATTAGTTTATCCTGAGCGCAGTCGAAGGGCTCTATCCTTAACGCACTATGAATTAATCATGAATAATTTAGAATGAATTCAAAAATTGGGCGGTATTATTCGTATTTTTACATCATCTTAAATCAAAAGAAAATTCTTCTTATGGAAATTACAGCAATAGAAAAAACAATACAACAAGCTTTAGAAAAACTAGGCGTTAAAACCTTAAATAACGGAACTTCCACAGGTTCAAATTTCTTTGGAGTTGGCGATATTATGGAATCCTTTTCTCCCGTAAACGGCAAATTGATCGGAAAAGTTAGCACAACTACCAAAGATGATTTTGAAAAAGTGATAGAAACTGCACAAACCGCTTTTTCTACCTGGAGAATTGTTCCTGCACCACAACGAGGCGAAATGGTTCGTCAGTTTGGCGAAAAATTGCGTGAGCTAAAACAACCACTGGGCGAATTGGTTTCTTATGAAATGGGGAAATCGTTGCAAGAAGGTTTGGGAGAAGTACAGGAAATGATAGACATTTGCGACTTTGCTGTTGGATTGTCCAGACAATTACACGGATTTACCATGCATTCCGAACGTCCGGGACACAGAATGTACGACCAATATCATCCGTTGGGCATTGTGGGCATTATTTCGGCATTTAACTTTCCTGTGGCTGTTTGGGCCTGGAATACCGCATTGGCTTGGATTGCCGGCGATGTTTGCGTTTGGAAAGCCTCAGAAAAAGCACCTTTATGCAGTATTGCCTGTCAAAATATCATTGCATCTGTTTTAAAAGAAAATAAATTGCCCGAAGGAATTTCTTGTATCATCAATGGCGATTACAAAGTTGGCGAATATATGACAACCGACAAACGCATTTCCTTAATTTCAGCAACCGGATCCATCAGAATGGGTAAAATTGTGGCAAAAACTGTTGCAGAACGCCTGGGAAGATCATTGTTGGAATTGGGCGGCAACAACGCCATTATTATCACGCCAAGCGCAGATATTAAAATGACCATTATTGGCGCTGTATTCGGCGCTGTGGGAACTGCCGGACAACGTTGCACATCAACCCGCAGGTTAATTATCCACGAATCCATGTATGAGCAGGTAAAAGATGCTTTGGTAAAAGCTTACAAACAATTGCGCATTGGAAATCCGCTGGACGAAAACAACCACGTTGGACCGTTAATCGACAAAGTTGCCGTTAAAATGTATCAAAATGCGTTGGCAGAAGCTGTTAAAGAAGGCGGAAAAATTTTGGTTGAAGGCGGCGTTTTAAGCGGAAAAGGTTACGAAAGCGGCTGTTATGTAAAACCTGCAATTGTAGAGGCCGAAAACCACTTTGAAATTGTGCAACACGAAACATTCGCGCCAATTTTATACTTGATGAAATATTCTGGTGAACTTAAAAATGCCATTGCATTGCAAAATGGCGTAGTGCAAGGACTATCCTCTGCAATAATGACCAACAATTTACGTGAAACCGAATTGTTTTTATCCGTTCAAGGTTCCGATTGCGGAATTGCAAATGTAAATATTGGCACTTCAGGAGCCGAAATTGGCGGTGCTTTTGGTGGTGAAAAAGAAACCGGTGGCGGCAGAGAATCGGGTTCCGATGCCTGGAAAGTTTATATGAGACGCCAAACAAATACCATAAATTATACCACCGAATTGCCTTTGGCGCAAGGCATAAAATTTGATTTGGACTAGTTTTAGATATCTAAACCAATTAGAAATAAAAAAGTTCCAAAAACCAAACAATTGGTCTTTGGAACTTTTTTATTTTGCTTATTTATTTTCAAATGTCTCTAAAACAAATATAATATGCCCACACCCAACATTTGCTTTAATTGAATTTTAGGTCCAACAGAAACCAATACTCCATCGTTATTTAGGTCTTTTTTATTTTTCACGTCATCATCATATAAAAAATGGGAACCTACATTTGCGCTTATATGCTTGTTAATGGTCATATCAAAATTCACTTCCCAATTCACATCAACGTTTCCATATTTGTTTAAATAATCGGAATACAAAATCAATTTATTGCTCATTTTTATATTTTCCATCACCATTGTTTTCCATTCGCTGGAAACATACGTTCCTACTTCAACTTTTAAATTTTCGCCTGGGGTCAGTATATTTCCGGCTTCATCATATTCGGCACGAGCTACACCAAAAGCACCTTCATTTGCCAAAACCTGGTTGTAAACAAAAGTCATTTTATTGGTGAGCGGAGAAAGATATACTTTTAGTTCGTTTTCCTTTGAAAAATATTCAGACCCAACGCCCAAAAAATTGTATGCAGGAGAGAAGAATTTTGAAATGGGTTTGTCCTTATTCGGGTATTTATAACCATTTGCAAATTGTGTTTTAAAATTGAATTTTGCAGAAGTGTACCACTTTGATGTAATGTCATTTCTGTATCCAAAAGTTGAATTTAGTTCAACCAGATCTTCGGTTTTTCGCAATTCTCGACTGGCTTCTTTATTTAAACCAAAGTTGGTTTTCAATTCATTTTCCCAAACTTTATGATTGTTTTTGTAATCTCTTTTTATGTTTATTTTCGCGATGCCGGAAATTGAATTGTTGCCACCTGCACTCCAGTTAACAAAGGAATTTTGGGTAAAAATTAACCTGAACTTATTGGTTTCTTCCCAATGGGTCACCGGCGGTGAATCAATGGCTAAAGTATCTTTTGAAATTGAAGCGGTCGTTTTGAAAGTGTAAAGAATTGTAAAAATAAGGAAGAGTTTTAATCGCATTTTGTAATCATATTAGGGGTTGGAAAATATTTCCACAAAGAAACATAAAATATTTTTTTTATTTAAGAACTTATCTTGGCTTTTTTCAATTGGCTAAATCCCGATAGCTATCGGGAGCTCTTTTAAGCCTGCTTTTAATCTTTTTTTTCTTCCGTAGCGATGCTATGCTACTCAAAAAATCTTCAATCAGACTTAAAATAGCTAATTTTCACTTCAATCAAAAAAGTCAAGATTAGTTCAGAGTTTCAACAGGAATTCCGCTATTTTTTCTTTAGATAAATGAATGCTCTCAAACAATTCATCCACTTTTCCGTGTTCCACAAAATGATCTGGAATCCCTAAATGTTTAACGGTTTTATTTGTATAATTATTGTTTGAAGCGAATTCTAAAATGGCGCTTCCAAATCCGCCCATAATGGCGCCGTCTTCAATAGTGACAATAGTTTCAAACTTTTTAAATACTTTGTGAAGCATTTTTTCATCCAAAGGTTTTACAAAACGCATCGCATAATGGGCAACTTTGTTTTTAGGCAAATCAGCCTGAAGTTCAATCAATTTATTTCCGATGGTACCAATGCTTAACACCGCAATTTCAGAACCTTCTGAAATACAAACACCTTTTCCTATTTCAATTTTGCTAAAAGGAAGTTTCCAATCAATCAGCGTTCCTTGTCCGCGAGGATAACGAATCACCAATGGAAAATCGATTCCCATTTGTGCGGTAAACATCATATTGCGCAATTCAAGTTCATTTAAAGGCGCAAAAATCACTAAGTTTGGAATACAACGCAAATAAGCAATATCAAAAGCTCCGTGGTGCGTTGCGCCGTCTTCGCCCACAATTCCGGCTCGGTCTATACAAAAAATGACAGACAATTTTTGAATGGCCACATCATGGATAATTTGGTCATAGGCACGTTGCAAAAACGTGGAATAAATGGCGCAAAAAGGAATCAGTCCCTGCGTGGCCATTCCGGCAGCCAAAGTTACCGCATGCTGTTCGGCAATGCCAACATCAAAAGCCCTTTCGGGCATTTCGTCAATCATTAATTTTAGCGAGCTTCCTGTGGGCATTGCAGGCGTAATACCAACAATTTTCGGATTGTTTTTTGCCAATTCCACAATGGTTTCCCCAAAAACATCCTGATATTTAGGAGGCTGAGGTGCATTGTTTTTAGCCGGCAACTCACCTGTTATTTTATCGAATTTTCCTGGAGCGTGGTACGTTATCTGGTCATTTTCCGCTTGCTGCAGCCCTTTTCCCTTGGTGGTGATAATATGTAAGAATTTAGGGCCTTTAATTGATTTTAAACGTTCCAGTTCGGTGATAATATCGTTAATATTGTGCCCGTCAATTGGTCCGGAATAATTGAAATTTAACGCTTCAATAATGTTATTTTTTCGAACTTTTTTACCCGCTTTCACATCGGTAAAATACTTTTTCAACGCCCCAACGCTTGGGTCAATTCCCATGGCATTGTCGTTTAAAATAATCAGCAAATTGGCATCAGTCACACCGGCGTGGTTTAATCCTTCAAAAGCCATTCCGCTGGCAATGGAAGCGTCTCCAACAACGGCAATGTGGTGTTTTTGAAAATCACCTTTCAATTTTGAGGCAAGCGCCATTCCCAAAGCTGCAGAAATCGAGGTTGAAGAATGTCCGGTTCCAAAAGCGTCGTAAATGCTTTCGCTTCGTTTTGGAAAACCCGAAATTCCGCCCAATTGTCTATTTGTTTGAAAATTTTCCCTTCGTCCTGTTAATATTTTATGTCCGTATGCCTGATGCCCAACATCCCAAATTAGCAAATCGTTTGGCGTATCAAACACATAATGCAACGCAATGGTCAATTCAACCACGCCCAAACTGGCGCCCAAATGTCCTTCTTTGGCGGCAACAATGTCAATAATGAATTCGCGCAGCTCTTTGGCAACCGTTTCCAATTGATTTTTAGCCAGCTTTCGCAGGTCTTTCGGGTCGTTAATATGTGCCAATAAATTTGTTTTCACCAATACAAAACTACGCTATTTAAATTATTCAATGAATGAACCCATACTGACTTTTTCTAATTGGCTAAAAAAATCAAGATGAGTTCAGTTAAAAATAATTACTTTTGATGGATGATGGATCCATTTGACGATACTTATTTTATGAAACGCGCTTTGCAGGAAGCGGAAATGGCTTTGGAAAAAAATGAAGTTCCCATTGGTGCTGTCATTGTGATGAACAACCAAATTATTGCCCGAGCCCATAATTTAACCGAAACTTTGAACGATGTAACCGCACACGCCGAAATGCAGGCTTTTACGGCTGCGGCCGATTTTTTAGGCGGTAAATACTTAAAAGAGTGCACGTTGTATGTGACTTTAGAGCCTTGCCAAATGTGCGCAGGTGCTAGTTATTGGACGCAAATTGGCCGAATTGTATATGGCGCATCGGAAGAAAAAAGAGGGTTTTTGGTGATGAATACCACGTTACACCCAAAAACAGTGGTTGTTGGCGGTGTTTTAGAAGACGAATGCAGCAAAATTTTAAAGCGATTTTTTATTGAAAAACGCAATTTGAACTAATTACTATAAATTTTTATCGCTTTTGCTTCGCTCCTCAAGGTCTTTTCTGAATTTATCGAAAGTAAAATCGGCCATGTTTTTGTTTTTATACCGATGGTAAATAAACAAAGGCATCAAAATGAAAGCCACTAGCAAAACCCCAATTCCAATCACAATTTCCCCGTTGGCATCGCCCGAATTTTTTAGATAAAAACCGGAGACTAACATTCCTAAAGTAAGTGCCAAAACAAAAATAATCACATATTTCATCTGTTAATATTTTATTTTTTATTGGTACAGATGCTGTTCGCCATTAACCATTATACTGTGCATCAAAATTTGTTATGGCTCGTTTCATCTGTTAATATTTTATTTTTTATTGGTACAGATGCGGTTCGCCATTAATCATTATTCTGTGCATCAAAATTTGTTATGGCTCGTTTCATCTGTTAATATTTTATTTTTTATTGGTACAGATGCGGTTCGCCATTAATCATTATACTGTGCATCAAAATTTGTTATGGCTCGTTTCATCTGTTA